>OLPV01000324.1_pt1 | contig 43787 bp, 45 predicted proteins | sample 1671961 | NCBI WGS metagenome assembly OLPV01 (sample SAMEA3136630, study PRJEB25190) | human gut metagenome | biome: human gut; feature: human-associated habitat; material: faeces | place: Austria | collected 2013 | reverse complement strand
TCCTACGACAATGAGAAGATTCTGGCGAAACCGAAAATCTCAGCTTCGGTGCGGAGGGAGTTCCGCTCGACCTTGAAACGGAGCAAGACTATCTGCGTTCGCAGTGCGAATCAGCGGACAATGTGCAGTATCTTGCCAAGGTGGATGGCGAGATCATCGGCACGGCAAGTCTGAACCGCAAGCCCCGGCGCATGAGCCATCGCGGAGAGTTTGGCATCAGTCCGAAAAAAGCATGGTGGGGCAGCGGTGCGGCGTCTGCGCTGACGGAAGCCGTTCTTGCCTTTGCCAGAGAAAACGGCTTTGAGCAGTTAAATCTTGAAGTACGCAGCAGCAATGCCCGCGCCGTCAGACTTTATGAGAAATACGGCTTTCGAAAGCTGTGTACGTTTCCCCGCTTTTTTAAGATCAATGGAGAATATATTGATTTTGACCTGATGAATCTCGAGCTGAACACAGCAGACGGCCACATCGGAGAGAATACGAGATGAACGCATCTCACTGTGTCATTCTAATCCTTTCGCTGATGCTTGTTGTGCGCTGCTTTCCACAAAATTTTTCAACAGGCCTTGACAAGTAACCACTCGGTAACTACAATAGGGGTTACCGAGCGGTTACTTGTCAAGGGGGGAATATGATGGCTGGAGATACGAAAGAAAGAATTTTAGAAACGGCTCTGGAATTGTTTGCTCAGAACGGCTACCTTGGAACATCGATGAATGATATTGCGGAGCGGTTGGGGTTCACGAAAGCCGCCTTGTATAAGCACTACACCAGCAAACAGGAAATTTTAGATAAGATCGTGGAGCGAATGAACGAGATGGACTATGAACGCGCGGAACGCTATGAAATGCCGGAGACGGAGCCGGACGGCTTTGCGGAAGCTTACCTGCACACGCCGATTCCAAAAATCCGCGCATACAGCATGGCGCAGTTCGACCATTGGACAAGGGAACCGTTTTCCTCTAATTTCCGTAAGATGCTGACACTGGAGCAATACCGTGATCCCAAGCTGGCGCAGCTCCATCACGACTACTTGGCGGGCGGACCTCTGGCGTACATGGCCGCAATTTTTCGTAAGCTGACAGATACTGACGAAGCCGCCATGCAGCTGGCGCTGGAATTCTATGGGCCAATGTACCTACTCTACAGCGTCTACGACGGTGCACAGGATAAAGATTCCGTTGCTCCTTTGCTGGATGCGCATATTGAGCAGTTCATTGCCAAGGTCGAATCCTGTTGCAGGAAGGACGGGGAGACGATATGAAGGAACCTGAAGAGAAAAAACAGTGGGTTTTGAGAAAGGGTTCACGAGGATAAAATGAAAGATTTAATCGTATATGTTCATGGAAAGGGCGGCTCGGCTGGGGAAGCTGCATACTACAAAACGCTCTTTCCCAATCGTGAAGTGATCGGGTTTGATTATCGGTCACAAACACCTTGGAAAGCCAAGAAAGAGTTTCTTGCGTTTTTTACCGAGCAGAGAGGCCGGTGTGAGCACCTTACCCTGGTTGCGAACAGCATCGGTGCTTTCTTTGCGCTGTCCTCGCTGGATCAAACGCTGGTTGACCGGGCTTATTTCATCTCTCCAATCGTGGATATGGAGAACTTGATTTGCAATATGATGCAATGGTCGAATGTAACCGAACAGGAGCTTGCCGAGAAAAGGGAAATCACCACGAATTTCGGAGAAACGCTGTCATGGGCGTATCTTTGCTATGTGCGTAAGCACCCGATCATCTGGGATGTCCCCACCTGCATCCTGTACGGCGAGCACGACAACCTGACATCGATTGAAACAGTATCGGCGTTTGCAACGCAGCACCATGCTGATCTGACTGTCATGCCTGACGGGGAGCATTGGTTCCATACCGAGGAACAGATGCAGTTTCTGGATCATTGGGTTAGAGAACGCAGCTTAAAAGATGTCTGCGGCTGAAGATACTTAACGGCGTGAACGAAGAAACAAGAATAAAAAGCAAGCGGGAGGCAGTGGGGAATGGAGTTTCAGAAACTGCATTCATCCATACAGGAACATCAGCCGAATGGGCTGATCGACAAAATCATTGATCAAAGATAAGGGGAAACACCATGACAGAAAAGAAGATCACCATTCGTTTGGAAACGAAAGACGACTATCGCAATGTTGAAAACCTGACCCGCGAGGCCTTCTGGAATGTCTACCGCCCCGGCTGCATGGAGCACTATGTGCTGCACTGCTATCGGGATGACCCGGCTTTTGTGCCGGAGCTGGACTTCGTCATGGAGCTGGACGGTGAGCTGATCGGACAGGTCATCTATGTGCGGTCGGAAATTGACTGCGATGACGGAAGAAAGGCACCAATCATGACTTTCGGCCCCATCGGCATTGCGCCCGCATACAAGCGGCAGGGCTACGGGAAGCAGCTGCTGGACTATTCCATGGAAAAAGCGAAGGAAATGGGTGCAGGAGCACTTGCCATCACCGGCAATACCCTGTTTTACGGCAAGTCCGGCTTTGTCCCGGCCAAAACAAAGGGTATCCGCTATGCCGACGACCCGGAGGCGGATTATTTTCTCATCAAGGAGCTGATTTCCGGCTTTCTGGACGGCATTTCCGGCACTTACAAAGACCCGGAGGGATATTTTGTCTGTGAGAAAGACCCGGAGGGCTTTGAACGATTTGAAGCGACCTTCCCGAAGAAGGAAAAGCTGAAGCGGCCGGGACAGCTGTTCTGAATAGGAGGAACAATGGCATCCAGTAAAGAATATCTTCATTTCATTCTGGAACAGCTATCCGATCTGGACGATATTTCTTACCGTCCCATGATGGGAGAATATATCCTCTACTACCGCGGTAAAATCATCGGCGGGATCTATGATGATCGGTTGCTTGTCAAGAAAACAAGATCCGCTCTGAAACTTATGCCTGCGGCAATTTGTGAGCTCCCGTATGAGGGCGCGAAAGAAATGCTGCTGGTGGATGAAGTTGACCGCAAAGAGTTTCTTAAGAAGCTGTTTGAGGCCATGTACGATGAATTGCCGTCGCCAAAACGAAAGAACAACGGCATTGGAGGAATGATCGATGAACTATATTCGGATCACAAAAGAAAATATTGACAAGGAACATATCTGCTGCGCCATGTCCGGCAAGCAGAGCGTCGCAAAAAAGGAATGGCTGCGGCAGCGCTTTGATGATGGACTTGTTTTCTATCGCAGTGAGGAACGCGGTAAATGCTTTATCGAGTACATTCCGGCTGAAAACGCATGGGTGCCTATTGAGGCAGACGGTTATCTCTACATTGACTGCCTCTGGGTATCCGGTTCCATGAAGGGGCATGGATACTCAAATGATCTGCTGGAGGCGTGCATCCGTGATGCCAAGGCGCAGGGGAAGAAAGGCATTTGTATTCTGTGCGCGGAGGGCCGGAAGCGGGAATTTCTCGCTGACCCGAAATTCCTTGCTCATAAGGGATTCCGTGTGGCAGACATATCCGACTGCGGGATCAATCTCATGTATCTTCCCATTGAATCGGGTACACAAACGCCGCATTTCAAGGAATGCGCGAAACATCCGGCGATTGAGGAAACCGGTTTTGTCCTCTATTACACCGACCAGTGTCCCTACACCTATTATTGGGTGCCAAGGGTGCAGGAGGCGGCGAAGGAACATGGTATCCCGTTCAAGGTCATCCATATCACTGACAAGGCATCTGCGCAAAATGTACCCGCACCGGTCACGACCTATGCTCTGTTCCGGGACGGTCAGTTTCTGACACAGAGTATTCAGTCGGATAAAAAATTCCTGGCGCTGGCGGGCATGTAAAACTGATTTTAGCGAGATGAATGGAGGATCGCGCATTGGAGTGTGAAGAATGAAACCGACCGTTATCGATCCTAAAACGACTACCCGTGCTGAGGCGTATGCGCTTTGGATGAACGCGCCGAATCCCATGGTGACTTTTTTCAAAACGCTGGATGTCACGCCGCTGGTTCGGTTCAGCCGCAAGCGCGGGCTGAAATTCAATATGCTTCTCTGCTGGTGTATCGGCAAGGCGGCCGGCTGGATCAAGGAGTTTTATACTCTCCCTGTTGGGCGCGAGCTGCTGCACTATGACAGAGACAGTTTTTGATATGCACAAGAGCAAGAAGTACGGGTCTTAAAGGAGTATGAATGGTTGAAGTTTATGCATAAGGAAGTCCGACAGTTGGGGGACCCCTGCATGTCCATCCTTTACCCTTTGTATGAACGCAGGAAAGCTAGAAGCATAGCCGGTGCTTTGCTGCATGACTTGTTCAACTTTTTGTCCAGCCCCGTCCCATTTAGGATGCAGGGTTAGCACTTACAAAGAGACATAGCATGAAGAAATGGATATTTTTTTGGAATTTGCAGAAAGGAGGCATGATTTGGCAAGCATTCATCGTCTATTATAATGTAAGAAGGGATACGGAAAGTTGTGAAAAAAGAAAAGGCGGATGAGCGTGAAAAAAACGTGTTTCGTCTTGCTGGTGCTGTTGCTTGGAGTGCTTTTTACAGGAACATATGGGTATGCAGCAATAGCTTCCTCATTATCAATCGGAGAAGGATATGTGAATTACGGTAGGGCGAAAGACGTTTACAGTCTTCCCGATAAGGATTCCGATATCATTTCAGCTCTTGCTGTAGGCGAACCTTGCGATATTCTTTCTATCTCCGGTGATTGGATTGAAATAAGAATGCATACAGAAATGCTGGTTTTTTTTACAGGTTGGATAACAGCTGACAACATCGAAAAAGCTGGAGCTGGAGATCCAGTGCTACCTGGAAATGATCCCGTTGTCCTGATCACACCAACACCCGTTGCTCAGGTCACAATGTCACCTGTTTTCGATGAGAAAACATCGACTCCACAGACAACGATTCCGCAGGAGGAAGCACAGTGGACTTCACCACAGCCAGGGTATACAGTGTATTGTACCGCTGTTGTAAACAACTCCAATGGACAACGCCTTAACCTTCGGAGCCTACCCTCAACACAATCTGAGTCGTTAGGGCTATATTACACTGGGGCTGAAGTCGTCTGCTATAGTGATCCTTCGCAGGAATGGGCCTATGTTTCCGTTGGAAACAGATACGGATTCATGAAGACAGAATTCCTTTATTTGGGAAGCGATCCTGCAAGTATTCCTTCTCAAACACCCATTGCTTATGTAACAAATAACGAAAAGAATGCATGGTTGAATTTGCGCAGTCAGCCTTCTTTAGAAGCTGACGTGCTTGGTAAGTATTATAATGGAGACAGAGTTACGGTAATCGGGAAGGTCGATGATTGGTATCATGTAAAGGCAAATGATACCTATGGGTTTATGCTTGCCAACTATCTGGCCTTGACCGACGCCTCTGCATCAACACAGCAGGGAACGTTGCGGCAATATTCGACAACGCAGTATATTCTAAGGGGATATACCATTGCCGCAAAAATGACTGAAACGGCGAAAGATGCGTTTGATGTAGAAATTCAAATCGTGATCGATCCTGGCGTGAAACTGAATTCCTATCCTTCGAGCTTCAATCTATACATGAACGGAGTAAAGGAGTGTAACATAGGCACGGTGCAAAATTCTTCTATTGTAAGCATTCCAACACAATTTTATAGTCGTATTATGTTTGAACATGAGATATCTTTAATTCAGATTGTTCCTGTAAACAGCGATGGAACTGAAAGCTTGGATGAAGCAGTTTACCTAAAATAGTATTATGAACATATGCGAAATATATTTGCACAACATGCTTATATTACCCGAAAAGAAAGGGGCTGCTTCCTTCCGGAAACAGCCCCTCAGCCTGTCGACAAAAGTATGCAAACACCCCGGATACATGATATAATACGAATCATGATTCCGGGGTGATTCTATGTATAAGAAGCAGAATCGAGACAAGCAGAAAGATATCCGCGTTGTAAGTTTGGAAGATTTGGTTTCAAGAGATCACTTGTTGAGGAAAATAGATAGAGCAATAAACTTTGACTTTATTTATGAAGAAGTCAAGGACTTGTATTCTGCGACCAAATGGGGAAAACCGGGAATAGATCCGGTATCCCTATTTAAGATTGTCCTGATTCAACACTTGTATGGAATCCGAAGCATGAGGCAACTCCGTACCGTCTGCAAAAGCAGCATGAAAAGACATCCGCGTAATGATTAGGCATAACACTATTTTGCGTTTCATTTTACCTCCAGAATACCAGAATACTTGATGTATTATTCCATACTCCAAATTTGACAACCCGCTATCGAAACTTCTATGCCCTAATGGGCATGCCTATTCTCCATTCCCAATTGATCAGGTATGGGGGTTTCGTGAATGACCATAGTTGATAGAATAGAGATGGCATCTTCCGGTATTTCGTTTTGAATCCTATCATACGGTAGAGCGTATTGGAATTGATAGCTATATCCATTATCTGTACGAACAAGAAATCCATAATCATAAGTAGCTTGTTCAATTGCATAGACAATGTATGTATACCCACCAATCAAGACATCCTCAAAAACGATGTGTCTGTTGCTCTTGTCGTATAGCTTTTTGAGAAAATGGCTCTGATCTTTTTGACTATGCAACGTACTATACACAGTAAACCGAATTCCGGTTTCTTCATTCATAAACGTATAGCTGAACGGATAGCGTTCCAGTTCTGTTAGTTCAACAGTTTGATACTGATACTCTGCTGGAATCATTAGGGTCAGAAATCCACCATCAACCTCCAGAGTTACATCTTGGTCATTATTAAGACTTTCTTCTCCTTGGCCTAGAGCAATTTTCAAGTTCAAAACAGACAAAATCAGTACGATTAAGCAGCCTATAGACCGAAGTTTTTTCATGGAATTACCTCCTCGTCTAAGAGTCTTCTGCTCCACTGGTTCTAGTAACTTATAAACAAGACGATCAGAGCTCACCATTTGTTCCCTTAATTTTCAAAATTACGTTGTGACATAGTCTAACCGGCACCAGCTGCTACTCATTTTGGTATGAGCCTCTGAGCAACGTGTTTTCGCGTCCTTTCAGGGTCAAACATATTGTATTTATCGCAAACAATATATGATCTCAAATTTTCACCGGAAAGGTTTTACCTACAAGCCTTTCGTAACCGCTCAATAATCCCGTGTCCTGACAACTTCCTCTAAACATGCGATACTTATCCATAGTACTTGAAAAACTGGAATCCAGAAAACAAGTAAACTTGAAAAACTATGGAGAGAAGCACATGACAATACAGGAAGCAAAGCGAGCCGCAGGAATCATCGAGCGGAGACGGCTGATTCATGGGCGATAGCAGATCGGTCAAAGCGTGAGTGCATGGGCGCCCGTGCTCGACATATTGCCTGAGCGCACAGAGCAGAACAAGGACTTTGAGGTTGATGATCTTCTCCCATGGTCAGAAGAAATGAAGTCGTGGTTCTCGGCAGTGTGAGTGCTGGAAACCACGGCTTTTCTGTATCGGGGGATTATTGAGCGGTTACTGTTTTTCTGAAATCGCTGTTTACTTTCTTGCTAATGTCGGATATAATGCAGGCGGCGTATGGCGTTTATGTTTCGTCTGATGCTTGGATAGACGCTGTGTATCTGCTGCACCTGCATTGTGCGCAGGGTGTGTTCTCCCATGGAAGCGCACTGCTCCCGTATATGGAGCGCATCATCTGCGACATAATCCGCAGCGAGATCGAGATGCAGACCTTTTAGGGCGCGCTCAAGCAGTACGCCGAACAAAAAGACAAGGACTTGCGGAAACTGATGGGCTATGCGCAGATGTTCCGCGATGAGAAGCTGCTTCGGCAGTATTTGGAGATACGCCTATGATAATCCATCGACAAATCGGGAATCACGGAGGTGAACAAAATGGATACCACCATGCAGGATACGCTGTTTTTCTTTGACCGGCATCAAGCTGTCTATCCGTTGTATGTGTGTTTTCAGGAAAAACTGCTTGCCAGATTCCCCGAAAGCCGAATCAAGGTGCAAAAATCCCAAATCTCGTATTACAATCGGCATCTTTACGCCTGCGTCTCCTTCTTGAAGGTGAAAAAGAAAGCGGAGCTGCCCGAAGACTATTTTGTGCTTACGCTGGGGCTGTCTGCTCCGCTGGAATCCGACCGGGTGGCGGTAAAAACCGAGCCATATCCGGGACGGTGGACAACGCATTTTGTCATCAGCAGCCCGGCCGATTTGGACGAAGAACTGTTTGATTGGATTGAGCAGGCATACAATTTTGCACAGGCAAAATAACGGAGGAAGCAGATGCAAGTCAACGAATATCAGAAAGCGGCAATGGCAACGCTGAACCCCGCGCTTGATAAAAAGGATGTACTCATCAACAGCGTCATGGGCTTGTGCGGGGAATCCGGCGAAGCCATTGACATTGTGAAAAAGTGGCTGATGCAGGGACACGAGCTGGATAAAGAGCATTTGATCAAAGAGCTTGGGGATGTGGCGTGGTATCTTGCCGAGGCGGCCACCGCATTGGATGTTCCGCTGGAGGCTGTTTTTCAAGGGAATTTGGACAAACTGCGTCAGCGTTTTCCCAACGGGTTTGACGTCGGGGCTTCGGTGAATCGCAAGGAGGGCGATCTGTAAATGTGGGATTTAGAGAAAAGGTGCTGGCGATTATAGACAAGGAGCTTTGAGCGTATTGGGAATATGGTTTGTTTGAGAGCGGGAATAAACATCTATAGAAGACTTATTTTTCTTTCAAGTATATCTGAAATCATTGCCGAATTCTGCGTTTTATCAGTTGTAACTGATAAAAACAGATTTTTCGGCGAAAAAACCAGCTATGAATGTGCAGTGATTCGATAATGACGATGAACATTTACAGAGCGAGACTGCTGCTGCAGGCAGATAGCGTCGTAAGCAGTTAATGGCGTTTTTTTCAAGTCTGTCTCAACATTTGCGGAGAATTGGGATGCTGTGAGGTGATAAGCGGGCGAAGAAGTTACTGAGCGGCCGCTTTACTTAGACACTTTTTTCGAATGATGTCTTGACAAATCTTTGTCACTGAGCTGTTGTACTAGACGGTCGTATAGTAGACGAGCGTCTACAAGGCAAATGAAATAGGAGGAAAGACGTATGAAAAAGATAATATCGGCTTTTCTGGCGTCCATGCTGCTTTTGGGCAGCATCGGCGGCGCGGCGATGGCGGAGGGCATGACCCCCGGCACCTATGAAGCGGAAGCGCAGGGTTTTCACGGTGATGTGAAGCTGAGCGTGACGGTTGATGCGGAGAAGATCACCGCAATCGACATTCTGGAGCATAGCGAAACCGAGGGCATCGGCGCGGCGGCACTGCCGAAGCTGGTGGAAGCGGTGCTTGCGAATCAGACGATCGGTGTGGACTCCGTTGCGGGTGCGACGGTGACGTCTGAAGCGTTCAAAGCGGCGATGACGGATGCGCTGACGCAGGCGGGCGTGGATATGGATAAGATGACGGCGGCAGTCGAGGCTTCCACGCTGGAGGATGTCCAGATGGACGCGGATGTGGTCGTTGTTGGCGCGGGCGCGGCGGGTCTTTCCGCGGCGCTGAAGACGGCTCAGAATGGCCACAGCGTGATCCTGCTGGAAAAGATGGGCGTAATCGGCGGCGCAAGCGCGATGGCCGGTTCTGGCACGATGGCGACCGGCTCCAAGTGGCAGAAGGAAGACGGATATGAGGATTCCGCCGAGAAGCTGGTCGAGGATATGATGGCGAACGGCCACCAGAAGAACGACCGTGCGACCGTTGAGCTGTTTGCCAACACCATCGGCGAGGCGTTTGACTGGCTGGTTGGCGAGGATGGCGCGGCTGTTCCGTATCAGCGCAGCGGCAAGCCGTCCCGCAGTTACTCCGGCGAGGGGCGCGGCGCGGGCGTTTGCAAGAACCTGGCTGAGCGGCTGGAAGCTGCCGGCGGCACGCTCCTGACCAACACCCCCGCGACGGAACTCGTTGTAGAGAACGGCGCGGTTGTCGGCGTGAAGGCTGAGGGCGAAGGCAAGGCGTACACCATCCGCGCGAAGGCAGTCATTCTGGCCAGCGGCGGCTACGGCGCGAACGATGCGCTTGTGCCGGATGAATACAAGAAGTTCGTCTATGCCGGTCATGCGGGCGCGACGGGCGATGCGATCAAGATGGTTGAAGGACTGGATGCCGACCTCATCAACATGGATCTGGTGAACACCCAGCCGAACTCTATGATTCTGCCGAGCGGTTTGGGTCAGTATTGCAACCCAGGCGTTGCGGGCGCATATAAGGCGGGCGCTTACATGGTCAACCAGAACGGCGAGCGCTTCTTCAACGAGAGCGCGAACGCTTGGGATCTGATGCAGGCGATGAAGCAGAACGAAGCGCAGTACCTGATTATGGATCAGACGGCGTTTGACAACTTCAACGCGGGCATGACCAATTCCAAGATTTACACGATGGAAGACGTGGAGAAGTGGCTGAGCGACGATTATGACGGTCAGCCGGTCATGAAGCAGGGCGCGACGCTCGCCGAGCTTTGCGAGAAGCTGAATCTTCCGGCGGACGCGGTGGAAGCCTCCGCGAAGGCATTCAACGACTGTGCGGAGGCTCAGACCGCGGATGCGTTCGGACGCACGCCTGCCGCGGCGCAGAGCGAAGAAGGTTCGTTCTACGCGCTTCAGATGCACATCCGTTACTACGCGTCCCTCGGCGGTCTGCATATCAACGACAGCATGCAGGTGCTCAACACGAAGCAGGAAGCCATTCCGGGTCTGTACGCGGCGGGCGAAGTCGTCGGCGGTCTGGAGGGCGACGTTTACATGGGCGCAACGCTGTTTGGATGGGCAATCGCTTCCGGTTATGATGCGGCGAACGCGGTGAACGTCGTGATCGCGCAGTAAGCAGAGCCTATATGATTTGTACGGTTTAACGTAAAAAATGCCGGAGTCGGTTGCCGATTCCGGTATTTTTTTGTATAATGATGTCATGGGAGTGAGGAACATGGCAAACGAAACGGATCAGGCGTTGGACAAAAAGACGCTGATTCTTGCGGAGGCAGAACGCATTTTTGCGGAAAAGGGCTACTATGGGCTGGGACTGTCGGAATTGCTGAAAAGCTGCGATGTGCCGAAGGGGAGTTTTTATTATTACTTCCCGGGTGGAAAGAAGCAGCTTCTTCAGGAAGCGCTCGAATTCAGCTACCGCAGGATGGAGCGCGGCATCAATGGGCATATCCTCGTGGAAGAAACGGCGCTGGCTTCTTTTGAACATATGGCGGATCGCCTCGCTCAGCGCGTGGCTTCGGGTAAATACTTTGCGTCGCTGTTCCTTACGATGATCTCGATTGAATCTGTCTATCTGGATGAAAGCGTCAACCAAACCTGCCGTCGGCTCTACGATGACTGGCAGAAGCTCTATGCGGATCATCTGGTGCGATTTGGCTTTTCTGAAGAGGAAAGTGTTCCTAAGGCGCAGGCGATTTTTGCACTGATCCATGGCTCGATGATTTCCAGTTGGATTAAGCGCGATCCGGCCGATTTGATGATGGCCAAAAAAGCGCTGCGCGGGATCATCGGTGAGAGATAAAAAGAAAGAATGGTATGGCAGGTCGCTTATCTGCTGGCGTCTGAGGAAACGGTCAACCGTGAGTTTGGTGCGTATGATCGTATTCGAGACAACTTCCCGAAGTATGTTGTTTTCTTGGATGAGCTTGACATGAGCCGAATTACTAAAAGGAGACGGATGCTTTGAAGAAGAGATTTGCAATATTTTTTATGTTGATACATCTGTTCATGGTGTGGGAGCAAGAAGCTATTGCGGTAGAAAATATTTCAATTGAATCCATAAATTTATATCAGGTATATATAAGAATAAAGGAAGGCTGTACAGAACTGTCTAAATCTGATTTGCTTGAAATGGATCAATATGAGGAAGCGATTATTTATGTACCGGATTCATTTTCTCAAATTGATGTGCTTTATAACAGACTTAATGCTACAGATTTTGATGTGTCTGCCACTCACCCTCAATTATCTTCGTATGATGGTTGTCTTTACTCAAAAGACGGAAAAACCTTTCTTTTGCAGCCTTTCGGTCAAAAGGTTGATATTTTGAAAATAAAGGAAGGGGTAATCAACCTAGCAACAAATTCCTTGCAGGGAAAGGTGAAACGTCTTATCATTCCTTCAACATTGATTTCGTGCGATGATGAAATTGAACGAAATGGGAGCTTTGCTGAAATTCAAGAAATAGATGTTCATGATCAAAACGTTCGATATGCATCGAAAGATGGTGTTCTATATTCTAAAGATATGAAGACATTGCTATGTTATCCGTCAGCTAGTGGAAAAAGCATATTTAAGATCCCTTCGGGCGTTGAATATATCGGTAGTTTTGCATTCGCATCCGAAGAAAGTTTGGAATATGTGATTATTCCAGAAACAGTATCTGTGATTGATGATTATGCTTTTTGGTTTACAAAACTTTGTAGAGTGGAAGGATGTGATGGTGTAATATCCGTTGGACAGGGCGCATTTGAGGGCTCTGTCTTGCTGGAAGAAATACAAGGAATGGAGAAATTAGAGAGTATAGGAGAAGAAGCGTTTAGTGCAACGGCATTAACTAGTTTTACTGTTAGCCAAGCATGTTCATCAATTCCATCAAAAGCGTTCTATGATTGTCGTTGCTTGAAAGATGTTGTGATTTTATCAATGAATACGACTATTGAGGAAGATGCGTTTTCAAAAAGTGAAGCAAGGCTATCTGATGCTGAACTGACCATTCATTGTTTTTCAAATAGTCTCGCAGAATCATTTGCACGCAGCCAAAAGTGGAAAGTTAACCTTTTTAATCAGTATTAATGATTGTTAGGGGCTATCCCATATTTTGTGTAAACGTCAAAATCCGGTGCAAAAACTAAAGTGGAACGAGGCGACGGGCAGGGGATCCTGTTCGCCGCCTTGATTGCCATGAAGCAGAAATCCTACAACCTGTCAAAGGCAGCTGCGCAGCCGCTGTTCATATGCCCTTGACGGACAAGGGATTTCTGTTACATGGATAAGGTGGCGCTCAGGAGCGACACGCTGCGCAGGTATTTTCCGAAGTCGTATACGCCCAAGCAGATGGAGCAGACCATCATCAAGCTGCTGGACGTGTGGCAGAAACAGCGGCAGAAAAATCAGGAACGATGACAAAACGGCGCTTGACCATGGGGACAGCGCGTCTTGAATTTACAAATGGAATGGAGGGTTTTCATGTGGACATATTTCGCGTAGAGAAGGTCAAGGATTACACGACGATCAGCAATTATCATTTGAGGGATAAGAGATTGTCGCTCAAGGCAAAGGGATTGTTGACAATGATTCTGGCGCTGCCGGAGGATTGGAATTTCACGATTCGCGGGCTGTCCGCCATCTGTAAAGAAGGGGTGGAAAGCATCGGGACGGCGCTTAAAGAATTGGAAAAGGGCGGCTATCTGGTGCGCAAACGTGTGCGCGGCGCAGACGGACGCATGAATGATACCGAATACAACTTTTACGAAGAGCTCATCCGGCAGACGGAAGAACAGCCGGAAGAATCGGATGATGGACAATCCGGCACGGAAGAACCGGAGATGGAAACATCGGAAGCGGAGCAACCGCATACGGAAAAGCCGGATGCGGGAAACTCGATAAAATGGTTTGAGCATGGCAAGCGCGCAGGCAAAGCGCCTCTGCTCCCCACGAATATACGACAAGCCCGCACTGTATGCCCTGTGATGATTTGAAATCAAACATGCAGGTCGTAAAGCGCGAGCTTTGTACTGTTTGAAAACGCTTGCAGTTCCTCAATCCGTTTTTTCGTTTTTGACCCATGTCTCTTTAAACCGCGTGTATTCGGATATGTCCTCAATCCGCTCCAGAATGCCATCCTTGAGCCAATACACCTCGTCGCAGAGCAGGCGGATGTCCTCCTCGTGGTGGCTGGCGACGAGGATGATTTTCCCCCTCTCCTTTTGCACCTTGAGGATGTCGTAAACCGTTTTTACGCCTTCGTAATCCAGTCCATTCAGCGGTTCATCGAGGAGCAAAATCGCGGGATCTTCCATAATTGCTTGGGCAATCGCCAGCCGCTGGCGCATGCCCAGGGAATAATACCGCACTTTTTTTCGGTTGTCTGGCGAAAGACCTACGGACGTCATGAGACTGGCGATTGCTTTTTTGTCGGCTTTTTTTGTGATGTCCGCCAGGGCGACGAGATTGCTCAGACCGCTGAGTGAATCATTGAATCCCGCGCCGTCAATCACAACGCCGCAGTACGGGCGCGCCTTTTGGGCCGGGTCGTCCAGCTGGATTTCAATACGCCCGGACGTCGTGGGCATCAGGCCGCTCATGCATTTGAACAGCACGGTTTTCCCACAACCGTTTTGCCCGACAATCCCGTAGATCTGGCCCGGAGAAAAGCAGGCATTCTGCGCTTTGATCACATTCTTCTTGCCAAAGGACTTGCTCATTTCATGAAGGATGATTTGGTTCATGATGATTACTCCTTCTTATTCAGATAGCCCAACCGGCGTTCTACGGGGAAAAGCAGGCATCCGGCGGTGACCGCAGCACAAATGAAAAGCGCAGCCGCAACGATTCGTCCTTTTGAGGGGTAATACAGGTTGGTGTGATGCGCGTCAATGATGTTCAGGCGCGTATAGGACAACGGCGAATACAGATACATTTTGTAGCCGAAGCCCATCTCGTCAATCGCCATGTCAAACCCGCCCCAGGCGCACAGGCTCATGAGCAGCACTTTTTTTGCGGGCAACAGCATGGCCGCAAACAGCAAGAGCAGGCCCATGCTGGTAAAGACGAGCAACAGCAGGCACAGATTGACCGCGAAGGCTGAAAACGGCGTGTAGTTTGCAATCACATTCCCCGGAACATCCATATACAGGTCCTCAATGTACTGCCCGTGCGCGTAGGAATAATGGATTCGGTCCCAGACGTTGGGATTGAAATCCGTACAGCCGCCTAAAATGCAGAAAAGCACAAAGAGCACGGCAAAATAAAGCAGCGTGACCTTCAACAGCGCAATGACGCGCACGGGCATGATCGTCCACCGTTTGGAACGCACAACCTCATAGATGTTGGCTGCGGAGAAGTAGGGGACATCGCTGATCAACAGGATATAGCCCACAAAACAGACGAGCAGGATTTTCGCATTGCTCATGGCGCAGGCAAACGTGCCCCACGCATTCAAAACGGCCCCGTATCGGCTTGTGTACACATATCCCTGGCTCAGATAGGGACCTGCGTACGCGACAATCAACAGCAGAATGAACACGGACCGCATTTTCATGACCATGTCCCTGAGCAGATGATTGGAACGCCTGTTAAGACTCACGGCAGTTCCTCCTTCCCCGATAGATGAATGCCAGGTAGCACAAAACGCTCATCGACCCGAAGGTCACCAGCGGATAAAGCAGCGCCTGCTGCCACGTTTCATAGTAATACATGGCAAACATTTGCCCTGAAAGCGAATACAGGTGAAGGTTGGGGGCGGCATAGTCCATCGCGTACAAAAAGAGAATGGGAAAAATGTAAATCGCATACGTGTTGTCCACCCATGCGGAGACGGTCAGGGCCAGAACGCCCCAAAAAACGCCGGAAATCCCGATGAGCAGCGTATAAAATCCGAAGTACGCAAACCAGTTTTCTGCCTGGGCGACAGTTTCCAGGAACGGCATGATGAGGCCGCCGATCTCTTCCAGCTCATAGGAAAGGACGGCGTGAGGGAAACACACGGGAATCAGGCCAAGAAACAGGAGCGTGCCCGCCGCCATGACGGCAAAACCGGAGACGGCGGTGCGGACAAACAGGGTGTTCAAATACCTGAAAACCGAGCACCGCTGCAAAATCATGTAGTCCAAATGGTTCTTTCTGTTTTCCCGGTATCGCAGGGCGTAGGGAAACGCGGCGCAAACCGGGAACAGATAGATGAAGGAGCTGAAAAGCGTGGACGCGCCGAACACGTAGAGAAAGCTTTTCGCGCCCCACCAGACCAGATCGCCGAGAACATAGATCCCGCAGCACAGGAGCGCCCCCTCGGCAAAGCGCAGCGTCAGGAAGGTCTCTTTCAAAAACACGCAGATTCGATGCGGCACATTCCGCCGTGCCGGCGCGGCCGCTGTTTTGGCCTTTTCGCTTCGGATCACCAGATCACTTCCGTTCCATCCAGCGCGTGAATCATCATCGCCGGTTGATTGCAGCTCCTCGCTGTGTAGATGCTCCAGACGGGGTAAAAATGATACGTCGGGGAAAACACGCCTGCCGTGTAGCGATGCCAGACATCGTACTCGAGCAGTATGCCGGTGATTTCCGTCATCCCATCTTCGAGGACCAGCATCTGATTGAGATATTGCTCATACTGCGCCAGCGCCTGCTCCGGCGGGATGGGTTCGCCGCCCCGCTGCTGTTGCGGCGCCTTAAACCGGCAATCGCCCGCGTCGATCTCCATGATCTGCTGCTGCGTCATGCGCACGCGGATGGATGTCCGGCAATCGTTGAGGCTGGCGTCGCTGGTTCCCATGCTGGCCGCCTTTAAGCGCATGCCGTTCAGATACGTGGGCATTTGAATTTCCAGTATCGCGTCCGCTTCCTCAAACGTATGGGGTTCTTGGTCGAACTGTAACCGGTCGTACTCACTTTGCATCGCAAAGACGTCCCAGTAGGCAACTGCCTCCGGCTCCCCGAACGCAATGCCCATGCTCTCCAGAATGGCAAACGCCTCCTCTACCCGCGCTCCAAAGTCCGTCTGCGCAATCAAGGGGATTTCCCGCCAGGGGAGCTGATATCCGCGATATACGTCTGTATATGTATCATGGAGCCCGGATATCCATGCGCCCGCCCGGGTGAACTGATCCAGCTTCTCCAGATCCGCCCCATAGCGCAAGCACGCAGGCGAAAAATGCACGTCTTTTGTGCCAATGATGTACGAATGGGTGTACTCCCTGTTGATGTGTTTTTCCTCCATCGCCTCGCCCGCGTGGCCCAACAGGGCATAGATTCGTTCGGCGTCCTCGCGCACGCCGGTATATCCTTCTGCGGTCAGCTCATACACCGGCTTCCCGGGAACCGGGGAGACCACGGCCGTTCCCGCGTAGTGCGTGCCGTGCACATCCAGCGTGTAGTCAAAGGGCTGAACCTCCAAAGGAATGCACGATTGTGCCAGGCCGCAGGCGGACCCTGCCAGCAGGAGCAGGCTCAGCATCAGCCCTTTCGCCATGAATGTCATGAAATTGCGCCCCCTTTCCTGTGCAAAACGGAGCAGGATGGCTTGTCCTGCTCCGTCCTTGTGTTACGGATTCCAGGTGCCCCTCACAGAGGCGGCAGCAACGAGGTGATTTGGATTTTACCTCGTGAACGTTTCAACAAGAAGGACAGCGCCCGTCTGGTTGTCAATCCATACCTCACACGGCTGCTGGTCCGCCTGCCCTTCGAACGTGACCTTCCAGTGCGAATCCTCTGCTTGCGCGGTGCAGGCCGCTTCGCCCTCCGCGTCCACATACTGTGTCATGAACGCAAGGGCAATCTCCTGCGCTCGCTGCTCGCTGATGGCCGCGCCGATGGCCGCCTCGGTGGGCTCGCCCAGGTACTCCATGTACCGGACGGCTCCATCGTTGGCCAGGTCCAGCATGACGCCCGGTGTGCGCTGCTCATCCCCCGGGATCTGGGAGACCCTGACTTCCCAGCCGTTCCAACCGCCCTTGCTGCCCAGGGATACGTAAGGCATTTGCTCGAGGTCAAATCCCGCCGCCTGCACAATCTCGATGCTTCTTTGCCGGGCTTCCTCGCGCTGCATCAGCCCTTCTTCGGCCTGGTTGATGCCCATGTAGTCCGTATTGAGCAGCTCCGAAAGCTTTTGGGCGTCCTGGCATTGCCCGAAGTCTTCGGCAAACTGCGCCCATTGCTCGCTTTCCACGTAACGATCCGCCCAATCGATCAGGAAGCTGAGCTGCATCTGTTCTTCGGGCAACAGTTCGGCGCCGTACGTCTCCTCCAATTCCATCAACGTGTTTTGGAGCGCCGCGCGCGCTTCATCTTCCGTTTCGGCAAACGCCACAGCGCCCAACAGCACACACAGCAGCGCCACAAGTACAAGTCGTTTCATCTTTTTTACCTTCCTTTGTCGTGGGAAAATGAGAAGTTCTTCTCACCTAACGCAAAAGAACTTTCACTTGATCTGTCATTCGATCGTCAGCGTTCCCTTAGCATAATATCCGGTATAATCCGTTTTGGAAAGTCTTACGTAGAGCGGCTTGTTTGCAGAAACACTCAGCGTAACGGAATAATCAGCCTTGGTATTATTGATTGTAACACTGCTAGAATCCGACGATTTCCACGTACTTCCATTCCAGTAATACGCTTTGATACTGATTTTAGCCGTCCTGTTCGTCGTCAAATAAGCATCTTCCAGCTTCACCGTAATGGAACCAGAAGAAGTCTTGAATGCATTGGTTGTCGAACCTTCCTTAAAACTGAAGGAAGAACTGTACGGAAGAGACTGCGGATTATCCAATGTAGTATCCGGATTGCCATATGGGACGATTCCTTCAGCGGCTGCTACCAAGCCAAAAAGCATCAGAGCAACAAGAGCAAGACTCAGCACGATTTTCTTCATAGTAGATGATCCTCCTTTTGTTCTTCGTCTCATTTGTAAAGCTTCCATTTTTCCTATTTCCAATTCTTCTGTAGCAAATGACTATCATTTCCAACCAATGGTACCATCTCCTTTCTTGAATTATGGTAATTACCGGCCTTTTCTTTCCGATATCTTGATGACAGTTCTATTCTGCCGGTAAATTCATCAATACACGCTGGAGCTGCTGTAGCTCTTGACCGTATCGACCTTGTTCCCTTCGCTGTCATAAATCGTTGCAACGGCATAAGCGCGGTATTCCGTACCCTTTTGCGCTGTGCAGGAAGCGCTTGCTTCCCGGCCACCGCTTCCCGAAGCCTTGGTCGTCCATCCGCTCCCGCTCTTGGCCTGCACATAGACGGTTGTACTTGCGGTACACCCTGCTTCGAGTTTGGCTACTCTACCGTCACTAATAGCCTTGCCATTTGAAAATCTCAGTATAGCTTGAACATTGTTTCCACTTTCCGCAAAGGGGATGATTTCTTCAGAGTAGGCAGCAGACAGGCAGAGCGCCAGGAGCAAAGCCATGCACAGAATACTTGCTGCGACTTGATGCATTTTCATGGGAAAAATCTCCTCAATTGCTTCTCACTATATAAGACAACTGAGGAGGCCAAAACGGGACAAACTTTTTTCATTTTTTGAGTATTTTTTTGACGCTGCGGGCGATTTTGATCGTTTCCTCCTTGGGTATCCCACTGGTATCCACGCTGAACCACTTTTCCCCGTTGTCCCACGTGATACCGACGTAATAATCCGCTTCATTTTCCGGATGCTCGGTCTCAATCACGACAGCGGTCTGCCCGTTGATGTCCATATACGAGATGACCGCGCCTTCAATACCGCTGACTTGTGTGGTATTGGGACCGGCTTCACCAAAGCTGATTACCTGCACACCGGATTCAGACGTGTACTCAATACACGGACTTCCACCAGAATAACTCTTCCACGTCACCTCAAGACCCTCCGGCAGGTACGACGGGAAGTACTCGCCCGGCCAGTCCGCCGGCACGTTAAACGCGGCGCCCTCGTCTTCCACCAGATTCATCTGCATGACGCCCTCATCCCAGTCGATGCGGATGAGCAGCTTCATCACCGCTGAGCGGATGAATTCCACGTTCGCTATCGCAAAGGGTGTGGCCACAGCGACAGCCAGCACCACGCAGGCCGCAATTTCTACAACCCGCGGCACGATCCGCCGCAGGCGGACGCTCCGGCTTCTGCGCCGCGCAGCGCGTTCCTCCCGGTCAATCTGCGCCCGCATCCGCCTCAAAAGCCGCTCTGCCCGCTCCTGTTCCTGCGGCGTCTCTGGCGTTTCGCTCTGCGCCATCCATTCCTGTGTCCACAGCGCGGCCTCCTGCGCGAAGGCCAGGCGGATCATCTGATCCAGATGCGCGTCCTGAATCTCCGGAAAATTCAAACGATTCTCATTCATCGTCCTTCTCCTCCTGATAGACCTTCTGCCGGATTCGCTCCCGCCCCCGATGGATGTACCGCCGGACGCTGTCCACGCTGATGCCCATCAACTGCGCAATCTCCGCATCCGTCCTGTCCAGGTCAAACTTGAGCTGAATCGCCATGCACTCGCGCTCGGGCAATTCGCGGATGGCCATGCGCACCCGATCCAGTTCCTCGGACAGGACGATCTTTCCTTCCGTGTTGTCCCTGCTAGGTACCTGACAGATGACCGCGTCCGGCATGTGCAGGAACTGGCTGTTCATTCGCTGATGCTTTTTCAGGTAGTTGAGCGACGTGTTTCGAACTGTCGAAACGATGTACAGACGCAGCGCATTTTTCTCCATGCCGCGCAGTTTATCGATCTTTTTGTATAAGGCGATGAGACTATCCGAGACGATCTCGTCCGCGTCCGCGCTTTGCGGCACGATGCCAAAGGCCGTCACCATCATCAGCCTATGATGCTCCACAAAGAGCCACTCCATATAATCCCGGTCCGCTCCCTCCGGCATGACCGCGATCACCAGCGGCAACATCATCCTGTTCGCCCTCCCGTTTTAATACTAATTCTTGTTAAAATGGCTTAATCCGCGCACCATCTTTTTCGCTCTGACTTTGCCTCGTTCCGTTCAACGTACCTCCAGTACGCCTCACTTCACTTGGCTTCGTCAGAACAAAAAATCTGATGCGCTCTGTTAAGCATTTTAACTGCGAATTAGTATAACGTACATGCGCGGGCTCCCTTTCAAAAAGGAAGCGCGCATTCGTCTGCCCGCAAATCCGTATCCGTTGTTCCGGTCCAAACACAGCTTACGGCACAGCCCCCTTGCCTATATTTTATCATACTTTGGCCATATTACAAATCCTATTTTCCATTTGGTCGGGAGACTGCGTTTTGAAATGAACCCGCATGGAAAGAGCCGATCCTGTCATTACTTTCCAAGCACATGAATCGCCATACTTGATTGCTGTACCACCCCAGCCCCAAAATGTGTGTGACGGCTGTCCCTACCAGCTCATCGTGACCTTTGATAACGGAGAGAAGCGCCGCTTCGATGTTAAACCCTATATCAAAGGAAGTTGGTACGGAAACCTGAAGGATCCGGGGTACTTCAGCGCAGTATCTGTCAACGGCTATACCGTGGAGTGGCCGAAAGGACAGAATCTGTGCCCGGATGAGCTTTACTACAACAGTATATGTCCGTCGTCTTTTATAAAAAGCGTGAAATTCAATAAGTCGCTGCAACGCAGGAACATTTCAAGGCAGCCCCAAAGATGGGCTGAGCGACAGCCCGTCCGAATGAAATCCACGCGCGGGACAGGCGTTCCCGCCAAACAATCAGGCTCCCGATACCGAGCGGTCGGTACCGGGAGCCTGATTGTTTTACAGCGGCCGCGGCGTCATGCCCTTTGGTGCGTTGCGGACTTCAGCGGGCGAATCGAAAAATGGGCGGAGCAAATGCGTCAGATGACAAACTGCTCCATATAGCGCTTGCTCAGGCGCAGGGAATCGAGAATCCGCTCCCGGCTTCCCTCAAACGCGCGATCCTCCACCTCGATGCAGGCGTATCCGTCATAGCCGATATCGGTCAGCGCGGAGACGTACTTGCCCCAATCCACGTCGCCGAGACCGGGCAGTTTCGGGCTCATGAAATCGAGCGGGTAGGCCATCACGCCGACCTCGCGCAGCTTTTCGGGGAAGAGCTTGATATCCTTGAAGTGGACGTGATAGATCCGATCTTTAAATTCATAGAGCGGCTTCAGATAGTCGATCTGCTGCCAGACGAAGTGGGAGGGATCATAGTTGATGCCGAGGTTTTTGGAAGGCAGAAGCTCAAAAACCCTGCGCCAGATCGGCGGCGTGGTCATGAGATTCTGGCCGCCCGGCCACTGATCCTCGCCGAACAGCATGGGGCAGTTTTCGATGGCGATTTTTACGCCCAGCTCCTCGGCCAGCGCGATGATCGGCGGCCACACTTCCTTGACGAGCGCCAGATTCTGCTCGACGGACTTCGTCTGGTCGCGGCCGATGAACGTCGTGACCATGTTGACGCCCAGCTTGTGGCTGGCGCGGATCACATTTTTCAGATGCTCAACGACGCAGGCACGTTTTTCAAGGTTGCCGTCCAGCGTGTTGGGATAGTAGGCGAGAGAGGAAATTTCAACCTTTCTTTCCTTGCAGTAATTCAGGATGTAGGCCGCCTTTTCGTCGCTCAGGCTGTCTACGTCGATGTGGCTGACGCCCGCGTAGCGGCGCTCCGCCCTGCCCTGCGGCCAGCAGGCGACCTCCACGCAGGAAAAGCCCATTTCGCTTGCCGTATCGATCATTTCTTCAAAGGTCCAGCCATCCAGAATGGCGCTGACAAAACCCAGTTTCATTGCATGATTCCTCCTTGTTTTTCTAAATGGCGAACGCTTTTTTTGCGCGCCGATGCTGCGAATATTATAGCATGCGGATGCGTAAAATGAAACAGATAATGAAAAGAACGCACGAAATTTGACTGAATATAATTGGAATGTGTACAAAAACAAAACGAAGGGGGAACCGGAAACGTAAAAAAACTATGCAAAACTGTGAAAATGAAGCGGTTTGAATTGACATGGAAATCAGCCCGTGCTAAAATATGGACAACAGGACGCGGAGAGAACGAAATCCATCCCGCGCCTAAAATGAAAGATCTTTCTTGAGGAGGAAGAACGGTATGAAAAAGATTTTGGCTGTGGTTCTTGCGCTGGTGCTGTGCATGGCGCTGTGCGCCGTGGGTTCTGCGGCGGACAAGTACAAGGTCGGCATTCTCGCGCCTGCCGTTACGCACGGCTGGGTTGCGGGCGTCGCCTATAACGCCGAGCAGGAATGCCTCGCCCTGGCGGACGAAGTGGACTACAAGCTCTATACCTCGAACAACGCCGAGGAAATGACCACCCAACTGGACGATCTCATGACCTGGGGCGCTCAGGCGATCGTTGCGTTCCCGCAGTGGGAAGGCATGGAAGTGCCGATTCAGAACGCGATTGATTCTGGTATCACGGTCGTGAACTTCGATATCGTCATCGACGCGGACGGCGTGTATCGCGTGACCGGCGACAACGAGGGCATGGGCGTTGAGTCCGCCAAGTACATCGTCGAGAAGATTGGCACCACCGGCACCGTCGTGGCGCTTCCGGTTCCGACCAGCGGCAGCGTTTCCGAGCTGCGCATGAAGGGCTTCACCGACACGATCAAGGAGATCGCGCCGGAAATGAACGTGATCGAGTACGCGACCGCTTTCACCCGTGAAGACGGCCTGAAGGATTTCACCGATATCCTCGCGGCGAACAAGCAGATCGACGCGGTTTACAGCCTGGATGACGAAACCTCCATCGGCGTGCTTCAGGCGATCGAAGACGCCGGCCGCACCGATATCAAGGTCATCACCGGCGGCGGCGGATGCCAGGAATACTTCAAGATCATCAAGGAGCACGAAGACATCAACATCTGCTCCGCGCTGTACAGCCCGCTGATGGTGCGCGAGGCCGTGGATATGGCGGTTTCCGTGCTGAAGGGCGAAAAGGTTGATCCGGTTCTGGTTATCCCGACGACGATCGTGGATCGCAGCAACGTGGACGAATACATCGATCCGAACAACACCGTGTATTGATGGAATTTCTTCGCCGTGACCGCCCTGCGGCGGCAGCGGGGAACGGGGCTATGGCGTGAGCCATAGCCCATTTTCATATCCAAAAGCGGGGGGACAACCATGAAACTGAAAATGGACGGAATCTGCAAATCGTTCGGTTCCAACGAAGTGCTCAAATCCGTGGGCTTTCAGCTGAGCGAGGGCGAAATCTGCGCGCTGCTTGGCGAAAACGGCGCGGGAAAATCGACGCTGATGAATATTCTGGGCGGCGTTTTGCAGCCGGACTCGGGCGAGATTCTGCTGGATGGGCAGAAAAGGAAATTCGATTCGCCGGCGCAGTCGCTGGATGCGGGCATCGCGTTTATCCATCAGGAGCTGAACCTCATCAATGATCTGCCGATTTACGAAAACATGTTTATCGGGCGTGAACTGAAAAAGAAGAACGGTCTTCTGGATCACAAACGGATGATCGAGGAGACGCGCCGCGTTTTTGAACGCATGGGGCTGACGCTCGATCCCAAAGAGATGGTGCGCAATCTGGATGCGTCGTACAAGCAGATTGTGGAAATCAGCCGCGCGCTGCTGATGAACGCGAAGATGATCATCATGGACGAGCCGACGACGTCGCTGACCGATCCGGAAATCGAAAAGGTGTTCGCCATCCTGCGTCAGCTGCGGGAACAGAAGGTGGGCATCGTCTTTATCTCGCATAAGCTGCGGGAGGTTATGGAAATCTGCGACAGCTACACGGTTCTGCGCGACGGCGTGATGGTTGCCAGCGGAAGCGTGAAGGATGTGACCACGTCCGATTTGGCGCGCTTCATGGTCGGCCATGACGTTCGCACGGAAAAGCTCGGCACCGGCGCGCAGCGGGGCGAGGAGCGGCTGAGCCTGCACGGCGTGACGCAGGAGCCGTATTTCCGGAATGTGGATCTGACGGCGTATGCGGGCGAGGTTTTGGGCGTTACGGGTCTGCTCGGAGACGGCAGAAGCGAGCTGTTTTCCGCTGTTTTCGGCGCAGAAACCATCAGCGCGGGGGAAATCAGGCTCTGCGGAAACCCCGTGCGCATCACGTCCACCTGGCAGGCCAAGCAGCTTGGCCTCGCGTATGTGCCGCGCAACCGCAAGGAAAACGGCATCATCAAGGATATGTCGATCCTTGAAAACGGAACGATCGTTTCATGGCGCGAGCTGATGCGCCATGGCCTGCTCGACCACGCGCGGCAGCGGGCGCAGTTTGAGCGGGAGAAAGCGGCGCTGCACATCAAGATGGGCAAAGAGAGCGACTCGATCACCAGCCTGTCCGGCGGCAACCAGCAGAAGGTCGTGCTGGCCAAATGGCTGAGCTGCAAGCCGAAGGTGCTCATTTTGGATAACCCGACGCAGGGCGTTGACGTGGGCGCGAAGGAAGAAATCTACGACATCATTCTCAAGCTGGCGAAGGAGGGGGTCGCGGTGATCGTGCTTTCCTCCGAAGCGCAGGAAGTGATCCGCGTCTGCGACCGCGCGCTGGTGATGTATCACGGCGCAATCGTCGGCGAAGTGCGCGGAGAAACGATGACGGAGCATGAAATCATGCGGCTGGCAACCGGCGGCTGATGCGGATAAAGGAGAAAAAACGACTATGGAAAAGACCAACAAAAAAGGTTTTCTGGCGTGGTTCACCGATAACTGGAAGCGGAAACCGCTGTTTTCTACGGGAATCGCGCTTCTGGTGATGGTGATTTTGCAAATTCTCGCGCTGGGGTTCGATTATGCGTCCTTCGGCGAGTGGTTTGCGGCGTTTTCCAGAAACTGGATCAACATCCTGCGCAACAACGCGGGCGTGGGCATCATCGCGCTGGGCATGACGTTCGTCATCATTTCGGGCGGCATTGATCTGGCGGTCGGCTCGACGATGGTGGCGATTGGCGCGGTCGTCATGTCGCTGATTGACGGCGGCCCCGCCGGTCTGCTGGCCGGTCTGGGTATCACCGGTATTCCGGCGTATATCATCGCCATCGCCATCGGTATTCTGCTCGGCGTGCTGCTGGGCGAATGCACGGGCGTTCTGGTTGCGCATTTCGGCATGCCGCCGTTCATCGCGACGCTCGGCATGATGAAGATCTGCCGCAGCGTGACGCAGCAGTGCATGCAGAAAGCGTCGCCCACCGTGCCCAAGGCGTTTTTGAAGATTGCCAACGCGCGCATCGGCGGCGAGATCATCCTGCCGATCCTGTACTGGCTCGCGCTGGCGGTGATCCTGCACGTGGTCAGCAAGCATACGGCGTTTGGCCGTCAGGTGTTCGCCATCGGCTCGAACGAACGCACCAGCAAACTCAGCGGCGTGAACGTGCGCGCGGTCAAGCGCCGCGTCTACGCGCTGATGGGCGCGCTGGTCGCGGTGACGGCGGCCATTCAGATTGCCCGTATCGGCAGCATGGACTACGCCAACGCGGGCAGCGGATACGAAATGGACGCGATTGCGGCGGTCATCATCGGCGGCACGAGCATGAGCGGCGGACGCGGCTCGGTGATCGGTTCCGTGCTGGGTATGCTGATTCTGGCCGTGATGAACAACCTGCTGAACCTCATCGGCGTGCCTCCGTTCCTGCGCGAGGCGTTCAAGGGCATCATCGTCATTGGCGCCGTGCTGCTGCAAAAGAAGGAAAAGGCGAGCTAAGGGAGGAAAAAGACATGTTTCATATCGGTATCATTGGCTGCGGCAAAATTGCGCAGGTTCGTCACATTCCCGAATATGCCGACAACCCCGACGCGCAGCTCACCGCGTTTTATGATTTGAATGCGGCGCGCGCGCAGGAGCTGGCGGAGCGTTACGGCGGAAAGGCCTACGACAGTGTGGAAGCTCTGCTGGCCGACCCGAACGTGGACGCGGTGAGCGTCTGCTCGGCGAACGCCAGCCACGCGCAGATTGCGGTTGCGGCGCTGGAGGCGGGCAAGCATGTGCTGTGCGAAAAGCCGATGGCGACGACGCTGGCGGATTGCGAGCGCATGGTCGAGGCGGCGAAGAAGAGCGGCAAAAAGCTGATGATCGACCAGAATCAGCGCCTGGCCGGCGCGCACGTCAAGGCGCGCGAATTGATCGAGCAGGGCGAAATCGGCAGCGTCATCACGTTTGCGACGGCCTTCCGCCACGGCGGCCCCGAAACGTGGAGCATTGATCCGGGTCAGAGCACGTGGTTCTTTGACAAGAAGCGTGCCGCGATGGGCGCGATGGCGGATCTGGGCGTGCATAAAACGGATCTCATCCAGTATTTGATCGGGCAGACGGTTGAAGAGGTGGAAGCGCAGCTCTGCACGCTCGATAAGAAATTTTCCGACGGCAGCCCCATCACGGTGGACGACAACGCCTTCTGCATCTATCGCATGGACGGCGGCGCGGTCGGCACGATGACCGCTTCGTGGACGAATTACGGCCCGGAGGATAATTCCACGGTCATCAACGGCACGAAGGGCGTGCTGCGCATCTATGACGATCCGGCACACACGCTCATTTTGGAAAAGAAGGACGGCGCTCGCGTCTGCTACGATGTGGACGCCATCCAGACCAACGACAACCAGACCAAATCCGGCGTGATCGACCTGTTTGTGGAAAGCCTGAAGAATCCCGCCGTGCAGGGCATCGACGCGCAGAGCGTATTGACGGCGATGCGCGCGGTTTTCGCGGCGATTGAATCCTCCGAAACGGGGCGCAGGGTGAAAACGAGCGAAATTTGATCGAGGAGGGACGCGGCATGAAGCGCATCATCGCTGTGAATTCCAACTGCTACCATGGCTACACCATCGAGGAGGCGGTCGCGGGCATTCGCAAGGCGGGCTTCCGCTATATCGAGCTGACGGCGACGAAGGGCTGGACGGAGCATGTTTTTCCGGATATGCCCTTTGAACGGCTGCTCGCCATTCAGGATCTGCTTCGCCAAAACGAGTTGATTCCGTTCGCCATGAGCGGCCACTGCAATTTGATGGACCCGGAACGCATCCCCGATTTTGAGAAGAACATTCGGCTGGCGGCGTTTTTCGGGTGTCAGTATATCGTTTCCTCCGTCGGGGAGGCGCATCTGGCCAACAAGGCCGTGGCGGACGACGACGAGGTGGCTCGCCGCGTCGCGTCGCTGATTCCGATGCTGGAGGAAAACAACCTGATTCTCGTGCTGGAAACGCACGGCAAGGAACATGGCACGGGAGAAAAGCTGGCGCGCATTGTCCGCAAAATCGGAAGCGCCCGCGTGAAGCTGAACTACGATACGGCAAACGTGATTTTTTATGGCGGCGTGAACCCCGTGCAGGATTTGAAAACCTGCCTGGCGGAAACGGCGTATATCCACATCAAGGATAAGGGCGGCCGGGACGACGTGTGGGATTTCCCGGCGCTGGGCAAGGGGCATATTGATTTCCCGGCGATTTTTGAGGAATTGAAGGCGGCCGGAAACGACAGCCCGCTGAGCATCGAAATCGAGTTTACGCCGGAAGGCGCGGGCAGTCTGGCCGCGGTCGATCAGGCTGTGGCGGACAGCGTGGCGTATTTGACGGCGAACGGATTTGAACTGTAAAGGAGATACAAGGTGAGAATTGCGTTGGTTGGCGCAGGCGGAATGGGAACGTGCCACTATATGAACTACCGGCACATCGAAGGGGCGCAGGTCGTCGCGCTTGTCGGCCGGGGCGAGAGAGACCGCGCGCACGCGGAGCAGTGGGGCTTGCCGCTGTATACATGCGTGGACGAGGCGAATCGCCGGGAACAGATCGATCTGTTTGACGTGTGCGTGCCGACCTACCTGCACAAGGCGATTGTGCTGGAGGCGCTGGCCTGCAAAAAGCCGGTGATCTGCGAAAAGCCGATTGCGCTGCACGTGAAGGATGCGCAGGAGATGTTTGACGCCGCGCAGGCGAACGGCGTGCAGCTCTATGTGGCGCAGGTTTTGCAGTTTACGCGCGAGGTGGAGCAGCTCCACCGCATCGTGGACGAGAGGCTTTACGGACAGCCGCTGGACGCCTGCTTTGAGCGGCTGTCCCAGCGGCCGGCATGGAGCGAGGGAAATTGGCTGTTCGACCGGGACAAGAGCGGCCTTTTGCCGTTCGATCTGCACGTGCATGATCTGGATGTGATTGTCAGCGTATTCGGGAAACCGGACAGCGTGGATTACACGGCCTGCCGCCGAAAGGACAGCGAGATCTGCGATCAGTATCGGATACGCTACGGGTATCAAAACGGCATGACGGTCAGCGCGGAGGCGGCATGGTTCAACGCCTGCATACCGTTTACCGCCAGATGGCGCGTGTATTTTGAACACGGCATGGTCGTCTGCGACGACAAGGGGCTGATCGGCTACGGCGCGGATGGGCAGGTGACCCGATTCGACGTGGAAGACGAGATCAAGGTGCCTTGCGGAATCAATCTGCCGCCGAGCGGATGGTTTTTGCGCGAGTTGACGCATTTCGTTCAATGCGCCGAGCGGAATGTGCCGAGCGAACGGGTGCGGCGCGAGCAGGTGCTCGACGTGTTGGGCGTGCTGGAAACGCTTTCGTTTTAACGCGGGGAAGCGAATGGTTTGCAAAGGGCTGCCGCAGAAGGCCATATCGGTCTTCATGCGGCAGCCCTTTATGATGATGCGCGTTTATCCGGCGAGTTGTTACGGCTCGATGATGTTAAAGGGGTTGGTTCCTGTAATCCGGAACTGGTTCATATTCTCCATCATCCGCGTCAGCAGCTCGGCGCGGCCCTCGATTTGAACGGCCTTGGCGACGGTTTCCTGATTGTTGGTCAGAATCGCGAAGAGCGCGTTCTTCGGACAGGTGATGGATACGTCCGCGCTGTCGGACAGCGTGTTCTTGTAGACCAGCAGCACGCCGTTCTTCACGCGGAGCATGTGCCGCTCACCCACGTCGGGCAGCGTCACATTCACGGTGAAATCCTCGTCCGCCAGCGCTTGCTTATCCATGACGATGGCCATATAATCAAACAGCATCGGCGCGGACAGCGCTTTGACCATTTCGCCGGTGTTCTTCGCGGCAGCCGTGAGATTCGCGTTGCCATGGCGCAGCTCCTGCGCGGCGGTCAGGTATTCGTTGCGCCACGGGCCGGATTCCGCCTGATACCCAAGCTGCTCCATCGCATCGGCACACAGCAGGCGCGCGTCGATGTTCGTCGGATCGGCAAACACGATGGCATTCGTGATCTCGGCGACCCACTGATATTCGCCCTTGTCAAAGTCGGCCTTTGCCATTTGCAGCGCCTTGTCCACGTCGCCCAGATACTCCACCCACTTCTTCGCGCTGTCGCTGGGCGTGAGGGGATTCAGGTTGACGGGGTTGCTGTCGTACCAGCCCATGAACTTCTGATAGACCGCCTTGGCGTTGTGCGCCACCGTGCCGTAATACGGGCGGGTGTACCAGATCTTGTTCAACGCCTCCGGCAGCTCGATCATGTTGGAGATCTCGTCGCTGGTGTAGCCCTGATTGATATAGGTCAGGGTCTGATCGTTGATGTATTTATACACGGCCGCCGTGTTGACCATGTAATCGTTCACCACGTCGTTTCCCCAGTGCGGCCAGTTGTGGGATTGGAAGACGACCTCCGCATCTTTGCCATAGCGGGAAATGGCCTCGGTGATATAGCCCGCCCAAGCCGCGCCGTCGCGTACCTCCGCGCCGCGCAGCGTATAGAGGTTGTGAAGTGTGCCGGTGCAGTTTTCCGCCATCCACAGTGCCTTATGCTGAGGGAGCCACGTGTTCATTTCGGCGGGCGCTTCCGTGCCGGGGGTGAGCTGGAATTCCAGCTCCACGCCGTCGATGGTCAGCCTTTCGCCGGATTCCCTGACCTCATAGCTGGGCGTCATAAAGGAGATCGTGCCGACGGATTGCCCCATGCCGATGCCCTGCGCCAGCTTGCCGGTCACGCCGGGTTTGAGCAAAATGCCGTACTGATAGTTGCTGCGGCGACCCATGCCCTTTCCGGCGTAGACATTCTCCTTCACGGCGTGCTCCGTAAAGCCTGCGGGCGCGATGACGGGAATTTTGCCGCTGGCAAGCTGCTCCTCGATGGAAAGCGTCTCATCCGCCTTGTCCTCCGCCGCCATCACACCGGCGATGCCGCCGAAATGATCGACGTGGGAGTGAGAGATGACGACGGCCTTGACCGGGAAATGGCCGAGATTCTTTTCGATGAGCTGCATGGCGGCTTGGCTGCACTCCACGCTCATCAGCGTATCAAAGACGATCCAGCCCGTGTCGCCCTTGACGACGGTGAGGTTGGCCATGTCGTAGCCGCGCACCTGATAGATGCCGTCGGCCACTTCAAACAGCCCGTAGGCGTGGTTGTTCTTCGTGTTCTCCCACAAGCTCGGATTCACGCTGTCGGGCGCTTTCTCGTAGTCATCCAGAAACGCGAAGGCATCCTGACTCCAAATCATCCTTCCATCTTCGTCCTTCAGCTCCAGCGTTTCCGGCGCGTCGATCAGGCCGCGCGTGGCGAACGCATATTCCTGCTTGTCACTGAAATCCAGCTCATCATAGACTGCGGCGTTTGCCTGCGCCGTGAACGCCGTGGCGGGTTTGACCTCGGCGTTCAGGCCGAGAGAAGAGGTTTCCGCCAGCGCACAGGAGAAGAGCATTGCGGCGGCAAGAAGCAGAGTCAGCAATCTTTTCATGGGATTCTTCCTCCTGATGAATTGTTATTCCTGAACGCGAATGACGGGAGCCTGCCATGTATCCAGCGCGGCCATATCCGGCAGATAAATGCGCATGAACAGATGGAATTCTCCGTCGGAAACGGGCAGCCAGTTGGAGGGATCCTCCGGCGCTTCCTTCGAGAGGGTGATATCCAGCGTGCCGTCCTCGTTCAGCCGATAGGCGGAGCGATCGTTGACGCAGTAGCGGTCGATGGGGTTGTCAATGAGAAAGTTTTCCTCATTGTAGGCGGTCACCGACCAGAAGCCGCCTTCCAGCGTCGGCGGAAGCGTTTCAAAGTGGATCGTATAGGTCTTCTCGCCGGTCAGCGCCGCGCCGGCCGCGTCCGTATGCGTCTTGGGATAGATCGCCACATCGACCGTGTTCGCGCCCAGCCCGACCAGCGCCACCATGGCGCGGTAGGTATACGCCGTTCCGAAATCGCCGATGGGTCTGCCGAAGTAGATCCACTGGCCGAGATTTTGGGCGTATTTCGCGCTCTCGGCGGAAAGCGTGGCGCGCATGCCCTTGAGCATCTGCGTCCAGCGCTCGGCCGCGTCCGCGCCCAGAATGGATGCGTCGAAGGTCATGCCCGGCCCCACGTGGATGGCGGCGAGCTTTTCCAGCAGCGCCGCGTCGGCCTCGGCGGGCGGGTTCGCCTGCATCAGCGCGTTGGCCGTGTTGAAGAACGCCGCAGGCGGCATGGAGAGCACCTTGTTCACGGGAACAAAGTCGTTTTCCTTGGCATATGTGCCCGCCGGCGCAGCATAGTCGCCGCCCGCCAGATACGCCGAGAGCGGAAGGAGCCGCATCTGATCCTGAATGGCGTATACGTTGGGCAGATCCTCGTTTCCGGAGAGCACAACGCGGGCAATCGACCACACCGTTTCAGTGGGCACATCCACGCGGGTCACGTTCTCGGGCAGCTCGCCCGCCCAGCTCGGGAGCGTGATGACGTATGCGCCCGCCTGATCCAGCACAGCGGCGGTGTTCGTCCATGCGTCCAGAAGCTGCACGTTGCAGAAACGATCCGTTTCCGGCAGGACGTACACCATGGGTTCCGCGCCAATATCGAGCCACGCCTGCGAATAAAGGGTATCCACATTCGGCGTGACGACGGTGCGGAAGGAGGCGTCCGCCAGCTTCTTGGCATGGTTGATCTGGTTGACGGGCGCGCGCCCCGTTACGCTTCCGTCCGTATTGGTTGACATGGTTTTCGTCGCGTTGGTCAGCACCAGCGGGAAGGCGTAGATGTACGCCTCGCTGACCTGCTCCCATACAGCGTCCGTCTCGGTCGGTTCGGCGATGCAGGCGGGGGCCCATCCGCAGGAAAACAGAATCAGCGCCGTCAATAGGGTTGCAAAGCTTTTTTTCATGGTGACATCTCCCTTTTTCATCTCTTACCAAAGTGCAACGGTTCCCCGAAAAATTATGCCCTTCCTTCGTCGAGAAGGCCGCTATGCTTTTCCTCCTTCCTTTCAGCCAGTCTCAGCAGTCCTCTCTTTGCGGCTTCGATCTGCGGGGTAAACAGCGCGCGCTCGGCAAAGATCATATAGTTGTTGAGGGCGAGAATCGACAGGTGAACGAACGGCTCGACCTCGGCGGGCGTACAATCCAGAACCGCCGCGATTTTTTCCGTGTAATATGGGTATCTGGACGCAAGGCGGCTCAGGGCAAATTTGACCTTCTCCCCGTATTCCCGCGACACGCACACGCTGACCAGAAAGCGCATGGTCGGCGACATTTTATCCGCCAGCGCGCCCAGGCGATCCATCATGCTCTTGACATCCTGGATATCCTCAAACACGATGCCGAACGCGCCTTTTTCAATCCGCTCGATGGCCGCCTCGGCGCAGGCGAGCACGATTTCCTCCTTGGTGGAAAAATAATAATAGATGCCGCCGTTTTGCAGCTTCGCCGCCGTGCAGAGATCCTTTGTGGTGGTGATCGTCAGCCCCTTTTCAACAAAGCAATCGAGGCAGACGGCGATGATTTCCCTTCTTCTTTCGGTTTTCTTGTCTTCGTTCAAGCGATGACCTCCTTTTCCCGGCTTACCGGTGTACTGATGATAAGAGCGTACCACACTTTGCAAGATAAATCAAGCAGTTGCTTGGATTGTGTCGCATATTTCTTTTTAGGTAATCACTCATAAAATCTGACATGTTCTTCGGCAGACTTCTCTCATGCAACCTCAGGACATCGGGGTTTAATACTAATTCGCAGTTAAAATGCTTAACAGAGCGCATCAGATTTTTTGTTCTGACGAAGCCAAGTGAAGTGAGGCGTACTGGAGGTACGTTGAACGGAACGAGGCAAAGTCAGAGCGAAAAAGATGGTGCGCGGATTAAGCCATTTTAACAAGAATTAGTATAAATACGGGAATTCTCCGTATGCCCCCAATAATCAACACAAACGCCTTACCGATACGGAAAATAGTGTTCAGCCTTCGATTGAAATTCTTTTAGATTCACGATTTTCATATCGTCATTGAATTCTATGATTGATACGCCGTCAAACCCGCCGATTTCATGGTTATAATCACACTCAAAATACCATTCTGCAACGGTAAACATCCCTTGGTGAATGAAATTTTTAATATCCCATTTCAAGACTCTGCCGCTCTTATTCCAATCCGCAAACCATTTCAAGATTTGGGATAAGCCACGATATTCGGGTCCGTAGCACTCGCTGTATACAATGTCCTCGGAAAAGATGCTTCCCAACGGCTCGATATTTTGGTCAAGCCACGCCTGAAAATACCTTTTGACAATTTCGTTCCTCTGCATAGAAAACATCTCCTTCACTTCTTAGTTCGATTGAAATTTACATCGCCGACTTTTTCCACTTTCGAATCTTCGTTCTGAATGTCCCGAAGGGCGCAACAGTGTTCACATGAATGAACTTGTAAACCGCCCACACCGCCGTTTGGGTGGCGTCGTCCGCCCACTTTCTCCTATGCGGCTGAAACAGCTCTTCCTCGCTCACGAAATCAATCATCGCGTCAATCCGCAAAACGTTTTCCGCCAGCCGTGCTTTCAATTCGGTCAAAGACAGGTGGGCATGTTCTCCGCTGTCTCCTCCTTCGAATGGGGCGCGCTTCAAGTGCTCGTATCTGCCTGTTATTCCCCGCTCTCGTCTGGATAAAGGGGACGCAGAAAGAAATCGGGGCCCTTCTCTTCGAACAGGATCAGCGAAACCCCGAGCAGCAAATCCGCATGAACGGCGGGCTCGTCCAGCGGAATGTTGAAATCCTCCTGTATTCTTCGAATCCTGTAAAGCACCGTATTGCGATGGGTGAAGAGCGCGTCGCAGGTTCTTTTGAGCGAACGGCAGCAGGTCAGGTAGTGGTAGAGCGTTTCGCAATACTGCGTATCCTTTTTCTTGTCGTGCGCCGCCATCACCCGAATTTCCTTTGCGATCAAATCGTCGCGCCCCTCGACGTTTTTTAATAGCAGCGGCGTTCTGAGCTGGGATACCGTGCAGACGCTTCCGCTGTGAAAGCGGCGATCCGTCATCAGCTCCAGCGCCTCGTGCGCCGTGCGGTAAAGCGCCGGGAGGCTGAATAAATCGTCAAGATCGTCTGATAAAACGACCTTCAACTCAAATTCCTTCGCTAATGCGGAGAAGCCGTTGAAATCCGCTTTGCCATACAGAAACAGAAACACGTCCCCCCGATACAGGAAGGAGTGGGATTGCGGAAACCTTGCGCCGAGTTCATCCTTCAAATGCCGTTTTCCAAGGTATTCGTCGTGGTAAGCGGTCAGATCAATCAGCGCAAAGCCCGTGGGATGAAAATCGGCGAGGTATGTGCCGGAGGCCTGCAACTGGAAATACAGCGCGGAGGAAAAGCCGCCGTCTAAAAGATGCATTAAAATATCCTCGGCCGTTTCAAAAGGCTTATCGTGGCGGCTTGTTTCAATAAACGCCTGTTTCGCCAAAATCTGCTCGACCGTATTCCATGTTTCCTGCGGAATTTTTTGCAAATGCCCGTCCGTATCTACGCAAATCAGGAAACCGAGCCGAACACCGGAGCTGATCAGCGGCACAAAGCGGCGGCGATAGACGCTGTCCTCCAGTTTTACGTAGTCGGCGGTTCCTGCCATCAGCGCTTCGCTTCGGCTGATAATGGCGCCGGCTTCATAGGTGATTTCGCCGCGGCTGACAGACGCCTGAAAAAGCGGATCGGAAAAACCCAGCGGCCGATGATACGCAACCACATGAAACGTGTCGTCCAGCACAAGCAGCGGACAGTCCAGCAGCGCTCCGGCGTCTGCGGCTAGGCTTTTCAAATCATCCTGCGCGAAGAACTCAGCCAGCAGCGCGTCCGCGCTGTAGTTTTTCTGTTTGACGGCTTCCACGGTTTCGTCTCCTTCATTTGTGCTGAAAGCACAAGCAGCTTTTTCTTTATTATACTGTCGAACCATTTTCATTTCAAGCATAAAAAGCTATACTATCCGCAGAAATAAAGGAAAGGCCATAAAAGGGAGGCGCAAATGATGATGGTTTCAAAATCAATGAAAGTGTTAAATATCATAGCCGGTGTGCTCCTGATGGCGCTGGGCGTCTATTGCCTGTGCAATCAGGACATCGCCGCCATGACCGCCGGTTTGATGATCGGCGTGTTGATGCTGCTGTCCGGCGTGATGGAGATCGTTGTGTTTGCAACGACGAGCGGGTTCATGCTCGGCTCGGGCTGGCTTTTGCTTGACGGCGTGTTGACCGTCATCCTTTCCTTGTTTCTGCTGCTGAACCAGTGGTTCACCATGATGTCGCTGCCGTTTCTGTTTACGCTGTGGCTGCTGTTTTCCGGCGTTTCGCGGTTCGTCAGCGCGTTTGATCTGCGCGCCTGTGGCGTTCGCGGATGGGGATGGATTTTGGCCGTCGGCGTCATTCTGATCGCGGCCGGGTTCGTCTGCATGATGGATCCGTGGGTGAGCGTTGCGGCAATCGGCGTGACGGTCGGGCTGGTCTTCCTGCTGGAAGGTGTCAGCGCCGTGGTCTACGCCTGCATCCCGCGAGACAAGTAAGCCGTGCTTGCTTGCAGATTCTTCTGCAAAGCAAAGCTTTCCAGATAGATATTGAATCATAGGTAGGAGGAATGTGCTATGCTGCCTGTTGTGTATGGTGAAAATATGTTTGACGACCTGTTTGACAATGGTTTCTTCGGTTCTCATAACCCGCTGTTCGGCAAGAACGCCAGAAACCTGATGAAGACCGATATTCGCGAGACGGACGACGCGAAGGCGTATCGTCTGGCGGTCGAGCTGCCCGGCTTCAAGAAGGATGAAATCAGTCTCGATCTGCGGGATGGCTATCTGACCATCAGCGCCGAGAAGGGGCTTGACAAGGACGAAGAGAACAAGAAGGGTCGTATTCTGCGTCAGGAGCGCTATGCCGGTTCCTGCTCTCGCAGCTTCTATGTCGGCGACGTGAAGCCTGAGGATATCAAGGCGAAGTACGAATCCGGCGTGCTGACCGTTCTGGTTCCGAAGGAGGACGTTCATAAATCGCCCGTCGGCACCGCCATTGCGATTGAGTAATCTGTTTTAACCTGAGCCTGCCGCCTGCTTGATGCAGACGGCAGGCTTTTTTTGCGCCTCCGTTTGTGTTACAATGCATGCATCCGTTCCAATCTCCGGCATGGGGAAAATGCGGATGCGCGTTGCGACCAAGAACGACGGCTGAACCGGAACAGCGTTTGGAGTGCGAAAACCGATGAACTATCAAGGCTACATCATCTATCGTGAGCGGGTGCGGCGGAATTGGAGTCAGGCGGGGCTGTGCAAGGGGATTTGCACGGTATCCTATCTATCGAAAATTGAGAGCGGCAGGGCCGAACCGTCCGAGGAGGTTCTGCGGCTTCTTCTGGCGCGGCTGAACCTCGAAAGCAATCGGGAGGTCGAGCGGGAGGCTGCCGGGCTGGCGGAGCGGGGCTGGGAGCTGCTGCTGACCGGCAGGCGCGGCCAACTGCGCGGCCTGCTGCGCGAAAGGGACATCGAGCGGTATCGCGCCGTTCCCGCGTGGCTGGATTTGGCGCTGCTTTCCGCCCAAACGCCACTGGAGCCCGCGCTGGAACCCTGCATGGACGTTCGGCAGTTGGCCGTCCAACGGATTTTACAGCGGCAGGAGGCCGAGGCCGTGCGGCTCATGCCCAACGCATATACCCACCTGATGCTGGGCATTGCCGACTACAACGCGGGCAGCTATTCCGCCGCCGTGGACGCCTTGCAGACCGCCTACGACCTTGCCGGCAGGGAGGGCGCGGTGCGGCTCATGCTGGAAGCGAAGCTCTTTCTCGGCAACGCCTATTGCAACCGGCAGGATCTGCCCAACATGGAGCGCCACTATCGGGTGGGGCGGCGGCTGGCGGAGGATTTGCAGGATGAAAGCGCCCTGCGGGCGATTGGCTACAACACCGCGTCGGCGTGGATCGAAACCGGACGCTATGAGGAGGCCTACGCCTGGTTTTCCGGGCAGGCGCAGCCCACCCTGATGGCGCTGCACAAGCTGGCCATCTGCTGCGAGAAGACCGGGCGGCGCGAGGAAGCGCTGCGCGCATTGACGCAGGCGGAGGCCATGGACATCGACGAGATCGACCGCGCGCTTGCCCTGCGGCTGCTCCGGCTCGTTCGGTATCGGCTGGAGCACCCGGATTATCTGACCCGGAACGAGTACGGCACGCTGCTGCTGGACAGCTTCGACCGTCTCCGAAACGAACTGCCGCTTGGCTATGCGCTCTTCCATCTGCCTTGGGTGCTGGAATGGTACAAGGCAACCCGGCAGTATAAAAAGGCCTGCGAGCTGCTGGAAGCATATTTTCCTGAAAAACCGCTGTAAAGCATATTTCAGCCCATATATCGGACGTGACTTTCCCAAATGTACAGGCTGTTTTTTCCTTCACCGTTCTGCTACACTGTTTGCAGAGGTGATGGACATGAAAACAGCGAAACTCTGGACAAGAAACTTCCGTCTGGTGATTCTGGCGTCCGCCATGGGCACGATAGGCGCAATCGCGGGCAGCTTTGCCTTGGCGTTTCTCGTGTTCGACGAAACCGGCAGCACCCTGGCGTCCGCCCTGATTGTCGCCATCCAGCTTCTGCCGTATCTGCTGCTCCCGGTGCTGATCGCGCCGCTCATGGATCGACTTCCCCGCAAAGCCTTTTTGGTCGCGGGCGATCTCGCAAACGCCGCGCTGCTGGCCGGAATGGGGCTGTGGCTGATGGCCTTTGATTTTTCCTATGTCGGCTATCTGGCGCTGTCCCTGCTGCTGGCCTGCCTTGGCGCGGTGGATGAGCTCGCGTTCACCAGCATCTATCCGGAGCTGATTCCGGAGGGCGCCGAGGAAAAGGGCTACGCGGTGTCCTCCATGCTCTACCCGATTTTGAAGGTCGCCATGACGCCGCTGGCCGCCGTGCTTCTGGATACCCTCGGCGTGGCATGGATTCTGATTGCGCAAAGCGTCTTCTCGCTGGCCGCAGCCGCAACGGAGAGCCTGATCCGTCTGGATGAAACGGCGCGGCAGCAGCGCGCGCCCTATTCGCTCAAGGCGTGGGGCGGCGACATTCGGGAAGCCGCGCAGTATTTGAAGGAGGAGCGCGGTCTGCGCAGCATGTACGAATACATGGCGGTGACCAACGGCGTTGCCAACGGTTTCTCGCCCATTTTAGTCGCCTTCTTTCGCACGTTTCCCGGCTTCACCGCCGCCATGTACGCCGCGTTCTCCGTGGTCGAGTTCGCCGGGCGAACCGTCGGCAGCGCGGTGCAATACCGGCTCAAGCTCCCCGACAAAAAGAAATACGGCTTCGTGTTCTTCGTCTATCAGGTGTATGAGGTCATGGATATGTGCCTGCTCTGGCTGCCCTATCCGCTGATGCTGGTCAACCGCGCCATCTGCGGCTTTCTCGGCAGCAACAGCGCCATTCTGCGAAGCTCCGCCGTCCAGCGCTACATCCCCGAAAGACTCCGCTCGCGCGTCAACGCCCTAAACAGCGTGCTTCTCACCGCCGGGGCGAGCGTTTTTTCCCTGCTGATGGGTTTTCTGGGGGAAGTGCTCGACTATCGCTGGTGCGTCACGCTCGGCGGCGCTGTCACCCTGCTGGCCTGTCGTTTTCTCATCGGGGGCAGACGGCAGGATATTCGAAAGGTGTATGAGGCGGTCTGAGCCCATCGCGCGCCCGCACTTTGTGCGGTATTTGTTTTCGGCTCATGGATTGATATTTCAAAGGGACTGTCTGCTCGACAGTCCCTTTTCGTATCCGGTTTTATACGAATTCGCAGTTAAAATGCTTAACAGAGCGCATCAGATTTTTTGTTCTGACGAAGCCAAGTGAAGTGAGGCGTACTGGAGGTACGTTGAACGGAACGAGGCAAAGTCAGAGCGAAAAAGATGGTGCGCGGATTAAGCCATTTTAACAAGAATTAGTATTATACCAACTGGCGGCGGTTGCGCTCGGCCTCCGCCTGCTCGTCCTCCCTGCCATACCACATGATGCCGGGGAATTTCAGATAGCAGGTTTCGCCCTGCGCAAAGGCGTTGCGGTGCGGCGTCTGAACCTGAAGCAGTTGGTCGCCCACGCGCACCAGATATTCGGTGTAGTTGGTCAGGAAGATGCGCTTTTCCACCTTGGTCTTGTAGCCGTCGGTGTGGTTCATCTCGATCTGGTTCGGGCGGGTGGCCATGACCATCTCGCGCTCGCCGTTTTCCGGCAGTGCGACAGGCAGCGGATGCGCCATATCGCCCTTCGCATACACCTTTCCGTCTTGAATCACAACGTCGGTGAAGGTGGATTGGCCGAGGAATTTGTGCACAAAGCGGTTGACGGGGCGATTGTAAAGCTCCGTCGGCGTGCCGATCTGCACAATGTTGCCCATGTCCATGACCATCATGCGGTCGGAAAGCGCCATCGCCTCGGATTGGTCGTGCGTCACGAAGATGATCGTGAAGTTGAACTTCTTTTGCAGCTCCTTGATCTCAAAGCGCATGGTTTCGCGCAGCTTCGGGTCGAGGTTGGAAAGCGGCTCGTCCAGCAGCATGACCTTCGGGTTGGTGACGATGGCGCGCGCCAGCGCGATGCGCTGCTGCTGTCCGCCGGAGAGGTTGCCCGGATAGACCTTTTCCATGCCGTCCAGACTGGTGTGCTTGAGCGCCATTTTCACGCGCTCGATCATCTCCGCCTTCGGCACCTTGCGCACGCGCAGCGGGAAGGCCACGTTTTCAAAGATGTTCATGTGCGGCCATACCGCGAACGATTGGAACACCATGCCCAGCCCGCGCTCCTCCGGCGGCACATACAGGTTTTTGCTCTTGATGCTGACGGGCCGGCCGCACAGGTGGATTTCGCCGTCGCTCAGATCCTCGAATCCGGCGATCATGCGCAGTGTGGTCGTCTTGCCGCAGCCGCTGGGACCCAGGAAGGAGAAGCATTCGCCCTCTTTGATGGTCAGATTGAAATCGTTGACGGCGGTTACCGTGCCCAGCGTTTTGGTGGTAAACTGCTTGGTGACATGATTGAGAACAATTTGATCCATCTGTTACACCTTCTTCCTGTCCTTCAAAATCGCGTTGACAACCGTGTTGCAGATGATAATCAGCACAATTGCCAGCGACGCGAGCGCAGAGGAATCCACAATATAGCCGTCGCTGCGCAGGGAGTAGATGGCTACGCCGAGCGTGCGGGTGTACGGGCCATAGAGCAGAACGGAGGTCGTCAATTCGCGCATGGCCGGCAGGAAGATCAGGAAGAAGCCGGAGATCATCGCCGGGCGAATCAGCGGAAGGGTCACGTCCGTCAGGGATTCAAAATGCGTCGCGCCGCAGGTGCGCGCCGCGTCTTCCAGCGAATAGTGAACCTGCTGCAGGGACGCGGAGGCGGACTTCATCGAGAAGGCGAGGTAGCGCGCGATATACGCAATCAGGATGATCCACAGGGTGTTGTACAGGTTGATGCCGAACGCGCCGCTCCAAGAAAGGATGACGCCGATGGCCAGCACGATGCCGGGGATGGAATACGGCAGGATGGAGATGATCTCCAGCACCGTCTTGCCCTTCGGCCGGATCTTCTGGATGACGTAGGCGATCATCACGCCCAGGAACATGGCGATCAGACCCGCGGAGACCGACAGGGTCAGCGAGTTGACCACGCTGTCCTTGACCATCTTCGACTTGAACAGGTTGATGTAGTTGTCGAACGTGAAGTTTTCAAGCTTGAGCGGCAGACCGTAAGCCCTGAGCAGGCCAACGAGAATAATCATCACCAGCGGCACGACCACGATGACGACCAGCGACAGCAGCGAGATCACCAGCAGGGGGATTTTGGCGCCGCGCAGCTTGATGAGCATCGGACGCATGGATTTGCCCTTGATGATGTCGTAGCTGCCCGAACGCAGAACGATCTTTTGCAGCCACAGCGCCAGCATGACGACGATCACCAGCAGGATGGAAAGCGCCGCGCCCTCGCGGATGCCTTGGAACGAGCCGCTCGCGCGGGAAATCAACTGGTAAATGCGGGTCGGCAGGGTGTAGATTTTCTTGCTGAAGCCGAGGATGGAGGGCACGCCGAAGTGGGACAGCGAGCTGGTCAGAATCAGCAGCGCGCCCGCGCTTGTGGCCGGCAGAACCAGCGGCATGGTGATGCGCCGGATGACGTACCACTGCTTTGCGCCGGCGATTCGGGCGGATTCCTCCAGCGTCGGGTCCATGCGCTCCAGCGCGGAGACCACCTGCATGAACACGAACGGGAAGTAATACGAACATTCCACGAAGATGATGCCGCCGATGGAGTTGATGTTAAACGGCGCTTTGGACAGCCCGAACGTGGCCATCAGCCATTTGTTCAGGTAGCCGGAGCGCGGGGAAAGCAGCAGCTCCCACGCCATCGCGCCGAAGAACGGCGGGAACATGTACGGAATGGTGAACATGGAGCGCATCAGCCCCTTGAAGGGGATGTCGCTTCGGCCAAGCAGCCACGCAAAGAACAGGCCGATAATCGTGCCGAACAGCGTGACCAGCAGCGCGATCTTGATGGTGTTCCACATGGCGGCCACGTTGCCGGGGTCGAGAATGATCTGAGTGAACAGGCTGGTATCGAATTTGCCCTCGTAGAAGAACGTGTTGTAAACGATCATCACCATCGGGATGACGACCACAACGACCAAAATCAGGAAGGAAAGCACGGTCAGCACCGAATCGAGGCTGAAATGTTTCCCGTCCATGCGCGCCATATCGCGGCTGGCGCGGCGCTTGGTGCCCATCATGCTTTTGCCTCCTCTTCATAGAATTTGACGTTGAGGAATTTCAGCCCGACCTCCTGCCCGGCTTCGTAGCGGGTGGGATCGGCCAGCACATCCAGCGCGTTGCGCTCCACGCGCAGCTCCCGGCCCATCAGTTCCACCTGATAGTCGTACTGGTTGCCCAGGAAGGTATCGCGCCGAATCGTCGCGCGAATCGGGCTTTCCGCGTCGAAGACGATGTCCATCGGACGCACGCCCATGACGTTCTTTTTGCCGGAAACATACCCCTGCGGCGGCGCGTCGAACAGGACGGGCTCGCCGCCCAGCGCCAGACAGACCTTGCCGCCCTTTTCTGTTACCGGCAGGAAGTTGGAAACGCCGATAAAGGAATAGACGAAGCGGTTCGCCGGGCGGCGGATGATCTCCTCGTCGCTGCCGATCTGGCAAATCTGCCCGTCCGGCTGCATGATGGCGATTCGGTCGCAGAGCTGGAGCGCCGCTTCCTGATCGTGCGTGATGTAGATGATCGTCGTGCCGATGTTCTGCTGGATCATCTGGATTTCCAGAATCATCTCCTCGCGGAGCTTCGCGTCCAAATTGGTGATCGGCTCGTCGAGCACGATCAGCTCGTCCGAGGAGACCAGCGAGCGGGCAATCGCGACGCGCTGCTGCTGGCCGCCGGAGAGCTGGGCGGGCATGTGCTTTTCGTAGCCGGTCATGCGCACCTGCTCAAGCGCGTAAGATGCGCGCTTGGCGATTTCCTCCTTGGGCACCTTGTGCTTTTTCATCGGGTAGCAGACGTTGTCCCAGACGGACAGATGCGGCCACACCGCATAATCCTGAAACACAACGCCGACGCCGCGCCGCTCCGGCGCGATGTTGACGCGCTTTTCGTCGCTGAAAACCAACTGGTCGGCGATGTAGATGCTGCCCTTGTCCGGCTTAATCAGGCCGCAGAGCGCGCGGATCAGCGTCGTTTTGCCGCAGCCGGAGGGGCCGATGATGCCCATGATTTCCCCGTTGTTTACGGAAAGGGAGAAATCCTTGACCACCTGCTTGGCGCCGTAGCTGATGGATACGTTTTCAAAGCGTACACTGGCCATATTTTTTACCTCTCGATAAATTGAGGGACTGTCACGCTTAAACCGAACGTTTCAAGAAACAAATATCTAAGCATTTTTGGATATGGGGCTTTGCCCCATCGCCC
>OLPV01000317.1_pt1 | contig 44140 bp, 39 predicted proteins | sample 1671961 | NCBI WGS metagenome assembly OLPV01 (sample SAMEA3136630, study PRJEB25190) | human gut metagenome | biome: human gut; feature: human-associated habitat; material: faeces | place: Austria | collected 2013 | reverse complement strand
AAAGCGGTTTTGGATGAACAGCGTCAGTTGGATGAAATTCAATCCGGCGAAGATATGTTCCGCGATTCAATGCGCGTGGCGAATGGCCGGTATACAGATTCGCCTGTGTTGAAGACCCGTCGGCACATTGGGGTGTCGCGCTGGTAAACCGTGGCACGGTGGGCGTTGAGGCACATGACGGAACCCTGTATACCACACTGCTGCGTGCGCCTGCTACTGAATATGCGGGCATGGTTCCGGATGACACCTCTTCCGAACACGGCGTCCACGAATTCAACTTTATGCTGCTGCCGTATGAAAACGGCTGGCGCAGCTCTGGCGTGTGCGAGCTTGCGCAACGGTTCAACAACCCGCCGATTGTATTCGGCGGCACAGCCGCGCATGCCGGTGATTCGATAGAATTAAAGGGCGACGGCATTGTCCTGTCCGCGGTACTCAATACGCCTGATGGCGACATGGCTGTGCGCATGTATGAAACATTCGGTCAGCCGGTAAGCGCTGTGTTGAAAACGAACGCTTCGTTTGACGCATGGGCATCGGATCTGAACGAAAAACGCGGTGCCTCGATTCCGGTAAGAGATCAGGAACTGTCCCTTGATTTCAAACCCTTTGAGATCAAAACCGTTCTGCTGAAAAGGCACGAGAACTGAAGCGACGAGTTCCTACGTTCAGCACGAATCATTTTTCGCATCAAGAACGTATAAATGAGCCTGTTGTGGGAACAACCTAAAGGAAAAGTGGAAGACACATATATTTAAATAGGATCGTTGCGCGATGATATGTCCCATATACTTGACACTGGACTGCTATAACAGAAGTAGACACAAAAAACCTGCTAATGAAAATCAAACCCTAAATCGAAGAAAATCAAAAGAAATTTTCAAGAACCAAAAAGTGTACACTAAATAAGCCTTGATTTAGCCCAAAAATCAAGACCATCGGGGGTTGTCTCACTAAAAAGAGGCAACTCCTTTTTGATACCCAAAAAGCACTCGGACTATGAAAATCCGAATGCCTGCGGTAGAATGTAACTACTATGAAAACAAACTTACTGCAGACAGATTATACAGCAATGACGAATGGATTTCAACTGGTCATGCCGTTGGACTGCGAAGTAAACATCGAGAAGAATGCACCGGTAAGACTGCTCAATGCTGTCATGGAAAGGATGAATTAAAATCCAAAACAGACGCGTGGGAAGCGGTCTGAAGATTCCATCATCTTTTCCTGCCGGTTTATAACTCATTCCACTTGGAATTCCTTATGAAAAAAATCCTTGAGTGCCGTTCTTTCTGCACTCTGCTTTCGATTGCCCAAAAATATTGTGGAAAAAGGCGCTGCCTCTCATGGCCTGCTTTAGCCATTTTGAGACAGCACCTTTAGGAACGAAGTATTCGATTCGCTTTCAGCTGTTATGGATCGTTTATGCGAAACCATATGTTTGTTGATGACAGATATGGTCAAAAGCATTACTGGTCGTTAATGGATAATCGAATGTTTTTAGATTGAGATCGGTATTACATGAAATTGAGATAAAGGTAAAATAATCCTTGACAAAATTCTTTCCATAATCACATAGTGTTCTGCGCGACGTCCCTGGACTGCACGCACAAGTTTCGCAACCGATGAAATTCCAGCAGGCTGGTGGCGGAGATCAGCGATGAGCTTTGCCGGGAGCATCACCTGTCCGTGATCGAAAACCCGCAGAATAAAACTGTCTCTTACGACAAATGGCAAGGAGATCAAAAGGAACTGACTCAGCGGGATTCGCTGAGAATGATCATTGATGCTGCGCTCAGATTGCAGCCGGATGGCTTTGACGCGCTGATGCAAATGATGGAGGAAGCGGGCTGTCTGATCAAGCAAGGTGTTCACATCAGCATTCGTTCACCGGAAGGAAAACGATACATCCGCCTGGACAGCCTCGGCGCTGAATACAGCGAAGCATCCCTGCGGCAATCGCTGGACGGGAAGCATATCCATATTCCAAAGGTTCCGCGTCGTGACTATACACCCAGCCAGATTAAGCGGCTGATCGACATTGAAGCCAAGCTGCGCTCGGGAAAAGGAAAAGGCTATATGGTCTGGGCCGAGCAAAATAATATCGACGCCAAAGCTCAATCTATCATATATTTGAAAGAGCATCAGATCAGTTCCTTGGATGAACTGGAAGCTCAGATCATGGTATTTTGTTCTGAACGGAACGCACTTCATGCTTCCATTCGTGAGAAGCAGAATCGAATGAAAGAGATCAATCAGCAGCGTCAGGCAATCCGTGATTACCGGCGAACGAAGGAGATTTATACGCAGTATAAGGATTCTGGGTGGTCGGTAAAATTCTACAATGAGCATCGTGACGAAATCGAAGCACATAGGAAGGCCCAGGCTGTTTATACGGAAGCCGAAGGAAAGCTGCCAACCCTGAAGAAATTATCAGCGGAATACGACTCGCTCCGTGAGCTCAAAAAGAAGGACGAGCTTGCCCTGGAAGAGCTGAAACCACAGCTTACGACTCTCAATCATATCAAATATAACTGTGATATTCTGATGCGGGACGTTCTCCTGGAAGAAAAATATCATACCCGCAACGAACGGGAAGAGCGCTAAGAAAACCCCTGCACAGAAGGAAAATGTCAAAGGACAGCTTTTCCCTGGCAGGGACTTTTCTCTTTTTGGGGCTTTAGGGAATCATGCTGGATGGCACAGGAAACCTATATAACCACAGAGCTATGCTCTGGTTTTCAGGGGCTTGGGGGCGGAGCCAACCAACAAGCTTTTTGCAATTCTGCAAGAATGGCATTGCTTGCCACGAAAGACATTAGATATATCTTGTAGCTTGAGAGGACCATCTGCTTCTTAAAAAACTGTGAAATTCACATAAATCTGTTGAAAAGCAGGCATATCTATGGTAAAATTTATGTGGTTTTTATATGTTTGAGGGATTGCAAAGTCTGGAACTCAATCAAAAGGCGGGAGGTGTCATATGCGGGTTAGCTATGACAAGCTTTGGCAGGTCATGAAAAACAATAAAATGAAAAAGAGCGAGCTGGCCGCTGCTGCTGAGATCAGCGACTATGCGATGACAAAACTTAACAAAGAAGAGCCTGTATCGCTTGAAATTATCATGCGGCTGTGTAAGGTGTTCCATTGCGATATTGGCGACTTGGTTGAAATCATTGAGGATATGTAAATCCTTATTATCGTTGGCATGTTCGTGAACTGGGTGCGCACAGTGTACGGCGAGAAAACACTAGAAGCCAATTTGAAGTTTATTGCTGATGCCCTCGGTGGCAAAGGCACACCCCGTGAAGTAATCCGGCAGTACTTCCTAAACGACTCCTATGCTGATCATCTGAAGATTTATCAGAAGCGGCCTATCTACTGGCTCTTCTCCTTCGGCAAGAAGAACGGCTTCAAGTGCCTGATCTATATGCACCGCTATCAGCCCGACCTGCTGGCCCGTATTCGCACGGACTACGTCCATGAGCAGCAGGAACGCTACCGCACCCAGCTGACCCTGCTGGAGGACAGCCAGCAGACTGCCGGAGCCTCCGAACGCGTAAAGCTGAACAAACAGATTACCAAGATCAAGGATCAGGCACTGGAGCTGCAGAAATACGAAGAAAAGATTCACCACCTGGCAGACCAAATGATCCCCATTGACTTGGATGACGGCGTGAAGGTGAACTACGCCAAGTTCCAGGATGTGCTGGAGAAGATCAAATAAATAGTTTGTTATGGTGCACTTACCGATGAAATAGAGGAAGAAAACAAATGGGACGTACTGAAATCCAAGTCATCATGCGCTCGGCAAAAAAGGGCTACTTCGCCCATGGCGCATTTGATGGGAAAGGGCTGACTGTCTATGCTGGCAGTCAGGTGAGCGACTCGATTCACAGTTCCATCAAGGGCAATCTGTCGGTTATGCGCTCCATGCACTTGGATGAGGACGGCAGGACGCTTGAGGACATGTACTTCAAATCTCCATCCGCTGCCAGCAGTTTCGTGTGCGGCAGATCATCTAATGGCTGGGTCGAATGGGTTACCCCGGAAGGTGTGAAGCTGTCAGCATATAGAGATATCGATGCCGGGTCTGTCGAAGCACCTTCTGGAGCAACAGTACCTGCCAGTAGCACCGACGATGAACAAAAGAACGGAAGAACCCATAAGGTCAGCACTGAAACGATTCTGCAGGATTTGATCGCCTATGATAGTAACGTTAGGATAGACTCCAAGGATCGGCACACTGCGCTCTACTATCGTGATAGCATCGTTGCGAGCATTTACTACCGCGCCAACGCTATCCGAATCGAGATGCGCGATACACCCGCTGTCCATACGCTGTATGAAGAACTGCTGGCGGAATCACTGGTCTGCCAGAAACCCTCTGCCAATCCTTATGCGACACCGGGCAAGTATGCGTTCTTCGTCAATACCGAAGACGAGGAGACGGTTCTGCTGGCAATTCTGATCGCCGTGCAGGATGGCAGACTTAGCGCGAATCAGGCCTCGGTCGCCAAAAAACAGGAGCCAGAGGAGATTGTTACGATTGAAGCGGATTCAATCCATAGCTATGAGGATTTGATTTCAGCTGTTCAGTCGGCATCGAATGCGGAACCTGCTGCGGAGTCAGCTCAAGAAGAGCTTGAATCCACTAAGAAAACCGAAGCGCAGGTTCTACCACCACATGAGAGTCCAGCAGTGACGAGCTCTCAATCGCATGTAAGGAGGCCTGAGGACAGCGGCAGACTTGAAAAAAAGCTGGATTCCCTCATCGAAGTCATTGCAAACATGTATTCCTCGAAAGGGTCTACACCAAGTGACGAAGTATCTGCGCCGGAAGAAACAGATAAGCGGTTCAGACTGGAATCGATCCAAGGTAACGCTCCTATGCTGATGCTTCGTAAGCCGACGGCAATCACGGGTTTGATATTTGCCTTGAAGCTTTATGCCATTGGCTTGGAGGGCAGTTCCGAGCAGTATCGGGTTTTCTTTGCCAATGGCCAAGGCGAGCAGTTGAGCGAGGCTCAGCTCGTTGATGCGATGGCAGGTGAAGAATATAACTGCAGATTCGAGTTAAAGTCATCTGCAAGCGAGGAAAAAGCAGTCTATCTGGTAGTGCAGAGCGTTAATGCTGCAGCAAACGAAGCCAGACAGCTGATCGAATGCCCGGTAAAGATTGCTTTTGCTGCAGACTTTGGCCTATAAAACGGAAGAAATGGAACAGCAGTGGATATCAAGAAGGAATTACAGGCACGTTTTAATAAACCTTTGCAAGACAATTATCGGCGCCGTATCATTTTCTGGCAGGACCCCGACGGAGAATTTTCCAGCCTGGTGGACGAGCTGAGCTTTGACGGCGTGAAGATCTTGAAGCTCACCGGTAAGAACAACTTTGCCGCAAAGCAGCTTTTATCGGAGACCGATACAACCAGCAATTATCTCGTCTACAATCCGATCTCCTATCCTGATGTGCGGGATAACTGGCTGCTGGATATCGAGCTGTACAGCGAAGAGTTTCGTGCCGATTTGCTTTCCATCCGGATGCAGGAGCTGGGCATGTCGCCCACTTCCCAGATGCGGAAGGCTATGAAGTCCTACAGCAAGTTCTTTGATAACAAAGAGCGTGTGGCGCGGCTTTCTGCCTTCCACAGCACTTATACCAACGTGGGCCAGCTGCACATTGATATACTTGCCGTTCTCGCAGGAACCAGCTTCAACACCGCGCCCGGCGTCATCCGTGCTATCCTGATGACCGGTATGGATGTCGAAAGCAATGAGGCGATTATAAATATACGAAAGTTCGGCAATGAATCCGTGCTGTGGGAGATGATCAATCGCTACACGGGTTATGTACATCTGCCAGAGCAGAAATCGCTGATTGCACTGGCGTCTCATATCCTGATCACCGCGCTGTCCGTAACCATGAAAACAACGTGCCTGAACGGACTGGAAAAACTGATCTCTGAGCCGCATCAGCAGCGTTGTTATGATCTGATTAATGAATGGCTCCACTCCGAAGAGGATGACGATGCGCTATATGATATCGCCCGCGAGGTAGAAGAGTATCATCGCCTGGTGAAACGCTTTGGTGACCTGGAAGTGCAGGAGCTGCTCAACAGCGAATGCTTCCCCTGCATCAACGAGTGCATCCTGCGTCGCTACATGACAGAGATTTCTGAAGATATCATCAAAGCTGATGATATAGCCGCTGCCGTTGAAAAACGGCGAACGCTGAAATGGTATAAGCGAGTTCAGTACTATTATGATGGACTCCTGCAGGTTGCCCAAATGCAGCGGTTCTACCAGAGCAATATCAGCGGCTTCCATATTGCTGAGCATGATAAGCTCTGGAAGGAATACTGCGGCAACTACTGCAAGATGGATCATTTCTATCGGCTCTTCCATGCGGCGTTCGGGCGCAGCGTGAAGGAATCCAGTTCGGTGCTGGAGGATCTGTATAAGAACGTCGCGGACTATGTCGAAAAGCTCTATAAAAACTGGTATCTCTCCACCCTGGGTGGACAGTGGACTAAGCTTATCGCGGACGAACTGGCTGCAAGCCAGCGCCTGCCCGGTATCCAGAACCAGGAGGATTTCTACCGGGATTATGTCAAACCCATCGTCACAAGCGGCAGTCGCGCATTTGTGATTATTTCCGATGCCTTGCGGTATGAAGTCGGTGTCGATCTGACTGGCCTTCTGTTGCGGGAGACCAAAGGCACTGCCAAGATTACGGCTATCCAGTCTGTACTGCCTTCCGTGACGAAGTTCGGTATGACCGCCCTTCTGCCGCATCAGAAAATGCAGATCACGGAAGACATCAGAGTTTTGTGTGATGGATCATCCACTGAGGGCACAGAGAATCGTGGCAAGGTGCTGAATGCGGCTCACATTGGCAACTTGGCAATCACATATAAAGCGTTGCTGGCCATGAAGCAGGCGGAGCGCCGCGAAGCCATCAGCAACGCGCAGGTCGTGTATATCTACCACAACGCTATCGATGCGGTCGGCGACAAAGCGGCCACGGAAGATCAAGTGTTTGAAGCATGCGAACAGGCGATCCGCGAGATTAAAAACCTGGTGCGCATGATCACCAACGACATGAACGGCCCCCATATCCTGATCACGGCGGATCATGGTTTCCTCTATTCCTATATGCCCTTGGAGGAGAACGATAAGGCAGAGAAAAGCTTTGTTTCTGGCCATATCGTTGAGCTGGATCGCCGCTACGTGGTCGCTGACGGCGACTGTACGGCGGATCATATGCTGCGCATCCCAATGACCCGCTATCAGAGCGAACATACCCTGTCTGCCCCTCTGGAAAATATCCGGATGAAGAAGCAAGGCGGCGGCATGAATTTTGTACATGGCGGCATCTCGCTTCAAGAGATGGTAGTACCAGTGATTGATTTCCAGAACATGCACGCTTCGTCGAAGAAGTTTGTGGATGTGAAGAAGGCTGAACTGCAACTGATCAGCCAGAGCCGGAAAGTATCCAACAGCATCTTCTCTCTGGATTTCTATCAGAAGGATACCGTCAGCGGCAAAGTCGCCGCAGCCACATACGAAATCTATATGGCGGATATCAGCGGCGCAGCTGTCAGCGACAAAAAAACCGTCATTGCGGATAAGACCAGCAACAACGGTTCTGACCGGGTGTTCCGCACGAGATTCACACTGAAGAGCATGGAATTCAAAAAGACGGAAACCTATTACCTGACCATCGTGGAAAAGGAAAGCGGGACCATTGCAGACCGGATCGAATTCACAATCGATATAGCGTTTGTCAATGACTTTGATTTCTGAGGATGCAGCAAATTACTGTAAGAAAAAGAAGTATAGCTTGTCCTAATGCATCAGAAGCAGAATCCAGCACATTACGGAGGAAAGAGTATGGGGTATTTTGAACTTCAGATCATCATGCGATCCGACAAAGACGGCTATCTGGCTCACGGAATGTTTGATGGAAAAGGCGTTACCGTTTTCAAAGGCAGTCAGATCAGCGTATCAGAACAAGACAAAAAAGATATCCGCAGATTACGTAACATTGGGCTGGACGAAAGCGGAAAGCTGGTAGAAGATAAGTATTTCAAAAGTCCCACCGCTGCTAGCATATTCGTATGTGGGCAAGCATCAAATGGTTGGGATGAATGGCTTACGCCAGAAGGATTCCCTCTTGCTGCGTACAAAGATATCAAACAGGATGACAGTGTTTCTGATACAGAGAAAGAGCCCCAACCTTCCGTAAAAACTAATCATGAAACTGATGATTCTCATGCAGAAACGAATCATGCACAAAGGACAGTTGTACAGCAAGTTGAAACAAATAGCTCTATCGCTTTAAGCCGTAACGAACACAAAGCAGACAGTTCACAGAGAATGAATGGCAATCCAATACATCAACCAGCAGAGCATACATCAAAGATAAAAAAAATGCTGCTGTGCTCTGATGTTTGTCTTGGCGCGATGTCAACGGAGAAATTGGATATCAAACAGTCTCAGAAGTGGCAAGCTGCAAGAAATGCTAAATTCACAGACCTGATCGACATGGCAGCACAGAACAATGCCACTTATGTCGCGCTTTTTGGCAGACTCTTCGGGCAAGAGCGAGTTACAGAATCTGTTATCGATACATTGTTCCAAGCTGTCAGGGAGGACGAAGGGATCACAGTGTTGGTCTTTTTGACCGCCGACGAGCATAAGCGCGTTTCTTATCGCAATGATGTTCCCCAAAATCTGCATCTCCTAAACATGGGGAAGCAGGATTCTTTCCTGGACGATAATATTGCCATGAGGATCAATGTAGGTGCGGCAGAACTGCAGCTTGGTGACAATGAATCCATAATCATTCAAAAAGATGAGGCTGACAAATTTTTCATTTCAGGAATTCAGAATGGTGCAGTAATACCGTCATTTGAACCGACGGGCTTTGAAAATGCACAGGACAATAAGTTTGGATTTGGAATTCTGGAATGGACAGAAGACCAGCTTGGGCAGTATCAATTAAAGATTGGATCAAAATATGCATATAAAGCAATCGAACTGAAAATCCAGCCAGAGGATGATCAAGAAGAGATCCTTCGGAAGATCAGCAACGCGGTCAGAAAAATAGACATTGATACTTTCCTTCGCATCACCATTACCGGACGATCGGCTTTTGGACTGACTATGAATAGTGACGCCCTCAAAAATCAGCTGCAAGGCCGTATCTTCTTTGTTGAGGTGTATGACAACACAGTCATGGACATTGATGAAGAAGCATTTGAAACCGATATTTCATTGCGCAGCGAATTTGTGAGACTGGCTCTCCAGGACAGCTCTCTTAGTGAGTCCGAGCGCAATCGGTTAATTAGTCTCGGATGGAACGCGCTGAGCGGAAGGGAGGTGTCTGCGGAATGAAGCTTATTAGCATGCATGTGGATGACTTCGGCGGCCTGCACAATTACGATTATACCTTTGGTGAAGGACTGAACGTTGTCCTCCACGATAACGGCTGGGGCAAAACGACGATGGCAACCTTCCTGAAAGCCATGCTGTATGGGTATGATACCCGCCGCAGTAAGGACATCACTGAAAATGAGAGGAAGCGTTACCTCCCCTGGCAGGGTGGCAGATACGGCGGCTCTCTTGATTTTGAATCAGAGGGCGTGCGGTATCGTATTACCCGTACCTTTGGTGAAACACCGCGATTTGATACGGTGAAGATCATCAATCTGGATACGAGAACCACAGCCAGGATCTCTCCGGATAAGATTGGCGAGACACTGTTCCACCTTGATGCCAGCGCTTTCCAGCGCAGCGTATTCATCAATCAGAACGGCCTGTCTATAGATGGTGCAGCAAGCAGCATTCATACCCGTTTGAACGCGCTGGTGAGCCAGGCAAATGACGTTGCCGCCTTCGATGGGGCGATTGCCAGATTGACGCAACAGGTCAAGGTGTATGAAAAGACAGGCGCCAGGGGTCAGCTCGGCGATATCACCAGGCAGATTTCTGAGCGGGAACGGCTCCGCGACCGTCTGGAACACGACATTGTCGAACAGGATGCTGTCAGGGAACGTATTATCCAGATCGATGCGCTTTTGAGCCAGATCGATAAAGACCTGGAGGAAAAGAACAAGCGGCTGGATGCCGTGGCGGGTGAAGAAAAGAAGCGGGAAGCTGCAAAAAAGATGCTGGAAGACCTGCGCGGACAAATTGCCGCAATCCAGCAGGAAATGAACGCTATCGAGACGGAACTCGGTGGCCATGTACCGACCACTGCTGAAATCGATCAAATCAAGCGGCATGAGCAGTCCATTGCCTCGCTGAAGGCGCGAATCCAGGAGTTGGAAAGCTCGCATGAAGCTTTCACAAAGGAATACGCTGTATTAGTCGAAAAGCATGGCGGCACATTGCCTATGCCTGCTCAACTTGATGAAATACAGGGCATCTATGGCGAGATCCAGGGCATCATTACTGCGGGCGCTGCCGATGCCGCTCTTCCAAAGGCGCCGGAAGAGTATGAGCTGATCCATGCTGCTACTGAAAGAAATCCCGGTTTCGTTGATCAATTGCAGACAGCAGTTGATTCCCGTGCGTCCATTCAAAGCCTGCTCCACCAGCGTGAAACGCAAACGCGCGATATCCGGCGCGAAAGCGAGTCCTGGGCCAGCAAGACAAAGCGCTTCGCTGAACTGAAAGCTGAGTTGGACACTTTGCAGGCTGAACTGGCTGTACAGGAAAAGTATCGCCCTGCTGCTGCGGAACCTGCCATCCGGAGTCTGGAAGATTGCCAGAAAAAGCATAGTGATCTGGCGCGGCAGGAAACTGATCTGCAAGCAGAAATCCAGAGGGAAACCGAAGCCTGGGCGGAGAAAAAGAAGCGTTATGAAGATCTGAAGAGCGAAGTTGCCACGCTTCAGGCAGAACTTGACCGCCAAGGAACCTATGATGACGCCCATGTCCGTCCGGCCATTGCAAAACTGGAAGAACTGCAGCGTAACCAGCAGAGGGTCGATGAAAAACAAGAAACGATTCCATCCATCGCGCTGACACAGGATGAAGAGAGACTGCTTGCCGATTCCCCAGACGATCTTCCTGATGTAGATGAAGGCGCCGCTATTCTGAGCAAGCACCGGAATGTTGCTCGGCACCAGGCAGCAGCGCAGGGAATCAAAGCGCGGCTGGATGGTGAAAAGAGCAAAGCAGACAGCCTGTCGGCATCTCTGGCACAGCTTGAATCTGTGACAGGCTCCCGGCTGAATGTTGTTGATGAGCCAAAGAAGTCGGCAGGAACGCCGCTGATAGTCATAGGCCTCCTGCTTATCCTCGCAGGAGCTGCGCTTGGCGTTTTGATGATGCCCGCATTGGCGGCTGTAGCTGCTCTCGGATTGCTGCTGTGCATCATTGGGGCAACCGGTAAGAGTTCATATAAGAAAAAAGTGCAGGCTTATGAGGCATATCAGATGGCAAACTCTCAGCGCCAGGAAGCCAACCAGAAGAAAGCCGAGATCCAAGCCCAGTTGACCAGAGAACAGGCTGACATTGCTTCTCTTGAGCAAGAACTCAGCGAACACCAGTCTGCGATCGACTCGGATGTCGGTGAGGTATCTGCATGGGTAACCCGCTGGAACCAGTCGGGCGGCGAAGCGTCTGAGACAGTCATTGTCCAGATTATGGATCATGCGGCTGTAGTCAAACGCCTGCGTGAGAAGCAAGCAGAACTGCACAACGTGCAGGGCTTCATTGCTGAGCAGTCTGCTGCCATCAGCGAAGAGCGGACTGCTATCGATGCGCTTTATCCGGCCTGCGAAGGCAAGACACTGTCCGAAGCAATTGACCTTCTTCGTGCCGGGGAAACAGACTATAAGATTACAAAGGACAAGGTACAGTCAGCGATTCGCAGCCTGAGCAAGTTTGTTGTGGAAGCCAAGATCCCGGAAGAGCAGTTTTCCGGGGATGTTTCTCCGCTCCTGCCAGAGCTCCAGAAAAAACAGCAACTGATTGAAGCCAAGCGCGAAGCAGTCAGCCAGGCCAGAGCAAAGCTGGATGAACAATATCCGGAGATTGCTGGTATGTCATTTGAGGATGCGCTTGCTTTCCTGCGAGAAAAGCTGAACGCATATACCGTAGCGGAAGGACAAATGAAATCCGCTGACAAAAACTTCACGCGGTTCATATCAGAGTCCGGTGCATCTGCGGAGGAACTGTCATTGCCTGAGTCTCCCGAGACACCGGCTATGGCTACCGCGCGGCAGACTACTGCTGATAAACTCGATCAGTATCTCCAAAGCGCAAACGCACTCCTTGCCGAACTGGATTTGGATACTGATCTTGATCATATCGTGCAAGCCCTGAAAGAAGCGGAAACGATTCTGGGCGAGTATAAACAATACGCGGGCAAATTGACTGAAGCCACCGCCCGTCAGGCCAGAAAGCAGGAACAGCTGGACATGCTGAAGCGTCGGCTCGTCCAAAAGCTCACTGACATTCATATGCAGGATGCCGGTGATGAATTGCCTGTACTATTGGCTGCCGCCCGTGTCGATGTCAGCCGGGCCGCGCAGGCACAGGCCAAGAGCAAGGACGCTGAATCGGATCTAAGCCGTCAGAAAGCAAGCCTGGTTCAGGCAGAAAAAGCAGTCGGCGCATTTGCCGCCGCCTTTGGTCATTTTTCTCCTGACGAAAGCGGGATGCTTGCGGGTATCTATGCCAGGGCTAATGCTTTTGCTGAAAAAGCTACCGCCAAGCAGCAGCTTGAAAAACAAGGCACCTCTGTGGAAGCAGAGCATCGGTCCTCGGATGCAAGCGCACCCATAAGCGCAGAAGAAGCAAGTCTCCGGGCTGAGGTCGAAAGGCTGAAAGAGCACAGGGACGCACTGCTCATCGAATACACGCAGAAGAGCGATGCCATTCGCCTGGCGGACCAATCGTTGGAGAAGTACCCTGATCTTGTTCAGGAAATCCACGCGCTGTATGAACAGAAGCAGAAAGCACAGAATGCACTCGGCATCCTGAAAAGAACAATCCAGTTGATCACAAGGGCGAAGGAAAACCTCGCAAACCGGTATCTCAGCAGGGTTGAGCAGCTTTTCAACAGCTATATGCAGATCTGGCTGAACAACGATGCCGTCAGAGGTTTGCTGGATATCAACTTCAATGTCAGCATTGAAGAAAACGGCAAAGCCCATGTTGCGGAAGGATACAGTACGGGCTACTGTGATATGATCGACTTCTGTATGCGTCTTGCGCTGGTGGATACGCTGTTTGAGAAAGAGCAGCCTTTCCTGATTCTGGATGACCCGTTCGTAAACCTGGATGCGGATCGCTTGGAGAAGGCGCTGGAACTGTTGAATGTGATGGCAGCGAACAAGCAGGTTGTGTATTTTGTCTGCCATCCGATCCGTGCGGTGGAGACAGACGAGACCTCTGCTTCCAGAGCGGAATTCCTGAAACTCGCTGAAGCGACCAAAGCGACAATCCAAAGCGCCAAAGCTGAGGGCACACGCAGCAGAGTGATCGCCAGGAAGTCCCCCAAAGAGATGTACAGGGTCGCCGAATCCGCTTCCTCATGCGCATTCCGTCCGGCAAACCCGAACTATACAATCACGAACAACATCTTCAGCATGAGCTTCGTGATCAGTGATACAGGCGTACCCAGGGACGGTAGCTTTGAACTGTTCTTCATAGACGCTCTCGGCCATGTCCTTAATGACAGACAGATGATAGAGATCAGCAACGGAAAGCTCTCTACAGAACGCATCCAGTTCAGCTTAAACACGCGGGACGACAGTGGCAGTGAGTATGAGCTGATGATCCGTGAGAGCGGTCAGGATGACTATGAAGTGGTCGCCAGATACCCATTCCGCGCGAAGCTGGCGTTTACCGGTACATTCAGCTTTGATTTCTAAGTGGCGGAGAAGGAGGACACTGTTTATGAATGCTTTTGATGAGAAGGTATTGGAATACTTTCCTGGCAAGGTCGTCAGGAAGGATTTGACATCCCTGATGAAAAAAGGCGCAAACGTCCCTACGTATGTGCTCGAATACCTGCTGGGCATGTATTGCGCGACCGATGACGAAGAAGCCATCGAGGTCGGCCTTCAAAAGATCCGGCGTATCCTGAGTGAGAACTATGTCCGCCCAGATCAGAGCGAATATGTCAAGTCCAAGATCAAAGAAAATGGGCAACACACGATCATCGACAAAATCACGGTCATCTTTGATGAGCGTGAAGACAAGTATGTCGCCCGCTTCACGAACCTGAGACTGGACCCCTTTGAAGTGCCCTCTGATCTGGTGGTGCACAATGAGAAACTGCTGGTCGGCGGCATCTGGTGCATTGTCAAAATCGAGTATGTGGGTCTCAATGCGGAAGATGAAGGCCAGGAAGAGTTCGAGAAAGATATTTTCGGCAACCAGAAGCACAAAAAGAAGATCAAGAAAAAGAAGTCTAAGTACGATTCGCCGTTTGTAATCTCATCGCTCAAACCGATTCAGATGCCCAATCTGGATCTGGACGAGATCAAGGAATCGCGTTCCTATTTCACCCGTGATGAATGGATTGACCTGATGCTTCGTTCTGCCGGGTATGAGCCGAATGAGCTGTCGCAAAAGGAAAAGTTCCATTATCTGCTCCGCTTTGTGCCGTTCATCCAAAAAAACTATAACCTGGTAGAGTTGGGGCCTCGCGGCACTGGCAAATCCCACGTTTACAGCGAGCTTTCTCCCTACTCCATTTTGATGAGCAGCGGTACCACGACGGTCTCTAACATGTTTTATAACATGTCCTCCCGCCGTGTCGGTTTGGTGGGCAACTGGGACTGCATTGCTTTTGACGAAGTGGCTGGTATCACCCAGGCGTCTGGCGATATGGTGCAGATCATGAAAAACTACATGGCAAACGGCAGTTTTGCCAGAGGCGCTGACTCAATCAGTTCCGATGCTTCTATTGCCTTTGAAGGCAATACATTCCGCAGTGTTGCTGATATGCTCCGTACCACAAATCTGTTTGAACCTTTTCCGGAGGCGTTCAATAACGACTCAGCATTCTTTGACAGAATCCATGCCTATCTTCCCGGCTGGGAGACCCCCAAGTTGCGCTCTGCTCTGTTCACTACCGGATATGGCTTGATCTCAGACTGCTTCTCAGAGTTCTGCCACGCGATGCGTAAGTATGACTTCACTAATTCCTTCAGCGCATATTTCTCTCTGAATAAGTGCTTCAATACACGCGATACGATCGCAGTAGGCAGAACCTTCTCCGGACTTGCAAAGCTCATCCATCCCGATGAACGCATGACCAAAGAAGAAGTCCGGGAGATTCTTGATTATGCCATCGAGTGTAGACGAAGGGTAAAAGAACAGCTCCGCAAAATGACGCCCGGTGAATTCAGCGATGTTGATCTGGGTTACATTGACGATGAAACTGGCGAAGAGACCATTGTAGAACTGCCTGAAATTTCCGGTGGGACGCTGATCCGTCAGGGTTTTGAGAAGCCTGGTTATGTATATGGTGTTGGACGGTCGATAGCCAACTTACTCGGTGTCTACCGCTTGGAAAACAAGCTTGTTTCAGGCACTGGAACACTTAGCTTCCGGAATGTTGAAGGCCTTGCACATGCGCCGAAAAGCGTGCGAGACAGCATTACTGCGGCTTTCAACTACTTTGGAGAGAACGCTAGAATGATCATTGCAGGCTCCTACGAGGAATTCGACTACAGCCTGTACTTCAATGATCTGCAAAATCGTGGTGTCAGTGATGAAATATCGGTTGCTGAAGTGGTCGGTCTCTTCTCTGGTCTTGCTAATTGTCCAGTGATGCCATCGTTGGTGATTTGCGGCCGTGTAGTTATGTCCGGCAGCATGATGCCTATTACAACCGAATTGGACGAGATTTTTGTCACAGTCGCAAATGCCGGCGCGAAGAAAATCATGCTGCCGGCTGAGAGTAAAGAGAAATACGAGCAGCTCCGGAACGATCTGAAGGAAGAAATTGAAGTGATCTTCTACACATCGCCGCTGGACGCTGCTAAGAAAGCACTAGGAGTTGATTGACATGACTGAGTTCAAGTGTATCAGCTGTGGTGCAGTGAAGGAGAGCGAAAAAAGCTGTAGTTGTCCTGTATGCGGATATAAAATGCTTGAAATGCCTTATGACAAGGATGAAGCATTAAAGCGAGAGATCCGTGACTTTATCGGGAAACTGCGTCTTACGGAAGTGACCGGCGATTCTTTTGAGTTCTTCCGGGAAGTTCCGCTGGATGAAACCGATGATGATGACGACGATGATGGCAAGAAAAAAGTAAAGATTATCTGGAAGTCACAGGACGATAAGCGTTTTCCTGACTACAATAAGATTCAGGGGTTTGTTTGCACTGCTACCAAGACAGAAATGTTCTGCGAGCGTCTGAATGAGTCCATTGATCAGATTCGCAAGCATATTCATGCCTCATACTTCCAGCAATATCAGGTATCGCTTGAGGACCTGAAGGACACAATCGATGGGCTTGATGAGGTTCTTCAGGAGGCACTGTCTGCCGTAGAGGTGAAAGCCGATCTCCAGGAAGTGCAACTGCCACAAATCACGCTTGCATATATGGAGACGCCGGATCAATCCCTTCTGCCTTTGGCAGACGAAATCCTTAATGCTCTGCTTGAGTTGTCCCGTAAGGTATTAAAATTTATCAAACAGAACAATATCTACGGAACTGCTTATCGAGAAAGGCCGAAAAGGGCCTATCATCCCGAAGAGAAGGCAGATTACATAAGAGACTTGGCACGTTGTAAGGAGCGACTTGATAAAACGCTTGCAAAAAAATACGTGGTTGACCTGCTTTCTGATGGCTCAGACGAATTGCTCGATATGCTGAAGCCGTTATGGGGTGCCATAGAAGTTATCATGTATGCCCCGATTCTTGTCAAGAAGAGCGTATATACCTTTGAAGATGGCACTACAGCTACCAATGACACGCTTAAAGGGATTGTGCTTGAGAAGCTGTCAGCAAGATATGCGGACGTTGATTCGGCCATTCTGGCATTTGATTTCCTTGCAGGCAAAACAGAGGAAGAACTGTTCGCACTGTATGACAAAATGATCGAACTGGATTCCTTTGGACTTATGGGAATCAACAAACAGGGGCTGCTGAAAATCGGCGAGAGCGAGAAGCAACTCAATGAGCTGATCGGTCTCAGCGGAATCAAAGAAAGCATTAAGAAGATCAAAGCGTATGCCTTGATGAACAAGGACAGTGATGCTTTGAATATCCACATGTGCTTCCTAGGGAATCCAGGCTGTGGCAAAACAGAAGTAGCGCGTTATGTTGCTGGCATCCTTTATGAAAACAAGATTCTACCTACAAAGAAAATAATAGAGGTTGATCGTAGCGGCCTCGTGAGTGAATACTTTGGTGCTACTGCAGAGAAAACCAAATCTGTCATTGCCAGGGCCATGGGCGGCGTGTTGTTTGTCGACGAGGCATATGCTTTGGGCAATAACGCCGATACCGGTGGCCTTACTGACTATGGCAGGGAAGCCATCGATACGCTTGTCAAGGCTATGGAAGATCACCGTGGGGAATTCTGCGTCATCTTTGCCGGTTACAGGAACGAGATGCAGAAAATGCTATCTGTTAATCCCGGCCTGAAATCGAGAATCCAATTTACCCTTGACTTTCCCAATTACACGCGCGAAGAGCTGAAGGAAATCACCATGCTGATGCTCAAGAAGCGCAAGTATACGATCGGCGAAGCTGCCCTGAGCAGGATGCTCGATATTACAGACGTCAGGAGAAAGGACCCAAACTTTGCCAATGCTCGAGAAATCAGGAACATCCTTGACCAGGTTATCATGTGTCAGAATCTGCGCTGCGCCGGTACGGAGGATACGGAAATTGGCATAGTTGATGTTAATAAGTATATCCAAGACGCCAAGATCAATCTTCCCACCTCCTCCACTGGGGCAGCCCAAAAGATTCTGACCGGCGAAGAGGAACTGGATCAGCTGATTGGCTTGAGCGTTGTAAAGCGCATGGTCAGAAAAATAAAGGCATATGCAAAACGCAATCAGGGCCTGGCGGATTTCAATCTGCATATGTGCTTCTATGGCAATCCCGGAACAGGCAAGACGGAAGTTGCGCGGATTCTCTCTCGGATTCTCTACGACGCCGGTGTATTGGATGAGGCTAAACTGATCGAGACAGACGCTCACGGCTTGATTGGCAAGTATGTCGGCGAAACGGCGCCGAAGACCCTTGCCAAGATCAATGATGCGATGGGTGGTGTGCTGTTTATTGATGAAGCCTATTCTCTGGCTGGCGGAACGACAGTCAACGGAGGCGCTACCAGTTATGGCGAGGAAGCTATAGCAGTGTTGCTGAAAGAAATGGAAGATCGCAGGGGCCAGTTCTGCACAATCCTGGCTGGGTACAGGAATGAAATGGTCAAAATGATCAGCACAAACCCTGGGCTTGAATCCAGAATCCAGTTCACGCTTGAATTCCCGGATTATACAAGAGAAGAACTTGGCCTCATTGCACAGTCTTTCCTGGAAAAGAAGGGATACTCCATAGACGACGGGGCTTTGAATCGACTGCTGGACATTATGGAGTACTTCCGCAACAGGCCGAATTTCGCAAATGCGAGGACTGTAAGGAATGTTTTGGATCAGGTCATCATGAATCAGAATCTTCGGACGGAAGACGAGGATGGCAACAGCATGATTAACGTGGACGATGTGGAAGATTATCTCATGGACGAAGGGATAGATCTCAGCAAGCCGATTACAGGAAGCCGAAAGATCGGATTCCAGTAAGACTCGCCGCCGAGGCACACCAGGAAAAACTGATCATTATGGCAGAACAAGCAGGAGGCATACATGGATATAGATGGAAAACTGCGGCCTTTGTATCTGCTCAGAATCCTGAGAGAACAAACGGACGAAAACCATAAGCTCTCCACAGTGCAGCTCTGTAAGCTGCTAAAAGATGAATACGGAATAGATACGTTCCGTACAACCATCAAAACGGATATAGAGGTTTTACAGCAAGCGGGTTTCAGCATTGAAGTAACACGATCCTCGCAAAATCTGTACAACTATACAGAGCGTGAATTCGATACGCAGGAAATAACATCGATGCTGGATGCAGTATTGTGTTCGAGAATAATCACTCATAGCTCGCGTGAACAGATTGCTGGCAAGCTGACTAGGTTAGCTGGCCCGTTCAGAACCCAGGAATTGAAACGTAATTGGATTAACAAAGAGCTTGACGCGCAGGATAGAGAACTGATAGCAGTAATTGTAGATTCGATTAATGAGGCTATCAACAAACGGCGCAAGATTCGTTTCCGGAAGTTTGATTATAATGTCAAAAAAGAACGCATTGTAGTCAATGGTGGCGTACCGTATGTGATTAGTCCTTATGCGATGGTCATGGTTAGTGACTACGTATATGTGATTGGCTGTCTGGAAAAAGAACAAGACGTCTGCGTGCATCGTTTGGATCGTATCTTCGGAATGCCAGAGATTCTGGACGATATTGCAGCTCCACCGCCTACAGGAGTGGACAGTAAATACTCTGCCGTCCCCTTTGGTATTGGTAGTTCATCGCGCGCAGAAGTTGAAATGCAAGTCGACAACTCGCTGATGGGTGAGATTATTGATCGGTTAGGGCACGACATAACCACATATGCCTGCGATCAACAGAGCTTTCGGGTCATCACAACTGTTGGACTCGGACCTGCGTTTTACAGTTGGGTGTTTGGCTTACAAGGGAAGGTTAAGCTCCGCGAGCCGGATTTCGTTTGCAAGGAGTATAACTCAATGATTTGTAGGGCATCAGAAACCAAGGGATTGGTCCCGTAAGAATAATGGTGTGTTCGTACAGATTTAGCACCATTGATCCTGCAAGGCCAATCGGGGATATGGGTTTGCCATGAACGAATGAAGCAGGGGTGCTCCGGTGCGCTAATATGAAACGATGTGACAAGCATTGCTTTGCAGCAACAAGCAGTGTCCGAAAGGAGAATTGAAACATGGGTTGGTGGGATTATAAAAACATCGGTGCATCAGCTTCACGTCAGAATTTGAAATATGTAGAAAAGCTTTTTGAATACATGAGTTATTGTCCTGATCCCGATTATGCGCAAGATGGCGACGAATGCAGTTTTCGTGAGCCAGATGTATATTGCTGCATGAGCTCAGTAAATCCATACTTTAGCGATCGGATATCGTCTGAAATTTCCACTATTTTCAACGAGAACAAAAAATACGGCGTGAGACAGGTACCACCGATGCAAAGCACTTTGTCACCATCGCGGAAATGCCCGCAGTGCGCAAGGTCATCGAATCCGAGGAGGAAGACGAATGGACGGCGAAAGAATGGGCGAAGATGGCTGCCGGTATCGTCTGCCTTTGCAGCAGCGTGAAGGTACTGGAAGCCAGTGCCGAAATCGTGAAGAATTGCCGCGTATTGGACGCATATGCCGAAGGTTCGGCGGATTTCGATGTATGGATCAGGTTTACCGTGTTTGTCAATGATGATAGCTTTGTGGTTGGCGGTGTTTATCTGTCCGACCTCTGGGCGGCAAGCGCAGACAACCGAGAAGAAACCATCAAGCGCATGTTCATTCGATGGTTCAAAGAAGTGCGTTGAGGTTTTACACGCTGCCTGATGGCAGGCAGCGAATAAAGCCTCAAGATTGGATCAATATAGAAGAGAATTATAAAAAAGAAAGCCAACAGACTGCGAAACAGATACTTTGAGGTCTTTTCGATAAGAATTTTGAATAAATCTTATGCAATGTATAATTGTCATGTTGACACGCCACTTCCCAAAATGGTATCATATGATACCGAGAGGGAACGAGGGAGGTGGAGGCATGACGAAAAAAGCCTCACACGAAGAAATTGAAAGAGTTTTGAAAGATATGCGTGAAGCGATTCAAGCTGAAAAGTTTGTTTTTGTTAAACGCAGGAAGAATATAGATACGCTCACCGAACTCGGATTGATGCCAGAGGATATCCCAGATGAACTCATGGATTTGTCGTGTTCGGAGTATATTAAAGGGCCGGAACAGGATAGGGATCAAAAAGAATCAGACTATTTTTGGATTTTCAAAAAGAAAATTAGTTGGCAAGTTATATACATAAAATTCAAGGTTGAATATCAGATTGATGGCGGGGTGAAGGTTGTCAGCTTTCACATTGATGAGGACTTGCCCAGCAATTAAAAGTTAATGCTGTGAAGCATTAAAGGAGGAAGAACGATGAAGCAGTATTGCCCTGTTTGTGATTGCGAGCAGGAGGTAAAGATCGTCCGCAAAGAGGAGACATACTCCGTTAAGGGAGAACCGATTACTATTGAGGCGAACGTGTGTACGTGCGCTAAATGTCATGAAGAAATTATGTCGCTTGAGTATGATAGCGATAATCTCCGCAGAGCGTATGAAAAATATCGCGTGAATCATGGACTTTTGCAACCAGAGACGATTAAGAAAATTCGTGAGCAATATAATGTTTCACAAGTTACGTTCGCTCGTATTATCGGAGTTGGCGATAAGACCATTGCGAGATACGAGAATGGAAGTCTTCAGGATGAGGCAATCAACAATTTGATTGAGCTTTCCAATGATCCAAAGAATTTTGCTCGTCTTCTTGAAAGAAATGGGCATCTTATTGCTGAAGATGAGAGAAAGCGTCTCCAAGAAAGTATTGGAAAAGCTAAAGTGTATATCAAGTGGGAGAACAGAAATGTATACAATGTTGACAATACTGGAGTGGATGACATATATCTCAAAGGCGCATAAAGGAGGGCTGAAGTATGAATCATGGAAAAGCAGTGATACAGTTTCTGGGGTATCGCGTCGATAAAATGAACTTTGTTACGAAGTTTGATTTTGAACATACGTCAGAACCGATTGAACTGGAACCCGCTCTTAATCGTTCAATTCGTAAAGTTAATGAGGACGAGTATGAAGTCGGAATCGAGGTTGAATTGAAACAGGATAACCTTCCATTTGAAGCCAAGTTGCTTCTGTCTGGAAGATTCAAGTGCGGTGAATCTGTTGACGCGGATAAAGCGATGAAAGTCAATGCTGTTGCAATTCTTTATCCGTATGTTCGGTCTACTTTCTCGCTCATGACTACACTTGGAAATATTTCCCCTGTCGTTCTCCCGACGATCAATCTTGCACAGATGTTTGAGAGAGAGGAAAGAGATAAGCAGGAGAAGGTTCTTCAGTAATGGACTGATTATTACAGGTCAGAAATAAAAAAGCCATTTTTGCTTTGACCGGCAAGAATGGCTTTCTTCATATCAAAAAAGCTTTTATTTTTCTCGGAAAAAACTATTTACAAACAGCGTAAAATATTATGCGATACATATGGTGATTAAACAATGATTAAATCAGTCACCGAAAGGAGGAAGCCTCCGATGAGTCGGAGAAAGAGGAAAAGCCCCAGAACCGAGACTTGGATCGAAATAATCAAGCTTGCCACCGTCATGCTTGTAAAAGCGATCATTGATCTCTGGAACTAAGGGCGGGGCGGGAGCCAGCCCCTGATCCTCTTTCATTCTATGCTTGTTTGGAGCAAAAGTCAATGAGAAAGAAAATTTCTTGGGGCGCATTTGCCACCCTGCTCGTTGTGCTGGCGATTGAACTCTTGTATGGTCGTTCGTGGCAGCTCGATGTGTGCATTGTGGCTGCCGCTTGCGTAGAGATCGCCTGCTGCGCCGCATACTTGGTCAACAAGTAAAATTGATGCCCGATCTGGATGACAGGTCGGGCGGCTCTTGTTTTTGGAAGGAGTTTGCCATGAACCGATATGCTCAGATGATTGAGCGGCAGAGCAAAGAGATTTACGGATTGATGGAAAGGCTGCCCGTTGTGTTCGTCTTTGCCGAGGAGCAGTTTGCTGAAGGAATGAGGAAACTTGGTCTTGAGCCTGACCAGACTGATCTCGTATGTAGAATCGCTGAAACGGGTGCGATGCTCAGAAAGTCCGATGCGAATGAACTTATTGAGCTTGTTGTAAGGCGTTGCGGCGAACAGTTGCTGGCGTTTGATTCTGATCCTACTAGAGAAGGGGTCATTGCCGAAATGTTCGAGTATGAACTCAGGCGTTGCGAGTACAACACGAACTTGGATATCCTTAAAGTCTTCATGTCCGCTGGAATCACGCATCAGGATACGAGGATGGAAATCCTGCCTCGCATACACATCGGGAAAGCAAAGTGCGTTTTTTGCACATTGCTTTTTGATATTAAATGATAAGCTTTTTCGCGGGCGCAAACTTCGATTTGAACGATTCTGGATTTCCAAACAGTTGGAATTTCTGTGAGTTTACTGTATTCATAAATGCGCTAAATCCACACAAATCTTCCGCCCTCAACCACCCCGCATCCGCCCCGTCATCCATGCCTTTTATTTCCAATTTTGATTTTTCATACCCGAAGTGTCATGTGTTCGAATCACATTGCCGCTACCAGAGAATCCAGTCAAGATGATTGCTTGACTGGATTTTTTGATGTGTAGGAAATGGCGCAAAATCGCCTGCGTGAGCGAAAGACCCGTGCAATAATGGTGCAAAGCTTCGGCTTTTGCTCATTTACTGTTCTTCAAATGGTTGTTTTTTCTGTTGTCCACAGTATAATAAACTCGGACTAAACCGAGTCGGAGGTGACCGAGTAAATGAAATTCTACGGACGGGAGAAGCAGCGTAAGGATTTGCATCGTCTGTTTTCACATGAAGGGATGCAGCTTGGCTTGATTTATGGACGCAGGCGCGTCGGCAAAAGCGAGCTGATCAAGCAGAGCCTGCGCGAAACGGACGTAACCAGCATTTATTTTGAATGTAAACAGACGACGGAGCAGAATAACACGGAGAGTTTGGCTGTACTGCTGGCGGATACGTTTCATTTTCCGAAACCTTCTTTTGACAGCATGGAAGCGTTGCTGACGTATCTGTTTGAGGCGGCGAAGGAAAAGCCGATGATCTTGGTGCTGGATGAGTATCCGTATCTGCGCGAAGTTGTGCAGGGGATGGACAGCGTTTTGCAGGCGTTGGTTGACCGCTATCGCGATAGAATAGAATCAATTCCATATACATTTATGATAAACAAATTACTTCTTTACCAACTGTGGGATGTAACGTTCATTTTTTGTTTGACAGCATAAGTAGAATGTTTTCTGCGCGGCGGCATCGGAGAGTGGGACATAGATATGTCGGTTCTGGCGGTTGGGCGCAGAGGAAAGCGTGGTATCGAGAATAAAGGCGCGGATATCAAACGCATCGATCAGGTCGTAATACTCCTGTTCGCCGCTGACGGTGATGAGCTGGACGATCTTGCCGTATTGCTTGCGGATATAGGACGCCCAGAAGCCACTCTGCGCCCAGAGGAGAATCTTTTCGTTTTTCAGGTCATTGATGTCAATGCTCCTTTTGTGCGCGAGCGGGTCGTTCTTGTTGAGGCGGATCCAGAGCTTATCAGTGACGTAGGGAACGCAGCAGACGTTCGGCTCGTCGATTTCATATTCGGTGATGATATAGTCAAACCGCCCCTGCAAAAGCCCCAGCGGCAGCTGCTCGCTGGAAAGCTGCTCGGAGATGATGTTTCTTTCGGGGAAGAGGACGCTCAGACGGCTGACCAGATCCTTGCGCAGGTTAAAAATGTAAGAAGCAACGGTCAACGTCCGCATCTGCCATGCCTTTTCCTGAATTTGGCGCACCATAAAATCCTCACGCTTGAGGTAGTCCTCGGCGAGCTGCGCGGCCTCTAGGCCGACCTCGTTGAGGACGATTTTGTTTTTGGAGCGGTCAAAGAGCTGAACGCCCAGTTCCTTTTCCAGCATCTTCATGGATGAAGAAATGGAGGGCTGAGAAACGAACAGCCGCTCCGCCGTTGCGCTTAATGTTTTACAGGATTTGAAGGTAACAAGGATTTTCCAAAGCCGATTGCTGATCATAACGGATGTACCTCGCAGTCTTTTTGCAGTATGAGGAAATGTGATATTCAGAACACGTGAAGGAACCGGTTATTTTTCATATCATAATTTAATTATAAAACATACGGATAAATGATAGCGCAACATAAATAACGGACAGGATTCACGTGAAAAAAAGATGATTCTGAAAAAACATGGATAAACGAATTTTGACAAAAAATAGAGGAGAGATTGTAGAAAATAACTGATGCTCCGGGAAGCTTTTGTCTATTATATCAAAAAGAATCGCGTTTTTCCAGTGGGAAGGGGCCGCTCAGTATAAATTTTTGTTATGGCAGTCAAAGAAGATGATATCTATACTTTTGGCGAAATGTGGAATAAAATAAGGCCAGAAGATGTGCTGAATGACAATAACATCAATGTGCAGAGAACAGAAAAGGAGAGGTGAAAGAGCAGGGATCATGTGCTGCACAAACGTTGGACGTTTATTCAGCCTGATGTGCGAAATTGTGGAAAGGGGATTCTAAAAATGAAAAAAATTCTGAGCTTTGTTCTGATGATGTGCGTTCTGATGACCATTCCGATGTTTGCGTTCGCCGCGGTTTCCGGCGATGAGCCGCTGACCATCGGCACGCCGTTTATGATTACCAACGCGGGTCAGGGCCCGGGCGGCAAGATGGGCCGACTGCTGGTCAGCCGCGCCGGCACGCTGACGGAGGATGAAGATTTCTACTACGTGGACGTGCCCTATGCCGCCGACGTGGACGCCCGCGATTACAGCGCGATCGTCATCGTCATCGGCTCGACCGATAAGGGTCTGGGCGCGACCGGCATCACCATCGATCAGGAAATCGCCCGCGTAGACGAGGTTGTCGCCCGTGCGAACGAGAAGGGCGTTCCGGTGATCGCCGTCATGCTCGAAAAGGATAAGCGTTCTGACGTCAAGACCAACTCCAACGAGCGCTGCATCGACGCGGTTTGCCCGCATGCCTCCTGGATGATCGTCACCGCCGACGTCAACACCGACGGCCGCTACGATGCGTTCAAGGCAGAAAACGGCACCCCGCTGACCATACTGGATTCCTCGATGGATTTCATCTCTCTGGTTCAGCAGGCGTTTGTGAAGGAATAACAGCCGCACAAAAAAGGAAGTAGGGGAGGACGACAACACATGTCGACTTACGTTAGCACAACGATAGTCCTTGTTGCGATGGTTGCCGCCTTTGTCATCAGCAGCCTGCTGCTCAAGTCGCCGGATATCTCGCTGGCGATTGCAGCGACGGTTGCGGTTTGCTTCGGTTGTGGATTCGGATGGACGGATTCACTGCCGCGGGTATTGGTGGAGGGCCTTTTCGTCAACCTGGATATTGCGTTACTTTTTATCGCCGCGTCAATCTTCGTGAATATCTATTCAAAGACGGGCGCGATTGACGTTGTGACGCGGAAAATTGTTTCCCGCGTGAGCAACAAGTGGATTCTGCTTGCCATCATGGGCGTGATGATGATCATCCCCGGCGCGCTGACCGGCGCGGGCAGCATCTCCATTTTCGTTCTCGGCTCGATGGTGACCACCGTGGTCAGCGCCATGGGCCTTTCCAAGAAAAAGACGGCTGCGTTCGTCTTTATGTTCGCTATCATGAGCGCGGCGGCGCCGCCCGTCAACCTCTGGGCGATGATGATCGCTTCCGGCTGCGATATTCCGTATGTCGGTTTCGACGTGCCGCTGCTGGCACCGCTGGCGGTCTGCGCACTGTTTACGATCATCTTCCTCGGCTGGGGCAGCAAACCCAAGTCCAAGGAGGAAATCCTCGCACAGCTTCCGGAAGCGCCGAAGATGAGCGCGTGGCGCATCGTGACCCCGCTGGTGGTGCTCATCGCGCTGTTCCTCGCTTCGAACTATCTGGCACATTCTATCCCGGTGCTCGGTCTGCCGCTGATGTTCATCATCTGCGCGATTGTGGCCGCGCTGTGCAACCCGAAGAAGATGAGCTTCAAGGATTACCTGAAGATCATCAACGACACCTTCGAGCAGATTTTCCCGCTGATTGCGACCGTGCTGAGCGTCGGCATGCTGCAAAACGCGATGTCCGCGACGGGCGTAAAGGGTCTGATCGGCATCACGTTTATCACCATGCCGGTTTACCTGATTTACGCGACCGTGCTGTTCGTCGCCCCGGTGCTTCAGGGTGCGCTCAACTACGGCAGCGCCGTCGTCTTTGGCGCGCCGCTGATCTTCATGTTCAACTCGATGGGCTATGATCCCAAGATTGCGGCCATCGCGCTGAGCCTGATGTTCCCGATCGGCGACTGCCTGCCGCCGTCCCGCATCACGGGTCGGCTGGCGATTGAGGCCACGGGCTACGAGGGCAAGTACACCAGCTTCCTGCTGACGGTGCTTGCGCCGTGTCTGGTGCTCGGCCTGATTTCGCTGGCGATGCTGATCTGGCCGAACTCGTTTACGTTCCTGCTGTAAGAAAGGAGGATGGGCATGGTTCTGATTTCGGATATCATTTATTGCATCTATGTGGGCTTCGCGGCGATCACCTTCCTGTTTCTGCTGAAGCATCTGTTTAAGCGCGAAAAGAATCAGGGATTGGTCAACGACATCGTGTATGCCTATTGTCTCATCCCGTTCCTCCTGCGCGTTCTGCAAATCAAGTGAGGGGAGAAGTGAAATGAAAATGGATAAAAGCCTCCTCAAAAAGCTCGTCGCGCTTGCCGGAGCTTTGGTGTTTGCAGCGCTGGCCGGCGTGGATTTTTACGACCACAGACATTCCAAGGAAACCGTCGTCGCTTCCGATGCGCTGACGGAAACCCACATGCTCAGCGAGTGGCTGCCCAATCTGGAAGGCACCTACGGCGATACGCCGGTGTTCTTCTTCGATTCCGGCGTGGAGGGCGGCACGGTGCTTTACGTCGGCGGTACGCATCCGTATGAGCCGGCGGCGAGCCTTTCCGCTTACACGCTGCTGGAGAACATCCACGTGCAGAAGGGCCGCGTGATTATCATCCCGCAGGCCAACCGCAGCGGCACCACGACCGGCATGCTCGGCAACGCTTACCCGAGCTACTACGAGCTGGATACCGACTGGGGCACTGTGAAGTTCAAGAACGGCGACCGCTGGGCGAACCCGCTGGATTCCTGGCCGGATCCGTTCACCTACATCCACTATCCCTCCAACGTGGCGCTGACGTATCAGGATATCCGCAACGTCAACCGCTGCTATCCGGGTCGTCCGGACGGTTCGCTCATCGAGCGCGTCTGCTACGCGATCATGGAGATCATCCGCAACGAGGGCGTGGATATCGCCATCGACGCGCATGAAGCCGCCGTCATGTATCCGGTCGTCGAGACCTACGTGGCGCACGACCGCGCGCTGGATATCGCGATGATGGCTTCCATGAGCCTGTCGGCGGAGAAGTTCTACATGAAGTGTGAAGCCTCCCCGAAGAACCTGCGCGGCCTGTCCCATCGCGAATGGGGCGACTTCAGCGATACGCTGGCCGTGCTGATGGAAACCCCGCAGACCTTCACGGACTGGATCGTCGGCCCGATGACCAAGGAACTGCAAACCATCGGTTCGGATGAATTCCTCGACGTGGCCTCCAAGAAGGGCCTGACCTACGTGGATTACAACGCCGATTTCGGCACGCCGATCGAGTACCGCGTCGGCCGTCATCTCGAAGGCGCGAAGGAAATCATCAACTGGGCGAACATGATGCTCATGGATCCGGAGAAGGAAGTGCAGATCACTTGGCCCGGCTTCGACGACCTGATGGACAAGAAGTGCGGCTACTTCCTCAAGAACCCGGAGACCGCGGATCCCAAGCTGGTGTTTGAAATCTAAGCGCTATTCTCGATTTGACCCGCGATTTCCAATCCGAGAATGGTGTGAACATGAAACGGAATGAGAAAAGGAGCTTTGCGGCCCGGATAAGGAGGGCGGCAGGATCACGGTGTCGGCGAGGGCAGAAAGCCACCCATACGGTTTTTCAATTTGCAAAGCGGCTTTTCTACATGTATGACGGATGCATTTTCAATTTTCAGAAACAGGAAGAGGAAAAAAGGAGACTGACGTATGAGCAAGAAAATCCTGGGCGCGTTGGCGCTCACGCTGGCCTCTGCCATGATGACGTCAAGCGCGATGGCCTGTACGGTTTACGGCATCGGCAAGGACGCGACTGCGGACGGTTCGACGATGGTGACGCATACCTGCGACTCGACGAGCGATGATTTCCGCATGTGGATCATCCCGGAGATGGAAGGCGGCGAGGGAATCACCGCTGACATCGTGATGAACGGCAACACGTGGGGTGACTGGTCGGATTACCCGAACACGAAGAACTACGGCAGCGGCATGGTCATGGGCGAAATGCCTCAGCCGAAGGATACCTTCCAGTATCTGCACACGAATTACTCCATCATCAACGAAAACGGCGTGGCGATGGGCGAATCGACCTGCGGCATCGACAGCACGACGGAATACGGCAAGAAGATGAACGCCCTGATGAACGAAGGCAATAACGGCATCATCGACTGCTATCAGGCGCAGCACGTGGCGCTGCGCTATGCGACCACCGCCCGCGAGGCTGTGGAAATCATGGGTGCGCTGGTTGATGAATACGGCTGGAACGCCTGGCCGGAGTGCATCAACATCTGCGACGGCAACGAAGTCTGGATTGCGGAATTCTATGGCCGCGACCTGTGGTGCGCCGTGCGCGTGCCGGACGATGCGTTCTTCGTCTGCGCGAACCGCTGCCGCATCAACGAAATCGACTTTGAGGATAACGAGAACTACATCTGGTCCAAGACCCTCAAGCCGTTCGCGATTGAGAACGGCCTGTGGAGCGAGGATAGCGGCGTTCCGTTCCAGCCCGCCAACATCTACGCGCCGAATTACAGCATGGGCTGCATCCGCCGCGAGTGGCGCGCGCTGAGCCTCGTCGCGCCGAGCCTGAACCTCGACCCGCACGTTGATCCGCAGAACGCGGTTTATCCGATGTTCGTCGTGCCGGAGAACAAGCTGAGCGTGGAAGACGTTCGCAAGATGAACAGCGATTACTATCAGGGCACCGAATTTGACGTTTCCCTGTCTCCGGAAGCCGGTCCGTATGGCAACCCGCTGAACGAGTACAACAAGGAGCGCCCGATCAACATGTATCGCGCGACCTATCACTTCATCGCCAACATCAAGGCCGACATGCCCAAGGAAGCCAAGCCGCTGATGTGGATCGGCTGGGGCGCCCCGGATTCCTCCTACATGGTTCCGCTGTTCGCGACCATGACCAAGCTGCCGCCGCAGCTGAGCACCGGCAGCCGCTATGGCAAGTTTGACCGCGATTCCGCGTGGTGGGTCTCTTCCTACGTGCAGCAGACCGCGACGCAGAACTACGACAGCGCGATTGAAGAAATCTACGCGGCTCGCGACCCGAAGATGGCCGAGCAGTATGAAACCGTTATCGCCATGCAGGAAGCCGCCGCGGCGCTTTCCAACGCGGGCAAGGGCGACGAAGCCGTGAAGCTGCTGACCGAGTATGCCTACAACAACGCGATTGACTGGCATAACTACTGGCTGGAGCTCGGCGACGAACTCTATGGCACGTATATGTTCAACCGTGTGGATATGAAGCGTGCCGCTTATCCCGATTGGTGGAGTGAGATCCTCAACAACGCGCCGCGCAGGCCGGTTGAAGAATCCGCCAAGTAATAATTCCCCCTTTTCGCCTCATCCAAGCGCCCAAGTGGGCGCTTGGATATTCCTTTTCTCGCATGGGAGGCTTTTGTAAATGACGATTGTGATCGCCGTGCTGGCCGCGCTGCTTGTGCTGGGCGTTACGGAAAATATGCTGCATCAGCGTGCGCTGGAGCGAATCCCGATTCGGATTCTCGTCAACGGGACGAGAGGAAAAACGACGGTGACGCGAACAATCGCCGCGGCGCTGAATGCCGCCGGAATCCGCACCTACGCCAAAACGACGGGCTCCGAGGCGCGCCGGATTGATCCGGACGGCACGGAGACAGAATATCGCAAGGAAAACCGCCCGGTCAGCATCATGGAACAGCTCCCGTTTGTTCGCCTGGCCGTCAGGGGCAAAGCGCAGGCGATTGTCGTTGAATGTATGGCGCAGCGGATTGAGAACCAGTTTTTGATGGCCGATAAGCTGATTCGGCCGCAGTATGTCGTCATTACCAACGCCTACGTCGATCACGCGGACGAAATCGGGCGGACGGAAGAGGAGACGGTGCATACGCTGGCGCAGTCCATCCCCGAGGGGAGCTGCGTGATTGCGCACGACGGGCGCTTTGGCGCGTATACGCGCGAATGGATCGCGCCCAAGGAAGAGATTGATTTGGAACGGTTTGCTTCGTGCCCGTTCCCCGTTTATGAAGAGAACATTCAGCTGGTGCTGGCGCTGACGGACGCGCTGGGCATCCAGAGAGAAACCGCTTATGCGGGCATTTTGAAAACCTCGCCGGATATCGGCATGTACACGAGCGTGGAAACAGGCGATTGCTCCATTCGCAACGCATTTGCGGCGAACGACGCGGTCAGTTTCGGCTCGATTATCAACGCATATACGCAGCCCTTTCTGCTTTTATATAATCATCGAAAAGACCGCGGTTACCGCATGGAGGCTTTCGCGAAGGCCATCCGCCAAAGCGCGGCCAAGCCGGTCTGCATCGGCGTGATCGGGGAGCACAAAAAGGCGTGCGCCCGGTATATGCAGCGCACAACGGGCATACGGGCGCAGGCGGTCGAGCGGCCAAAGGAATGGATTCAGGCGCAAAACGTTCGGCATGTGCTTTGCGCGGGCAATATCAAGGGAGAAGGCCGTCAATTTCTGGAGGAAATGATCGAGGAGGCACGGCAGAATGTATGATATCGCCGTTGCGCTCAGCGTGGTGCTGAGCTTTGGGCTTTACGAAGGCTTCGGGCTGCTGACCGGCGGCATGGTCTCGGCAGGTTATCTCTGCCTGTTTCTGGAGGAGCCGCTGCGAATCGTGACGACGCTTCTGCTGGCCGTCATCGTCCATGGGCTGGTGCTGCTCATTTCGCGTGCGACCATTTTATACAGCAGGCGGCGTTTCATGGTGACGATGCTGCTGAGCCTGATTTTCGCTTGGATCATTGAGCAGGCGCTCTTGCGCATGGCGCTTATTCCGCAGGATATCCGCATCATCGGCCATGTTGTGCCCGGCTTGATCGCCAACGACATGTATAAGCAGGGCGTTTTCAAAACGCTGCTGGGCGTTCTGACCTCGGCGGCGATTGTCCGGCTGCTGGTCATGGTGGTGGTTGCGCTATGAGCAAGCTGAAATATCAGCCGTACCGCGCGCGGGAGGGGCGCGCGACGCTCTGCCTGCTGCTCGCGCTGGCGGCGGCGCTGTGCGGCGTGTTTCTGACGCTGGCGACGAAAAAGAAGACGGCGCTGCCTTACGCGCAGACACAGCTCAAGGCCGCCGAGCGGATGGCGGAGGCGGAGCGGGCGCTCTATGATTATGTGCGCCAAAACGACATCCCGATTGAAAAGGACGACCTAAACGACACGGGGCTGATTGGGCCGGAGTGGACGGAGCTGACGACCTCGCTGGGGCTGCTGGAGGCCAAACGAACGGCTTTGCAGCCCGATTTTGCCGCGCTGCTGGTGAAATACTATCAGGAGGCGGGGCTGCAGCCGGGCGACACGGTCTGCATCGGCATGAGCGGCTCATTTCCGGGGCTTGGCATTGCCTCGATTGCGGCGGCGAACGAGATGGGGCTGAATGTCCGCGTGATTGCGTCCTACGGCGCATCCATGTACGGCGCGACGCGGACGGCGCTGCCGATTGTGCGGATTCTGGACGTCGCCAGACAGGCGGGGCTGATTGAATACGACATGCTGGCGGTTTCGCCGGGCGGCGATTTCGATCAGGGGTATAACCTGATTTACCCGAATTCGCGCGAGGTGATTTTCGCGCTGGCGCGGGAAGCGGGGCTGACGATGATCGACGAGGAGACGATTCCGGCCTCAATTCAGAGGCGGCTGGCGATTTACGGCGACGATGTGGATTGCTTCGTCAACGTGGGCGGCGCAAGCGCCAACATGGGCACAAGTCCGTACACGCTGACGTTTCCGAACGGGCTGGTGCTCGACCCGCCGGCAATCCCCGCCAACGAGGACAGAGGACTGACCTTTGAATACGCGGCGCGGCATATCCCGGTGGTTCACCTGCTCAACGTGCGCGGGCTGGCGGAGGAAAACGGCCTGCCGTTTGACCCCGTTCCGCTGACGAGGCCGGGGGAGACGGACGTGTATTATACGATGCGGTATTCGCCGGTGTACGCCATTTTCGCCCTCGCTTTGGCGGCGATATGTTTGAAGTGCGGAAGGAAGCAGAAGAAAGGGGAACAAGCATGAATCTGTTTGACATTTTGGGGCCGGTTATGGTCGGGCCGAGCAGCTCGCATACCGCCGGCGCCGTTCGGATCGGGTTGGCGGCGCGCCGCCTTTTGGGCGAGGGGACGCCCAAGAGCGCGGAGATCACGCTGTTTGGTTCGTTTGCGGCGACGGGACGCGGACACGGCACGGATCGCGCGCTGATTGCCGGTCTGCTGGGCTATAAGCCGGACGACGAACGCATCGCGGACAGCTACGCATGGGCCAAGGGCTACGGCATGGACGTACACTTTGAGTTTTCCAAGCGGGCCGCCGAGCACCCAAACACGGCGACGATCAAAATGACGGGTCAGAGCGGCAAGCAGATGACGATGACGGCCTGTTCGCTGGGCGGCGGGCGCATCATGGTGACGGAATTCAACGGATTGCAGGCCAAGTTCTCTTGCGATCTGCCGACCCTGATTGTGCAGAATACGGATCAGCCGGGGCGCGTGGGCATCGTGACCAGCCTGCTGGCCAAGGAAAAAATCAATATTGCGACGCTGCACGTCTATCGCGACCATCCGGGCGGAAACGCCGTGATGATCATCGAGATGGATAAGCCGGCCTCGAAGGCGATTGTGGAGAGCCTGAGCAAGGCTGAGGGCATCAAGCGCGTGATTACGGTGGGCGGCGAACGATAAAGGAGGATGGGAACGTGGCGATCAGATCTCTGGAGGCGCTTGAAAAGGCGTGCGAAAATAAAAATATTTACGACGTCATTTTGGAGGATGACTGCATGGAACGGGGCGTAACCCGTGAGGAATCCGAAAAGAAGATGGCGGATTTATACGCAGCGATTCAACATTCGGCGCAGAATTACACACCAACGCTGCGTTCGGCCAGCGGCATGGCGGGCGGAGACGGCGCGAAGATGCGCAGCTACGTCAAGGCGGGAAAGACGATCTGCGGCGAAGAATTGGGACAGGTGATTGCGCAGGCGCTGGAAATGGGGGAAAACAACGCCTGTATGAAGTGCATCGTCGCCGCGCCCACCGCCGGAAGCTGCGGCGTCATGCCCGCGGTGCTGCTGCCGTATCAGAAGCGCATGGGTCTTAGCGATGAAGAAATGGTGCGCGCCTTGTATATCGCGGGCGCGATTGGGCAGGCAGTAGCGACCAAGGCTTCCATTGCCGGCGCGGCGGGCGGCTGCCAATATGAAATCGGTACGGCGAGCGCGATGGCCGCGGCAGCGCTGTGCTATTTGGGCGGCGGCGATGCGGAGGCGATCTGCCACGCGGCCGCGCTGGCGATCAAGAGCCTGCTGGGGCTGGTGTGCGACCCGATTGCCGGGCTGGTGGAAGTGCCGTGCATCAAGCGCAATGCCTCCGGTGCAATGGTCGCCATGTGCTGCGCCGATATGGCGCTGGCCGGTGTGGTCGGGCATATCCCAGCCGATGAAGTCATTGATGCGATGGCCGAGGTCGGCAACGCGATGAGCCAGGATCTGCGCGAGACCGGCATCGGCGGCCTCGCCGGCACCCCGACCGGCCGCGCCATCTGCGAGATCGTCACGATGAACGGCAGGGAAGAGGAAGCGTAAATTTTCCCCGCAGCAAACGGACGGGCATCGACCCGGAAACGCTGCGGCTGCCCCTGCAAATATTTCTATTATTATAATAAGGAGAACTGCTTTTTGAAATCAGGTGCTTTGGAGCTTGTGCGCTGACCGGGAGGTCGCGCCATTGCCAAATGCTACGCGTTCCTCCCATACGGATTTTTTACCGCTTACTGTAAAAATTCGGGAGGACACACCCTATGAACCGTGAAAACAAGCGCAAGCAATTTCAGAACGGATATTATAAAAACCACCGCTGTGACGACACCTTTACCTGCAAGCATTGCGGGCGGGTCGTGGTGCCCATCGGGGCGGGCACACAGCACCGCAACCATTGCCCCAACTGCCTTGTCAGCCTGCATCTGGACGATGAACCCGGCGACCGCGCCGCCGACTGCGGCGGACAGATGGAGCCCATCGCCGTCTGGGTACGCAAAAGCGGCGAGTGGGCGCTTATCCACCGCTGCCGTTTATGCGGCAGACTGACCTCAAACCGCATTGCCGCAGATGACAACCCCATGCTGTTGATGAGCATTGCCATGCGTCCGCTCTGCGCACCGCCGTTCCCGCTGGAGCGCATTGAGGAAATGACCGCCCTGATGGGCGGGGAGGGAAGGCTGCGGTGAATGTTTGCGGGGCGGCAAGACTGCATGGCAGGGTGAGGGCACCCCGGCCTCGCCAAACGGCATCACAAGCCGTAGGGTGGCATGCCCCATGCCGCCGGGGCGTCGAGGACGCCGCCCCTCTGTCATGCTTTCTACACAACTTCCCGTTTACAAATTCCGACAATGTGGTATACTGAAAGAAAAACTCTGGGAGGATTCCATCCATGAACGATATGCGTTGGGCGTCCATTGACGCCTTTGCCGAGCAAAACCGTGACAATATCCTGCGCGACATCACCCGCCTTGTTGCCGTACCCAGCGTTGAGGGTACGCCGGAGCCGGGCGCACCGTTCGGTGCCGGCCCCCGCGCTGCACTGGACAAGGCGCTGGAGATCGCCGGTGAGCTGGGCCTTGACACCTTCAATGCCGATGGCTACATCGGCTGGGCCGAGACCGGCCGCATCGCCGATGGCCAGAAGTTCCTTGGCACCATCACCCACACCGATGTCGTGCCCGAGGGCAACGGCTGGGACGCCGACCCCTACACCGTCCGCGTGCGGGACGGCTGGCTGCTGGGCCGCGGCGTGGCCGATGACAAGGGCCCGAGCATCCTCTGCCTGTATGCGCTGAAATACCTCAAGGACAGCGGCATCGAGCTGAAATACCCCGTGCGCGCCCTGCTGGGCACCAACGAGGAGACCAACATGCACGATGTAGACTACTACGCCGAGCATTACCCGATGCCCGCCTTCTGCTTTACCCCCGATGCCGAGTTCCCGGTCTGCAACGGCGAGAAGGGCGGCTTCAACGGTGAGATCGTCAGCCCCCGCTTTGAGAACAGCATCATCACCGCCTTTGAGGGCGGCGTAGCCCACAACGCCGTGCCTGACCGCGCAGCCTGCACCGTGCAGGTGGCCGCAGGTGCACTGGTTCCCTGTGAGGGCGTGACCTTTGAGGCAGGGGAGGGCGGTGCCACCGTCATCCGCGGCTGGGGCAAGAGCGGCCATGCCGCCATGCCCGAGGGTACCGTCAACGCCATTGGCCTGATCGTTGACTGCCTGCTCAAGAGCGGCGTCTGCACCCCGCAGGAGGAGGCCTACCTGCAGGTACTGCATACGCTGCACGCCTCCACGGACGGCAGCGCGCTGGGCATTGCCGCCGATGACGGCCTGTTTGACCCGCTGACGATCATCGGCGGCACGATCGAGATGAAGGACGGCATCATCCGCCAGAGCTTCGACTGCCGCTATCCCACCAACACCGATCCCGAGAAGATGACCGCCGCCATGGAGAAGATCTGCGGCGCGGCCGCCCGCATCGAGAATGTGACGAGCCGCGTGCCGTTCTATATTGATGCCGACAGCCCGGCCATCCAGACCCTGATCAACACCTACAACGATGTGACCGGCGAGGGCAAGACCCCCTTCACGATGGGCGGCGGCACCTACGCGCGCCACTTCCCGTATGCCGTCAGCTTCGGCCCCGAGCACACCGACATTGCCATCCCCGACTTTGCCGGCCCCATGCACGGCGCCAACGAGGGCACCCCGTTTGAAAAGCTCATTGAGGCCCTCAAGATCTATATCCTGGCTCTGCTCCGCCTGCAGGAGATCGAGCTGTAAGTCCCAGCCCGGCAGCTTTCGCTGCCGGGCTTTTTTCTTTGTCGGATTGTTAATTTTTATACAGCAGTTCAATTCTGCATCGGTTGCGAAAATTGTTGCAATTCTTGCGGGTTCGGCATAAAACTGCCGCCTGCTTGCTTGACTTGACCTTGAAAAATGGTACAATATATCTGTATTGTTATCCACCCGGGCAGGGGAGCAGACAACGCCTGCCCGGGTGAGAATCAAAGGTCATCGCCGCACGATTCCCGCCGTATCGGCAGTCAGAATGGTGCGGCAATGCCAAAAAGAGAAATGGGGGAAATCAGATTGTTCAAATCCCTAAAGCGCTCTGCCAAGGGTGCCGCTGTGCCGCATGTGAAGGCTACAGCCGGGCTGCCGACCGTCAAGATGCCGGTGCCTGAGCATGTTGTCATTCCCATGTCGATGCACATCGGCGCACCCGCAGAGCCTGTCGTCAAAAAGGGCGACACCGTCATGGTCGGTACCGTGATCGGCAAGGCCGGCGGCTTTGTGTCCGCCAATGTCTACTCCAGCGTGTCCGGCACCGTGCAGGACATTGCCCCGCTGCGCATGGTCAACGGCGCAATGGCAACGGCCGTTGCCATCAAGACCGATGGCGCACAGACGGTAGACCCCGCCTGCGTGCCGCCTGTTGTCACCGACAAGGCAAGCCTTCTGGCCGCCGTGCAGGCCTGCGGTCTGGTCGGCGTCGGCGGTGCCGGCTTCCCGACGCATGTCAAGCTGGCTGCCAACACGATCGACACGCTGCTCATCAACGCAGCCGAGTGCGAGCCCTACCTGACCACCGACTGCCGCGAGATGCTTGAGTGCAGCGACACCATCATCTCCGGCATCGCCGCTGTCATGAAGTACTGCGAGATCCCGCACTGCATCATCGGCATTGAGCGCAACAAGCCTGAGTGCATCGACCTTCTCTGCTCGCTGACCCGCGAGATGAAGGGCGTTGAGGTCAAGGGCCTGCCGATGCGCTACCCGCAAGGTGCTGAGAAAACGCTGGTCGAGACCTGCACAGGCCGCGAGGTGCCGCAGTTCGGCCCCTCCGGCAAGCCGGGTCTGCCCGCCGATGTGGGCTGCGTCATCATGAATGTGACGAGCGTGTCTACCTTAGGCAAGTTCCTCAAGACCGGCATCCCGCTGGTGACGAAGCGCGTAACCGTGGAGGGCGATGCCATCGCCAAGCCCCAGAACATTGAGATCCCCATCGGCACGCTCTACCGCGATGTCATCGAGGCCTGCGGCGGTATCAAGGAGGGTGTCGAGCTGGGCAAGATCATCTTCGGCGGCCCCATGATGGGCGGTGCCGCCCCCAGCGCGGACTTCCCGGTTCTGAAGCAGAACAACGGCCTGCTGCTGTTCAGCAAGGCCGCCGCCACCCTGCCTGAGCCGTCGGCCTGCATCCGCTGCGGCCGCTGCATCGAGGCCTGCCCCATGGGTCTGGAGCCCGTGGTCATTGCGCAGGACTTTGCCAACAAGGATTTTGATGCGCTGAAGGCACGCTGCGTGGATCTCTGCGTAGCCTGCGGCAGCTGCACCTACGCCTGCCCGGCCAAGCGCCCCGTCAGCCAGACGATGGGCCTTGCCAAGGGCTGGTATATGGCCGAGCTGCGGAAAGGAGGCAAATAACCGATGGAAGATCGTCTGATCGTTACCGCCTCGCCGCATATCCGCGAAGCAACCACCACCCGCGGGCTGATGGGCAATGTTGTCATTGCGCTGCTGCCCGCCGTGCTGGCTGCCGGGCTGATCTTCGGCGTGCGGGCTCTTGTGTTGGTGGCTGTGACCACCCTGGCCTGCGTGGCGTTTGAATACTTATATGAAATGCTGCTGAAAAAGCCGAACACGGCGGGGGATCTGTCTGCCGTTGTCACCGGCATCATTCTGGCACTGAACATGCCCGTGGGCATGCCGCTCTGGATCGCCGTGGTCGGTGCCTTTGTGGCCATCGTCATCACGAAGCAGCTCTTCGGCGGCCTTGGCTATAACTTTGCCAATCCCGCGCTGGTGGGCCGTATCGTGCTGTTCCTGGGCTTTACCTCCCGCATGACCGCCTATGTCTACCCCGACATGGCCGTTGACGCGCTGGCCTCCGCCACGCCGCTGGCCGTGGCCGACAAGACCAGCCTGAACCTGCTGGACATCTTCCTCGGCTTCCACGGCGGCATGATGGGCGAGGTCTGCGTGCTGGCGATCCTGCTGGGCTTTGCCTATCTGGTTGCCACCTGCACCATCGAGGCCACTGTCCCCGTCACCATCGTGGCCACCGTCTTTGTGCTGACCGCGCTGAACACCGGCAGCCCCTACACCGCCCTGATTGAGTGCATGTCCGGCGGCCTTTTGTTCGGTGCCGTCTTTATGGCGACCGACTATGTGACCTGCCCCTTCACCACCAAGGGCAAGCTGTTCTACGGCGTCTTTATCGGTCTCATCACCTTCCTGATCCGCCACTTCGGCTCGATGAATGAGGGCATGAGCTACGCCATCCTGCTGGGCAACCTGATGACCCCGTGGTTCAACGCTTGGGGCCACCAGACGCCGCTGGGCTACAAAAAGCCCAAAAAGGCCAAGAAAGGCGGTGCTGAATAATGGCTGAAAATCAGAATACCGAGAAGCAGAGCGCCTTCAAGGAGCTTGTGCTGCCCGTTATCGTGCTGGTCGTTATCTGTTTGGTCTGCAGCGCACTGCTGGCTGTGCTGAACGATGTCACCGCCCCCATCATCGAGGCGAACAACCACGCCGAGACGCTGGCCGCCTATGTCTCCGTCCTGCCCGAGGGCACCGTCACCGATGACATGACTGAGGTCGAGGGCTTGACCACCGATGGTGTGGAGGGTGCTGTCACGACCTCCGCCGGTGCGGTTGCGGTCAAGGCCGCTGCGTCCGGCTACTCCGGCAAGGCTGTCACCGTCTATGTCGCCTTCGACACCGAGGGTGCGATCTCCGCCATCTCGATCGACGGCTCCACCCAGACCACTGGCATCGGCTCCAAGGTCTCCGATGACGCTTTTGCCTCCGGCTTTATCGGCTGGAATGGGGGAGAGGTTGCCTCCGGCAGCCCCGTGGACAGCATCGCCGGTGCGACCTACTCCAGCAACGGCGCGTTCAACGCCATCAATGCAGCCATCGACTGCTACAATAACGAGATCAAGGGGGTGCAGTAACGATGAACGAAAAACCGAGCAAGTGGAAGGTTTTTACGGCCGGTATCATCCGTGAAAACCCCGTTCTGCGTCTGGTGCTGGGCTGCTGCTCCGCACTGGCCGTCACCACCACCGTTTCCGGCGCCGTGGGCATGGGTCTGGCCATGACCTTTGTTCTGGTCTGCTCCAACATTGTTATCTCGGCACTGCGCAAGGTCATCCCGGCCAAGGTGCATCTGCCGTGCTACATCGTCATCATCGCCACCTTCGTCACCGTTGTGCAGATGGTGCTGCAGGCGTTCATCCCCGACCTGTATAAGGCGCTGGGCGTCTATCTGGCGCTGATCGTTGTCAACTGCATCATTCTCGGCCGTGCCGAGATGTTCGCCTGCAAAAACACCGTAGCGGACTCCGCACTGGACGGACTGGGCATGGGCATCGGCTACATCCTGACGATGCTGCTCATGTCCTCCATCCGTGAGATCATCGGCAGCGGCACCTGGATGGGCATCACGATCATCCCCGAGAGCGTTGACCGCATGACCGTCATGAACTCCGCCCCGGGCGGCTTCTTCGTATTCGGCTGCCTGATGGCCGGCTGTGTCTGGCTGGAGCGCAAGCTGAACAAGCCCATTGAGCGCAAGAGCTGCGGCGATGTTATGCTGGAAAAAATTGACGCCGCGAAAGAAGAACAGAAGGAGGGTGCCGCACAATGACTTCTCATATCGCAACATTTGCCACCATCTTCTTCAGCATGATCCTCGTCAACAACTATGTGCTGGTGCAGTTCCTCGGCATCTGCCCGTTCCTGGGTGTCTCCAAAAAGCTGGATTCCTCCGTGGGCATGGGCGCCGCCGTTATCGCTGTCATGGTCATTGCCACGGCCGTGACCTTCCCGCTGCAGATCTTCCTGCTCGATGCCTATGATCTGGGCTATCTGCAGACCATCATCTTCATCCTCGTCATTGCCGTCCTCGTGCAGCTTATCGAGATCACGCTGCGCAAGTATATCCCGGCCCTCTACCAGAGTCTGGGCGTCTACCTGCCGCTGATCACCACCAACTGCTGTGTGCTGGGCGTCACCATTCTGGCCGTGCAGGACTACTCCTCCGTTGTCGCTGAGTACGGCTTCGGCCTTGCCTTTGCCGAGGCTCTGATCTGCTCCGCCGGTGCCGGTGTCGGCTTCCTCGTAGCCATGCTGCTGTTCTGCGGCGTGCGTTCCCGTGTCGAGAACTCCAACCCGCCGGAGAGCTTCAAGGGCCTGCCCATCACGCTGGTTTCCGCCGCCATCACCTCCCTGAGCTTTATGGGCTTCGGTGGTCTGGTCGAAAACATCATCAACGCGATATTCTGAGAAAGGGGAATAAAGAGAATGAACCCGATCGTATTTGCTATCGTTGTCGTGGTGGTGCTGGGTCTGGCCGGCGGCGTGATCCTTGTGCTGGCCTCCAAATTCATGGCCGTGTATGAGGACCCGCGCATTGCGCAGGTTGCAGAGTGTCTGGCCGGTGCCAACTGCGGCGGCTGCGGCTACGCCGGCTGTGCCGACTACGCCAAGGCCATTGTTGAGGACGGCGCCCCCACCTTCAAGTGTGCGCCGGGCGGCGATAAGGCCACCGATGCCATCAACACCATCATGGGCAATGCCACCGATGACCGCCCCAGCCTGCGCGCCACCGTGATCTGCGCGGGCGGCGAGAACTGCGGCACCCGCTTTGACTATCAGGGCATCCAGACCTGCGCTGCTGCCAACGGCATTGCCGGCGGCCCCAGCGCCTGTGCCTATGGGTGTCTGGGTCTGGGTGACTGCACCCGCGCCTGCAAGTTTGACGCCATCCATGTCATCAACGGCGTGGCGGTCGTTGACCGCGAAAAATGCACCGGCTGCACAGCCTGCACCGTTGTCTGCCCGCGCCATGTCATCCAGATGAAGCCCATCGCCCCGCAGCCTGCGGTCAAATGCTCCAACAAGGACAAGGGCGTTCTGGTCAACAAGACCTGCAAGGTCGGCTGCATCGCCTGCGGCCTCTGTGTGCGCAACTGCCCGAATGAGGCCATCTTCCTGAAGGACAATGTAGCCGCCATCGACTATACCAAGTGCAACGGCTGCGGCACCTGCGTTTCCAAGTGCCCGAAGAAGGCCATCCAGTGGGTCGAGGGTGCCCCGCGCCCCATCGATGCTCCTGTGCCTGAGCACGAAGTCTTAAAGACCCGCGTATAAGCTAAGGTAAGCATCCCCGCGCTCCCCGCCGATAAGGCGGGGAGATTTTTGTTTTACCCGTGCTTTCATCCGGCTCTGTAGGGAGGGGTCTTGACCCCTCCGCAAAACTTGGCGGCAGCCGCTGCGCTGCAGGGGACGGCATATATGCGTCCCCTGCAAACTCACGGCAAGTCCGTAGGTGCAGCATATATGCCGTCCGTGCCGCTTTGCAGCAGCAATAACACCGCACGGAGGGGTCAATACCCCTCCCTACAAACCATATTGCAGAGGGCGGCATCCCCGACGCCCTACAAATGCCGCCCAATAAAAATTTTCTCAAATTATTTTTGAAAAGACCGAGACAAATTCCTAAAACTATGCTATACTGTGCCTAGGATAACAATCAGAAACCGTATTTATCAGGAGGTTTGCAGCTATGGAAATCACCAAGGATATTTTGTATGTCGGCGTCAACGACCATCTCATTGACCTGTTTGAGGGGCAGTACGATGTGCCAAACGGCATGGCGTACAACTCCTACCTGATCTGCGATGAAAAGGTCGCCGTGATGGACAGCGTGGACGCCCACTTCACCGACGAGTGGATCACCAAGATCGCCGCTGCACTGGGCGAGCGCGCGCCCGACTATTTTATCGTGCAGCACATGGAGCCGGACCATTCCGGCTCGGTGGCCGCCTTTGCACAGGCCTACCCGGAGACCACGATCGTTGCCTCTGCGCAGGCCTTCAACATGATGAAGGCCTACTTCGGCACCGACTATGCCGACCGCCGCGTCGTTGTCAAGGAAGGGGACACCCTGCCGCTGGGCCGCCACACCCTGCATTTTGTCACTGCCCCGATGGTCCACTGGCCCGAGGTCATCATGACCTACGATGACGCCGACAAGGTGCTGTTCAGCGCGGACGCCTTCGGCAAGTTCGGTGCGCTCGATGTGGAGGAGCCGTGGCTGCCCGAGGCCCGCCGCTACTTCATCGGCATCGTAGGCAAGTACGGCGTGCAGGTGCAGGCTGTGCTGAAAAAGGCCGCCAGCCTTGACATTGAGACCGTCTGCAGCCTGCACGGCCCCGTCCTGCACAAGGAGCAGCTGGGCGATGTGCTGGCCGCGTATGACACATGGAGCGCCTATCGCCCCGAGACGGAGGGCGTGCTGGTGGCCTACAGCAGCATCTACGGCCACACCGCTGAGGCCGCTGCCAAGCTGGCCGAGGCGCTGCGCGCCAAGGGCGTTGAGACCGTCTCGATGGATCTGGCGCGCTGCGATATGGCCGAGGCCGTGGCACAGGCGTTCCGCTTCAGCAAGCTGGTACTGGCCACACCTACCTACAACGCCGATGTTTTCCCCTTCATGAAGGACTTCATCAACCACCTGACCGAGCGCAACTACCAGAACCGCACCGTTGCCTTCATCGAGAACGGTTCTTGGGCACCGATGGCCGCCAAGGTCATGCGCAAAATGCTCGAGAACAGCAAGGCCCTGACCTTTGCCGACACCACCGTCACCGTCAAGGGTGCCATGAACGATGCCTCCGAGGCTCAGATCGCCGCTTTGGCCGATGAGCTGAGCAAGTAACCCTATGGCAACACCGCACAATTCCCGCCTGACGGCTTAAGCACCGCTCCGGCGGCTG
>OLPV01000314.1_pt1 | contig 44548 bp, 45 predicted proteins | sample 1671961 | NCBI WGS metagenome assembly OLPV01 (sample SAMEA3136630, study PRJEB25190) | human gut metagenome | biome: human gut; feature: human-associated habitat; material: faeces | place: Austria | collected 2013 | reverse complement strand
ACTGGTAGGAGCGGTGGGACTCGAACCCACAAGCCCGAAGGCGGCGGATTTTAAGTCCGCTGCGTATGCCAATTCCGCCACGCTCCCATTCGCGCACGACGCTGTTCACTTTAGCAAAGAATGCAAGCCCCGATGGGCACTATTCGTTGGCTACCCGCAAAACAATACCTTGAAGGATGTCCGACTCGCTTACCGTGAACTCCGAGACGCCCAAAAGATCCATGATCGTTTGCAAGATCAAGAAGCCCGCCACGATCACGGGGGCTCTGTCCGGATCAAGGCCAACCGTCTGACGGCGGGCTGTCAAAGGCTGCGACCCCAGGCGGCCGGCGATGGCGTCAAGCTGCCCGCGCGTGACGCGCGCTTTATGAACGCGGGACGAGTCATAGGTTTCCATGGCCTCGCGAATGGAAACGACGGTTGTTGCCGTGCCCGCCACGGCAACCATACGCGCACCGGTGAATCCATGCGAGTGAAGCTCGGCGAAGTACGGCGCCATTTGATCGCGCATCCACGTGCGCGCGATTTTGATCTCGGCCTTAGTTGGGATGTCGGTTTTCAGGAAACGCTCGGTCATGCGACGGCATCCGATGTCGAACGATTTCGCCAGAGCGGGAGCGTTCCCCGATTGACCTGCGACGACTTCAGTCGAACCGCCGCCGACGTCAACGACGACCGCCGATTCGCCGGGGAATTCCGCCGTGGCGCCCGAGAAAGAAAGAGCGGCTTCAAGTTCACCGGGGATGACGCGCACCTCGACGCCCAGATCGCGCATGCGGTTCGTGAAGTCGGCGGCGTTTTCGGCGTCACGCGATGCCGAAGTAGCCAGCGCGACGATTCGCGGCTTCAGACTGAAGGGGTTGTGCACGGCATCGTTCAGCGACTCGAGCTTAGCCAGATATCGTTTAACAATGTCAGCAACGCGCTCGATGGCCTGCGGCTTCAAGCGATGCGTGGCATCGACGCCTTCGCCCAGGTTGGCGATGGCGTATTCGCGGCAAAGCTCGCGCATACCGCCCTGCGCATCGACGTCGGCAACGAGCATGCGGCACGTGACCGTACCGATATCGATTGCGGCGACGCGGCAAACCGGCAGAAACGAATCGGCCATGGTTACTGCCCAACCCCGAAGAATTTATCCAGGATAGGCGAGTACCAAGTCTCAGGGTAGTCGATGTTGCCGATGGCAACGTTGGCGGTGATGGTGCTTCCAGCCTCTTCCTTCGCGTAGGCCGAGTCGGAAAGGCCCTCGACCTTGGCGGTTTGCTCGCCCTGCTTCACCCAGCCGTAATCTTTGTGAGCAATGGTCTCCACGCCGACGTCGCTGGTAAGACGGTCGTTTTGGGCTTCGAGAGCATCGCTTCGCGCCTCGATCGCGGCGTACTGAGCCTGCGTGCGATCATTGTCGCGAATGGACTGGTAGTACTGCTGAGCGGGACCATAAATGCTGATAAACGAGCCAACCAAGCACACGAAGACCACCGCGGCGATCACGCCACGGCGAGAAAGGAAAAAGTTGGACAGGAACGCCGCGGGGTTGAAGCTGGACAAGCCCTGGGCAACCGCCTTGCCGCTGGGGACAAGACGCGCTGCTTTGCGAGCGTTCTTCCCCATCCTGCCTTCATAGACAGCGGCGCGAGGCGAACCCTCGCCAGACGAGGGGGCGTCATCAGAGCTGAACTGCTCGGCGAACATGCGGCCAGCGCGGTCTTTCGCGCGCTTGCGGCGCTTTCGCTCCGCTTTCGACGCGTTCACTTCGGCATTGGCTTTTTCGTTGTCGAACTCTTCGCCACCGAATCGATCCTCCAAACTGGAGTCGACCTTGCGATCGGAACCCGCAGATGCCGAAACAGCCGACGCGGATGCACCGCCGCGGATCACTGAGAACGAAGAACCCGCGCTAGAGGCAGGTTTGTCGCCGCGCATCTCGGCCCAGAATTCCTCGTCAGAAAGCGACGAGAGGCCCGCCGACTTGGGCTGCGCAGGGCGGGAAACCGCCGCGCCCGCCGAAGGCGAGCGACGGGACGAAGAACGAGCGACGGGCTCTTTTGCCTGATCAAGATAGGCGAATGCGGAACGACGAGAGGCCGAACCACGACGGCGGCTTTGCGCTTTCGCAGCCGCATCATAGCGGTCCAGAGATTCGGCGAAATCGGAATAGAAACCCTCGGAACGAGAGCTACCGGAGGCACGACGAGACCGCGAGGCGCTGCCGCGCTTCGCCGCATCGAACGACACGATATTCGATCGCTGAGACAATGGATTGGGCTCCCTGAAGCATCGTGGTTGGTTTGAGTTTCATGTAATGCTTGAGCCAAATCAGAATACCACATCGCCAAACCGACGATGTATCCGCTCTGTGTTTTCTTGAAGCAGCCAACGCGCAACGAAGGCGTCTTAGGAAACGATCGGGCGACCCCGATACGCGGTGCCCGCCAACCGAGCAGCTTAGTATTCAATGCCGAGGCGCCTGATGTACTCGGTCCACTTTTCGAACGAATCGTCGCTGATGGCATGCTCCATCACATGAGCTTCTTCCTCGGCCATGTCGGCATGAACACCAAGGACCTTCTCCATGAAGGCGACAAGGAGGTTGTGGCGTTCGACGATCTTGCAGCCATATTCATAGCCAGCGGGGGTGAGAGTCGCGTCGCCATAATACGGCTGATCAAGAAAGTCCTTCTCTTTAAGAAGCGAGAGGGCTTTGTTCACAGACGCCTTCGAGACCCCCATCTTCTTGGCGATATCGACCGAGCGAACGGCTTGCTCGGTACTGCCGCCCAGCTCAACAATCGCTTCAAGGTAGTCTTCATGCGATTTGGAAACCTTCATTTGCAAGCTCCCTTATTCGAATCGTACGGTCACAACATGCAAAATCCCCGACCGTCCGTCGGGACCATCGGGGATTCAGATTTCAAGGGACCGGCAAGAGGGAGGAGAGGGGGGGGGTGGACCCTCTTGCCGGTAATTTTGCGGTGAATGATCAGACGAGAGAGGAATCTTCACCGCCGGATTGGCTTTTCAAAATCGAAGGAACCCAAACTAGAACAACATCGAGGTCGAATCGAATCTTTTGATCGTTTCCCGAGGTCGTTGCTTGACCCTTTCGACATTTGTTAGTTTAGGGTTACATGCTGGGCATTGTCAACGGTAAGTTTTCTTTGGCTTACTTCTTCATAAGTTGCACACATTGAACTTTTATCGATTCAAACCGAACCGGAGAAATGGCAGCGATTGTTCATGCCAAGCGCCCACACTCCCATCCGCTTCGAGCAACGCGCGTCGGCACCCCCACCTGGCCGCAAGCAACGCGTGTCAGACATTCCCGTTTCCGCCTGATTTCATGATGCTGGGCTTTGCATGAAGCAAGACGCCGCAGCTCACAGGGCACCCACTAGGGATATAATCGCCCTGCACGAAGCAAAACGGTTCGGCATTCGCCCCGTAACGGAAAGGGACGCTCACATGGTTTTGAAACAACCGCTCTCCGACAACAGATACATCGACACGCGCGGCGTCTGCACCGAGCCTGTCACGTTCACTCAGGCAGTAGTCCGCGGCTTGGCCAACGGCGGCGGTCTTTTCGTTCCTCAGCAGATTCCTTCATTCACCATCGACGAAATCTGCGATCTGGCAAAACTCCCCTACGCCCAGCAAGCGGCGTTGGTTTTCGAATCATTCGGCATCGACCTTTCACATGAGGAACTTCAGCGCATCACGTCCGAGGCATACGGCGACAACTTCGATGACGTCGATATCTGCCCCATCACCTCGCTTGACGAGAACACGCACATTCTTGAGCTGTGGCATGGCCCGACCAGCGCATTCAAGGACATGGCGCTTCAGTGCCTCCCCCGTTTCTTCAGCGCCAGCGCGAAGCACCTTCGAGACCAAGGGGAACTCGATGACGCGCATATGATCCTAGTTGCCACCTCAGGCGACACGGGCAAAGCCGCACTTGAAGGCTTCCGCGATGTCGACGGCGTGTCGATCGGCGTCATGTACCCCAAGGACGGCGTCAGCGACATCCAATATCGCCAAATGGCAACGCAACGCGGCGAGAACGTAACCGTTTGGGCCGTTCGCGGCAACTTCGACGACTGTCAGACCGGCGCCAAGAACGTCTTCGGTGACGATGATTTCGCCGAAGAGCTTCACAAGCAGTACGGCATCGCGCTATCCAGCGCCAACTCCATCAACTGGGGGCGCCTCCTTCCTCAGGTCGTCTACTACATCTCGGCATATGCCCGCCTTGTCGCCCAGGGAGTCGTTGCCGCAGGCGATCCCATCGACGTGTGCGTGCCTACAGGCAACTTCGGCAATATCCTTGCCGCCTATTACGCCATGCGCATGGGAACCCCCATCCGCATGCTGTTCTGCGCCAGCAACGAAAACCGCGTGCTGACCGACTTCATCAACACAGGTTCTTACGACATCAGCGATCGCGTCTTTGCGAAAACGCCTTCGCCGTCGATGGACATCCTTGTCTCTTCGAACCTCGAGCGCCAGCTCTTCGAGATCACGGGGCGCGATTCCGATGCCATCGCCAAATGGATGCGAGATCTTAAAGAGAACAAAGCCTTCCGTGTCGATCGCGACACGTTCGAGAAAATGCGCCAAGTCTTCCGCTCAGACTCCATCGACAACGACACATGCCTCAAGGTCGTTCACGAGGTGTTCAACCAGTACGGCTATCTGCTTGATCCGCACACCGCCGTCGCCTATCAGGTTGCCGAAAACCTGCGTGACGACGACGTTCCCGTTCTTATCGCAAGTACTGCTCATTGGGCGAAATTCGGCAACAACGTATACAAGGCGCTTCACGAGCTTTCACTTGAGGACGAACTTCCCCAAGATGTTGCCGAGCTTTCCGGGTGCAAGCTGAATGAGCTGGTTGCAAGTGAGACGGGGCAGGACAATATCCCTGCGGGACTTGCCGCACTCGAGAAGTTGCCCATCAGGTTCACCGAAGCGATCGACGGCAACCAAAATGCCATCGAGAATGCCGTCAAAGAATTCCTCGCGAGACAAGCCGCTCGTTAATCAAACAGCAAGCAGGCAATGCTAACCCGTCGCCATCGAGACGACGAACCAAACCGCCAAGAACGGAGCCATCGGAAACGCGCCCGCAAGCGCATCCGGGGCTCCGCTCCTTTTCTCCCTCCAAGAACAAATCAAACCCCACAACACTGCAGCGGCGAAACAAACCAGCGCACCGATCAGACACCCGCCGCCCGCCGCTAAGCTAAGCGCCGGGAACGCAGCGATGTCGCCTCCGCCAACCAAAGGGCCGCCATTACGCGTTGCAAGTTGCGAAACCCCAAGCGTTACGGCAAAGAGAAGACTCCCGATGAGCAGGTTCGCTGCGAAATCCTCGGGATGAACAAGAAGCAGCGACACCAACCCAACGGCCGCAAGCATGCGATTGCACTCGATAGGGAGGAAACGGAAGCGCACATCCGCAACAAGCATTGCGGCAATGATCTGCGTTTCGACAACGCGGAAGCACGCCGTAGCCCAGTCGCACGACAGTGAGCATGCCGCAACCGCACCCGAGAAACAGAGCAGGCCGCAAACCAGGATCTTGCGCCGCAGTCGGCTACCAGCAAAATCGTCGCGAGCGAATTCACCCGCCCGAGCCGCCGCCCTCTCCGCAAAGCAACATCCAGCCGTTGACGCCAACGTGACAGAACAAGCAGCGGATACGATGAACACAGCGATGCGAAGCGCCATCGAAAACGACTCCTGAACTGCAACGTTCACTCTTTCGCCGCCCCAGAAAGCGGGCTTGAGAGCCGTATGACGATAGACATGGCGTCGTCAGACACATCAACTGAGGCTATCCCTGCTGGGATCTCACCTATCTTCTGCGTCAGCGCAGAAGCCTCGTCCTTCTCTTGGGGAAAGGAATGATCGAGACCCCGCGGCTCGTCGCTATCGAAACGATGCAGACAGCCGTAGCACACGCGCGCATCATCAAAAGCCGAAGCGCCACATATCGGACATTGCTTCACTGTGACCACCTTCCACTACATCAACCCTCATGAACTACGCCACCCTCAAAACAACGGAGGTCGAGCCCCCAAACGGATAAGCCGAAACGAACGCCCAATTCTTGGAAGGGGCATCGCGCGCAAACGACGCGCAAACGATGCCTTCCTTACTTACCGAAGTCAAAACCCAGCCATCTAAGCTCATCGCCCGCCCCAAGGAGGACAAAGACGCAAACGGATCGAGGTCGGTTTCATAGCCGATCAACAGCCCGTCGGCCGACATCCTCCTTAGGTGAGCGTCAGCCGGAAGCGACACCGCAAGCGACGCCTCCCCAGCAGGAGCGGAATCCCCGTCGTCGCCGTCAAGAAGATCCGACGGCGCACCGATGATCAAAGCACTCACGTCTTGCTTAGCGCCTTCGCACAGCATCGAGCCATCCATAGCCGATGCAACGGCTTTGGAGGCGCGCGGAACAGCACGAACCGAAACCGCCGAATCGAACAGCATGCCCATAGCAGCGGGGGATACCACAACAGCCAACAGCGCCAGAACCACTACGAAGATGGCACGCCTCGATCGAACCGACGATACAAGAGAGCCACCGTCGCTGCGATTACCCGAAGTGTCTGATGAGCCCCGCCAACTCATGCGATCACCCCTGGTTTGTAGGGGTCGATCACGAACGACGCCCTATGAGTCAACCGCGGAAGGGAAACACCCATAACGCTCTCCCGAAGTCCCATGCCGAAAAACGTTGGCGTGAACGTAAGCGTCGCATCGAACCTGATCAGGAAACCCTGAGAAGCCGACGTCACGTTAACTGCCAGATGGTCTTCAGCAAAGCGACCGCAGAGATGCTCCTGAACGAGTCCTGTATTTCCTCCCGCGGTTTCCCCATATGCAGGCGCTGCGGCATACACGCGGACAGCATTCGGAAACTCCCTATCGAACGCCGCGCATTCCGAAAAGAACAGCAGCGCGTTCATCGCGATCGTAGCCACCACGATAGCAACGGGAAGCACAACCGCCAGCTCAACCGTCATTTGCCCGCATTCCGCACCAGCACCTCGCCAAGCGGAGAAGATCCCACCACGCGACATCGTCAATCCCATACCCTTACCCCGCTAACCTGCAGATAAATGTCCCGCAGTCGCGAGAAAACCGATTGAACGACAGATTGGGCGCTCCCCTTCACAGAGTCGGGAAAGGGGACCTCGATCACAAACGGAGGCCCTCCGACCCCTAGCTCTATCTCGGCGATCTTGATGGAATCCATTCCAAGAACCCCCTCTTCAACGTAAGATTCCACCCCATTCAGAACGGAAGAAAAGGCATCCGTCGAACTTGGCGGATTTTGAAGAACCCTCATCTTCACCGAAAGGTACCTGCCAGCCGCCTCATCACTCGACGCCGAAGCAACATGGCCGGTGTTCACCAGGACGGGCTTCAACGATTCGACCTCGGCGGGTTCAAGCCCAACAACCGACATGCACTCCTTGAACTTCGACGATGCCCAAGGCCCAAGACCGCTTGCGCCCACAAGTGGCAATGATCCCAACACGCGCTCGACGGCATTTAGCAGGGCCGACTGGCCATTCGCGTACGCGTCGAGGCTTGCCGACCAAACACCGAGAACCAAGCCCGCCCCTCCAAATCCGCCGTGCTCCTTAAAACCGTCCAAAAGCGACGTAATGGCATTCCGGCCCTCATCAGACGGCTCTTGAAGCAAAGTGGAGCCAGAGACGGCGACGCGCGCTCCCAAAGCCCCATCCGAAAAAACGAACGAGTTCGAAAAGCCAAAACCCTCAGGAACCGACCCGACATTGGCGACGAAGGCTATCGCCCCAATCCCTCCTGGAGGATTAGGCGAAAGGCGGGCTCCCGCCGCTTTGCGCGCTCCCTCCATAATCGTACCGATCAGACCGCCAGCAGAATCCTTGACCTTATCCGACAGCGGATCGGCCTGGTTTCTCGCCTCTTTATAGTCACCTGCAGCTTCAGCGATTGCGGCATAGTGGTACTCGAATCCGTTCTTGATCGCAGTCGAAGCGGACGCAACCGATCCCATGCTCGACGCCGTGAACTCGCACTTCGGGCACGTGTTGAAATCGCCTTCGTCCATTTGCTCGATCGAACCCAAAGATGAAAACCCCGCCGCAAGAGGACACCCCGGCCACGCATGCATCGTCAAACCATCCCCGTCTGCGGTTATCGGGTATACGACCTCAGAAAACAGCCATGTATCACGCATCTCATCCGTGTTCCTAGGAAACACCGGAAGGTAGGCATCAAAACGGTCCCCATCCTCTACGACATATGCAGATTCCAGCTCCTTGGACGCATACTCGTAAAAGCGCGTCCTTAGAGCCGAACGAGCCCGCTCGGCAACGGAATCGTCAGCCGGTGCTTCAATCGAAAGGCGCTTCGTGTAATAAGACCGCGCGCGCTCGAGGGGAACCGAAAACGACCATGCGTCGACGCTGCTGTAAAACGGATTGCCTGATCCGCCAAGCCCCGCCAACTTGTCAGCACGCTCGTACAGGCAGTACCCGGGAAAGTCGCCACAGTCGCGCATGAACGCCCTCTCTTTGACGGCGTTCGCCGCCTTGGCTGCTTCCTCGGCAGCAGCCGCATCCTTCTTCAGATCATCGGCGTTCTCCTCTATCTCCTCCCCAATGCTCGACTCGCTCGAAAGGGGGAAATCGAGGGGGTCTCCCCGTCCAGGGACGAGGATCGCCACACCCACGTACCGAGCACCCTCCTGCGTTGCGTCGTTCGCAGAAGCGACCGCCGAGGCACGCGCGGCGGCAAGAAACGGAAGCGCCTTTTGATAGCGCTCGAGCGAATCCTTCGCCTGTTCCGCGAATGCATCTCGCGCCTTCGCAACACGACCGCCCAATTCGATAAGGCTGTCGCCCAAAGCCTGAGCGCCCGGAACGCACAATGCAACGACCCCCGCTCCGTACGAAACCAAGCTGGTCAACGACAAGGAGAGTACAACGGCATCGCAAAGACGCACCGACAAGACAAAATCAGAGACCTGATTCCCCGCCGCAAGAGCTGCGGCGTCAGTAACATCCTGAACTTGCGAAGATGCGGCATTTATCCGATAAACCTGAGCCGATGAGAAAACGAGCGACAATGCGATGAGAAGAGAAAGAACCATGCTGACCGTCGTGAACCCCCGCTCGTCCCTGAACAGGTTGTCGAACAGCAAGCTTTCCCCAACAGAAACGCGCCTTTTCATGACAACCACGCACCCGCCCAACCGGAAACATCACGTCCGACCTCGGCGCTTCCAACCCATAAAGGTTGCGATGGAGCGCTTTCCCTCACCGACAAACGAAAGGTCCCCTCATTTGACAACGCACCTATCGCCGACATTCCCCATGAAATCAGGGGAAGCGGCCTGACCTGGTTCTCGATCGAAACCGTGACCACAGAAGAGTCCTCATCACCAGAAAGATCGATAACCCAAGAACAACCACTGCCATGGACGTGAAACAGGTCCTGCGGAGGAATCGCCGCCAGTCGATGGCGAATGAACGCCTTGACCGCTTCCTCGGATTCGCCGAAATCAGAGCCCGAGATCGCCAATAGCCGGCACGCCTCGGCAGCTGCCGACTTCATGACGACGCGATCATAAAGAACGATGCCCGGCTGAAGGAGAAACAGCACCAGGCCGAGCAGGACGGGGAGAACGAACGCCGCCTCAACTGTTCCCTGCCCGCGCTCGACGGCTTTCCCATTTCTTTCGAAACGCATGATTTCCTCCTTTCGCATTGCCCTAAGACAACCTTCAATACAGAAAGATATCCGCCATCGCAGACAGGGCCGCACCCCCAACGTGATGAGATGCGGATGTCAGAGCGTGCTCGACGAATTTGCCGTCCTGAAGCGCATGCAAAATCGCAGCCAACCCGATGACGATCGACAGGCACCCAACCATGACCACCGCGAATTCGACGGTTGATTGACCTTGCTCTCCGCCACAGGTCACAGGCCGTTGATCCCCTCGGCAATGGAGTTCCACAACTCCTGCAAACGTGGCCTGAACAGGGCAATTGCCGCTATTGCTATCACCACGAGGACCCCAACTAAGATTGCGTACTCGGTTGTTCCCTGCCCCCTCTCGTTGCACGGGCGACTGCCCCTTCCCCCTACCAGACCGAAAGGGATCGGCGTCGCCGCAAGCACCGATATCGCTCGCCAGCCCAGCGCCGACAAGAAACCCGCCACTCTACTTTCGCTCAACGCCAAAACACTCATTTTTCTTCCTTTCCCTTTGAGCTTTCGTTTCAAAACCCGCCCATCAACTCCAACAGGATGGGTCCCATCACTAAAAGGAGCATTGCCGGCAATATCAGCGCTCCTGTCGGGAGCATCATCTTGACGGGAGCCTTCGCTACGCGTTCGCGAACCGAGCTTTTGTAGTTCGCCCGCGACTGCCTGGCTAATTCCTCCAACTCGCTTGAGAACGACGACCCGAAACGAGTTGAGCGAATCGCACCCTCCACCGCTCTTTCCAGTTCTTCGCACCGATACGACGCCGAAAGGCCGCGAAGAGCCTCTTCTCGCGTCATCAAACCCAGCGTCCAGCTTCGACACGCAGAGGCGCACTCGGTGGCAAAGCCCGTCGCGAAGTGGGATCCGTATAAACTGAAGCTACGATCGAACGTCAAGCCGCTGCGAAGCCCCAGCGCCACAACCTCGAGCATCTCAGAGATATGGCGTTCCGCTTCGTCGGCCCGTTCGCGCTCCAACGCAAGCACCGCCGCATACAAGGCGCGGCGGCCAACCACAAACCCGACAAACCCAAGCAAGAAGGCCAGTTCGGCCGTTAGCGCGAAGCCAACAGCAAAACCCGCTGCCGTCAACGCGATCTCGAGCCTCATCCGCGTTTCAACGAAACCCCGAACAGTGAGCCGATCACCGCGCCCAGCACGCGCACCATGATCTTCCAAGAAAGCCGCTGCGCTATCGGAATCCGCCTTTCCCGAACGAACGCGCGGAGAGACCGCCTTCGTTGCTCCGTAAGAAAGCCGCGATCCGACGTTCTCGGCATAGGCAAGCAAACGCTCGCCTATGCTTTCGTCGTGCGGGCGGGACCTTTCGCGCCCGCCCGCGAGCGAGCCGTCCTCGTCTTTGACCGAAAGTTCGGTTTGATGCCTGATAGACCGCTCCTTTCGACGCACTCCCCCAACTCGCTCGGCTAGAACCACCGACGCGGCAGCTCCTCCCGCACCAGCCGAAACAACAGCCGCACCAGCCACAAAAAGCGCCATCGCCTCGCTCATTTGCACGCACCTCCCGCAGAGAGCGCACGGCGTACAAGAAGGATCCCGGTCATCTGCATGACCAAAGCCAGGATAAGTAAGCCGATCCCCACCGCACTCCCGAAAAAAGGAGCCATGAACGTCGGGCTTGCCAGCGAGAACAGCGCGATCAGCACCAGTGGCATCACTGTGACAACGCGCGCGGAAAGCCGCGCTTGGGCAGTCTGAACGCGAAGCTCCTTCTTTAGGGCAAGTTCCCCTTTCACGCTGTCAGAGGCAGCCTCGAGCACCGGTTTGATGGATCCACCGGTCTGGTGCTGAATGTCCAACGCCACTGCAATGAACGACACCTCATCCGCGACATGCCTGGACTGAATGACAGACAGAGCCTCATGCGCACTACCACCAGACTCCAGCACGTTCGCCGCAGACAAAAACAGATCACCGACGGGCCCGGGGACGTCCTTTGCCACCTGATTGAACGTCTGAGAAAGCGTGTAACCTGCGTTGAAACATGCGGACATCGACTCCAAAGCGACCGGCAAAGATGCACGCAAGGCCTCGTTGCGCCGATCCCTGAGGCTACCGGCTAACACGATGGACGCCGCGGCGACACACACCGGAACAACGGCCAAACATACCGCATTGCCCGAAACAAAAGTTGAAACGATCGCCAAGAAAAGCGATGCGCCAATGAAATTCGACAGCAATGACTCGCGGCTCGCCTCGAAACCTCGCCCGCGAACGCCCAGCAAAAGCTCGTCGACGACCCCGGAAACGCGCCGGATTTTAAGAAGGAAGCTCGCCAACCTGCGCGCAGGCTCCCATTCATTACGAAGACGCCACGCGACGAACGCGCGCACGGAAGGCTCGTCGTCAAGTAAGGACGCCCGTCGGAGCCAAAGCGACCAAACTATCTTTCCCAACAAGAAACCAAACGCAAACGCCGAGATCACGCCGGTCGCGCACAAAAGCAATCCCGCTTCCACGACAGCACCTCCTCTTCGGTGGCACAGCCAAGTTTTGGAAGGACGTCTATCCAGGTGGGCAAATCAATCCATGTGCCCTGCGGCTCAGTCAGCCTATGCCGGTAAAGGGGCACCACAACGCACTTCTCCTCGTTACGGTCGAAGCGAAGCTCGACGACGTCGGAAACCCTGCGTGAACCGTCTAGAGCGCGCTGTGTCTGCACGATCACATCAACCGCGCTTGCGATGTTCGCCTCTATCACATCGACAGGCAGATCGGCGCCATAGCGCACCATGGTCGTCAGCCGCGAGATCGCTTCAACCGGGGAGTTCGCATGCAACGTGGTCAACGAGCCATCGTGACCGGTATTCATGGCCTGCAGCATGTCCAGGGCCTCCTCGCCGCGGCACTCGCCAACAACGATCCGATCGGGGCGCATACGCAAGGCATTCGTAACAAGGTCGCGAATAGATATCTCTCCGAGTCCTTCGGCATTGCGAGGGCGCGCCTCGAGGCCGACAACGTGCGGATGCTCGAAGAAGCGTAGCTCGGCCGAATCCTCTATCGTGACGATGCGCTCATTGCGCGGAATAACGCACGAAAGCGCATTGAGCAACGTGGTTTTGCCACTACCCGTTCCGCCAGAAACGGCGATGCTCTTGCGCGAATGAACCGCCCAGATCAGCAGCTGCCGCAGTTCGGGCGTTATCATGCCGCTATCAACCATGTCATCAAGGCTGATCACCCGCTCGGTGAATTTCCTAATGGTAACTGTAGGCCCAACAAGCGAGATCGGCGGAAGAACGATGTTCACGCGATGCCCCTGGGGCAACCGTGCGTTCACCATAGGCGATGCCTCATCGACGCGGCGGCCAAGCGGACCTAAGATCCTGTCAATCAGCGCCATCAACTCAGACTCGTTCTCGAACACGCGGTTGAACGGCTCAATACGTCCGTCACGCTCGAAAAACACCGATCGGGGTCCGTTGATCATCACCTCGGTAACGCTCCGATCATCGATCAAATCCTCGATAGGGCCTAAACCGAAAATCGAATCAAGCAGAGCGACGGTAAGACGTCCCCTCTCCTCATCGGGAAGATGTTTCCAATTTGGCTTCTCGAATGCTCGCTTGCACGCGTTTCTGATCTCGCTGCGGGCCCGCGAGGGATTGGATCTTGCCATAGCGGCGACTTCATCGACCGAAACCAGCTGTCGAACCTGATTACGGAGCAGCAACAAGGCCGATTCGACCACTGGCTGCGTCGAACGTGACGCAGCCTCCACCTGACGCGCTCGCTCATAAAGCGTCATCGCTCCGTCCTCCTTCTGAATAGACCGCGCTTCCCACCTCGGGCGTCGCCCGTTCCAACCGACGCCGCGACACTTTCACCCAAAGACGGGACAAGGCGCGCAAGCAAACCTTCAAGGCTTTCGTACAAAGGATTCGTGGACGTGACCAAATCTGCAATGATGCCCGCAGACGAAAAGTCCTCAACGTCCCGGCCACCCTCCCTCAGCTCAACTGCCTCAACGCCGCGAAGAGCGCACGACACATCAATCGAGCTGAGCAGCGAGCTTTTCGAGCACCTGTTGGCAACGAACAGGAAAGGCCCCGTCGGCATGCCGCAGTTCTCGCAAAGCCGCAAAGCGCGATGGCACGCCTGCAGCGACGACGCGCGCTGGTCAACCAGGAACAGCACATTTGAACTACGCTCGAATATCGCCGCATGCTGTTCGGTCCATGTGGCACCGGTGTTCGCCACGATAGCGTCAAAACGCGAGGACAAAACAGACAAGATCTCGCTCGTCCTCCCCGCGAACAGCTCGGACTCCGCGGGGTTGCGCGGCGGCGACACGATGGCGGGAAGCACTCCGGTCGGGCGCAGCTTCTCAACCGAAGCTTGACTCGCCAGCAGCTCATCGACGCTAACTGGCTCGACGCCTTTGAAAAATCCCGCCACGTTCCCGAACTGGTAATCGAAATCGACGAGCACCGTCTTTACTCCATGTATCTGCAGACAGAGCGCCGCCAAAGCCGCAACCGTGCTTTTTCCCGCGCCGCCCGAAGCGCTGACTACCGTAATAAGCAACGCGGTTTTCGCCTGCGAAGGCAAAGCTGTCGCCGCAGGCTCGCCAGCAATCCCACTAGGCTGCGGCGCAACACCTGCATCGAGGGTCCCGCTCTCCAACAAACGACCCTCCGTCGAATATGCAAGTGCTGCTTTTGCCGCAACATAGCGCTGCACGAACATCTCCTCGTTGTAAACGGCATCAAGCGATGCCGCGTACGCCCTGCTAAGAAGCGAACCTCCGTCGTCGCTTGCCAACAGGCAAACGCGCAAGATCGGGCGATCGTGCTTAATGGCCGCAGCCAAATTAATGGCATCGACCTGTTCGCAGCCCGCAACCCACACCTCCTTCAGCTCGTCATCCGCAAGAATCGAGAATCGCGAATCCTCCGCGGAGGTGTATAGCGCAAGCCACTTTTGCCCTGCCAGGTTCTCGTCGGGCAAGCCGATAAGAGCAGGCTCGGATAGCATTGCCGGATCAACGCACAACGCAACTTTGCTCATTTGGAACCAGCCTCCTCGCTTTCGGGAGAAGGGTCGCCCGGCAAAGAGAAATACAGCTCGGAGGTATTAGCTGCGGCAACCAGCTGCTGAACCAACTTGTCCTCAACGGCAACCGTTACCCAAGACGACGAAGACGACACGCCCGAGCCGTTTTCCGAGACAGCAAGCACCTGGACGTCTTTTGCGATAATGCTGGTCTTCGACCCGCCTGTCGCATAGATGTCGACGTACATACCAGCGGATAGCCCGCCTCCCACCGCCTGCACTGCCTTAGCGGGAACGCTGACGGCGGTCGTTCCCTGAGGAACGGAAAGCTGACCTTTTGATTCTACGAAACGCTTTTGAAGAAGCACTTCACCACGGCATATCGAGGACGAAGCCACCAGCCCGGCTACATTCTCGGAAGAGCGAAGGGCCCCATCGGGGAGAAGATCCGAAACCCACGAGCGCGATTCGATCATTGAAGGCTCGACACGTTCGCCCGCGGAGATATCGCGTTTCGCGACAAGAACGTCAACCTGCGATCCACCGTATTTAGCAAGAACCTCGGCCCTTTGAGCCTCGGCGCCGCCTTGAACAGACTGCATGAACAGCACGACGCAAATCGCGCATACCACACCGCTGACCAGCGCAATAACCTTTGATTTCGACTGATCCATACCGTCCTCCCACGCTTTCCTCTTCAGCAAAGGACAGTATGGGGATCCGTTCCATCAACCGTTTAACCGTGGTCAGACAGCAAGATGCAAATCTCGCGAGTTTTTCCAACACCGGTTAGGCGCGAAATCCCCGCCGTTCCAACAAAGCAGGTCAGCGCCCAGGCAAAAATCGCACCATCGAAATGTCTCCACAGACGACGTTTGCGCGAAAACGAGAAGTGTGCGAAAATATCTCCTCGCCGAAAGGCAACAAGATGGTCGAGTGGCGCAGCGGGAGCGCAGGTGCCTTACAAGCACAAGGTCGGGGGTTCAAATCCCTCCTCGACCACCATCGAAATGCAAGACGCCGCGCAAGAGCACGGCGTCTTTTTCTTTATCTGCAAACAGAAGGGTCCAACGACCGCAAAGCGTTCCACGAAGCATCTCATGAAGGGCACCGACCAAACGAAGAGCGACATCCTCGAGGCATTTTGGCGCCTTTACGCCCAAAAGCCGCTGGACAAGATAACCATTCGCGAGCTCACCGAAGTGGCGGGATACAACCGAGGCACCTTCTACCTGCACTATCGGGACATCTATGATCTCTTCGAAAGCGAAAAGTCCCGTCTTCTTGCGGAAATGGAAGAGTGCGTGGCCTACTGTTCGGGCAACATGGGAAAGATCGAGCTCATCAAGCTGATGATGCATGTCCTTGCCCTATACGAGCGCAATCGTACGCAAATCGTGCTCCTTCTGGGGGAACGAGGCGATCCCGCGTTCATGAAGAAACTCCGGGGCATGATGAAGCAGATCCCCCTATGGAAGGCAGCCGACCCCAACCTGAAAGCATCGCCCGGAGAGCGCGATCTTCTGCTTGAACAGAACGTTGCAGGCGTGTTATTCTTGATCGAAGCGTGGCTTGAAGACCCACGCGACGTGTCGCCAACGGGACTGCTCCACCTTATTTACGATACCGCCATCAAGCGCTAGCGGCCTAAAGCCTCCAGCGCTCGGGCCTCACGCGCGCCCATCTCTAGCGCCAGCGCGCGACACGCCTCTCAACCAAGTCGATAACCGCGTAAAGCGCCACGCCCAAAACAGCCATGGCGATGACCCCCGTGAACATACGGGCGTAGCTCACCAGCGCCCACGATTGCATGATGAAATAACCCAGGCCCGTTGAGCCGGCAATGGCCTCGGCGAAGAACAACACCGCGATGGCAGTGCCTGTGGAGATGCGCAAGCTGGTCAAAACCGCAGGCAGCGTTGCCGGAGCAATGACGAGGCGCAACATGTCGGCCGAAGAAGCGCCCAATGCGCGCACTGCATCGATCTGATCTTGCGGCAAGCTGCGAACGGCATCGCGCACCGCAACCAGCACCTGGAAGAACACGGTGATGGAAATCAGCGTGATCTTAGGTGCGTCCGCCAAACCCAGGAACACCAACAAAATCGGAAGCAGAACGACCTTGGGGATCGGGTACAGCAGGTAGAGCACGGGGGCGAACAGGCCACCAAGCACCCTGGAACGAGCGCATACCAAAGCTATCGGCACGGCAAGCACCGTTCCGATAGCCACGGAAGCCACCACACGATACGCGCTCACCACGAAATCGGGCACGAGCGCATGAACATTGGCGGCAAGCACCGCGAACGTCGCGCCGGGCGTGGGGAGAGCCGACGGAGCCAGAAAGCGCCTAGATCGCGACGCCTCTGCTGAAACACGTTTCACCTTCATCGGTGCACCTCCTCGCCGTTGTCGCCGAAAAGAGCCGCACGCACTTTGACGCACGTCTTCGCAAAGGCATCCGAATCGCGAAAACCCCGCTCGCCCATGGAGGGATTCTCGACAACCGCAGCAACGGTACCGGGGCGCGACGTCATCACGAAAATGTGCCGACCTAAGAAAACAGCTTCGTCAATGGAATGCGTCACAAGGATCTGCGTCTGCGATCGGCGCTTCCATAAATCCAGCAGCATGTCCTGAAGAGACTCGCGAAGCAGGGCGTCAACTGCCGACAGGGGTTCGTCCATCAAGAGAAGGTCGGCATCCATGGCGATGGCGCGAGCCAGCGCAAGACGCTGCCTCATGCCGCCCGAAAGCTCCTTCGGAAACGCGTCGGCGAAATCAACCAAGTCGACTTCGCGCAAAGCTTCAAGAGCCCGTTCGCGCGACTCGCGCACACCGGCCTTTTGAATCGTCAGACCAAGTGCGGCGTTTTGCGCCACGGTCTTCCACGGAAGAACACCCAGCCCCTGGGGAATGAACGCCGCCGTACGACGGGGCTCGTCGACGGGGCTGCCGCCGATCGAAACACTTCCGCTAGTCGGCTTCAGGATTCCCGCAAGCATGTGCAACGTAGAGGACTTCCCACAACCAGAGGGGCCGATGATCGCGACGGCCTCACCGGGTGCGACGGACAAACTCACGTCGTCCAACGCGACAACCGAATCGTTTTCGCCACGATACGTCAAACCCACTTGCGACAGCTACACCTGCGGGCCCGCCTGCGCCATCGTCTGATTTTCCCGCGCCACAGCTCGGCGCCCCTCAGCCTGAAAAGAAATCATCTACGAACGCACCAAACCCCTAGCGAATTGAAAAAGCACCGTTGGACTGGTCGTACGCAAGGTCCTTGGTCAGATAACCCTTACCTTCCATCCACTGCATGACCGGATCGACCATGTCGTTCGTGGGGAACTGGCACAGCGGATACTCGCTGATGGGATAGGTTGCGGCAACGGCATCCGACAGGTTCGCGTTCTTCACAAGCAGCTCGCGATACTTCTCGGGATCGGCGTTGATGTCACGCGCGCAACCGTCCCAAATCTGCTTGAACGTCTCAATAGCCTGAGCGCCCTCGCCCGAAAGCCAATCGTTGCGAACGGCCATCACCGACTGAGAGATGTTTTCGCCCGCAGTGTCGTCAGCCAACGTAATAGCGCCTGATGCCTCGCCCAGCGCCAGCAAAGATGCGGGAAGGGCTGCAGCCTTAACCTCTCCCGACATCATGGCCTGGAAGCGAACGGGCAGCTTCTGCAACTCGGACGTGACGATCTGCTCGTTCGAAAGACCAGCGCGCTCCATCAGCACGTCCATGACATACTCGAGGATGGTGTTCGTGCCTACGCCAACGGGAACGCCCGCCAGCTGGGAAAGCGAGGTGATGCCGCTATCGGGGCCGGTCTGAATGCCGAAACGGCCCTGAGCCGCCGTGGTTCCCAAGGTGACCCACAAAAGCGAAAGGTCGGTGCCGCCCGCGAAAACGCTGGCCGCGACCATGACGTCGGTCATCGTCATCTGGATGCTTCCAGAAGAAAATGCCCGCGATCAACTCGGTTGCGGACTGGAACGAGACAACCTCGACTTCGATGTCTTCAGCCTCGAAGCGGCCTTCCGACTGAGCAACCCAAAACGGCAGGATATCCTCGGTGGGAAGCGTGCCGATGGTGACCTTTCCTATTTTGGAAGTTTTCGAAGAGCTTGCCGAGCCAGCAGGCGAACAGCCGACGATGCCCGACGCACAAATAGCCAAGGATCCAGCGGCAAGAGCGGCGACGAAAGAACGACGAGAAATGGCGGGCAGAGCGATCGGCATGAGGTCTCCTTCGGTCAAGAATCATTGCATTCGATCGTAGTAAGCCAGATCAACCGCTTCAATGAACAATCTGCCCAGTGGTGTTGAGAGACGAACGCGCCATCGAAGTCGGCCATCGAGGCCAACTGCTGGACCTTCGCCGCACACCCCGCACAGCACAACCTCCGCTCGTGCCCATTCAGTGGCACCCCACCAAACCTGCGGGATGGGTGTGTTAGTATATGCACGCCCCCTTCGTCTAGCGGCCAAGGACGCCGACTTCTCAGGTCGGAAACGGAGATTCGAATCCTCCAGGGGACACCACACGACACGAAAAGGCCCCTGCCATCTGCGATTCAATCGCTTGGCAGGGGCCTTCTTATGCGCCAAGCCCTTCGTTGGCACATGTCAACACCGTCATTGGCACACGTTAAAGGCTTGCGAGCACCTCGCGAGCAGCCTCGATAAATGAATCAACCTCGGCAGGCGTATGCGCGCATGACAAGAACAGCGCCTCGAACTGACTGGGAGCGATAAGGTAGCCATGCTCGAGCATGCCCGAGAAATAACGCGCGAACTTGTCGGTATCGCACGTAACCGCGCCATTCCAATCGCGAACAGGCTGATCGGTGAAGAAGATGGTCGCCAAAGCGCCTACACGGTTCACCTGAGCCGAAACGCCCGTGTCGGCGATGGCGGCCTTCAGACCCGCCTCAAGACGCGCGCCCAAGAACTCAAGATAGTCGTAAATCCCCTGACCGGCAGCCTCGGGATTCACCGAAGCGGGAACGACGCCCGCCTCCAGCGCTCCCAGCTGAGCCAAGCCAGCTTCCATGGCAACGGGGTTGCCGGAAAGCGTGCCCGCCTGGTACACAGGGCCGTTTGGTGCAAGCTGATCCATGATCTCGGCGCGACCGGCAAAGCAGCCAACGGGGAAACCGCCGCCGATGATCTTGCCGAACGTGCACAGGTCGGGCATGACGCCGTAACGCTCCTGCGCGCCGCCAAGAGCAACGCGGAAACCGGAGATAACCTCGTCGAAAATTAGAAGCGCGCCGAACTCATCGCACAGGTCGCGCAGACCCTGTAGGAAACCCTTGGCAGGAGCAACCGCCCCCATGTTGCCGGCGACGGGCTCGACGATGATGCAAGCCACCTGATCCTTGTTCGCCTCAAGCGTGGCGCGAACGGAGTCAAGGTTGTTGTACACGCACACCAACGTATCGGCCGCAGTGCCCGCCGTCACGCCCGGCGTACCAGGAATCGAGAACGTGGCAACGCCCGAACCCGCGCTAACCAGCAGCGAGTCGGAATGCCCATGGTAATTGCCCCCGAACTTGATGATCTTGTCGCGATGCGTGTAGCCACGAGCCAAACGGATGGCGCTCATCGTGGCCTCGGTGCCACTGGAAACCATGCGCACCTTCTGAGCAGAAGGAACCAGCTTGCAGATCTTCTCGGCCAAGGCGATCTCGCTTTGGCATGGAGCGCCGTACGACACGCCACGATCGAGCTGAGCACGCACGGCGTCATCGACGAAATCAGGCCTATGACCGAAGATCATCGGGCCCCACGAACCAATGAAGTCGACGTACTCGTTGCCGTCGACGTCCCAAACGTGGCTGCCCTTGGCATGGTCGTAGAACACCGGAGTCTCGTTCACGTTCGCGAACGCGCGAACAGGCGAGTTCACACCACCGGGAATGCACGTGTTCGCCTCTTCGAAACAGGCGTCGGATCCTTTGTGGTTCGTCACCTCGTGGGTCATTCTTCCTCCTTGCGGCGTTTCGCAACGCCTTTAGCAAAGTCTTAAGAAACCGACGGGGCGCAAGCATTGCGTACGTCCCGTCCCAAAAACGCGTCGGCTTGCCAACCAGAGCCCAACGCGCGTCAGTTCGTTTTACTCGGCAAGCCAGCGGGCAGCTTCCTTTGCATGGTACGTGATGATCATGTCGGCACCGGCTCGCTTGATGCTGGTAAGCAGTTCCAGAACAACGCGCTTCTCATCGATCCAGCCGTTTTGAGCGGCGGCCTTCACCATGGAGTACTCACCCGACACGTTGTAGGCAACCGTAGGGAAACCGGTCTCGCTCTTCACGCGGTACAGAACGTCCAGATACGGAAGAGCAGGCTTCACCATGACCATATCGGCACCCTCGGCGATATCGAAGCACGCCTCGCGCACGCCCTCGGATGCGTTGGCCGGGTCCATCTGATATGCGCGCCTGTCGCCGAATGCCGGAGCGCTGTCGGCCGCATCGCGGAACGGGCCGTAGAAGCCGCTAGCGTACTTGGTGGAGTAACTCATGATGGGGATTCGCTCGAAACCGGCCTCGTCAAGAGCCTTGCGGATGGCGCCCACGCGACCATCCATCATGTCGGACGGGGCAACCATCTGAGCGCCGGCCTTCACGTGACTTACCGCCTCGTTGCACAGCAGTTCAAGCGTGGCGTCGTTATTCACGTAGCCGTCGGAGTCAAGCTTGCCGCAATGACCGTGATCGGTGTACTCGCACATGCAGACGTCGGTGATGACGAACATCTCAGGAGCCTGCTCGCGGATGATGCGGATGGCATCCTGCACCACGCCATGCTCGTCCCATGCAGAAGAACCGACCTCATCCTTCGACGCGGGAAGACCGAACAACAAAACGCTGGTAACACCAAGCTTCAGCAGCTCGTCGATCTCGGGCATAAGAAGATCAAGCGATACCTGGAAAACACCGGGCATGCTGGGAATCTCGTCATGATGGCCCGTGCCGGGCTTCACGAACAGCGGATAGATGAAGTCCTTCGCGGAAAGCTCGGTCTCGCGAATGAACTGGCGAACCGTCTCGTTCTCGCGCATGCGACGCGGACGATACGTCGGGAACTTGCCATACTCCATGAGTGTCTCCTTCTTGGATCTCTTCCTTCATATTCGAGTTTACCGCTCAGAAAAAGCGAAGCTCCGGTTGGCACCGAAGCTTCAAACGAACAACCGAGTGCGAGGCGCCTTCAATGAAAATCAGGCGGCAAAGCTATGGCGCACTTCCAGCAAAAACCTGCAGCATGTTTTTGCTGGACCGACGCCCCGCATCGGCGATTATGCGAACGTCTCGCCAACCACCTGAACCAAACCGGGAATGGTGTACTCAGCAGCCTCGGCGGCCACGGTCAAGCCGAAATCGCGCATCGTCTGCGAGGTGATCGGCCCGATGCTCAAACATGCCACGCCTTCCATGGCCTTCGCGAACGCATCAACGCCCATATCGTCGGACAGCATCGAGCAAAAATTGCGCACGGTCGAAGACGACGTGAAGGTCACCGCATCAAGCAAGCCCTCTTCGAGCAAGGCGCGCATGCGTTTCACCTGATCGGCTTCGTCGGGCATGACGGTATCGTACACGGCAACCACATCAACCTTAGCGCCCTGTTCGCGCAGGGAGTTGATCATCGTGTCACGGGCGACGGCGGCACGCAGGATAAGCACGCGGCTCCCCTTGCCAACACCTTCGCCGATCAGCGTTTCGGCAACCGACTCGGCAACGAAACGCGGCGGCACAACGTCCGCCTTGATGCCGTGACCAGCAAGGACCTGAGCCGTGGCAGGCCCGATGGCGCACACCTTGGCGCCGCCGAACGCGCGGGCGTCCTTCCCCATCGCATCAAGCTGCTCGAAGAAGCTGTTAACGCCGTTCGCAGACGTGAACACGACCCAATCGTACGAACCAAGGGAATCGGCAGCAGCTTCGATCGCGTCATCGACCGGGCGCGCAACCGTTTTGATAACAGGGAACTCAACGGGGTCGGCGCCCAGATCGCGAAGGCGGGACGACAGAGCCGATGCCTGCTCGCGAGAGCGCGTGACCGCAATGCGCTTGCCGAACAGCGGCCTGACGTCGAACCACGCAAGCTTGTCACGCAGCGTGACAGCATCGCCGACAACGATGATGGCCGGAGCTTTGAACTGGGCTTTTTCCACCTTCTCGACGATATCGCCCAGCGTCCCCGAAAGAACCTCTTGTTCGGGCGTGGTGCCCCAGCGAACAAGCGCGACAGGCGTGTTCTCTGGCCGGCCGAAATGAACCAAGCGCTCGACGATATGAGGAAGATCACGCACGCCCATGTAAAAGCACAGCGTACCCGCGTTCTGCGCAAACGACTCCCAATTAATGGCACTTTCGGGCTTGTCAGGAGTCTCGTGGCCGGTCACCAAAGTAACGGCGCTTGCCAACCCACGATGAGTGACGGGGATGCCCGCATAGGCGCATGCGGCGACGCCCGCCGTGATGCCGGGCACCACCTCAAAGCTGATACCGTTCGCAACAAGCTCGAGCGCTTCCTCGCCGCCGCGGCCGAAGACGAACGGATCGCCGCCCTTCAGGCGAACGATGCTCGCGCCGGGCTGCGCAAGAGCCTCGGCAACCAGCAGCGCGTTGATCCCTTCCTGCGTGACATGATTCGAGAAGCCCTTCTTGCCCACGAAGATCTTCTTGGCTTCGGGCCGCGCGAAACGCATGACTGCGTCCGAGGCCAGGTAGTCGTAAATAACCTCGTCGGCGTTTGCAAGCAATTCCTGCGCACGCAAGGTCAGCAGGCCTGGGTCACCAGGACCGGCTCCCACCAGGTACACCATGGCGGCGCTCACTCCCTGAAACTCGTTCGTTTCGTTGCTCATTCAGCTTCCCCCATGATCTCATCCAGAATCTGGCGAGCGCCCTTGCCCACCAAGTCATCGACAACGACCTGTCCCAACCCCTTGGGATCGTTCGCGTCGCCCTTTGCGCGAACCTCGACGTATTTCGCGCCATCAAGGCTTGCCACGAAGGCGCACAGGTCCATGATGCCGCCGTCAATCTCGGCATGAATGCCCATGGGAACCTGGCAGCCACCCTCAAGAGCGCCCAGAACGAAACGCTCGGCCGTAACCGCAAGCAACGTGTCGCGGTCGGTGATCTTCTCAAGAAGGGCCGCGATCTCTGCGTCGTTCTGGCGCGCCTCAATGGCGATGGCGCCCTGACCTGCAGCAGGGATAAGAACGTCGGTCGGGATGTTGCCCGATACCGCATCCTGAAGACCCAGGCGCTCAACGCCTGCAGCAGCCAGAATGCCCGCGTCGAACTCGCCGTCAAGCACGCGCTTCACACGCGAATCGACGTTGCCGCGAATCTCGCACGCTTCGATGTCGGGACGGCGGCGCAGCAGTTGGGCCACACGACGCAAGCTGCCCGTCGCGACGCGAGCGCCCTGAGGGAGCGAGTCAACGGTCAGGCCAGGCGTGCTGGAAATGATAGCGTCCTGAGCGTTCGCGCGCTTAGGCATGCCCATGATGGCAAGACCTTCGGGCAGCGCCGTGGGCATGTCCTTGGTGGAATGGACGCACAGATCGACTTCGCCGTCGAGCAAGGCACGCTCAAGCTCTTTCGTGAACAGGCCTTTGTCGCCGATTTTCGAAAGAGCCACGTCAAGGATCTTGTCGCCCTTCGTGTGAATGATGCGAACCTCGCAGGTCAGTCCAGGCTCGGTCTGCTCAAGCAGGCCTTTCACGAGATTGGACTGGTACAGGGCCAGCTTGCTGCCCCTGCTTCCGATGATGATCTTCCTCACTGGTTCATCGCCCCTTGTTTGGCGTCGTTCTTGATATTTGCCTGCGGAACGTCAAACAAATAACGTGCCGCGTCGATGGTTTCATATTCGGAATGCGCGCTCGCGCTCTCGCGGATGCGCACCGTCGGCTCATGCAGGATCTTCTTCACGATAGCGCTGGTCGCGCACTCCAGACTTTCCAGGTCCTTTTCGGAAAGCTCCACGTCAAGCGTGCGAAGCAGATGCTTGACCTCTTGCTGGCGAATTCGTTCGGCGTCAAGACGGATGGCCTTGATAAGAGGCGTGACCGCGTAACCCGCCGACCAATCCAAAAACGCCTCGGTCTCCTCGGCGACGATTGCGCGAGCCTGTTCGGCCGCCACGGAACGGCTGTCCTTGTTCTGGCCGATCTCCCTGCCGATGTCGTCAAGGTTGCGAACGATGACGCCCTTCACCTCAGAGCAGGCGGGGTCGACGTCGCGCGGAATGGCAATGTCCAGGATGAGCACCTTGTCGCGCTGAGCGCCATCGAACATGTCAGGCGTGATGACGTAGCGTGTCGCTGCCGTACCCGACACGATGATGTCGGCTTGATTGACCAGCTGCTTCAGGTCTTCGAAACGACGGGCCACACCGCCAAGCTCCTCGGCAAGCACGATGGCGTGTTCGCGGGTGCGGCTGCTGACAATGAACGCCTCGACGCCTTGCTCCTTCAAGTAACGAGCCGCAAGTTCGCTTGCCTCGCCTGCGCCAACGACCAGCACCGTCTTGTCGGCGAAGTCGTCGAACGCGCGCTTGGCGATATCAATTGCGACCGTGGAAACGCTGACGTGGCTTTCCGAGATCATCGTCTGGCTGCGCACACGCTTGCCGCATTCCATTGCCTGACGGAACAAACGCGTAAGAACCATGTTCACGCACCCGGCGTGGCTGGCCTCTTTGAATGCGGTGCGCATCTGGCCGATGATCTGCTGTTCGCCCAAAACCATTGAATCAAGCGACGCGACGACGATAAACAGATGCTCAATCGCCTCCCTGCCAACTTTGGCGTACAGGCTGCGCTCAAGCTCTTCGGGAGTGACGTTCTTCTCAACGAGCAGGAAGGTCTTCACCTCGGCAAGCGCATCTTCGGGATTGGGCGTGGAAACGTATATCTCAGTGCGGTTGCACGTGCTCACGATAACCGCGCCGTCGACATTCGCGTACGAGCACAACTGATTGAGCTGGCGTTTCATCTCGCTCTTGCGAAACGAGATTCTGCCGCGAAGCTCGACCCCGGCTGTGGTGTGGTTCAATCCGACTACGCAGATGTTCATAAGTTCACCCCTGCTTTTTCAATCGCCTCGGCATAAGCTTGCTCGGGCGTGATGTTCTCGCCAGCCGCCAAACGTTCGCGCCATCCGGCTTGCGTTGCCGCCTCGAAGACAGGCTTCCTGGCTTCGTCAGATTCAAGGATCCTGGTTTTCACCAGTGCGCGGAAGCTCTGCATCAGTTGAAGATACGGCTCCCAGCTTTCATCGAAGTCGTTCTCGAGCTTGCGGCGAATGCGCTTGGCTTCGGTCGGCGCGCAGCCGCTGGTGCTGACCGCAATGCGCAAAGGCCCGCGATCGACTGTGCTCGGCACGATGAACTCGCACTTGGCGGGCACGTCAACGACGTTGATAAGTGCGCGTTCGCGAAGAGCTTCCTCACGCACGGCATCGTCTACGCTCGGCACACCGCAGGCAGAAAATACCAGGCGCGCATCCTTAAGATCGCCCTCACGATATTCGCGGGGAACCCATTCTAAGGCGCCGTTTTCGGCAAGCTTGCGAAGACCGTCAGTGATCTGCGGAGAAACGACGACGATTCGCGCACCGAATGGAATGACCGTTTCAACCTTATGCTGAGCGATGGTGCCGCCGCCGATGACGACGACAAGACGATCGGTAAGATCGAGGAACAAGGCATAGCCCGCATGGGCATGCATCGCGGGAAGGGCCTTGGCGGAATGCCCGAGCGACGAAGCAGCTTCACCGGCAACGCACTCAAGAGGACCCGCGTTTCCAGCTTCAGTGTTCGTCATCTCTCTCCCGTTTTCCTTTCACGATTCTAACGCTGGCTTCGATATTCTACCGCCGCATCGACGAATCCGAGCGCCCATTGCGGTGAAGCGATGGCGTTAACGTGCAAATAACCCGCAACCGTGCGATTTCGGCAGACGCCGTCCTGTTTCCCGAAGGTTCCCTTACCACGCGTGATGTCGAAGGCGAACGGTTGATCTTCTCTCATGCCGAGCACGCGCGAATGATGGTGCTCGTGTCCAACGATCTTCGTTCCTTCCGCAAGCCAAGGATGGCTGGTGTTCACACAGGCGATTTCGTAGCCATGAGCCTGACGCTCTTCCATCATCTGCACGTCGAAGCCAAATGCACCGACCATATCGAAGGAGTCGTCCCCGATCAAAAGCTGACGAGAAAGGAACATCAAGCCGCCGCACTCAGCCGAACATGCAATGCCGTCCTCGATTGCAGCAAGGACGCTTCGGCGAAAGCTCGCGTTGTCTTGCAGCTGCTGTGCGTAGGATTCAGGGAACCCTCCGCCGATGTACAGGCCATCGATGCCCGAAGGCAACTCGACGTCGTTAAGCGCGTCGACGAAAACAAGATCCGCCCCGGCCCGCTCCAGCGCCTGTAAGTTCTCTTGATAGTAGAAGTTGAAGGCCTTATCACGCACTACCGCGATTTTCACGCGATCGGCTCCAGCTTCGATGCTGGTCGCAACTGGGAACTTAACTGGATGAGCCTCTAACGCTGGGGCGCTTTGCGCAATGGACATCAACAACTCGAGATCGACGTTCTCGCGAATAACTTCGGCTACCCCATCGTAAAACTCGTCAAGGTCGTCGAGCTCTGGTGCGTTGACTAAACCCAGATGCCTGTCAGGAATAACGAGCTTTTCACTCTCGGGAATCATCCCGACAACAGGGATGCCGCAGTAGTGCTCAACGGCTTCGCGAATGCGCGTGGCATGGCGTTTCCCGCGAATATGATTGACGATGACCCCCGCGATGTTCACCTCGTGATCGAAGTGCATGCAGCCCATGACCAAGGCCGCAACCGTACGGGTCATGCGCGTGGCGTCGATGACCATGATGACAGGCGTGCCCGTTGCCTTGGCCACATTTGCCGAAGAGCTGGATCCTTCAAGGTCGGAGCCGTCGTAAAAGCCCATCGCTGCCTCAATAACGGCGATATCACCGCCGCAGGCCGCGTCAGCCAAAACATCCCGCATAGTCGCCTCGTCCATGAACTGAGGATCGAGGTTGCGCGACGGCTTTCCACAGGCAAGAAAATGCCAACTGGGATCGATGTAGTCGGGACCCTTTTTAAAGGGGCGCACATCGATCCCAGTTGACGTTAATGCCCGCATTATGCCCATAGTAGAAACGGTCTTGCCGCTTCTTCCGCTAGGAGCCGCAATCATAAGACGCGGCAAAGGACGTACCTCTCCCATAACAGAATTCACAGCAAGACCGTTAGACATAACAGGCGATAACCCATCAAAGCCTTGATTAAGACTTAGACGCAACCCGTCGGCTTCATGAGGCCAGCGATTTTGCAAGCTCCCTTGCCGGGGCCGCTGGGGAACAGCTCGTACATCTCGCCGTTCGACAGCTTGGTGTCGCGCAGCATCTTACGAACCATCGGGGCGGTACCGAAGTCAGCATAGTACTGACGGAGGTAGTTGATGACTGCCCAGTGAGCATCGGTGAGCTCGACTTCCTCGGACTTGGCGAGAGCTTCAGCGACCTGCTCGTCCCAATCAGCGGGATCTACCAGGAAGCCGTCCTCATCAAGAGCGATGGTACGATCGCCTACTTGAATATCAGCCATGTTCACTCCTTTTCTTAAAATACTCAGCCTATATTTCTGCATCCAGCCGCTTTAACACGGCGAATTGCTAATGATGATAACACACCGTGCGCCACTTAGACGCACGGGTGCTATTTTAACGCATCTGCAGCATTAATGACCGGCAACCTCAGAAAGCTTCTTAGCGCCCTGAGCGTTATCGTTGCGAACACCAATGACGATCTTGTACAGAAGCGTCAGAACCAAAGCGCCGATTGCGAACACGCCGATGATAACGCAAATCTCATTGGGGTTCGGGATGTAATCAACAACAGTGCCGAAAACGGTGGGCGTGAAACCACCAAGGGTGAAGCCAAGACCCTTGTCAATCCAGCAGGCCAGGAAGACCAGGAACAAACCAGCGAAGAGAGTCTTGTGCTGCTTGCGCCACTTCGGGACGATGAGCAGGGCAACGCCGACGAATGCGCAGACCGTTGCTACCCACATGAAGGGCCCAAGCTGGTTGATGCCATTAAGACCAAAGAACAGGTACTCGATGGGAGCCATATGATGCGGGCTGTTGGGATAGAAGCTGGCAAAGATCTCAAGCAGGAAGAAGAAGATGTTGACGCTCATTGCATAGGCAACGATCTTACCGAAGGAGTTAAGAGCCTTCTCGGAAATGTCAAAGTTCGTGAACTTCCTCATAATGAAGCAAACCATGATCAGCAGAGCAGGACCAGCAGCGAAAGCCGAAGACAGGAAGCGACCGACGACGATTGCGGAACCCCAATATGCACGGCCCGGGTTGCCGATGTAAATGAATGCGGTAACGGTATGGATGCCGATAGCCAGCGGGATTGCGATGATTGCCAGAACCTTAGCCCACTTGAAAGGCGGGATCTGCTTACGCTCGCAGTAGATAGCCGCCCAGCCCACGATGATGTTCACGATCAGGTACGAAGAAAGAACGCACATGTCGAAGAACAAGATGGAGTGCGGAGACGGATACAGGATAACGTTAAACAGACGCTGCGGATAACCAAGGTCGGTGATAACGAACAGGAGGGCAACCAGAACAGCTGCAACAGCGAGGAACTCGCCGAAGATCAGCATGGGGCCGAACTCCTTGTAGTTATGCAGGTAGAACGGGATGGCTACCATAACGCCCGATGCTGCAACGCCGACAAAGAACGTGAACTGGGCGATATAAAGACCCCAGCTGACGTCACGGCTCATGCCGGTGAGGATCAGGCCGTTCTGAAGCTGATTCGCATAAGCGACTACGCCGATGCCGACGCAGACCAGCAGGAAGCAAATCCAGCCCCAGTAAAGCTTACCGCCGTGGAAAATCTTCTCGATCATTCTTACTCACCAGCCTTGATGATGTAGTAGACGCTCGGACCGGAGCCAAGCTCGACCCTACGCCTAATGGAGAAGGCACCCTTAAGAGCCTTACACACATCAGAGTTCTCGTCGTTGAGATCGCCGAATACAACGGTACCCTTGGACTTCTCAACGCACAGAGGAGCCTCGCCCTTGTCAATGCGCTCGTAGCAGAAGGTGCACTTCTCTACGACGCCCTTGCTACGCGTGGGGTAGTTGGGATTGATGTGATCCATGTACTTGCGCGGGTCGCTGTAGTTCAGGCTACGTGCGCCATAAGGGCATGCAGCGATACAGAAACGGCAAGCGATGCAACGATGGTAGTCCATCGTGACGATGCCGTCTGCGCGCTGGAAGGTTGCCTCGGTCGGGCAAGCACGGCAGCACGGAGGCTCTTCGCAGTGGTTGCACAGAGCCGGGAACTCGAGCTGCTTCACGGTTTCGGAGTTGAACTCGTTCTCCATGTCCTCGAAGAGGTGCTCGTACGTGTCGCCCCAGATCCACTTGATCTCGCGCTTGGTGTCCTCGATATGAGGAACGTTGTGCTCTTCGTGGCACGTGGCGATCATGTCGCCAAGAACACCGAGCTTGTTCAGCTTCTCGACATCGATAGCCATAGCCCAATGCTTGCTACCGTCGATCTTGGTCTGAGAAACGATCTCGGTGTACGAGGTGGACTCGGTCTTGCAACCAGCCATTCCGAGAACACCAAGACCGAGAGCGCCCAGGCCGAGTTTAGTAAAGTCTCGTCTTTTCATGTTCAGAGAACTGTCTTTCTTTTCAGCCATGTCAACTCCTCTATTTATCCGAATTGACATTGTGCAGTTCAGGGTCGTTAGCACCGTGGCAGTCCCAGCAATACAGCTCCACGTTAGCGTTCTCGTGGCACTTGTTGCAGAACTCCTCGGGGTTCGAATGGCACTTCAGGCAAGTGTCGTCGAGGCTCTTCTCGTAAACCTTGCCGTTAGAGCTGACGTACATGGTCTCGCCACCGCGAACGACCTCGTCACGCCACTCGTTCAGAAGCTGCATATGATGCTCGCGCATCCAGTCAGCGTCCTCAACGCACTGTTTATCGGTCATCGCGTTGATCTCGGGGGTGTCAAGGCTCACCTCAACGGCGTCGGCCTTGTGACCCGCGTTAACAGCAAACGGGATGAGCAGCAAAACGCATGCGACTACGATGAAAAGGATGATCTTCGCTTTTTTGCTCATTATTCAGACACCTCCGCGTTAGCAGGCTCTTCCTTCTGAGGAAGATCCTCGAGACGCATGTTGAGCGTACGATGATCGTTCTCGTCAAGGATGAGTGCGTTTGCAACGAGCTCGTGGACGCCGGTGACCCTGGTACCAGGTACCCAGTAATCCATGAGAGGCGGAAGGACAACGCGGTCGATAGCGCAGATGTTCGCCAAGGTGTTGACACCGAAGCGATCGCGGACCGAGCGAACTGCCTCTGCACGGGGGAAGCCGCCGCGCATACGAAGCTCCATGTTCTCGCCGGCGTTCAGGCCAGCACCGCCGCCGCAGCACAGCGTCTTCTCACGGATGGTCTCTTCGGGCATCTCGTAGAAGTTGTTGCAGACAGCCTTGATGATCTCGCGGGGCTCATCGAGGATGCCCATGCCGCGGGATGTGTTGCAGGAGTCATGGAACGTGACAACCAGGTCATCGTTGCGGCTCTTGTCGAACTTGAGCTTGTTGTGGTGGATGAGGTCGGCAGTGAACTCGATGATGTGGATCATCTTCGTGGAAGCCGCGTTTTCGAACTTGGTGCCGGTAATGGGCGAAACCGGGACCTCCAACCAGTCGGCCGGGCCGTTCCAAGTGTCCATGTACTGGTTCATGACGCGCCACATGTGGCCGCACTCGCCGCCCAGGATCCACTTAACGCCCAGACGCTCGGACTCGGCGTAGATCTTCGAGTTCAGGCGCTTCGCCATCTCGTTGGTAGTAAAGAAGCCGAAGTTGCCGCCCTCAGAAGCATAGGTGCTCAGGGTGTAGTCGACGCCAAGGTGCTCCAACAAGGTGATGTAACCCATGAAAGTGAAGATGCCGGGCTCGGCGTAAATGTCGCCGGACGGGGCAACGAGCAGGATCTCTGCGCCCTTGCGGTTGAACGAAGGCTCGTAATGATGACCCGTGATGTCCTCGAGGTCGTCCATGAACATCTCAACGTTGCTGATAATGGTCTGGGGCTCAAGGCCAACGTGGTTGCCCTTCATGTAACAGTTGGCAACAGGACCCGCAATCCAGTCGGTGTTCATACCGAGCTTGTTGAAGATCTCGCGGCCCATCATCGTGATCTCAGCCTGGTCGATGCCATAAGGGCAGAACAGGGAACAACGACGGCACTCGGTGCACTGATAGAAGTAGTACCACCATTCTTTGAGCACGTCCTCAGTGAGGTCGCGTGCGCCAACCAGCTTGCCGAAGAGCTTGCCGGAGGTGGTGAAGTAACGCTTGTAGACCGAACGCATGAGCTCAGCGCGAAGAACAGGCATGTTCTTCGGGTCGCCGGTGCCCATGTAGAAGTGGCACTTGTCAGCGCATGCGCCGCAGCGAACGCAGATATCCATGAACAGGCGGAAGGAGCGATACTTCTTGAGCAGGTCGGCCATCGTGTCGAGCACGATTTCCTTCCAGTTCTCGGGAAGATGCCAATCTTCCTCATTCGGAGCCCAGACATGGCCGTTCGGGAAGTCGATCGGCTTCAACCAATCGGGCTTAACGGCGTAGCAGTACATGCCCTCTTTGAACTCGACCTTAGTGTCCATCCACTCCTTTTCAGGGGCGGAAAGATCAATGGAGTCACGAATCTCCTGAGGTTTGGGAGTCTTTGCCATGGTTACTCATCACCATCCAACGGTAGTCCGACCTTCTTCATCTTCTCGCCGAACTCTTCCTCGTACTCCTGGTAAGAGTGAACCTTAACCGGGTAGTTCCACGGGTTGACGTGGCGGACTGCACGGCTGTTGTTCGGCATATTCCTGGTCGGGCTGAAGAAAATGCCCGCAGCGTGCATAAGCTTGCTGAAGGGGAAGTACGCCATAAGGACGCACACGCACGTGAGATGCATATACAGGATGGGAGCGATGCTCTCGCCCGCAACGGGGTGGAACGTGACGAGACCCATGGTCACTTCCTTGACGGCAGTGATGTCAACCCTGACGCCGTAGCGCATGACAATGCCGGTGATGGCGATGGCCAGAAGCAGAGCAACCGGGAAGTAGTCCATGGGCTGGGAGATATAACGAATGCGCGGGGCCACGACGCGGCGGAAGAACAGGAACACAAGGCCCGCCATGATCAAGACGTCGGTCAAGTAGACGATAGGAAGACCGATCTGGAACATGCCGTCGAACGCCTCGAGAGCGCCCAGCCACGCCGGAACGGGGTCGAGGAACAGACGGAGGTGACGCAGGACGATAACGAACATAGACCAATGGAAGGCCAGTGCACCAAGCCAGAGCCACTTGGAAGAGCCGATATGCAGACCGTCTTCGGTCTTCTCGGCCTTAGCGCCACGGAACAGCGACCTGAAGGTCAGAACCTCAAGAGCCATACGGGCAACGACACCCCAGTAGGTGAACGGGTTGTCGACTTTGGCCTGCTTGATCCAAGGCAGGCTCTTCTGCTGTCCGCCAGTCGTGGGAATAGCGAAAGGCACGTCACTCTTGCCCCAACGCACGATGCGGATAATGAAACCCACAAAGAAACATGCGATGGCTGCATACGGAAGCACGACTCCGAAGAACGTGTACAGATGCAGACAAGCAGTGCCAACCCACGCGGCGAAAACGATAGCGAGGACCATCACGAGGGGTCCGAGAATTTTCATCTTAAAATTCCCCCATCTCTTTCTGTGCGTTGTTGAATACTCTCTCTAAAGCGTCCGTCTTACGCTTCAACTCGTTGAAGCGAATCGAGTTCAGCTTCTCGCGGCTAAGAACGTAATCCTCGAACGCTGCAAGGACGACTTCATCGATACGCGAGTTGATGTTCCGAGCTTCCTCGGAGTTTGCATCGAAGTCTCCCAAATTCGATGCAACCAGCGAACGAAGCTGCGTAAAAGGCTTAAGCGTCTCGGACGGCGACGAATTCCACAGCGCAACCAGCTGACAGAGATCGTTGAGCTTCGAATCGAAGCCCTCGCCCTTCTCACCGCTAAGCACGAATTCAACCACTTCACGCGCTGCACCGTCTACGTGAAACGCGGAAGGGTTTCGAAAGCGCCGGGAACTGATGTTCCCGGCGAAATCGTCAGAATCGAATGCAGGATCGAACTTGGCACACCATTCGCGAATGATGACTTCCTTCGGTTCGCCTGCAGCGACCTTCTTGAACATGAAACAATTCCTCTCTCATTTGCCTTATTCAGGCAAACCCACCCAGATGAATCGGTTCCTGTTCTTATTTGTCCTCGGGCTCGGGAACCTTGCCCTTGAGAGCGACGAACGTGGTGGTGATGTACAGATACTCAACCAAGTCCTCGGCGGCGAGCTCCTTGATGGCCAGGTCGACAGCGCCCTTACGCTCGTCGATAGCCTTGGCGATTTCCTTGCTCTTAGCCTTCTCGATGGTGCCCAGGTAATCCAAAACCTTCTGCTTGATTACGGGATCTGCAGGTCCTTTGTCCATGACAACACTCCTATCTGTGCTGAACTTATACGCGTTTAAGCATAGTGCTATAAACTAGTTAATCATACAGCCTTTCCCGTTGAGATACTTTGCTCAACGGGGGCTATAAGCTATTTCAATAGCGCAATAGCCTGTGGCATTAGCATGCAACAGGCTATCGAAAGCGACGTATCTCTCACGCAGGTGGCAAGACTACATGCCCCACTTCCTGGTGTACTCACTGAAAATGACGAAATCCTCTCCAGTGAAGCCGGCTGCGTTGAGCGCCGGAAGGATATCCTCGTACTTCACAGCGTCGGACTCCATGTAAACGCCCTCCGAGCGCGGAATGACCTCCCAATCGGGATCCATCTTGAGCAGGAAAGACATCAGCTCGGCGCATCGGTTGATGCGCTTATCGGCGTACGCAGCAAGCGCCTTTACCTGATCAGGCGTAACGTCCGTACCATCGATGTAATCGCCCCATTGCGTTTGATCCTTGCTCCCGCTGTTGCTTCGCTCTTGGAAGAACGGCAGGAAGAAGCATGTTTCCGAGGTGCAAAGACAAGCGATGTCGTCGTTAGGATCGGCAGCCATCGATTCCTCCATACATTAGTAGCTCGTTTAGGCATAAAAAATCCGGACTACCCCCTTGGATAAGGAAGTAGCCCGGATAGCAACGACTAGTACTTGAACGCTGCGGACGTACGGAACGTCTCGCGAGAGAAGATGTAATCGTCGATGAGCTTATCGGAGAACGGAATACCGGTAACCTCAAAGAACTTCTCCCAGCCGATACGCTCGATCCAGTCGCCCAGACGCTCGCCCTTGCGGCCACCCTCGATCCAGCACTCGACGATGTTGCGGATAGCAGCAACGGTCTCGGGCCAGCGAGGAGCGGTGTTGGGGAGGTACGGGATGACCATGCGAGAGAACGCAGGAGCCGTACGAGCGTTGGCAACCTTGCCGCCAACTAGGATGGCAATGCCGTCGTTGACCTCGTCGATGATGTGCATACCAGGCGACATGGTGTAGCAGTTGCCGCAGTACATGCACTTGGACTCGACGACCTTGACGCTCTTGTTCTTGGGATCGGGGCGGATAGCACCGGTCGGGCAGCAAGCAACGAGGGACGGGATCTCGGTGGTCTTACGGATGGTCTCATGGTCGAGACGCGGAGCGGTACGATGGATGCCGACGATGGCGATGTCAGAGCAGTGAGCAGCACCGCACATGTTCAAGCAGCAAGCCATGGAGACGTGCAGCTTGGCGGGCAGCTTGTCGTCGGACACGAAGTACTCGTACAGGTCGTCCATGACAGCCTTGACGACGCCGGAAGCGTCGGTAGCAGGCGTGTGGCAGTGAACCCAACCCTGGGTGTGGACGATGTTGGTCAGGGAGTGACCAGTACCGCCAACAGGGTAACCGAGCTTCTCGACGTCCTCGATCAGCGGATCGATGTTAGCCTCGTCGGTGACCAGGAACTCGATGTTGTTGCGCGTAGTGAAGCGCAGGTAGCCATCGCAGTACTTGTCAGCGAGGTCGCAGATCTCGCGGATGTTGTCGATAGCCATCAGGCGGGGCTGGCCTGCACGAACAGTGTACAGGTTGCCCGAAGGACCGATGTGCTTGACGACGCCCGGCTTAACGAACTCGTGGTCTTCCCACTTGCCGTAGTTCTCTTCGACGATTGGCGGGATCATCTCTTTATAATTCATTGGGCCTTGGTCAGTGATAGCCAATTAAATTCACCCCTTCTTATAGTAGCGATCAGCTTGCTAAAAGCTTGTCGCGTGGATTCCTACGATTACTCGGCTGCTTCTTCTTCCGGACGGGCCTCAACCTCGTCGGGCTGCCAGAACACGTAGGGGTTAGCACGCGGACGCCAAACCATCTGAGGAACAGCAGGCATATCGATACCACGGAGGAACTCGCCCATACCCATACGGTAAATGGTCTCACCAAGACGCTCGCGGGTCTTGCCATTCTCGTCCCACCAATCCCAGATGTTGTTCACGAGTTCCTTGAACTCGTCGTAAGGGGACTCCATCTTCATGAAGGGAACGAGGACCCAAGCCATGAACGGGGACTTGACGATGGTGGATTTAGCGCCAACCAGGATGGTAGCGCCCTTCTCCTTGCCCTGCTTGATTGCACGGCCCATGGTATTGATGCAGTGCATGCAGCGGGTGCAGTTAGGAGCATCGACGGAGAGCTCGCCGGTCTCCTTGTCGTAAGTGAGGCACTTGGTGGGGCACTTGTGCGCAACAGCAGCAACGTCCATGCCAGCCTCGGCGTACTTCTTCACCTCGTCGTTGTCGATGGTGATGGAGTCGCGCCAAGTACCGATGACGGCGATGTCAGCACGAGCGCCGGCGCCAACGCAGTCGTTTGCGCAGCCGGCCATCTTGATCTTGGACTTGTACGGCCACATCGGGCGATGCAGCTCGTCCTGCCACTCGTTGGTGATGTCGGTGCACATGTCCAGCGTGTCGTAGCAAGCATGCTCGCAGTAGCCAGGGCCGACGCAGGCAACGGGGGTACGAAGGTCGGAACCAGAACCGCCGAGGTCGATCTCTTCCTCAGAGAACTCGTCGAAGGTCGGCTGAAGCTCTTCGGTCTTGCAGCCCAGCATAACCAGGTCGCCGCAGGCGCCGTGAACGTTGGTCAGGCCAGAACCGTGCTTCTCCCAAATGTCGCAGATGGTACGCAGCTTAGCGGTGTTGTAGAAGAAACCGCTCGGTGCGTTAAGACGCATGGTGTGGAACTCGGCCAGATGAGGATACTGATCAGCCAGCTGGCTGTAGCGGCCGACGACGCCTCCGCCGTAGCCCTTAACGCCGACGATACCGCCGTGCTTCCAGTAACCCTTCTTGGTTTCATAGGAGAGCTCGAGCTGGTTCAACAGGTCGTTGGACATCTCGTTCTTCGCAGCTGCGGTCTTGATCTCCTTGACGAAGCTGGGCCAAGGACCCTTCTCGAGTTCGTCAAGCAGCGGAGTATTTCCGTATTCAGCCATAACGCCCCTTTCTCGCAATTCGTTTACTTAACTTGAGGAATCTTACATCTCAGTGACCATGCAAGCGCCAGCCGGGCAGACGGTGACGCAGGTCTGGCAACCCAGGCACTCCATCTCATCGCCGGAAACGAAAGCATGACCATCCTCGAAGCCCAGGATGTGTGCAGGGCAAGCCTCATGGCACTCACCGCAACCGACGCAAGCATCCTCATCGATAGAAATCATATACATGAGGACCCCTCCTCTCTCTGTTACTCTCTCTCATTTGACCCATACGGCTACTTGAAATGCGCCTTCTCTCACAAAGACGCGTTTACATACATAGCTCTGATTGCATTTCACCACGAACAACCCCCATATGGAAAATATCCAAGTTTAATCGTGGTATCAATCCAACCTATTGCGAATGTTAGCACCTGTTCAGAGCGCTCATTCGCAGGTAAGTTAATCACAGCATAGTATTTCGTAATAACCGCAATCAAGGGTGATTATAACCTACATTACACACTTCACGGCGTTGCTTTTCAGCAACTTGAATCACTCTTTGAGGGTTGCATAAGTGCACCGGCCATGTTCGACCGGTTTAAACTGAGCGCCCCCCTATGAATGCAAGAATCCCGCACCTGCTTTGCAGATGCGGGATCCGTTGATTGCTGACGAGACTCTACGATCCGAGCGGCTACGCGGCTCTTGCGGTTTGGCTGCGCCAAAACGCAATCCCGCGGCCTAGTCCTGCAGGAACTCGAGGTACGGAGTCTCGGTGGAGACCAGACCGTTGACCATAAGGTCGACAAGGCCGCCGTACTGAACGTTGTACTTGGCGGTTGCCTTGTAAACACCCAGGATATCGCGGATGGTGCCCTTGCAGTTCGAGCACGGAGCGCAAACGAACTTGGGGATATCCGGATTCTCGAACTCGTCGCCGAAGGCGTTGATGATCTGCTCGAACTTCTTACGTGCGCTGACCTTGTTCTTGAAGTCAGAGAAGTTGTAAGAGTGCATGATGGCGAAGCCAGAGCCGCCGCCGCAGCAGTAGTTGTCGACGCCGTGCGGGGTCATCTCGCGGAACTGCGGAGCGATAGCACGCAAGATCTCGCGCTGAGGCTCGACGATGCCCATCTGGCGAACGATGTTGCAGGGATCATGCAGCGTGACCGGGAAATTGTTCTTGCTGGGGTCGAACTTGAGCTTGCCGTCGCGAACCAGCTGCGCCATAAGGGGCAGGAAGCTCTCTACCGGGGGATGATCCTCGGGGTTGGCCATACGGTCGCCGCTGATGGCAAGGCTCTTGTGCATGTGGCCGCACTCGCCGATGACGATGCGCTTGACGCCAAGTTTCTTGGCAATCTCGTACTGCCTGGTGACGATCTTCTTAGCCTGGATGTCGTCATACCACACGCCGTAGTTAACGCCGTCGTAGCCCATGAGCTCGGAGCTGAGGGTCCAGTTGACGCCGGCCTCGTTCAGCAGGATTGCGAACGAAGTGGGGTTCTCAGGCCATGCAATGAACTCGCCCGCGTTGTGCATGAGCAGAACGTCGGCGCCTTCCTTGTCGATGGGGAATTCGATCTTGCGACCGGTCAGATCCTCCATGTCCTCCTGAAGGAACTCGACGTTGTCCCTGAATGCAGCAGGGGTCATACGGGTGGTGGAGCCGACCTTGAGCTGAAGCTCAGTGCCGTCCTTGTGAACGGGCGACGGAGCGATGCCCATTTCCTGCGAGAAGATCTTGCGGATCTCGCGAGCGGCAAGACCGTTGTCCAGGCCCATGGGGCAGGTCTGAGCGCAACGACGGCATACGTTGCAGCGGTAAGACATCTCGCCAAGACGAGCGACAGTCTCCCAGTCGAGATCGATGTCGGCGCCAACAAAGCTGCCCAGCAGCTTACCGGACTTGGTGAAGTAGCGCTTATAGATGCGACGAAGAACGTCAACGCGGTAGCTGGGGCGATAGATCTCGTCGCCGTTGCTTGCCTCGTAGATATGGCATGCAGAAGAGCAAGTGTTGCACTTCGCGCAGAACTCCATGTTCAGCATAAGGGGCTGGATGGCGTTCTTGTTGGAATCCTGGAAGAGCTTCTCGAGGCCGCTCAGGAAGCTTTTGACGAAAGCCTGCTCTTCCTCTTTGGTCTCGGGACGCTTAAGACCGTCAAGGGCGATGAAGCCGTCGAGCGATGCGCAATGCTCTTTGGCCCACTCTTCCTTCATGGGCTTCCAATCGGGCTCGAGGCCGTTGGTGTCGTACGGTGCGGGCAACGGCTTCAGGTCGTCGACCGGCGAAAGGATGTCAACCTTCTTGGAAATGTCGCGAGGACGAAGGTGCTTGGTGTTGACGGACATTGACTACTCCTCCGAATCTTTAGCCGGGGCGGGCTGGCAGTGCGGCGCGGACCACTTGGTGGTGACCGGCTGGGCAGCAGCGGCCTTCATCTTCTTCTCGGTTGCGGAACCAACCATGTTGGGGTTGTTATCCCAGAAGACCGAGCGGAAGCAGAAGAACTTGCCAGCGTAATGGCCCATCTTGCTGATGGGGATGTAGATCATGAGGGCGCCCATGAGCACCAAGTGAACCAGGACGATAGGTGCGATGTTGGCGGCATCAAGGGTAAGGACCTGATGTGCAACGGTGAACACGTCGTAGTTCATCCAGCAGTAGATACCGGTGATCAGAACGACCAGGATAGCGATGAGGTTGAAGTACTCCTCAGGCGTGGTGAACACGCGAAGATCCTCACGGGTGATACGCTGGATGAGCAGGATTGCAGCGCCGATGGTGGTCATGGCGAAGCCAAGGATGCCGACGAAGCTCATGACGGCGACGACCCAGTCAATGGGCCAGAAAGCCGGGATGAAAAGGCAGAAAGACCATGCGAGCATGATGTAGATGCCGAAGTGGAACATGAACGAAGGAACCCACATGCCGCGCTGGCTGATGAACAGCTTGCGGATGAAGATCATTTCCTTCATGACGTCGATCATCTCGGCAGCGTGATCGACCTTGCGCTCCTTGGTCCACCACTCGTCTTCCTCGTAGAACGATCCGCCGTAAACCCCGCGCCCAGACTCCTTGGGAATAGGGTACAGATCGAAACGAGAATGAGTGGACCACTTAGCGTACTTTGCGAACTTCGCGGCGCTCAGGGCGAGGAAGCCGATAAGCGCTACGAGCACAAAGACGAATACCAATGTATTCATGCGAACCCCCCTTGGTTCCTTGGCGGAACCTCTCTCTTTCTTCCACCAGTTGCCTTGTAAACACGCAAAATGCGTATTCAACCATAATACAGCTAACAATAAAGTACGGATATGACGCGCCACTGTAAAATGCAAATCGATAATCGCACCATAAACGGCGGCTATGCGGCATTTAAAGGCACGTAAGCCCACGTTCAGCGCACGAACCGCATATCCCCAGCTTTGTGAGCAAATCGTAAGCAATTCCCAGAAATGACCCTGATAGTGATACGCGATTAACAGCCGCTGTGATAAGATACTTTTATACCCATAAGGTTTTCTAATGCCTCTTGAATCGGGCCTCATCGCCCCCTCGAAAGGCATAGCGAAAAGCACGTGGGCTTTGCGTATCTTTCGGAAGAGCGTCCGAGTCGTTGGAAAGTCGGCACAGACGCGCCTCCCTGCGAGAAAGCGAAGTGCGGTTCAATGAGTTCTATCGAGCAATTTACCGTATTCAAAGAGGTTGCCGACACCGGCAGCATTACCCAGGCATCGAAACGCCTGTTCATCAGCCAACCCAGCGTCAGCGTCCAAATCCAAAACCTCGAGCACGAGTACGGCGCGCAACTTTTCTCGCGCACCAACCGCGGCGTCACCCTTACTGTTTTCGGCAAGATCCTGTACGACCAGGTCGTCATAGCGCTGCGCGCGGTCGAGCAAGCAAAGGACAGCATCCGCGAATATGCCGAGCGCGAAGGCCGCATCGTCCACGTCGGGGCAACCCTCACCATTGGCGAGTACCTTCTCCCCCACATGATGAGCCTCACCCACGCCGACAACTCGTCGCCCAAGTTCAATGTCAACATCGCCAACACCAAGGCCGTCGAGCAGGGCGTTGTCGAAAGAAAACTGGGCATCGGCCTTATCGAGGGCCCCGTCAGCGATTCCGAGGACATCGAAGCCCATCAGTTCTGGGCCGACGAGCTCGTCGTCATCGTCCCGTTCCACCATCGTTGGGCGGGCATGGGCGAAATCGATTACGACGAATTCGTTCAGGAGAAGTTCATCTCGCGCGAGAAGGGCTCGGGCACGCGCAAGGTCATGGAAGATGCCCTTTCCGCATGCGACTTCGATCCCAAGAAAATCAACACCATCATGGAGCTGAACTCCACTCAGTCCATCAAAGAGGCCGTCATGGCGGGCCTTGGCGTTTCCATTCTGTCGGAACTCACCATTCAGGAAGAATGCCGCCTGAAGCGCCTGTCAACGCTGCGTATCAAGAACTGCCGCCTTGAGCGCCCGCTCAACGTCATCACCAATGTGAACGCGCGCCTTACCTCCGAGGAACAGTGGTTCCTGCAGCAAATCAGCAACCGCGAGGTCATCGAGAAGATCGTTCCGAAGCCCTGCGACTGCTGCAGCGACACCTGTAGTGCTTAGGTGAAGCAAGCCTTCTGATTCCGCGAAGATAAGTCCCTCGAAGCATCCGGCTCGAGGGGCTTTGTTATGCTTTCAAGCATGATACGGAAAGGAATCGCCATAGTGCGCGGTATGTTCGCATTCGCCTTTGCTTGCGTGGTCGCGGTGGCGTTGTTCATCGTCATCACGAATCTTGTCGTGCTCATTTCCACGAAGTCAAGCATTATCAGCGAGGACGACGCCACGCTGACCCACAAGTCGGACGCCATCTTGGTTTTGGGCGCGTCGGTTTACGCCGACGGCACGCCCTCGGGCATCCTGCAGGACCGTCTAAACGAGGCCGCTCGCCTTTACTTCGCCGGTGACGCACCGCGCATCATCGTCAGCGGCGACGGGCGTCAAACCTCGTACAACGAACCCACAGCCATGAAGGAATACCTGATCGGGCTTGGCATTCCCAGCTCGGCGATCTTCTGCGACCGCGCGGGCTATTCAACCTACGACAGCTCGTATCGTGCGCGCTATATCTTCAATTGCTCCTCGCTCATCATCGTCACGCAGTCCTACCACCTGCCCCGCGCCCTATATTCAGCACGCGGCTTGGGGATCGACGCTGTGGGCGTGCCGTCGAACGGCGGCCCATACGCAAATCAGGGCTACTATGACCTGCGCGAGATCCCTGCGCGCACCAAGGACTTCATCTACACGCTAGCAAAAAAGACCAGCGCGATCTTGGGTGAACCCGTTAGCCTTGCACAATCGGGCGACGTGACGAACGACCACCGCATCTAACGGGAAGGCTTGCAGGGCGGCGTGCCTGCCGCTGTTTGCGCTCGCCGCAACGGGCACAAACAGCACCCTTCCCCTGCGGCAACATGCACCCAAGCCGCGCGCCTCAGATAAGCGCCGCGCCCAACGCAGCAAACAAAAAACCCGCCCGATCGGCGCGAACTGCGCGATCAGGCGGGTTTTCCATTGCAAGATGTTTCTCGGTTGAAAAAACTACTTGGTTGCCTCTTCAACTTCCTCGGCAACCTCTTTCTGGGCGACTTCTTCAACTTCCTCGACGTCGTCTTCAACAGGCTCGGCCTTCTTAACGACCTTCTTGACCTTCTTGGGGGCTTCCTCGGCTTCCTCGACCTCGGCCTTCACGGTCTCTTCCTGCTGAGCAGCCTCCTCGGCACCCTCCTTCATACCGGAGCGCAGGTTCTTGATGCCAGAGCCCATGGCCTTACCAAGCTTTGGAAGGTTCTTCGGGCCGAAGATAAGCAGAATGACAACCAGGATGATGATGAGTTCGGGCATGCCCAATCCGAAGATTTTCATATAGTGCCTCCTTGCGGGGTGTAGCGCATTCGGCTGCGCGTCTTCGGTTCATTATACGGTTCGGCAGGCCGATGGGAATGCAATTCCATACGACCTGCCGAACGCATTAACGGCGCCTTTACATGTAACGCCGCAGATCACGATAAACCGACCGTTATTTCACAACGATGTTGACCAAACGACTGGGGACAATGATGACCTTCTTGATCTCCTTGCCGTCAAGCGAGTCGCCCATGATCTTCATGGCCTCGTCCTGGATCTCGTCCTTCGAAGCGCCGGCTGCAACCTTGATGTGCATCTTGACCTTGCCGTTCACCTGAACAGCCAGCTCAACCTCATCGGCCTTTGCCTGCTCGGGATCGAACGTGGGCCAAGCCTGCTCGCTGATGAAGCCCGCGCCTTCAAGAACGTCGGACCACAGTTCCTCGGCGAAATGAGGCGCAATAGGAGCGATAAGCTTCACCAGAACATCGGCGATCTCGCGCGAGAACTGGGCATCACGGTCGTCAGCGGACGCAACACGCAGGTAATCGCCTGCGGCATTGACCAACTCCATGATGGCGGCGATGGCGGTGTTGAAGTTGTCGCGATCGAAGTCATTCGCAACCTTCTCGACGATGCGATGACGCTCGCGCTTCAGAACCTTCGCAGCCTCGGCGACCTGAGCGGAATCGGCACCGGCATGGAACAGGGTTTCCTCGTCGGCCTTGCCAACCAGATCGTTCACGACGCGCCACAAACGGTTCAGGAACTTGTACATACCGGCCAGGCCGTCCTCGTTCCACAGCAGCTCCTTGTCGGGCGGAGCCATGAACAGGATATATGCGCGAACAGCGTCGGCGCCATAAGCGGCGATCATATCCTCGGGAGCGATGACGTTGCCCTTGGACTTGGACATGACGTCACCGTGCTCGTCGAGAACCATGCCCTGGCACAGAAGGTTCTTGAAGGGCTCGTCGCATTCAAGCATGCCTTCGTCACGCAGCACCTTGGTGAAGAAGCGGCTGTACAGCAAATGCAGGATGGCATGCTCGATGCCGCCGATGTACTTGTCAACGGGCATCCAGGCGTTTGCCTTGGCGCTGTCGAAAGGCGCCTGCTCGTTGTGCGGATCGGTATAGCGCATGTAGTACCAGCTGGAGCACGTGAACGTGTCCATGGTGTCGGTCTCGCG
>OLPV01000310.1_pt1 | contig 44867 bp, 22 predicted proteins | sample 1671961 | NCBI WGS metagenome assembly OLPV01 (sample SAMEA3136630, study PRJEB25190) | human gut metagenome | biome: human gut; feature: human-associated habitat; material: faeces | place: Austria | collected 2013 | reverse complement strand
CCAACGCAGAGGTGAAAGAAATTTTCCGTTCCACGATCCAGAAATGGTTCAAGGACAGCTCCCAGACGTGGAACCGGCAAGCGATGTTTCAGGCGCTCTGGGCAGGGAACAGTGAGACTCTGACGAAAGAAATTGGAAAATTACTTCGTAAGACGATCAGCTATCACGACTACAAGGAAGACTTCTACCATGCTTTCTTGGCTGGTATCTTAGCCAGCTTCCACTATTCTGTGGAATCCAACCGAGAACACGGGGAGGGAAGAAGCGACATCGTGGTTTACGATGAGGAAAATTCTCGTGTTGTGATCTTCGAGGCAAAGGTGGCCAAGTCTCCTGAGGAACTTCCAGCGGCGTGTGATGCGGCACTGTGCCAGATCGAAGCGCGGCAATACGCGGAAGATTTCCGGGATGAATATGACGAGATCCTGTGCTATGGTATTGCGTTTTATAAAAAGCGGTGCCTCGTCAAAATGAAATAAATATCAAGTTTAACAGACCCCTCTTCTCTTGCGATATAAAAGAGAAAAGGGGTCTGTTTTTGTGAAAAACCAACTGGTACGAGAAGGACGAGGCTTTGCTGAAAAACTAAGCTTGCTTGTGGGATTGATAGAAATTCTTGAGAGTTAGCGTTAGTTAACTGTTTGGATCGAGAATTGACGGTTTGTTTTTTCTTCTGTTACACTGGATAGAAGGTTAGCGTAGACTAACCTAAGAGAAATTACCCAGAGAAAGGACAGATGGAATGAAACGATGGATCGCCAGCGTACTGGCAGCAGCGATGCTGCTGCCGTGCATTCCCACCGCAGGGGCTGTGGATGCCCAGTCCAAGGAACCCCCTGCCACTGGTACCTCTGCGTACCGGCCGGAATCCCTCAAAGACAGCGGACCGGAGGTCGTGCAGTCTGAGGAGGAGATCAGCCCGGACGAGGAAGTGACCGCCATCATCGTGCTGGAGAAAAAGATCAGCCCCTTGGCGCGTTTCCAGCAGAAAAGCATTCAGAACGAGATCAGCAAGAACGTGCTGGACGGGGAGAAGCTAGAAGTTCTCCATAGCTACACCACCGTGGAAAACGGCTTCGCCGCCGTGGTCCCCTATGGTAAGCTGGAAGAAATTCGCCAGCTCCCCGGCGTGGCCGCGGCCTACGCCGCCCCAGTCTTCAAGGTCGCCCCGGATATGCCCACGACCATGACCGAGCTGGGCGGCCTGGAGAACACCTCCGGCTACCAGGGCGAGGGCATGGTCATCGCCATCGTGGACAGTGGCCTGGAGATCAGCCACCCGCTGTTTACGCAGGCACCTACCGCCCCGGCTTTGGCGAAAAAGGACATTGAAAATGTTCTGGCGAGCAAGAACCTGAAAGCGGAGGAGAAAAAGTCCGGCATCACCGCCAGCCAGGTTTACAAGACGGCCAAGGTCCCCTTTGCCTTTGACTACGCAGACAACGACCTGGACGTTGCCCCCAATGGTGCGGGCGACCATGGCACCCACGTTGCTGGTATCGCCGCTGCCAACGCGGGCGTGGTGGCCGATGTGGTCGGCGTGGCACCGCAGGCCCAGATCCTGGCCATGAAGGTCTTTAGTTCCAGCGGCTCCAACGGGGCTACCTGGGCCGATATCCTCGCCGCTGCCGACGACGCCGTGGCCCTGGGTGCGGACGTCATCAACATGAGCTTAGGCTCCACCTGCGGCTTCAGCACCCCGGAGGGGGAAGAAGGTGTGGCAGAGGTGCTGGAAAACATCGCCAGCAGCGGCGTGATGCTCTCCATCTCCGCCGGCAACGAGTACAGCGCCGCTCTGGGGACCCGCATCGGCAAGGGCCACGCCCTGACCCAGAACCCGGACTATGGCACCGTCGCCAGCCCTTCCAGCTACAGCGAGCCACTGTCCATCGCCAGCGTGGAGAAAGCCGACAGCATTGACTCCTGCTATCTGACGGTAGGGGAGCGCAAGGTTGCCTTCAACGACACTGTGGAAGACAAGACCGTAGAGAACGTGAAAGACGATTCTCCCAGCTTCCGTTCCCTGGCGGGTAAGGAGCTGGAATACGTGGTCGTGCCCAATGCAGGTGAAACGAAGGACTACGACGGCCTGAATGTCAAGGGCAAGATCGCTCTGGTGTCCCGTGGCTCCGTAGAGTATAACACAAAGAAAGAAGCAGCGAAGGCCGCTGGTGCAGCAGGTATTCTGGTGTACAATAACGAGCCTGGTATGCTGTACATGCAGATGGACAACTACGACTTGCCCAGCGCGTTCATCTCCCAGGCCGACGGCAAGGCGTTGGCGGCAGTGGCAGAAGGAAATCGTAAGCTGACGGTTTCCGCTTCCTACGGCAAGGTGGACAACCCCACCTCCGGGGAAATGTCTGACTTCTCCTCCTGGGGCGTTACGCCGGAGCTGACGCTCAAGCCGGATCTCACGGCCCCCGGCGGCAACATCAAGTCGGCCACGACCGGTAGCGGCTACACCACGAAGAGTGGTACGTCGATGTCCGCCCCCTTCGTCTCCGGTGCCATGGCCCTGGTGAAGCAGTATGTGGAGCAGAAAAACTACGCTTTCACCGAGACCGACAAGGCCAATTTGGTCAGCAACCTGCTCATGAGCACCGCCGACCTGCTCATGGCCGGCACCGCCCCCTATTCTCCCCGGAAGCAGGGCGCCGGCAGCGTGAACATCGCCGCCGCAACCTCTACCAAGGCTTACCTGACCGCCGTAGGCGGTGGCCGCCCCAAAGTTGAGTTGGGTGATGACGTTCAAAAGAGCGGTAAGTACACGGTCCAGTTTGAGATCCACAACCTGAGCGACGAAGCCCTGACTTATACCATCGGTGGTTACATCCAGACCGACGCCCAGGAAGTGACCAAGCAGATCAAAGGCCAGGACGTGCATCAGGTCACGGAGCTGCCCTACCTGCTGGGCAAGATCGATGCCAAGACTGTGACCGTAGCCGGCGGCGAGACAGAAACGGTTTCTGTCTCTGTTAGCCTGACCCAGGCTAACAAGGAGTACCTCAAAGGTTTTGAAAATGGGACCTACATCGAGGGCTTCGTCACCCTGACCCCTGAATCTGACACCCAGCCCACCCTCTCCATCCCCTACATGGGCTTCTACGGTGACTGGACCAAGGCCCCCATCATCGACGCCACCGATTACGGCGACGTGCTCAATGATAAGGAGAACAACTGGTCCCAGGCTTATGTCAACACCGCCGCTTCCAGCTCTCTGGAGGGCACCGTCAACACCTACCTGGGCGACAACCCCTATCACGACGGACAGCCCTATTCCTCGGAGCGTAATGCCATCTCTCCCAACGAGGATGACTACATGGACACCCTGAGCTTTGTCTATACCGGTCTGCTGCGGAACGTCAAGGCCCTCAACTATGAGATCAAAGACGCCAAAACAGGGGACGTCTATTACAGCAACAAAGTAGACTACGAAACCAAGTCGGTCTACAGCAGCAACTATTATCAGATCGTCCCCGCCGGTGCTTCTGATTATGACAAGTTCTCCTGGGACGGCACCAAAAAAGATGGTTACGCCAAAGTGCCCAATAACACCAAGGTCATCGTGACCATCACCGGCGAACTGGCGTATGAGAGAAACGGCAGCAACAATGCTAAGGATTCTTGGTCCTTCCCCATCACCATCGACACGGAAGAGCCGGAGGCCAAGGACATCACGGTTTCCAATGAGAACGGCAAATACTATGTCAGCCTGAAGGTCACAGACAACCAGTTTGTCTCCAACGTGACCATCTCCAACAACGCCGAGAGCAAGGAGCTGGCCGGCTTCCCCGTGGCCGAGACGACCGCTGGGGCCACCACCGAGTGCAAGTACGACATCACCGGCTTCGGCGAGAACCTGAAAGTTGTGGTCAACGACTATGCCTGCAACCGGAAAGTTTACCCCATCAAGGCCGAGGGCAACACCGATGCTTCGGAAGTGATCGTTCCCACCAAGACGGTGCTGACTGAGGACTTCGAGGAGAACAGCTTCCCGGCCAACGGCTGGACCCTGGAGAGCCAGGCTGAGAAGACTTGGTATCAGGGCACGGAGTACGGCTCTAAAATGGCCATGGTCGATCTCTCCAAGACCGAGCAGCAGAACGAGTGGCTCATCAGCCCTGCCATTGACCTGAGCGCACAGGCGACCAAGGCAGGTATCGTCTTCGACTTCTACACCAACTACTATTGGAGTGTTACGAACCACCACCACAACCTGAAGGTCATGGCTTCCACTGACAACGGCGCAAACTGGGAGCAGATCTGGCAGCTGTGGGACTGGAACCAGAAGAATGAGTTCGGCGCTTGGGAAAAGACCCAGGCCAAAGTGACCATCCCCGATAAGTTCCAGAATGCCGAGAGCGTCAAGTTCGCCTTCGTCTACGAGGGCAAGGACAGCACCTCCCTCTGGCTGGATAACATCCAGGTCTACGTCGAGGATCCCTCCCAGATCCACACCATCACCGCCACAGCAGGCGAGGGCGGCTCTATTGATCCTTCCGGTGCCGTGCAGATCACGGACGGCAAGAGCCGGACCTTTACCATCACGCCCGATGCAGGACGGTTTATCTCTGACGTGAAGGTGGACGGTACTTCTGTTGGTACGCCCACGACCTATACCTTCAGCAAGGTTACGGAGAACCATACGATCAAAGTAACTTTCGGCGGCTCTGCTGACACAGAACAGCTGATTGATGAGGACTTTGAATCTGGCACGATGCCGACCGGTTGGAAAACAGAACAGACAAACACCACCGCTTATAACGGTAGCTGGAAAATCTATAAGTACTTTAAGCACTATGGGTTGTATTGCTCTGCAGATGAATATGATGCAGAGTATAACCAGGGAATGGTCGGTCAGAATGAAAGAGTGATTTTACCGGCACAAAAACTGAACGGCAAGACTGCAAACATTGTCTTTGAATTTTCGGCCAACCCGGATCGCTTGAAAAGTGGTAAAACGGTTTGCACCTTGGAAGGCTCCACTGACGGTGGCCAGACCTGGACAACTATTTGGAATGCCGGAGATGTAGTAGACCAGTTAAAGAAGGGAACCGTTGCTGACTTCCCCAGTGCGATTGGAACGGCAAACATCTCTCTTCCGGTCCCGGCAGAGATGCAGAAGGATGACGTATTGTTCTCCTTCCATTATGTATTGCCTAAGTACAGCACAGTAGGTACCCTCGTGTTCATTGATAACTTGAAGCTCCAGGCGGACCAATCTTCCTCCGGCGGTGGGGAATCCACTCTGCTGGACGAAAACTTCAATGACCGTACTTCCGGCGGTGCTTTGCCCGATGGCTGGACACAGAACAAGACCAACTCTTCCTATACTTGGAAAATGTACAAGTATTTCAATCAGCTGGGTGCTTATTGCGGATCGGACAATTATGACCCGGATGAAGGTGGCGGCTGGGGCTGGGATAGCCTGAGCAAAGACACCCCTGAGGTTAAGAACGGCGCAAAGCAAGACGAGCGCCTGATTACCCCGGCGTTTGATTTAGCAGGCAAGTCCGGCACTTTGGCATTCCAGTTTACAGGCAACAAAATTAACCTGAAAAATGGGTATATGACAGTTACCGTCGAAGCCTCTGCGGACGGTCAGAACTGGAGCGAGATTTGGAACGCAAAAGAGCATTTTAATGAGTTGACCGATGGTGTTATCAATAGCAATGTTGGAACCGGAGATATGACAGTTGAAGTGCCGAGCAATACCACGAAGCTGGCCTTCCGTTATCAGCGTCCCGCATATAGCCAGAATGGTGGCCCCGTCTTTGTGGACAACGTAAAGCTCACCGCCTCCGGCGGCGGCAGTACGCCGGTCGAGCCGACCACCTTCACCATCACTGCTTCCGCCGGGCAGGGTGGCAGCATCACGCCGAGCGGCGCAGTGTCTGTGGAAAAGGGCGGCAGCCAGACCTTTACCATCAAGCCCTCTGACAACTATGAGATCGAGGACGTGGAGGTGGACGGGGTCTCTAAGGGTGCCGTGGAAACTTACACCATTAGCAACGTGAGCGAAAACCATACCATCGCAGCGACCTTTACGGAGAAGGCTGTAATTCTGCCGGACAGCATTCACGAGGATTTTAACAACAGTGAAGCACTTCCTGCTGGCTGGACGGTTGATGGCCCTAGTTCCAAGTATTACAACACTTGGAAGATCGACCGGTACACAGCGCTGAACAGCAGCAATGCGGCCATCTGCACGCAGAACATTATGTTCAAGCAGGAGCAAAACGAAAAACTCATCCTGCCTCAGATCAAGATGAAGAGCGGTATGGCGCTGACCTTCGATTTCGGCGGTTCTTATGAAGAGCTGAGCAGCGGTTCCATCAAGTTCACTGTGAAAGCCACGAAGGACAAGGGCCAGACCTGGACGGAGATTTGGAACGCGAAGGAGCACCTGCCTACCGTGGACGAGGACAGCTCTGTGGAAGATATCACCGGCAAGGGCAATGTGGCGATTCCCTCTACCTTCTGTGTAGACGGCGCACAGTTTGCGTTTGTGTTTGAGTCTTCCGACCGCCGCAATGGTTCCGTGGCTGTGGATAACGTGGTTCTGGACACCAGCTCCACCCCTGCGCCTGAACGCTATGGTATCACCATTGCAACCGTGCAGAACGGTACCGTGACCGCAGATAAGGCCACCGCCACCGAGGGCGAGACGGTCACGCTGACGGTCAAGCCCGATACAGGTTATCACCTCAAGTCTTTGATGGCAGGGGACAAGACGCTGACCAGCGCTCCCTATACCTTCACGATGCCCGCCAAGGAAGTCACGGTCTCCGCTCTGTTTGAAAAGGATGCGGAGCAGCCGACGACCGGCTCCTACAAGGATGGGACGTATACCGGCTCTGCAAAGGGCCACGACAAGCACGGTTCCTGTCACGGTAACTGTGACGGTCGAGAACGGCAACATCAGCCGCATTGACGTGACCAAACAGAATGAGACGGAAGGCTATTGGGCGAAGGCAATTGCCATCATCGAGAAGCTGCTCGGTTTGGGCAATGACAGCGATGTTAATGATGTAAAGACGATCTCCGGCGCAACGCAGAGCAGCACGGCAATCAAGGAAGCTGTGCAGAACGCGTTGAAGAACGCAGAAGAAGCAGACGGCTCCGAGAGCAACCCCTATGTTATCGCCAACATTGACCAGCTGAAAGCCTTTGCCGATGCGGTGAATAAGGGGAACAGCTATGCGGGCAAGTATGTTGTCCTGGGCGCAAACCTGGACCTGTCGGAGATCGCTATCTGGGCACCCATCGGTAATAGTGACCATGGTAAGACCAATGCGTTTGCTGGCACGTTTGACGGTAAGGGCTACACCGTGAGCCATGTGAACTGCGGCAAAGCCGGTGCAGCTGCAAGCTATGAGGCCATTGGCTTCTTCGGTGTTGTGAGCGGCACGGTGAAGAACCTGAACGTGCAGATCGACAAATTCTATAATACCTATAGTGAGTACAATATTGCTATGGGCGGCTTGGTCGGCATTCTGGAAAGCAAGGCGGTGATCGACCACTGCTCTGTGACCGGACCGGACTTTGCTCTGTCTGATGAAGGAACTGCGGCGAAAGTTGTTGGCGGCTTGGTGGGACACATGAAGTCCAACAGCCTGGTCGCAAATAGCTGGAGTGATATTTACATCAGCGCAGGTTCTCTGGCGCTAAATACCCAGATCTCTGTGGGTGGTATCTGCGGCCAGCAGGCCAAGAACAGCCTGATCGCCAACAGTGCAAGTTTCGGCTCAGTAGTCTCGACGGTGATGACTGGCAAGCTGCGTGTCGGCGGTCTGGTCGGTCAGACCTCAGGTGCAATTTACAACTGCTACACCAGCAGCACCACCAAAGCAACGCTGATGGGTACGGACTTTAAAGCAGACGATGCTGCGGCAACAACAGCTATCGGCCACATGATCGGCAGCTCTACCACTGGTGCAGCCCTATATGACTGCTATTATGACAAGAACGCGGACCAGTTCAGCAACTCTGACATGGCTGGCGACCCCAGCGAGGGCAAGACCGAGCGCCGCCAGGCCACGGGCTGGGAGAATGGCTCGAATGTCAAGACGGACGAGAGCTTCATCAAAGCCAAGACCGCCAGCGAACTGACTTCTGCAGCATTTGCAGCAGTGCTCAACGGCAATCTGAAGAACACCATCAAGTCGGCGGCAACTGCTTACTTCCAGAGCAAGAACCTGCTGACCGGCAGTGCAGACGTTGCCGGTATGGAGGACAAGCTGGATTCCGGTTTCCGCAGCTGGGCACTGACCGGTGACCGTGTTCTGTTCGGTGATGCACCGGTAACAACGGTTGAGGTCAAGTCTGCTGCTCTGCTGGAGCGCCAGACCGTAGCATACGGCACAGCAAAGTCGGCACTCGACCTGCCGAAAACGGTAGAAGCAACGCTGAGCGATAATACGAAAAAGACCGTATCCGTTACATGGTCCTGTGACACCTATAATGGTGAAAAGACAGGCATTTACACCTTCACTGGTACGCTGATCCTGCCGGACGGCATTACCAACCCGAAGGATGTCAAGGCGTACATTGAGGTACAGGTCAAGGAGAAGGAAGGCGGCACTTCCGGCGGCGGTGGTTCCGGTGGTGGCGGTGGCGGTTCGTCCGGGGGTGGTTCTTCCTCCGGCGGCAGCGGGAACACCGGAAACAATGGTTCCAGCAGCACGCCCTTCCTGGACATCCGCACCCACTGGGCCAAGAGCGCCATCGAGAGCGCTGTGGCCAAGGGCCTCTTTGCCGGGACCTCTCCCACGACCTTCCACCCTGACCAGGCCATGAACCGCGCCATGCTGGTGACGGTCCTGTACCGGATGGAGAAGGAACCGACTGCTGAGGGTGACGGCAAGCGTTTTGCGGATGTGCCCGCCGGTGCCTACTACGCCAAGGCCGTGGCCTGGGCTTCGGACAAGGGCATCGTCGCTGGGTACAGTGAAACGCAGTTCGGCCCCGAAGACACCATCACCCGTGAGCAGCTGGCGGTCATCCTGAACCGCTACGCCACCCATAAGGGTTACAACACTTCCAAGACCGCAGACCTGGCGGCATTCCAGGACGCTGACCAGATCAGCGAGTGGGCGCGTGTCCCTGTTCAGTGGGCCAACGTGATGAAGCTCCTCAACGGCCGGACCTCCACCACCCTGGCCCCCAAGGGCAGCGCAACTCGTGCAGAGGTGGCGAAGATCCTCGTGACTTTCCTGGATACCGTGAAGCGGTAAGCAAAAACTATGTGAGTCCTTCTGTCTGACGGCAGAATACAAAAAAGCATCCTCTTGCACTCCAAACAGATGGCAAGGGGATGCTTTCTTTGACGGCATCTCCCATCCGTGCGGATTGTAAAATAAGCGGCTTCGTGGTATGATAAGCAAAACGGAAAGGAGCTGGTCCGCATGCCAAGAGTAAATTTACCGATCGGAACATCTGACTTTGCAGAGATTCGACGCGAGGGCTGGTATTATGTAGATAAGACCGGTTTGATCCGCGATCTCTTGAACACCCGAAAGGCCAAGGTCACGCTCATCACCCGCCCCCGACGGTTCGGCAAAACACTGGGCATGAATATGCTGGCCAATTTCTTTGACATTCGGATGGATAGCAAGGCCCTGTTTGAGGGCCTGGAGGTCAGCAAAGACACGACGCTGTGCGAGCAGTGGAGGAACCAATGGCCGGTCCTCTTTGTCTCGTTCCGGCGTGTGGACGGGCTGAATTTTCAGAGCGCTTACGGGATGTTGAAGGCGACGATCTGTGAGCTTTGTATAGAGCACCGCTACCTGTTAGAAAGTACACAAGTGTCCCATGAACATAAGGAGACGATGAGAAGGCTTTTACAGAAGACAGCTTCTGACGATGAGCTCAGCAGCAGCCTCCTGCTTCTGACGCACATGATGCAGGTGTATTATGGCAAGCCAGTCATTCTCTTGATGGACGAGTACGACGTGCCTCTCGCCAAGGCCAGCGCCAACGGATATTACAAAGAGATGCTGGACGTGATGAAGGGCATCATGCAGGCGATGAAAGACAACTCTGCGCTACAGCTTGCCGTCATCACTGGTTGCCTGCGCATCGCCAAGGAAAGCATCTTCACCGGAACAAACAACTTTGTGTCCGACACGATTACCTCTTCCAGACTGAACGAGTATTTCGGCTTTACCCAAGCAGAAGTAGACCAGCTCTTACAAGACACGGGCCTAACGGACCATGCAGAGGATGTCAAAGCATGGTATGATGGCTATCACTTCGGAGAGTTTGACATTTACTGCCCCTGGGACGTGATGAATTATCTTCAGGACCTTCAATTTGACCCACTGAAGAAACCGGTCAGCTATTGGAAGAACACCAGTGACAACGCGATCATTCGTTCCTTTATTGATTACAGCGGCCCGTCCATTTCTAAGAAGTTGGAACTTCTTCTCTCCGGCGGCTATATTGTCCAGACGATCGAAGAGGATTTGACCTATGACTATCTCCATTCCTCTGAGGACAACTTATGGAGTATCCTGTACCTGACAGGCTATCTGACACGAGTCCGAGAAATTCCGCCTTCTGATGGATCGATCGCTCTGATGATTCCCAACGCAGAGGTGAAAGAAATTTTCCGTTCCACGATCCAGAAATGGTTCAAGGATAGCTCCCAAACTTGGAACCGGCAAGCGATGTTTCAGGCGCTCTGGGCAGGGGACAGTGAGACACTGACGAAAGAGATCGGAAAGTTGCTCCGCAAAACAATCAGTTACCACGATTACAAGGAAGACTTCTACCATGCTTTCTTGGCTGGTATCTTAGCCAGCTTCCACTATTCTGTGGAATCCAACCGAGAACACGGGGAGGGGAGAAGCGACATCGTGCTTTACGATGAGGAAAATTCCCGTGTCGTGATCTTCGAGGCGAAGGTGGCCAAGTCTCCTGAGGAACTGCCTGCGGCGTGTGACGCGGCACTGCGTCAGATCGAAGCGCGGCAGTACGCAGAAGATTTCCGGGATGAGTACGATGAGATTCTGTGCTACGGCATTGCGTTTTACAAGAAGCGGTGCCTCGTCAAACGAGCAACAAACTGAGAGGGACAACACCCCCTTGGGTCCTACCTGCTGCGGCAGGAGACCAAGGGGGTGTTGTCTTTGCCCCAACTGCTGCCAATACTTTCACGTCCCACTGGATCGGCTCGATGCCCATGCCGCGTACCGTTGCGATGACGTTATGACGTTGGGGAGAGAATTGAATATTCTTTTATGTGAATAAATATTTTTTGGACGGAAGTGGCGAGAGGCAAAATTCTAGGAAAAAAAAGAGGGAAAATATCGAAAGTCCACATTGACAAACACGGAAAGTAGCAATATACTGTATGGGCTTTAGAATTTTTATTTGCAATTTTTGCATAAAATAGTGAGATGGGCTTTGACAGAGTGCGGGACCGCGCCGCGCCTTCCCCAGTTTTCTGCCGGGGCTTGTGATGAGGAGGTAACTATGGCTAAAGTAATACTGGATATGAGCCGTTGCAAGGGATGTTTCCTCTGTGCCAGCGTATGTCCCAAGGGCGTGCTGACGCCCTCGAAGGAGCTCAGCGCCAAGGGTTTTGGGCTGATCCATTTGAACGAAGACAAAGAATGTATTGGCTGCGGGTCCTGCTATAAGCTATGTCCCGACTACTGCATCGAGATCGCAGAGCAATAAGGAGGGGGAGAACAATGGCAAAAGTTTTGATCACGGGCAACGAAGCCCTGGCTGAGTCCTGCCTGCGGGCAGGCTGCCGCTTTTTCAGCGGCTATCCCATTACGCCCCAGTCTGCGATCCTGGAGTACCTCTCCTGGAGAATGGACGAGCTGGGCGGAAACTGCGTGCAGACCGAGTCTGAGCTGGCCGGCATCAACATGCTGCTGGGTGCCGCTTCTGCCGGCGCCCGTGCGCTGACCACCACCTCCGGTCCGGGCTTCTCTTTGAAGCAGGAGGGCATCTCCTATCTGTGCGCCAGCGATGTGCCCGCCGTCATCGCGGACATCATGCGGATCGGCGCCGGTCTGGGCGATATTTTCGCCGGACAGGGCGACTACTGGCAGATCACCCGCGGCGGCGGCCACGGCGACTACCGCACCATCGTCCTGGCCCCTGCCAGCGTCCAGGAGACTGCTGACCTGGCCTATATGTCCTTCGACCTGGCCGAGAAATACCGTCATCCCGTCATCATTGCCACGGACGGTGCCATCGGCGAGATGATCGAGAGCGTCGAGCTGCCTGAGATGAAGGAGCACGACATTGATACTTACGACTGGGCCATTCGCCCCCGGAAGGACGGGGAGAAACAGCGGGTCATCTGGAACCGTTTCTGGGACCTGGGCAACGACGAGTACCCCATCTACCTGGTCAACAAATACAACGAGATCGAGGCCAACGAGCAGCGCTGGGAGTCCGTCCAGACCGAGGACGCCGAGATCGTCCTGGTGGCCTACGGCATCAGCTCCCGCGTGGCCAAGTCTGCTGTCATCCGCGCCCGGAAAGAGGGCATGAAACTGGGCCTGATCCGCCCCATCACCCTGTGGCCCTACCCCAAGAAGGCCTTCGAGGCCCTGGGCCCCCAGGTGAAAGCCTTCCTGGACATTGAGATGAATATCCTGGGCCAGATGACGGACGACATCATCCTGGCCGACGGCAACAAGCATCCCGTGGAATTTTATGGCGAGTATTGGCACCTGATCGACGAGAACAAGATCGTGGCCAAGGCCAAAGAAATGTTGGCCAAGTATTAAGGAGGGGGCAGACGATGAACTACAAAGTATCTAAACATATTGATCTGAACCAGCAGGCCTCCTGGTGCCCCGGCTGCGGCCACGGTATCATCTGCCGGATCATCACCGACGCAGCGGACAAGCTGGGCGTGGGTGACCGCATCGTCACCGTGGACGACGTGGCCTGCGGTCAGTTCGGCCAGTACGCCATGGACTACAACTCCATCATGGGCGCTCACGGCCGTGTCATCGCCACCGCCGCCGGCGTGAAGCGGGCCCGTCCCGATGCCCTGCTTATCGCCCGTCCCGGCGACGGCTCTGCGTACAGCATCGGCATCGAGTCCACCATCTCCTGCGCCATGCGCAATGAGAATATTTTAGCGCTGGTCATCAACAACAGCGTCTTCGGCATGACCGGCGGCCAGATGTCTCCCACCTCCCTCATGGGCATGAAGACCTCCACCTCTCCCTTCGGCCGCACGGCGGAGAGAAACGGCAGTATGGTCGACATCGCCAAGCTCCTGGGCCAGGCGGACATCGCTTACCTGGCCCGCTGTTCTGTGGACAGCGTGCCCAACATCATGAAGACCCAGAAGGCCATCGAGAAGGCCCTGACCAAGCAGATGAACGGCGAGGGCTTCTGCCTCATCGAGGTCCTCAGCCCCTGCCCCACCAACTGGAAGCTGTCTCCGGAGAAATCCATGGAGTTCATTCGCACCACCCAGAGCAAGGCCCTGCCCCTGGGCGAGTTTGTCGACAAGGGAGGTAACAAGTAATGATCGAAGTGATTTGTTCCGGCTTCGGCGGCCAGGGCGTCCTGGTGGCCGGTATGATCCTGGCCGACGCGGGTATGGAGGACAACAAGCAGGTCTCCTGGTACCCTTCCTATGGCTTTGAGATGCGCGGCGGTGCCGCCAACTGCGACGTGAAGATCAGCGACGAGGAGATCCCCAGCCCCTTCTGTCTGGAGCCGGATATCGTCTACACCCTGAATGAGACAGCCATCGACACCTATGAGAGCCGCCTCAAGCCCGGCGGCGTCCTGCTGGTCAACAGCTCTCTGGTCCCCGACGAGCGGACCTACCGCGACGATATTCAAGTCATCAAGGTTCCTGCCACCACCATTGCCGACGAGCTGGGCAACCCCAAGGGCACCAACATCGTCATGCTGGGCGCCCTGGCCTGCGCCTCCGACCTGTACGACGAGGCCGCCATGCGCCACGCCGTGGAGCACTACTTCGGCAAGAAGGGCAAGGTCAACCCCAAGAACGCCCAGTGCTTTGACCGCGGCGCAGACGAGGCCCGCAAGCAGCTGTAATTTTTAGTTTAATATTTAATAAGTAGAGTATCTATCGGTCTTTCGGTAGGACCGGACGAAACGAGAGGAGCAAGAGAATGGCGCAGAAGAAGCTGCCCCTGGAGGGCGTAAAAGTCGTAGAGATGGGCACTGTGGTGGCCGCCCCCACCACGGCCCGTGTCCTGTGTGCCTACGGCGCAGAGGTCATCAAAGTGGAGACGCTGGACGGCGACGTGATGCGTCTGGCCGGTACCCATGAGTTCACCCCCTATGAGGATGACCTGAACCCCCTGTTCACCATCCACAACAGCAACAAGAAGTTCCTCTCCCTGAACTTCAAGACCCCTGAAGGTAAGAAAATTCTGATGGACCTGCTGAAGGACGCCGACGTGTTCATCACCAACGTCCGGGAAAAGTCCCTGCTCCGCAACGGCCTGGACTACGAGACGCTGAAGGCCTGGAACCCCGGCCTCATCTATGCCCACTTCCTGGGCTACGGCGACAAGGGTCCGGTGGCCTCCAACCCCGGCTTTGACATCAGTGCCTTCTGGCTGCGCTCCGGCCCCATTGCCGACTGGCAGACCCAGGACTCCTTCCCCTTTCTGCCGACGTATGCCTTTGGCGATATGGCCACCAGCTCCTCCTTCCTGGCGGGCATCTTAATGGCCCTGTACGCCAAGAAGGAGACGGGCCTGGGCACGAAGGTCAATACCTCTCTCTTCGCCAGCGGCATCTGGTGCAACGCCATCGGCGTGGTCCAGACCCAGTTTGACCGGAAGGACCTAAACCCCGACCCCCTGATCTCAACCGCCTCTTCACCACGGAAATCGTGGGCGAGAGCCGCTGCCTGGGCACGACCGACGACGGCCGCTGGATCGGCGTGTACTGCAACGAATATGTTGAGGACAAGGAGAAGCTGGCCAAGCTCTACGGCATTGAGGAGATCATCGACGACCCCCGCTGCGCCACCATCGAGACCATGCAGGAGACCGGTGTCATCGTGGATGTCATCAAGCGCTGCAACGAGATCTTTCGGACCAGGACCGCCATGGAGTGGCGGGACTACTTCAGCGCCAATAATGTCGCCTGCGAGGTGATGATGAAGTCCCATGAGGTCAGCAGCGACCCCCAGGCCATCGAGAACGGCTACATGGTCCCCGTCGAATATCCCGACGCCGACCACACCACCGTCATGATGCCCAACCCGCCCATCTGGTTCAGCGACTACGACCGGAAGGAGTACCAGCCCACCGGGACCATCGGGGCGGACACGGAAGAAATTTTGACCTCGATGGGGTATTCTCCCGAAGAGATCCAAGCCATGAAGGACAGCGGCGCCGTTCGCTGAGCTGCCCGGGAAGGAGAGACCATGAAGCATAAGTTTATTGCCAAGCGCTACTGGAAGGACCAGAGCACGGCCATGGGTCAGTCCGACGTGCTGGCCAAGTCCTTTGACGATGTCATCAACCTCAGCCTGGGCGACCCGGACCTCATCACCCATGAGCGGATCATCGACAAGGCCTTTGCCGACGCAAAGGCCGGGCACACCAAGTATACGGAATTCCGCGGCGACCCGGAGCTGCGCCAGGAGATCAGCAAGTTCTACAAGGAAGAGTACAACATGGACGTGGCTGACGAGGAGATCTTCGTCTGCACCTCCGCCTGCGAGGGCATGTACCTGGTCATGGAGTCCATTCTGGACGACGGTGACGAGGTGATCGTCCAGGCTCCGTACTTCACCCCCTACCCCCAGCAGATCGAGCTGGCCCGCGGCATCCCCGTGGAGTTGCCTACCTATGAGGAGGAGGACTTCCAGATCGACGTGGACCGCCTGGAGAGCCTCATCACCGAGCGGACCAAGGCCTTGCTCATCAACTCGCCCAGCAACCCCACCGGCAACTGCCTGTCTGTGGAGACCATGCAGAAGATCGCTGCCATCGCCGAGAAGTATGACCTCATCGTGGTGGCCGATGACATCTACACGGCGTTTAGCTATCAGAGCCCCTTCGTGCCCTTCGCCTCCCTGCCCGGCATGAAGGAGCGGACCATCATCCTGAACTCCTTCTCCAAGAACTTCACCATGACCGGCTGGCGCGTGGGCAATATCATCGCCCCCGACTATATCATCCGGATCGTTCAGCAGGTCAACGAGAACGTGGTCTTCACCGCCCCTTCCATCTCCCAGCGGGCCGGCATCTATGCCCTGCGCTACCGGAAAGAGATCCAGCCCCCGATGATCGAGGAGTACCGGAAAAGAATGTTCTACGCCGCCGAGCGCATCAACGCCATTCCCAAGCTCAGCGTGCTCTATCCCCCCAAGGGCTCCTTCTACCTGTTCGTGAATATCAAGGGCACGGGCCTGAACAGCGTGGACGCCGCCGACATGATCCTGCGGAAGGCCCACGTCCTGACCCTGCCCGGCAACGCCTTCGGTGCCTGCGGCGAGGGCTACATCCGCATCGCCTGCACCTGCAACGTAGAAACCCTGAAAGAGGCGTTTGACCGCATCGAGCGTGCGCTTCAATAAAAAACACTTCATCCACGCGATGAGAGAAAGAGAATTTATGAAAAAATCAGTGATCGATAAACCGATCTCCATCACCTGCGTGGCCCTCATCGTGGCCTTCGTAGCCCTGGTGATCGTGAAGCCGGATGCAACGATCAACGCGGTCAACGTGATCTTCGATTACGCCACGGCGATCTTCGGCGTTCCCATCCTCTGGTTCGTCTTCATCGGCCTGTTCGTCTGCCTGTATCTGGCCTTTGGCAAGTACGGCAAGATCAAGCTGGGCGACGGCAAACCGGAATACTCCCTGTTCAGCTACATCGCCATGATGATGTGCGCAGCCCTGGCGGCTACGGCCGTCTACTACTCCTTCGTGGAGTGGTCCTTCTACTTGGCCGAGCCGTCCTTCGGCCTGGAGCCTTACTCCCGCGAGGCCGCAGAATATGCCCTGCCCTATGCGTTTTTCCACTGGGGCTTTGCCGTGCAGGTCGTGTTCGTCCTGCTGGGCGTGTGCATGGCCTACGGCTTCTATGTGAAAAAAGTCCCGCACCTGCGGGTCAGCGCCATCTGCGGCGAGATGATGGGGAACTACAAGTATAAGAAGCCCCTGGGTAAGATCATCGACGCCCTGACCATCCTGAGCATCATCGGCGGCGTGGGCGTTGTGTCCATGGGCGTGGGTGTGCCGATCATCACGGCGGCCATCTCCAAGGTCTTCGGTGTGGACGCCAGCTTTGCCGTGAACCTCATCGTTTTGCTCATCGTGGGCGCGGTGTTTACCCTGACTTCTTTTGTGGGCGTGAAAAAGGGCATGAAGCGGCTGAGTGATCTGACGATGTATCTGGCCATCGGCCTCATGGCCTTCATCTTCATCTTTGGCCCCACCGGGTTCATCCTGAAGAACTTCACCTACAGCTGCGGCAAGATGCTCTCGAACTACATCGACATGAGCCTCTTCACCGACCCCATCGGCAACAGCGGTTTCCCGGAGGCCAACACCATCTTCCTCTTCACCCTGGCCTTTAACTACGCCGCCCTCATGGGCATCTTCATTGCCAAGATCTCCAAGGGCCGGACCATCAAGGCCGTCGTCCTGAGCTGCCTGGGCGGCATCAGCGTAGGCACCTGGATCATGTTCGGCATCAACGGCAGCTTCGGCCTCCACGCCGAGCTGACGGGCCAGTTCGAGCTGTCTAAAGCAGAGGACATGCAGGCGGGCCTCATGACCCTCTTTGAAACGCTCCCCCTGGGCAAGGTGGTCCTGCCCATTGTCTTTGCCGTCGTGACCATCGGCTTTTTGGCGACGTCCCTGGACTCGGCGTCCTTCGCCATCGCCGTGGCGGGGTCCAAGTCCCTGGACAGCAACGGCAACCCCAACACGGCTTTCCGCCTCATCATGTGCGTGGTGCTGGTGCTGATCCCCATGGCGTTCCTCTTCACCGGCGCTCCCTTCTCCGCCATCAAGACCCTGTGCATCGTCCTGTCGATCCCGTTCCTGTTTGTGATCCTGGGGATGCTGGTGGGCCTGTTCAAGTGGCTGAAAGCCGACCAAGGCAAGGCAGAGCCGCCGCAGATCGAGCAAAGCAAGGAAAACTGACCCTCGATCCCAACCTCATCATAAAGCAACAGCGCATCCCGACCGGCTTTCGCCGGGGGATGCGCTGCTGCTTTATCCTTGCGAAAAGATCCGAAAGAGCGGATGCTATTACATCGATAAAACCGGTCTGATCGGGGAAATATTGAACACTTCTGGAGTCCAAGTGATGCTCATCACCCGCCCCCGGCGCTTCGGCAAAACACTGGGCATGAATATGACGAGATCCTGTGCTACGGCATTGCGTTTTACAAGAAGCGCTGCCTCGTCAAACGAGAGCCAAACTGAGAACGACACATAAAACGGAAGAAATCACGAGACAGAGCCCCAGAAAGGTAACAATTTTGGTACCTTTCTGGGGCTCTTCCCATTTCTTTGTAAAATGGAGGGCAGATAGTATGGGATCACTATATTCCCAACACAAAGCGGAACGAAAAAAGAGGAGGAAACGGAATGAAGAAACGAGCGTTGAGCTGGCTGCTGGCCCTCACCATGCTCCTCACCCTAGCCCCCCAGGCCCTCCCCACCTGGGCCTCGGCGGAGGAAAGCAAAACGGAAACCAAGCTCTCGGCCAACACCTATAGCGCGCTTGGCCTGAGCCAGGATGTGAACACATCAGCCCTGCCAAAGGGACAACAGCCCTACGGCAAGGCAGAGCCAGGCAACACCGTTGCCACGAACGTCATCAACGAGCTGTACGTCAACTTCAACGGCAGTATCCACTACGGGTGGAGTGTTCTGGATAACCTCACGATGCAGTATAAAGACGGAGAGGGCATTAATTGGACCAGCTCTGATAACTTCTACGGTGCTATGGGTTATTGGCGCCCCAACCAGCAGACCGTGAAGTATAGTACAGGTAGCTCTACTAAGGGCGCTCTGTTTGCAACGAATAAAACAGCCGGGGAGCATGATGATCACCTTGGTAAATCCATCAACTCTGCCAACAAGCACCTTACCTACCAATACAGCAAATCCGAAGCCTTCTCCCCGAACACTGGTAAGGATAACTACGTTGCCGAAATGACGATCGACAGTGCCAGCCAGGTGTATCTCTACATCTACCAGGTAGAGGGCGGGAACAAGAGATACGTTCGCGGTACGAAGGTGTGCGACGCCAGAGCAAGCGGGGGCGACGCAAATGACAAAACAAACATCATCTATAACTGGGAATACGACGCCATGTACGACATCGCCGCCGGTGACATGGACGGCGACGGCTACGACGAGATCGCGGTTTATGCAGAAAATGGTGTATACCTATATTCTTTTGATGGAAGAACACTGGGACAGTTGGTGGACACCTATACTGCAATAAATCCAACCGTGACGTCAAGTGACGGAAGATATAAAAAGTTGAAGACGGTGGTTGTCACGCTGGCTTTCGGCGACCTCAATGCGGATGACAAGGACGAGCTGGTCATTGCGGAGAATATAGGCTATGGAGCAACTAACATAGCTAACGGTAAAGTGGGAATCTATAGACTTGAGACTAATGAATCAACTAAGAAGAACACTTTAGTAAAAGCAATGGAGGATGATATTTCATTAGCAGTACCGAGTTCAAGTGGTATATTCAATGCTGCTCCGATGGTTCGTTACGCAAACGTTGCAACCGGAGATATTGACGGAGATTATCAGGATGAACTGGTTATTGCTGGTTATATATCGTCAAAAATGCCAAATGCTACCTGTAATCGAGGCGACATTGCTTACATGATTGTAAAGGGTAACAGCGATAATCAGTTTAAGCACAGTGACTGGAAGGCGGTAGATACAAGCAAAAACAGAATTGATTTGCTGGATCGTGTTGTGGACAATGAGAACCAACTGATCCCCCCGGTGGCCCTGACCTGTGCGGCGACGCAGGGCGTAGGACATTCGGAGCAGCTCTTCTTGGGCGGCTGGCTGTACAGTGTGGGTCTCAGTGCAGACATGTCAGTTACGCTGAGTCCCCTCACCCGCATCTCCACCAACCGTGAATATAAGAAGGACAACGGCAACAAGGCCAACAAGGAAGAGATCTTTGTGGTCAACGTGGTGGCCGGGAACTTTAACGGCAACCGGAACGGGCAGGAGCAGATCGTGTATGCCTTTGGCATGAAGCACGACGGCTCGGACCGGTATTGGTATGACATTGGGTATATCAATAAGAAAGACCCCGGTCCTACAAATGCAGGCCAGCCTTCCGGCTACTGGTACGGCCAGGAGCAGGTGATGAACTACGAAAGCTCCTACAACCGCGACAGCAGCAAGGCCCGGGCTAGCCTATACCTCTCGCTGGCGGCGGTGGACTGCGACAATGACAGTACGCTCATGCGCTACAAGGGCCAGACCGTCACCTGGACGAAGCCGGAGGTGCTGACGGTGCTGCAGTCGGCGCCGTATTTCCAGGATTTGCAGGATACGCGGGATTATATTAACCAGGGGCAGACGGCTTATGGTAAAGGATATGGAACGGGTGATAAGGTAACAACGGGCGCCAGTCTCAAGGTGGGGACCTATGTATCCTATGAGCAGGACTTCTCTATTTTTGGCGTAAAAGTAGCCTCAATCCAAGCGGAAGCACAGTCTACCCACGAGTTTGAGTATGGATTTGAAGCAGAAAAACAAAAAAGTATAGACATCACATATAGTGGCAGCGCCGGGGATGACTACGCCGTTGTCTATGCTGTGCCCTACATGGAGTACCAGTATGAGACATGGGTGCCAGGGTATACAGTGACAAGTGATAATTTGAATACATATATAGCGCAAAAACTTGGAAAAGCAGAAGGGGAGGTTACAGATACAGATCGACAGAAGGTAATGGATGAATTTGGCATCACGATAGGAACGACAGTAGAGGGCAGCTGGCAGGCGAGTTCTGTCATGGTGCCGATGGAACCGAAAACGGTTTTAATCTCTGTGGATGCCTACGATAAGATTGCGGAACAGACCGAGGGTTTGGAGCCGATTCGAGGCAATATCCTGAACAGTACACCGGGGGAACCGGCAACCTACGATACCTTTGGTTCGAGGAGCGGATTTGAACGGATTGGTACGGATCAGGCAGTGACCACTGGGAAAGGCGGCAATATTTCTATTGAGGGTAGCACGGAAACAACGAAAACGCACAACTTTAACTATTCCTATGAGTTTGAAGCAAAACTAGGAGCTGGTGCAGGTGGCCTGACGGTAGGCGTTTTAGGCGGCTTTGGAGCGAATGTAGGCGGTGGATTCTCAGAATCCACGAGCAAATCTTGTGCAGCGACGGTGGATAACCTGCCCTCAGACGCTAACAAGTACGGCTTTGATTGGCGGTTCGGCACGCGAGAAGCAACGCTGAACGGCAACCCTGTTCTGGTTTTGGAGTATCAACTTAGTAACGTGGCCCAGCCCCCCAGTATGCCCAGAAACCTGCGGGTGGACTCTGTCACGTCTAACAGCGTGACGTTGAAGTGGGACAAGGTAACTGGCGCAGGTGCATATAAGATTTATCAGAGAGCAAGCAATAATAAAATACGTCATATTGCTACGGTCCCTGGTACAGCGGAATCTTATACGGATACGAACGTCAACCCCAATAACACCTATACATATTGTGTACAGAATGTGAGCCAAGTAGGGGGCGAAAGTATCTACTCCACAGATGTGCGAGCCATTACGCTGACGGATGCAAACGGCAACTTTGTCATCAAGCAGCAACCGGGAGACCTCAGAACTTATGTTGGCGGCACAGCCACCACGACGGTTGAGGCGGAATATTTGAAGAATGGTCAGTCGCAGGAGCTTAAGTATTACTGGGAACGGTACAATACAAAGACAAAGACATGGGATGACGATTCAAATGGCAGCCCACAGCTCAGTGTTTCTGTAAGGAACGACACGGTTGACGGAACAAAGTACCGCTGCCAAGTCTACTTCGACTCCAACCTCTATATCTACACCGACCCCGTGACCCTGACGATCGGTAAAGCGAACAGTGCGACCCAGTTGGGGAGTAGTGTTCAGTCGGGCGCGACGGTGAACGCTTCGTATGTGAAGACGGAAAAAAAGAAAACAGGAGTCGAGGATGACGTACCTGTAAAGGTTACCATAGGGAATAAGACGTACACGAAATATACAAAGGAAAATGTGGAAGTGTATCTCGATAAAGATGGTAAATACTACTCTATTTCGGGAGAGACAGCAACACAACTTACTAAGCGAACAGAATCTTCCGCGTTGACCTACAATACCGGCAGTGATTCTGATACTATAACTGTGAACTACATTCCGTATGGGAGTCTAACGAAAGACAATAGTTACAGCAAAGAAACTAGTCCGATAAAATACACATATATAGATGAAGATAATAATTCAATAGAGTACACGGCAGATGAAAAATACGGCACCGGTACTACTGGCTCGACAGCATATAAATGCATCGTGCCGAACACAACAACAGAAGAGGCATACGACTTCTGGTTTGTGGTAATCGGAGATAATAAGTATGCAGCTGATCTTGAGACGAAGACGACTGTGACAGTTGGCGACAAACACATACCCATTGATGAGCTGACGCTGGCAACGGAACAAAAGGAAACTGAAACAGTTGAAGAGACCTACAAGGAAGGAGACAAAGTCACTCTGACCGCTACGCCGAGCGACCCGAGTCAGCCTAGGCTTAAACTCTCCGGCAAGGTCGTGTTCAAGATCGTCAACTCGATCGGTGACGGCAGCAAGACGGTGGATGCGACGATTGGAGGCAATGGTACGGCGACAGCCGAATGGATCCCTACGGCGGCGGGCGTGTATACGATCACGGCGGCGTATGAGGGCAACGAAAAGTACATGGGTTCCGTTTCGAGCCAGACCATTACGATCAACGTGGTGGTCCCCGGGCAAAAGACGCTGATGATCGACAGCCCGAACAGCATGACCTATGGGGACGCTGCGATTGAGCTGAAGACTACGCTGCTGAAGGGGGCGAAGAACAGCGAAAGTGCAAGTGTGGAGACGAACTTGAACGGCGTAACCTACTCTGTGAAGAATGCGGACGGGACTGCGGTTCCGATTACTGGTAGTAGGTTTACCCCCACAGCGGCAGGGACTTATACTGTTACGGCAACGTATACCATTGACTCTGAAACGCTCACCGCGACCAAGAGTATCGTGGTGAATAAGAGAACGGTGACGATCGTGCCGAAGGTGGACAAAGATACCAAAAACACGAGTTTTGAGCCGGTCGGGATTGCGAATGATACAGATAAGGCCCTCTTTAGCTTAAAAACAAAGCAAAACCAAACCGGCAACGTTGACATCTCTTGTGCTGGGATCAACACCACGGCCGCTGGCGAGTACCGGATCACGGTGACGTACACTGCGACACCTGAGATTGACAAAAACTACATCGTAGTCTGCGACAATACACAGGTCTATGAGATCAAAGACAATGTTGTCAAAGTGACCAACGCGACCAACAGCAGTAACGGCAGCGTGGAGCTGAAGTATAGCTTGGAAGGCAGCAATGACCTGGTTTCTGTGTATGGAACTTCGATGTATATACCGAAAAATGCGAAGCTAATCGCGGTGGCAAGCCCGAAGAGGGGGTATCGAGTGGAGAAGTGGACGGAAAAGGTTGGAGAAGCCCAAGAAGATACGATCTTTTCGTCTGGAAATGTTTATGAGACATCGAACACGATCACGATTCCATCTGGGAAGCTACAAACAGATAAATACTCCATTAGGGCTGATTTTGCTGAAGTCTACTATAATTTGACGATTGGATTCCAGCCAGACAAAACCGGCTCCATTGAGGCGTACTACTTGACGGATGATGGGATGAAGGGAGACACCTTCTACTCTTCTACCTCGCCGTCCCTAACGCCGACCACGGCTACAAAGAAGCTCAGCCCGCTGAAGAAAGTGCGGATCACGGCGACTCCGGCGGAGGGCCAGGTGATCTCTGGGTGGAGAATCTATTCCGGAGATAACGATCAGACAGGCACTCTGGTAGAAAATAATGGAACGATCTACACGGGGAACACCTATACCGTATCGTCGATCAACGCGAACACCCGAATTGAGGTGCAAACGGAGGCGAAGGCAGCGAAGACGATCAAAGTTACTCTGGTAGGCCAAGATGGTGCCAACCTCGGTTCGCAAGCCTCTGTTTCGTTTAACGCAAAAGAAGCAACGAGTGTAGATGGAACCTACACCTATACAACTGCGCAGCATGACAATGTTGTGATCAATCTGACCACCCCGGACAGCTTGATTGTAGACAGCTGGAAGATTGGGGACACAGAGCAGAATGTTGGCACTCTGTCTAACAACAAAAAGACGCTCTCAATCTCCAACTTGCAGCTAACCGCAGGCAGTCTGGAACTGACGGTTCACTGCAAAGCGCCCAACTCCTATGGGGTGACAGTGAAGCAGATGCTCGATGACACAGAGGTGACAGAGACAGCTAATCTTCCGGCTACCATTACGATCAAGAAGAACGGAACAGACGACACGGTAAATTGGAGCAGCAGCGATGATAATAAAGTGCCGGAGGCAACGATTCTCCGTGTGATCATCCAGGAGAAGCCAGGCTATGAGCTTCAGAGCGTGAGCTGCAATGGAGAGGAGCAGACTACCCAGGACACGGAGGGTGGAAAAGCCTTTACGATCAATGGTGTGCATGCTGGCGTGAATATCGTGGCGACCTTTGTGAAGCTGGACGAATATACTGTTACCTTCTCGGTGGTGGATACCAACGGAGATGAAGAAGGAGGAGGTACAAACGGTACCCTGACCGCAACAGCTGAGCGGAAGGGCAAGACATACGATGGCTTCGGAAATGGAAGCACTGTCTACGAGGGCGCTACGGTCACCTTTACTGCGAAACCTAACGAGGGTTATCGTGTGAAGGAGTGGCAAGTGGATGGTGTGCCTTATACAGATGCTGGAACCAACACAAACCTTACGCTGACACCTACGAAAAACACAGAAGTTACTGTTCAGTTTATGGAGAAGGGTAACCAACTTACCTTTAATGCAGAGGATACTAACGGCATTATTGAGAGCGTAAAGGTTGGGGACAAAAATGTTAATTTCTCCGGTGGGTTTACTTTGGATGCCGATGCTGCCGTTACTGTGACGGCAAAGCCGAATCCGGGCTATGAGGTAAAAGAATGGAAAGTTGATGGTACCCCAGTTAAAGATGCTACTGGCAACACCTATGTTTACACTGCTGACGGAATGACAGGCGCGGCCATTTCTGTGACCTTCCAGCCGGTGAAGTATTCTATCACCTGGGGCGGCACGAACGGAACGGTTACAGCTGCTGGATATGACGGTAGCTCGGCTGAGATCCGTGGAGGGAAAGCTCTTACCTTTACGGCAACACCCGCAAACGGATACAAGTTTGACCATTGGACCGTGAACGGAGTGAAATCTGAGGGAGCCATGAATCCCTTGGCTTGGACAGTCCCCCACGGCCAGGCTGAGACTACGCCTGTGAACTCCTATGAGATTCGGGCAGTCTTTGTGTCGGATGAGCAGACCCATACAGTGACGTATACCGTCAATGATGCGGCTGGCGGTACTGTGACCACAGAGAGCGGTGACAACGGTTCCATCACAGTGGCGGCAGGCACCAACCTGACCTTTACGGCGCACCCGAACCAGTATTACCATGTGAAGACCTGGAAGCTGGACGGCGATCCTGTGGACGGCAGTGTAAACCAGAATACTTACACGCTGAGCAACGTGGCAGCAGCTCATACCGTAACCGTGGTCTTCGCCAAGGCAGTCAGCTATACTGTCGGCTATCAGGTAGAGGACGGAAACGGTACGCTGAAAGCGACCAAGAATGGCACAGCCCTGACCCTGACAGAAAGCCAGACAGAAAATGTTCCAGCTGGTTCTAAACTGGTGTTTACCGCTGTGCCTGCAACTGGTACGAACAACTACATGGTCGAGAAGTGGATCGTGAACAATACAGATGTCACCCAGACTAACATGGAAGAACTTGGTGTCACGATGGAGCACTATCTCTCCAACACATTGACCATTGATAGCTTGGACAAGAATGTTACCGTAAAAGTTAAGTTCAAACCTTACGGCGCAGTTTCCATTCCTACTGGTGGAACGGGTTATACGATTGATGCAACTAATGGGCGCGTACCGGCGGAAACCTATGCTGGCGCACCGGAAACCGAGATCCGTAAAAACGGTGACTTGACGTTCACGGTCAAACCGAATGGCGCTAAACACTATATGACAATCGGCACGTTGGTCATCAACGGCTACGACTGTATTGCAAACAAGGTTACAGATAAAACGAAATACAACGCAAAATGCGATTCTGTCAGCGCCAAAAAGAATGATGATGGGAGTTACACTGTTACCATCACCAATGTCAAGGATGAGGTTGAGAAGACGATTGTTGCCCATCAGGTCATTGTTGGTGGCCTGACCGTACCTACGGCATTTGCAGGCAAGGAAGAGCTGGATTCGGCGGAGAAGATTCGGACCAAGCTGGAAGCGAGCTTCACCGGTAGCAAGGATGGCATGGCGTTCTACGATATCGCGCTGAAATACTACAATGGTACGCAGTGGGTAGATGTAGACGAAACGAACTTCCCCGCAAACGGCGTGGATGTTGTCCTGCCGTATCCGACCGGAACGGACAAACAGGATAGATTCCAAATTGTCCACATGCTCACCCACAGTGGCCATGAGGGCGAGATCGAGCGTATCACCGCAAGCAATGAGACGGACGGTCTGCACTTCCATGTCAACAGCCTCTCTCCCTTCGGTGTGAGTTGGGTCAAGTACGTTGCGCCTACGCCTGGCGGTGGCGGCGGCGGGGGCGGCGGTGCAGTGAGCACCTACACCCTGACCTTTGACACCAACGGCGGCAGCGCGATCGACAAGATCACGAAGGACAGCGGGACGACCATCGACCTGGCTGCCTACAAGCCCACCCGCGCGGGGTACACCTTCGCCGGTTGGTTCAGCGACAAGGTGCTGACCAAGGCCGTGACCAGCGTGAAGCTGACGGCCAACACCACGGTCTACGCCAAGTGGACTCAGAACGGCGGCACGGCAGAGAATCCCTTCGTGGATGTGAAGGAGGGAGCTTACTACTATGACGCCGTCCTGTGGGCCGTGGAGCAGAAGATCACCAGCGGTACCTCCGCCACGACCTTCAGCCCCGATGCCTCCTGCACCCGCGCCCAGATGGTGACGTTCCTGTGGCGGGCGGCTGGGTCCCCCAAGGTCGAGAACGGGAAGAACCCCTTCGCTGACGTGAAGGCAGACGCTTACTACTACGACGCCGTCCTGTGGGCGGTGGAGAAGGGCGTGACGAGCGGCACCTCCGCCACCACGTTCAGCCCCGATGCCACCGTGACCCGTGGGCAGACCGTGACGTTCCTGCATCGGAACGCCGGGTCCCCGGAGGTGAGCGGCACGATGCCGTTTACCGACGTGGAGGCCGATGCCTATTACGCCAAGGCCGTCCAGTGGGCGGTGCAGCAGAAGATCACCACCGGCACCAGCGAGACCACGTTTAGCCCCATGAGTGACTGCACCCGCGGGCAGATCGTGACCTTCCTGTACCGGGCCAAATGATCCTGATCCAGCGCTTTGCGTGATCGGATCGTGATAACAAAATCAAGTAGGCGGCTCCCAAAATTCGGGAGCCGCCTACTTGATTTCTTTCAGAGAGGGGGATCAGATCATTGGTTTTGCAGGTACCGCGCCAGCATGGCGGCCACCTGCGCCCGCTGGGCGTTGTCCTTGGGGGCGATGGTGTTGCTGCCTACGCCGTTTACGATGCCGTTCTGATTGGCCCAGAGCAGGGCGTCCTCGGCGTAGTCACTGACGCTGGCGGCGTCGGCGGCGTGCAGGGTGCCGCTCACACTGGGAGACCCGGCGTAGCGGTACAGCAGCGTGGCCAGCTGCTCCCGCGTCACGGGGGCGGTGGGGTTCGTCCCATCGGAGATGCCGTTTTTCTTGGCCCAGTCGGTGCCGACCTCGTACCAGGCTTGCCCTTGGCCGGGGGTGGTGTCCACGCCGGCCAGGCGGGCCAGGACCGTATTGACCATGCCGCGGGTCATGGGCTGGGACACGCCGAACTGGTTGCCGCCCACACCGTTGAACAGCTCACGGGCGGCCACGAAGTTCACCTCGTCCCGGCTCCAGTGGTCCTTGGTGTCGTCAAACGTCTTGGAGTTGTCGATGATCTTGACCGTCGTGCTGCCGCTGAGCTCCAGCTGCACGCCGTGTTCTGTGGGCTTGCTGTCCTTGACGAGCTCCTCCGTGCCGTCCTCATGGACGATGACGGCCACCGTGCCGGAGGTGACGTTCTCCACCGGGATCTCGACGGTCGTCTTGTTGGCGTTGTTCGGCACGTCGATTTTGATCTTTGTGGCGGCATTGGCGTCCTTCGCTGCCGCAATACCCTTCACGGGAACGGTTACGGCTTCGCCCTTCTCCTGCGCCTCCTTCACATCCCGGTCGCTGAGCTTGGCGCTGGCCTCGGTCGTGGTGTTGCCCTTGGTATCGGTCTTCGTGACGGTGCTGCCGGTGGAGCCGCCGGGGGTGGTGGCGGTGGTCGTCTCGGTTTTGGAGCCGTCGGCTTTGGTTTCCGTTTTGGTGGTGGAACCGTCAGGGTTCTTGACGGTGTCCGTCTTGGTACCGGTATTACCGGAGCCGCCGGAAGAGGGGCGGGTGGTGATGGTCAACTTGCCGGGGACGTAGGTGATTGTGTAGTTGCTCCCTGCGTCTGCCTCGCTGATATTGACGACAAACTCGCCGACCTTGCTCATGTCAGGTGTGGCCACATAGGACAGCTTGGGGGTCTTCGTCAACTTATCTTCTTTGAACAGACCAGTCACAGTGTAGTCGGTGTTTTCCACCAGCTCCGTAGGCAGGGTGGGAACGGCGCTGCCGACGTAGGCGCTCCGGTCCTTTGCTGTAACGGTCAGGGGAGCTGGTTTGATCGTCACTGTGATGCTGTTTACTTCAGACATTGTATGGTTGCTGTCACCCATCACTTTATACCAGATGGTGTAATTTTTTGCGCTGGTAGCACAAAAATCGCCGTACTCGACGTAGCCTCCATAGTGGTGCATACTATAGACTAGTGTTCCGTCCTGCGTGGAACCAGGGCCGAAGAGCTGCTGTGCAGTGCCGTTGTAGGTCAAGTCATTTGCCGTGGGGGGCGTGCACGTTGCTTGGGCTTTGTCGATGGTGAACTCAGCGCCGCCGCTGACGATATAGTTGCCAACATCATTATCCTTGAGAATGATCTTAGCCGTGCCTGCGTTGGTGTTGTTCTCATAAGAAACCGTGTATTCGCTTGCGGGGATGGTCGTACCTTCATCCTCGACGGTGAACGTCGGTTCAATAGCCTTGCCAGTGTAAGTGTAGCTGCCAGTGACAGTTACAGTAGCCGTCACCGCCTTGCGTGCGATGGTGTACGCCTGCTTGACTTCGCCGGTGTAGTTGCCCGTGCCGGAGATGGTCAGCTCGTAGCCCTTGGCATCCTTGCCGGTGTTGCCGGATATGGTGTAGTCTGTGCCAGCGGTCAGGGTCGTTTCATCCAGTTTAACAGAGGTGACGGCCTGCGTTTGCTCACTGCCCTTGTAAGTCAGGCTATCGCCCAGTGCGACTTTTGCACCTTCGATGCTCTTGGGGTTCACTTTGACGGCCACTTCGCCGGTCGTGGGGGCGTATTCCTCGTAGCTCTTAGCCGGGGTGAACGTCCATTCGGCTTCATAGCTGTCGCTTGCGTCTGGCTTGACTGTGCCATTTTTCCACGCGAACGTGCCCTTGACCTCTTCTCCGGTGCCGGGGTGTTTCATCGTGCCGGTGGCCGTAAGCTTACTTTCGTTCAGCGTCTGACCGTAGGTGATCTCCGATGCGCTGACGGTGACGCCCGATGCATTGGGGGGGATCCTTTCGCTAATGTAGACCTTGATGGTAAACTCGAACTTCTGATAGTTCGTGGTCACAACCGGGACGGTTATCGTGCCGATTTGTGTGTTAACATCTGAGGTGTGCGCAGACACAGTGGGCAGAGTCAGAATGCCTTCCTTTGACACGGACATACCGTTGTTGCTGTCGAGGTAGGTGCTATCCGTAAAATGGTAATCACGCCCTTGATACTGGATATCGCCATACTCGCAGCCCTCAGACAGCTCCGGCAGGAGCGCGGCCAGATCGATCGTGTAGGTCTTTGCCAGATCGTTGAAAACAAGCTGCGTGATCTCACCCGGTGAGGTCACAGTGGCTTGCTTGATGGTGAAGTCTGCTAAGCCGCTCTGGTTATATGTCTTTGACGAGGCGGGCTGATTATCGAGAGCGGTTTACAACACGTAATTGTTGTTTTTGAACGTTACTGTAAATTGAATATTCTTTTCCCCAACTTCTGGCGAAGCAACATACTCGCCCGCAGCGTTCTTCGTGACAAAGCATACGTCCGAAATGGTGTAGGCGCTGCTCGGAACATCGACGACGCCAGAAGCAGAACGTGTTTTGAATGTCAGAGCCGTTGCCCATTCTTCCGCAGTCTTAGTGACTGTCGCCGTGCCGTCATAGGTCTTGGAAATGTCAGAGGAAACCTCGACGTGGTCGATCTTTATCGGCTCGATCTTCCAGTCCTTTTCGATCGTGCCGGAGTAGTTGCCCCCGCCCTTGATGGTCAGCTTGTAGCTGCCCGCGTCGGTCTGCTTCGGGACCTCCATGGTGTAGTCATTATCTCTACTCAGCGTTTTATCGCCGAGCTTGACCGTGACTTTCGGCTCCTGTAGCTTGCCGTTGTAGGTCGGGCTTTGAACTGTGACCTCCGCGCCCTCAAGGCTGATCGGCGTAACGGTGATGGTGATCTCGGCGCTCTTGGAATAGCCGTCGCTGGTGAAGGTGACGCGGTAGGTGTACGTCCCGGCAGGAAGATCGGCGGGTAACTTATAACTCGTGCCAGCCGCCCCTTCCAGCGGGGGGATCGCCGTATCGTCCGTAAGTTTATACCACGCGCAGCTGAGGTTTTCTCCGCTCGTTTCGCTCAGGTTGCAGCTTGAGACCAGTGTTACCTCTCCCGTCGCACCATATGCTATGGTCAAGATTTCCTGATTGTTCTTGTCCTTTGCGTACACATTGACGCTCTGGATAGGAGCCTTCTCAACGGTGACAAACGACCCCTCTGTTGTTTGGAGGTAACTGTCATTCGCCCAGTAACCGTTTCCGTACTTGAAGGCATAGCCCTCCTCCAGCAGACTACCGAGGGTCAGATCGGTCACCTTTTCATTGAAAATCGTCACCTTACCAATTCTGCCCTTCGTCGTACCGGAGTCCTTGATCGTCGCCTTGGCGTCCACGCTCAGTGCATCGACGCTGTGACCGTTCAGATCAAAGATGAACGGATTATTGATCATCACTGTCGTTCCGGTCACGTCCGCCAGCAGCTTCAGCGTGCAGCCGTCGTTCCGGGTCGCATAAGAGAGCGCGCTGCCGAAGGTATCATAATAGGTGACATCCTCGCCCGCCGTCACGCTGGCGGCGAACTGCTTTTTGCAGACCTCGCAAGCGCCGCTCTCGTCTACCGAAGTGTGCGGGCAGGTGTAGCCGCAGGCACACGCACCGTCGGTAAAGCTGTGCTGGTGCTCTTTGACCTTCACGTTGTACAAATATCCGCCTGTGCTATTGGCGGCATTGACGAGTTGGTCGTTATTGTCGTAGAAGGCACAACCATCCGCCAGTAGATCAAGGAAAGAACCGCTGGAATTGGGATACCAAATATTCGCGAATGTGCCGCCGGAGAAGAAAACGGAATCGGAATCGCCTCTACGAAGGTCTACCTCTTGGTTGAAGGTTCCGCCCTTAATGGTCAGCTTGCCATCGTTTATCGTGATTCGTCCACCGAAGGTGCCACTTTGGATGATCAGATCGCCATTCGACTGCACATTCAGAAGAGAGGTGCCAGCCATTCCGCCGGTTTTCCCGGTGCTGTTGTCCTGGACGATGACCTGCGCATAAATATAGAGCTCTGCATTTGTCGTGGCTGTTTTGCCGTTGAGCTCCAGGGTAAACGCTGTTGAGAGAGAATGCCACCTAGTGACCGCCGCATCGCTTAGCAGCGTGATGGTATCGCCGTCCTTCACCGCATCCAGCGCGTCATCGAGCGAGGTATAGTTGGTGATCACGTCGTCGCTCGTCGTCACCGAAGCGACATCGTTGCTAACCGTAAGCTCCACGGTTGTTGACCGTTCCTCTTTGTAGTTCGTGGTTTCGCCGGTCTTGGCATAGACGTAATATGTGCCGGGTTCGCTGATTGCAGTGTTCTCGTCAATCTTGGGAACGGCATTGCTGCCTTCAAACTCCAAATATCCAGATTTGATCGGTGTATAGTAGTATGTCACCGCAGCACCTTCCTGAACACCGTCGACAGACAGAAGCGGAAGGAGTTTTTCGCCCACCGCACAAGTCGTCTTGGAAAGGGACATGGTCAGCTTGGGATAGGCCTTGTTGATGTAGCCGCCGATCGTGAATTGCTCCGAATCTTCTTTGAGTTTGTACTTCGTTGCAGCTTCACCGATAAGTTTCAACTCCACAGTGACGGTATGCCATCCCGCGTCTGCGGAATCGAAGGTCTTCTTGGCAGTAAAGCCCGTTCCTTCTTTGAGTATGATGTTATTTGTGCCGTCTGTAAAAGTCAAGTCGATTGGAATCGTGCTTCCGTCCGTTGTGCCGTCATAGCTGCGGCCAATGGAATCGGGCTTGCTTACGCACCAGATCTCCGCCCGCGTGTCTTCTGGGGGGTATAGGTACCGCCGCTCCCTTCTGTATGGCTACCGGGGGGCACATAGATCCCGCCGCCGCCTGTTGCCAACGCACCGAAGGGGAACAGCCCCAAACAAAGCGCCAGGCAGAGGGCCAAGCTGAGTAGTCGTTTTTTCATAGGAAACCTCCTGTTCTCTCGGTTGAATTTGCACAAGGCCAAGGAAAGCGCCCGTCCCGTAGTGCGCACTACGGGACAAGGGGCACGCCCCTTGTCCTAATGATCCTTCTGAATGTGGTTGAAATCGTTCGAGAATATCTTAGTGGATTCGACATGACCTGCCAATCCGACCAAAGTATGAGAGGAAAAAAGCGGCACAAAAACTGGCGCTCCCTGTATCCTGGTTGGAGGGGGAGCGCCGGGGTGGGTTCTTTGTTGTTTGGTCAGTCGGTCATGTATTTTTCCTCGAACGCTTCGGCCGAAATGGCCTTGGAGAACCAGAAGCCTTGGGCGGCGTCGCAGCCCAGGGAGCGCATGAGGTCCACTTGGTCTTTGGTCTCGATGCCCTCGCAGATGACTTGGTAGCCCAGGCCCTTGACCATGTTCACGATCTCCTGGAGGAAGTAAAGCCCCCGCTGGTTCGTGGTGCAGCGGGTGAGGAAGCTGCGGTCGAGCTTCACGGTGTTGATGGGGATGTCCACGACAGAGTTCAGGAGGGAGTAGCCCGCGCCGAAATCGTCCAGGGAGGTCTGCATGTTCTTCTCCTGGAAACAGGCGAACAGACGCTTCACACAGTCAAACTCGGAGACGGCGGCGGTCTCGGTCAGCTCGATCTCTAAGAGGGCGGCGTTGATGTGGTGGTCGGCGAGGATCTTGCTGTATGTCTCGGCGTTGCGCAGATCTTTCGCCAGGAGGACGGAGGCGTTCACGGCGATGGGGATGAGCTTGCGCCCGGCCTTGGCGTTGCGCTCTAAGAAGGCCGCCACCTGCTCCAGCATGTAGAGGTCCAGCTCGACAATGCGGCCGCTGTTTTCCAGGATGGGGATGAACTGGTCGGGATAGAGGATGGTCCCGTCGGGCTTCTCCCAGCGGACCAGGGCCTCGGCGCCGATGACGGTCAGGTCAGCCAGAGAGAACTTGGGCTGGAGGTAGAGCTTGAACTCGTGGTGCTCTATGGCCCGGATGAGGCCGTTCATCAGCTCGTTGGTCAGGGCCTGGCGCTGGGCCGCTTCCTTGTCGTAAAGGCGGACCAGCTCGTGGGCGTCCGATAGAATTTGCTTCCGGGCAAAGTTGGCCTTGTCGATGGCGGAGGAGGCGCTGAGACAAGTGGGCTCCACGGCGTAGATGCCAAAGCGCACCCGCAGGTGGGCCTCCGGGTAGACCAGGGCCTGGCGCTGGGAAAAGGCCTGACCAAAGGCCGCGGCAAAGCGGGCCACGGAGTCGTCTGGCCCCTGGGGGGTGTGGCGGAGATAGAGGCAGAACTGGTCGCCCACGATGCGGCAGAGGTAGCTCTCGCCCTTGGTTTTTACGGCCTCGACGAGCAGATCGCTGAACTCTTTCAGGACCTTGTCGCCGGTGGCGTAGCCGTAGACCTCGTTGAAATACTTGAAGTTTTCAAAGTCGCAGTAGATGATCTGGTAGCCCTCGGCGTAGCCGCCCACGATCTTGTGCTCCACCTCCTCCCGGAAGCGGGTGAAGGAGAGCAGGCCCGTGAGCCGGTCGAAGTCCGGCGCGGTGATGCGGCCGCCGTCGATGGCGTTGGCGGCCAGGTGGCGGGTGAGGTAGGCGGTGATGATCTTGGTCAGCTCCCCCAGCTCCCGGCGGCTCTGGGTGGTCCAGAAGCGCTTGCTGCCGCAGACGATGTAGGCCACGGCCCCTTGATACTCGCCCTCGTTGTAGATGGCGGTGTAGACCGCGGTCTTGACGCCGCCCTGCATGAGCTGGTCCTGGGCGGCGGGGGAGTACATACTGAGGTTGTCGTGCTGCAATACGGCGATGCCGTTTTCGTCATAGCTTTGAAAGAGGGTGAGAAAATCCTCTTTGGTAAAGCTGACCGTATCTGCCAGCGCAGAGGAAGCCTTGGAGGCCAGCCACTGGAAGAGCTTGGTGTGCCGCCGCTCCTTGATGTTGGTGGAGAGGATGGTGATGCGGTCCAGCTGCAGGAGGATGCCGACGATCTTGAGGAAGAGGTCGATGGCGTCTTCAAAACGACTGGTCTTTTCAAAGATCTCGAAGGCGGTGGAGATCAGGTCGTTGTGCAGGTAGCGGGTGTCCAGCTCCGGTCCGGCGGCGTCCAGATGGGCCACGTGGGGCGTGGATTCGGTGTAGCGGCGGAGGTCGTCGCAGAAAACGTATTGATTGCGGCCGTTCTCCTTGGCCTGGTAAAGGGCCCAGTCGGCGTTTTCAAAGAGCTGGCTGTATAAATAACCAGACACGTTTTCCGGCAGAAAGCAGGCCCCGATGCTGCACGTGAGGCAGTAGTCGTTTTCCGAGAAGGGGATCTTGCGGACGGACTCGGAGAGCTGCCGGGTCTTGTTGAGCAGGGTGGCGTGGTCCACGTCTTTCAGAAAGACCAGGAACTCGTCGCCGCCGGCCCGGACGAGGATATCTTTCTTGCTGAACAGCGTCTGCAACAAATGCGCCAGCTCCTGCAAGACTTTATCCCCGAAGAGATGGCCGTAGCGATCATTGACATTCTTGAAAAAGTCCACGTCGATGACCAGCAGGCCGCAGGAGGCGTAGGGGTCCTTCTCCCGCAGGTACTGGTCGATGAGGGCCTTGCCAGTCATGTTGTTGCACAGCAGGGTCAGGGAATCCCGCTGGGCCTGCTGGCGCAGACTTTTTTCTTTGGCCTTTTCCAGGGTGATGTCCCGGATGTAGCCCAGGTAGATCGTTCCGGCCGCCTCGTCTTCAGAGGGGACGGCGTCCACCTCGTACACCGTCTCCTCGCCCTGCGTTCGGATGCCCCGCAGCTCCATGGGGCCGTGGAGACTGCCCGTCAGCAACTCTCGGATCTGCCAGCTGTCTTCGGGGCGGAGCTGGCCCTGCCTGATGCTCTGGTCCCCGCCGAGGTAATGCTCGATCTTCCGCCAGACGGTCATGTCCTTGTTGTAGATGACCATGGTGTCCTGCACGGTAAAGTATTCAAACAGATACGTCTGCCGGTGTCCCAGCAGGCGCATCAGAGCCTGGCTCCGCCGGAGGCTGGACAGAAACAAAAATGCTTCCATGGGGGATCCCCCCCTTTACCAATAAAATTTACTATCTTGGACTCAGTATAGCATGGGACCACAAAGTTTGCAAACAAAAACAGAGTGTCACTCAGTGTCCATGTGTATAAATATTCATATTTTTGACTAAGGTTCGTTGCGTTCTCATACTTTGGATGGATGGACAAGCCCTGCTTCTTATGGCATACTAAACACACCTAAGAGGCAGAAGGTGCCGGACAGTTCGGGAAGGGGAGCTTGAGACTCTCTCTGTCCGGTGGGGTTTGTCTCACGGGGAAAGAAAAACAACATCCTCTCTCTGGATATAGACCCTATCCGGAGAGAGGATGTTGTTTTTTATGGAGAAAATTGCCCCACTGCGCATGTGAAAACCTGATCGGGAACATACCCTGCTTGCAAAGTTCGATGGGGTTCGTTATACTGTGCCTATACATTTTGATTTCCCTGGTTTTGAACCAAGGATCGTCAAAAATAGCGCGAAAAGGGGGATCCCCCTTTTCCTGTAGGAGAGTATCCTACAGGATGGGGCCTTCCTGCGCCGGAGGGGGTGCGTCCCATGCCAAAACCGAAAAAACAGACCTGGTTGCTGCTGCTCCCGGCGGTGCTGGTGGTGCTGTGCGCCATGGTCTGGCGGTTTTCCAGCCAGGAGGACGCGACGGGGGAGCTGACTCCAGCGGACGGCGTGTTGGACGCTTGCGGGGCGGACTTTGCCCACACCGTCTACACCCTGGGCAGCGACTGGACGTTCTACCCCGAAACGTTGGCCAGCACCCAAGCAGACCTGCGCGGCCGGGAGACCGGGGCGCATGACGAGAGCGTCCCCTATGGGACCTATCGCCTGGAGCTGCTGGCCCAGCCGGGGCAGTATCTGATGCTCAGCGGGTATTCCTTTGATTACAGCACCCGCGTCTATCTCAATGGCAAGCAGGTCTTGGAGATCGGTAAGGTAGCGGACACGGCGGCAGCGTCTGAGGCGCGGATCAATTACATGGACATCCCCATCTACACCGGCGAGGACGGGCGGGTGGAGATCGTCTGCCAGTACGCCAACTTCGTCCACAAGGAGGGCGGCAGCCTGCCCCGGCTGTATCTGTCCTCCCCGGAAAAGACCCAGGAGATGCAGCGGGGGAACGACCTGTATTCCCTGGCCCTCAGCGGTGGGCTGTGTCTGTTTGGCTGTTGCTTCCTGCTGCTGGCGGCCATCCAGCGGGGGCCGAAATATGGCTTTCTGGCCCTGACCTGCTGGCTCATGGGGATGCGGAACCAGAATTTTTACGTGGTGCATCTCTTGTGCCCGGAGTATAACTGGGCGCTTGCCTACCGGTTCTTGGTGTGGATGATCGCCTTGCAGGCCTTTGCCCTGCTGCTCTTGCTGGCCAACCTCTACCGGGGGGCGGCGAAGCGGTGGGTGGTCTGGTGCTATGTGGGGGCCTATGGTGTGCTGTCGGCGCTGCATTTTATCCTGCCCACCCAGCAGGTCAAGGAGCTGACCCGGCTTTGCTACGATGTCTCCGTGCCGTTTTTCGCCTATCTCATCTTCTGCCTGATCCGGCGTCTGATCCGGACCAGGACGGTGCATTGGGAGGACGGGCTGATCTTGTTGGGCTACGCCCTGCTGCTGGGGGCGGACGTGTATGAGGCCTGGTTCGGGCGGATCGTGCTGGCCGTGACCCGGCGGGGGACGGCGCCGCCCTATATGCTGCTGTTCGTGTTTCTGATGGCGGTGGCCATTGGCGTCCAGAGCAACCGCCAGCGGGAGGAACTGGCCGAAAGTCGACGGCAGCAGCAGGTCCTGACCCAGCTCAACCAGCTGAAAACAGACTTCCTGCACCAGATCGCCCACGAGCTGAAAACGCCCCTGACCGTCATCAGCGGCTACGCCCAGCTGACCAACTGGCAGCTGGCCCAGGGCCAGGCAGACCAGGGGATGCAGGACCACATGACGGTGGTCTCGTCCGAGGCCCAGCGCCTGTCGGCCCTGGTCTCGGAGCTGATCGAGCTGTCGCAGGGCGGCGGGCGGGAGACGCAGACGGAGCTGATCGAGCTGCCGTCCCTCTTCGAGGCGGCGGCAAAGGTCTGCCAGCCCCTGCTGGACAAGCGGCAGAACCGGCTGGTCTGCACCGGCGGGGCGGGGCTTTGTATCTCCGGGAACCGGGGGATGCTGCTCCAGCTGCTCATTAACCTCACGATGAACGCCAACAAGCACACCCAGGGGGGCACCATCACCTATCGGGCCAGCCTGCTCCCCGGTCGGGGGAACCTCGCGCTCGATACCGTCCGCCTGCTGGTAGAGGACACCGGGGAGGGCATCCCGGAGGAGCGCATCCCCTATATCTTCGACAAGGGATACAGCGGCGACGGCGGCAGCGGCATTGGCCTGTACATCTGCCAGGACGTGGTGAAGTACCACGGCGGCACCCTGACCCTGGCATCGACGGGGCCGGGGGGCACGACCTTCCGCATCCTGCTGCCCTGCACGCCGGAGGCCGCGCAGCCGGACTGACCGAACCCAACGCACCCAGAGGAGGGATGACGCATGAAGGAACCTTTGGTCCTCCTGGTCGAGGACAACCCCCACATCATGGACATCAACACCGCCGCCCTGACCATGCGGGGCTGCCGGGTTTTGCAGGCGGCCACGGTACAGGCCTGCCGGGAGCAGCTGCGCCTGCATGACGTGGAGCTGATCGTCCTGGACATTCTTCTGCCCGATGGGGACGGCCTGACCCTCTGCCGGGAGATCAAGGAAAACTATGACATCCCCATCCTCTTCCTCAGCGCCCTGGGGGAGAACGAGGACATTATCCAGGGCCTCACCGCCGGGGGCGACGACTACCTGCCCAAGCCCTACGACCTCAACGTCTTAGTGGCCCGCGTGGAGGCCCGCCTGCGGGCGGGGCAGCGGATGCGCCGGTGCGTCCACTGCGGCCCGCTCAAGCTCTATCTGCTCTCCAGCAAGGCCTATCTGGGCGAGCGGGACCTGATGCTGACCCAGAAAGAGTTTGCCGTGGCCCTCTATCTGGCCCGCCACCGGGGTCAGACGGTCCCGGCGGACGAGCTTTACCAAGAGATCTGGCAGCAGCCCATGGCCGACAACCCCCAGGCCCTGCGCATGACCATCTCCCGCCTGAAGCAAAAGCTGGGGGACGACGATGCTCCGGTGGTCATCACGTCCTATCGCGGCGGGGGGTACTGTCTGGAGAGCCGGTTGCCATAGCAGAACAGAAGTCCCGCCGCAGGGGAAAGCGGCGGGACTTCTGCTTTTGGCAGGACGTTTGTTTTTTTTGATTAGAGGAACAGCTCCGGCTCCTTGCGGGGCCAGGTGTATTGCTCTTCCAGCTCGGTCTTGTGGTAAAGGTAGTTGGGGTCGTCGAAATACTTGGCTCCCTTGGGGCAGTGGCGGACGCAGCGGTTGCACTTCATGCACTTGCCGACGATGTTGTGGGCGTCTGCCGGGTCGATGGCCTCCAGGGGACATTCCTTGGCGCAGCGGCCGCACTGGGTGCAGGTATCCTTCGTCTTGGGCTTCACGGGCAGGATGTTGATGGGGTTTCCGTGGCGGTCGCGGGGGGTGTAGTAGGGCCCCACGGGGTCGTTGCCCTTCACAAAGAGGGGCGGGCAGGCCTCTGCGCTGGGGAGTGCCTCGACCTTGTGATAGACCTGGTCGGCAAAGCCGGTGGCGATGGTCAGGTCGCTGATGTCCGGGCGACCGGCCCCCTGGGTCAGGGAGAAGGAGTGCTGGCAGGAGAAGGCGGCCCCGGCCACGGGATGAAAGCCCCCGGCGGTCAGGGTCAGGCGCAGCTCAGAGAGGGCGTCGTCATAGTTCCGGTTGCCGTAGCAGACCACGGGGACGGCGAGAGCACCATTTCCCTGGACGGACGCAACGTACTTGATGAGCAGGTTGGGCACCCGCCCGGCGTAGACCGGGGTGCCGAAGACCACCAGGTCCCCGGCGGCGAAGGCCTTGGGGGTTTTGCGGACGTGCTTGAGGGTGAAGTCGAAGGTCTGCATGGGACATTGGAGCTGCTGGGACAGGCGGCGGGCGATTTGCGTGACCACTTTTTTGGTGGTGTCGGTGGCGCTGAAATAGGCCGCCCAGACGGTGTTGATCTGCATGGGAGAGATCCCCTTTCTGTACTTATTTTTTGTTAGGTTCAATATAGCAGACGGGTCAGAAAATGTAAAGATGCTCCGAAAAAACAGAGCGGCGCGGGAAAAACGCCGAGATGTAAAATATCCCGCCTGGGCCGGTTGATTTTTCCGGGTAGATTTCATATAATATAGACCAATCATCCCTGTGTCGAAGAAGTGCATTTTCTGGAAAAAAAGAGAACACAGACCAGAAGAGAGACCAGGGGAAAGGGGCGCACTATGGATCGAACCTGTAGGGCAGGCAGCGGCCTGTCCGGCAAGAAAAAAATACTGCTTATTGTCTGCCTGATCGTCGTGGCTTTGCTGGTCGGGTACGGCATCTTATGCGGCGCGGCGGGCCGCGACGTGATCTATCCCCACGTCACCGTGGAAGCGGTGGACTTAGGCGGCATGACCAAGGAAGAGGCCCAGGCGGCCTTGGAGAAGGCCGTGCAGGAAGTTCCCCTGGACGAGACGCGGGGCGTGGCCTTCACCGTCTCCACAGACCAGGGGGAGATCCAGACCGTGGAGGTCCCCCTCTCCAGCGTGGCCATCGACTACGCGGCCACCGTCGAGCGGGCCTGGGCCGTGGGGCGGGACGCCTCGTTTTTGGCGCGGGGCGGCTGGTATCTCAAGTGCCTGAACCAGGGGAGCGAAATTTTACCGGTCTACCAGAACAGCGACAACCTGGGGACCATTTTGGGGACCATTCAGGAAGCGCTGGGCCGCGAGCCGGTGGCCCCCAGCTGGGAGGTCAGCGGGACGGATCTGGTCCTGGTGAAAGGCACCCCCGGCAACAAAGTGGATCAGCAGGTCATCCAGGACCAGATCTTAGAGCACCTGGGGGAGAACGACATCGTCACCCTCTCCGGGGCGCAGGCACAGTTTGACATCCGCTTGGAGCAGCTGCCCCCGGAGACCCTGGACCTGGCGAATATTTTGACCCAGATCGAGAAGCCGGTGCAGAACGCCCAGTTTGACAAGGCACAGAAACTTTTTAAGCAGGACAGCGTGGGCGTGAGCTTTGACGCCGACGAGGCCCAGAAGACCTTTGACGCCATGGATTGGGGCGAGAAGCGCTCTCTGCCCCTGACCATCACCCAGCCCACGGTTACCGTGGCCGACCTCTCCGGTCAGCTCTATCAGGATACGCTGGGCTCCTGCACGACGAACATCGCCGGGACGGTCAACCGCGTGGAAAATATTAAGCTGGCGGCCAAATTCTTTAACGGTGCGGTCATCATGCCCGGCGAAGAGTTCTCTTACAACGGCCTGGTGGGCAGCCGGCAGGCCTCCCGCGGCTTTTTGCCCGCCCCCGCTTACGTCGGCGGCGAGAGCGTTCAGGAGACGGGCGGCGGCGTCTGTCAGGGCTCTTCCACCGTCTATCTGGCGGCGCTGCGGGCCAACTTGCAGATCACCGAGCGCTATCCCCACGGGTATATCACCCGCTATGTCCCGGAAGGGATGGACGCCACGGTCTACTACGGCGCAAAGGACTTTAAGTTTAAGAACAACACGCCCTTCCCGCTGAAAGTTCTGGCCTCGGTCTCCGGGCGGTCGCTGACGGTGAACATCGTGGGTACCAAGAGCGACAACATCACTGTGGAGATGACCAATGAGGTCGTGGGCACCACGCCTTATAAGACCGTGTATAAAACGGACGCCAGCGTCCCTGTTGGCACGACCCAGGTCAGTGTGACGCCCTACACCGGCTACACCGTAAAAGTCTACCGCAACCTCTATGAAAACGGCACCCACAAAGAGACCAAGCTGGAGAGCACCAGCGTCTACCGCAGCCGGGACAAAGTCATCCTGGTCAACCCGGCGGACGCCGCCCAGTACGGTCTGTGACCCCAGGGAAAGGAAACACTATGACGAATCAGACCCCACCGCCCAACCAGAACATGAATTGGGCGACCCCGCCGAACCAGCCCCCGCGCTTCCCCCACCGGCGGGAGATCAAGTTTGTGGCCAAGCGCATCATGATGCACCCGGTCTGTATGCGGGTGACGCTGCTGCTGGTGTGCATCAGCGTGGCCTTTTACGGCATCCGCTACCTGGCCGGGGGCACGCTGAGCTACGGCGTGATGAACCTGGCCGATTATAGCAGCACCCAGAGCGGCATCTTCTTCAATGACCAGGGCTTCAGCATTCTTTTCCGCATGGACCTGACCCAGACGGTCTTGGCCATCCCGTTGACCTACCGGCAGATCGCTGTGTTCGTCCTCATTAACCTTCTCTGCCTGGCCCTGCTGGCCCCTCTGCGGCTGGGGGCCATGGAGCAGTATTGGAACGTGATACGGACGGGGCAGGGCAACGTCCAGGCCGTGGGCCAGTGGTACCGGCAGAGCGGCCGGATGGGCAAGGCCATTGTGGTCGAGTTTGTCATCACGGTCCTGGTCCGGGCCATTGGCGTCGTCGCAACGCTCCCCAGCCTGTACCTATACTATCTCTTTTACACCACCACGCCTTCGCTGGATGCCTACACCAGCGCCAGCTCCATGCTCCAGATGGGGGCGGGCGCTCTGGCCATCGTGGCGGCGCTGTTTACCTTCTGGCTCCACAGTGTTCTGCTGCCCGTGCGCTATTGCCTCTGTGCCCACCCGGAGTATTCCCTGGGCCAGGCGTTCCGGCGGGGCATGGCCAGCACGAAGGGCTTTCGCGGGGCTTTCTTCGGCTTCCGGCTGAGCTACTTCCTGTGGTTCGCGGTGTCTCAGTTCACCTATGGGGTGCTGGACCTGTATGTGCTGCCCTACACGTCGATCGGCGGGATGATCTTTATCTCCGAGGCGGCCCGCTTTAAGCAGGGGCAGAAGCCGCAGGAGCCATAAATTCTGAGCAAGAAAAATCCGGCGTCCCCTATGGTGGGAACGTCGGATCTTTTCCTATTACTGAGAGTTAGCGGGCCAGGCGGCGGCTGACGGTGAGACCGAAGGCGCCGGGGCCGATGTGGCAGCCGATGCTGAAGGGGAGGGGGCGGTATTGGATGTCACAGCCGGGGAAAAGCTCCGCCACTTGGGCGGTCCAGGCCTCACCGGCGGCGGGGTCCGGGTGGCTGTCGGCGGCGCCGATGGTGATGGGCCAGCCTTTGGCGGCGTAGTCCTGGGCCAGGGCTTGGATGGCCTGGAGCATTTTCTGCTTGCATTTGGTCATGCCGCGGACCTTGGCGTAGGCGTCTAAGCGCCCTCCCTCGATCTTGAGCAGGGGCTTGAGGTTCAGGGCGGCCCCCAGGGCGGCCCCGGCGGGGGTGACGCGGCCGCTGGCCTTGAGATACTTGAGCGTCTCGACCCCCACGAAGATCATGGAGTCGGCGGCGGTCTCCTCTAAGGCCTGTTTGATCTGGGCGGCGCTCTGGCCCTGGTCGGCCAGGGATTTCGCGTCGTAGACGGCGTCCCGGAGGGTCATGGAGATGCGGTGGTTGTCCACCACCTGGACCTTGCCGCCGAACTCCTCCGCCAGGCCGATGGCAGAGCGGCAGGAGGCGCTGAGACCGCTGGACATGGGCAGGTAGACCACCTCGTCATAGTCGGCCAGCAGGCCCTCCCAGAGGGACAGGACATCGCCGGGAGCGGGCTGGGAGGTGGAGACCTGGCCGCCCTGTTCCAAGTGCTTGTAAAAGGCTTCGGCGGTCAGATCGACCCCCTCGTAATACGTTTTGCCGTCCAGGATCACGGGCATGGGCAGAACGTGGATGCCGTGGGCCTGGCCCTCGGCGGGGAAGATGCCGCTGTTGGTGTCGGTAAGAATGGCTATGTTCATAAAAACCTCTTGTGATTTTGTGCTGTCGGCCGCCGCCGCAAGGGTGAGACGCAGTTGCATTGGTGGCCGAATTCGTCTACAATAGAAAAAAGAACCGGGGGCCAACGCCCCCAGAAACAGGAGTATGCCATGGACCGAACCAAGCAAGCCATCTGCGAAGCCTTTTCCCAGCTTTTGGAGGAAAAGCCCATCAGCAAGATCTCTGTGCGGGAGATCGCGGCCCAGTGCGGGGTGGCCCGCAACACGTTTTACTACCACTACCGGGACATCCCCACCCTGCTCCAGCAGATCCTGGAGGAGGTGATGGACGAGCTGGTCCGGCGGTATTACAGCCCCAAGTCACCCGTCGACTGCATCCGGGCGCTGTTAGACTACATGAAGGCCCATCAAAAGGCCCTGCTGCACATCTACCGTTATCTGCCGCGGGAGGACTTCCAAGCCTATTTGGACCGGGGTGCCCAGCGCCTGACGGAGGGGTACTTCGATAACGCTGCCCAGGGCTTGGACGTGCCCCAGGAGGACATCGAGATCATGGCCCATTTCTACAAGTGCGCTGTGGTCGGGGCCTTGCTGGACTGGATGGACGCCGGGATGGACTATGACATCAAGCGCATCTTTTTCCGGGTGTGCGTGCTGCTCAATGGTTCGGGCAAACGCGCCCTGCTGCGGGCCAGGCGGATGCAAGCGCCAGAACCCACGGAGGGCGAATAACGCTATTGTACCGAACGAGGGAAAGCGGGACAATGGACAATTTTGAGGGAGTGCCCAATTTTTGAACAGTTACCCTGGAATTGCCCAACCGATCTTACCGGCCTTTGGCACGGTGCAGGCGCAGGGAAAACCAGAAGAAAACGAGCGGCGGCGCACTGGATCCAG
>OLPV01000302.1_pt1 | contig 45621 bp, 44 predicted proteins | sample 1671961 | NCBI WGS metagenome assembly OLPV01 (sample SAMEA3136630, study PRJEB25190) | human gut metagenome | biome: human gut; feature: human-associated habitat; material: faeces | place: Austria | collected 2013 | reverse complement strand
TTGCCGTCACACTGTCATCCCATACATTTTCAACCGTTGCTTCATCCCCGGTACGAATCAGTTTGCTCTGTGCTTTTGTCACAGTCACCTTTACAACATATCCGCTGTCCGCCAATTGAATCTTCGCAAGAGGTGCATCTGCCGTCACGCTATCGCCTGTCTTACAATTCACCTCTGACACGATACCATCTTCTTCTGCCTTGACTTCCGTTATATCGTTACTATTCTTGATCTTATCAACCTTATCTCTTTGCTCCTCAATACTCTTTTGAGCCGCTTCATTATCCAGCGCCTCCGATTGTGCATTGAGAGAATCCTCTTTCTTCTTCGTATCCAGTCCACGGATCAGGCTGGCTAACGCTTTTCTCTTTTCCTTTACCGCCGCTTTCGCATCGGCTAACGTAGAAGCTGCACTTAATTCCGTAACTTTCGCTTCTTTTTCTTCCTGCTGTTTCTGAAGCGAGGTTAATGTCTTTGTTGCACTGGCAAGATCCGATTTTACCTGTTTGGATGGCTTCAATGCCTCTAATTTCTTGGTTCCACTCGAGATATCATCCTGTTTGTTCGCAATATCAGTCTCTTTATCACGAATCTGACGATGGAGATCGGTTGTATCCTCTCCTGCATCCTGTGCCTTTTTCAAATCCTCTTTCAGATCGCTTAACTGTACTTTCATGGCTGCCAAAGATTCATTATCTGCTTTTAACTGATCATTGATCGCATCATAATCTCCCGCAGCCGAATATGCATCTGACTGCTCCTGCAAAGAATCCACTTTTGCCTGTGCCGCAGCAACTTTTTTCTTAATCTCTGCAGCTTCCTTCTTTGCGGCTTTTAATGTCTTATCATTCTTTGCTGCTGTTTCCTGTGCGTCGATTGCATTTTGCAGATCTTCCTTTGCGTCCTTAATACTGATATTATCCTCCGTATAATCCGGTGCGTTCTTTAATAAGGATTTGGCGTAATTCAGCTCAAGGTCATCCAGAGCATTCTGTGCCTCGTCTAATTCCGTATTCTCGCCTTCTTCAAAGGTAAACAGGACATCTCCTTTCTTAACCTCGTCCCCAACTTCAACTTTGACTTCTTTGACCACTCTGGCACCGCTGACCGTCACATCCAGATCCGAATTCGTCTCAACCGTTCCCTGGCCTCTCACTTTGTTCGATACCGTTCCTGTTGTTACCGGTTCGGTTGCCACCTCCGGCAAAGAATAATTCATAATTGTATTTGAAAAAAATGTCAGGATCAGCATCGCCACCAAAAAGATCACGGCTGCTTTTTTTACAATATGTTTGCGGTTCGTTTCTTTTTCCATGTTCTTCCTCCTATCCTTTCACGCCGCCGGAATACGAAATTCCGTCTACTAAATATTCCTCGCCATAAAGGAAAATCAATATAGGTGGCACCATATATATAGTCGCCACTGCAAATGCAAGTCCCACCTCGCCGGTATTGATCTGTGATAAGAATACCGATAACGGATGTTTGTCTGCATCAGATAACATAATAAGCGGCTGTTCAACCATATTCCAGTAATCAATGAATACCAAAATTGCAACCGACGCAATCGGTCCTTTACATAACGGAATACACACCTTGGTAAATATCTGCCACTCATTTGCTCCATCTAATTTTGCCGCCTCGATCAACGAATTCGGGATTCGGCGCATGAACTTGGTAAGCAGATATACACTAAATGGTGCAAAGATTCCGGGCAGAATAATAGATGCCCGCGTGTCTAATATCTTCAACCAATCCGCAACCAGATAGTTCGGAACTAAGGTTACCTGATACGGCATCAGCATAAGTGCTACATATACAAAGAATATGATCTCCCGTATCCGTCCCCGGAATCTCATAAAACTATATGCCGCACCCAGCGCAATGAATATCTGAAATACCACGATCGGTACTACAAGGATAACCGAATTCCAAAATTTTAACAGATATTCCGGACTTTTTAAAAGTACCGTTGTATACTGCGACAACTCAACCATATCCGGAATAAATTTCAGATTTACCTTTTCTGCTACATAATCCGTATTCCTCTCCCCGTATGATGTTTCTTTATATTGATTAAAGATTACACCATAATTGGTATTGATCTCGGCAGAAGACATAAACGAGTTTGCGATTGTCAATATCGTCGGCAGCAGGAAGGACACCGCAAATATCACAGCAACACACGTCAACAATATTTTTTTAATCGTGAGTTTCACTTTCTTCCGTTTCATTATCCTTCCACATCCTTTCCGTAACGATCTTCTGCAAAGAACAGGATTCCGATCACAACGCACATCACAAGGCACATGATGATCGCAGCGGCTGATAATTTCTGATAATCCAGCGACCGGAATGTATTATTCATAAAATGTTGTAACATATATAACGAATCATACGGATAATCCCCGGTCAGCAGATAAACCTCTCTAAACACTTTAAAGGAATTGATCAACGACAAGATTGCCACAAACAATATAGTCGAAGACAGATACCTTAATTTTATATACCAGAATTTTTGAAATTCCGTAGCACTCTCTAATGTTGCTACCTCTAACACATCCTGTGGGATCGCACTTAACGCAGCCATAAACAGGATCATATTATATCCAAGATTCTTCCACAAAAACAGGATAACGATCACAATCTGACTGTAAGAAGACTTAAACCAGTCGATCGGCTGCATATTCAGATTCGTTATAAACTGATTGATCACACCGTTATAATCAAACAATACCTGCCAGATCAACACAATAGATGCCACCGGAACCATCATCGGACTTAAGAAAAATGTCCGGAACTGGCTTTTCATTGGAATATTTCCCTCTAACAGGATTGCTAATCCCAGAGAAAGCACAACTGCCAACGGCACCGCTACCAATGAAAATGTTGCCGTATTCTTTGCGGCCTGTTGAAAGGACGAATTCTGCAATATGTTAATAAAATTCTGTATTCCCACAAACTGATGACTGATCGGGTTATCTACCAACGCATAATAGATTACAACGAAAAAAGGAAGAACAAAAAACAACAGTACTCCTAATAAACTTGGCAACAGGTAAAGTACTGCATTTTTCTTGTCCTTCTTACTCATGTGATGCTTCTTGTATTCAATTCCGTCTTCCGTTATATATTTCTTCTTACGCGGCATATGTTTCTGCCTCCTGTTTTTCATTCTATCCAACCTCAACACCAACACAATCTGCCATTCGCAGTTCTGTCAATGTCCGGCAACACACTGTACCGGACACCATGCTCCCGCATGGCATCCCTGTACACTTTTTAGAAGGTTGTCTGATTATCTGTTTTCATTTACATAAGTCTTAACACGATTCTGAATAATATCCGCTGTCTCGTCTAAGCTCTTCTGTCCCGCAAAATATGCTTTTGCTTCCTCTGTGATAATATTCGTAATCTCCGTGTTGTAATCACTTGTCTTTGTTGTACTGTTTACAAGATCAATATATTTCTGAGCCTGTTCGTCACTAAGCGGTCCGATATCAATGTTCAGATCATCCCAACCGTATCCGGATTGTAACGGCTCTACCTCATTACCTAATTCATCCTTATATTTCTTGGTTGCCGTCTTTCTCTTCACCAACATATCAAATGCATCCTGACGGGTTGGATTGCTATAGATCGTATCCTGACCTCCCTGGAACTCCAAGGACATGAACATCTTGACAAACTCCCATGCGGCATCTTTTACTTTGGACTTAGAGTAAATACCCATCGGCATATCAAATGAGAAATAGGAACCGTTCTTATCCTTGTTCGGATAACCGATAAAGGTTATGTCTCCATTATACATCTTCTCGTATAATTCCACGCTCTCCATATCGACACCAAATCCACTTGTAAACAGTACCTTACCACTCTTAACCAGAGATGGTTCGCTTGGAGAATCCTCAGAATAATCCATCTCCTCATTCTTACCCTGGTTACTGATCTCTAAGATGTCTTTGAAATCCTGGCTGTCAAACGAACATTCGCCGGTTGACCAGTCTACAAAATCATTAATATTACTTGCAATAAAGCTATATAACGTATCATTCTTATTCTCAGAGTAGAATGGTCTTGCATCACTCTTTTCCTTCAAAAGCTTCTTAAGATCATCCATTGTCCATCCGGATTCCGTTCCAACATCCTTTGCAGATGCGATCAATGTACTGATTGTGAAACTTGGCGAAACAAAATATAATTTACCATCAATCTCCATTGCTTTCTCTACGGAAGGAATCAGATCGTCTTTGCTGATATCCTGATCTTTCTCATAGAATGTACTTAAATCTTCTAATATTCCCTTTTCTGCGTACTGATCAACAGATACTCCGTTAAGACAAATGATATCCGGTACATTTCCCGCAATGATATCTGCATTCATCTTTGTCTCCGGATCCTCTTCGGAAGAATAATCCTTCAATTCAACCTGATACTGGTCATTCTTCTTATTAAAGTCAATCGCTGCTCTCTTGACATTGTCATCTAAATACATTGCTCCGACAGTGATCGTTGTCTTATCCTTAATAGAAGATGGATCTACTTTTTTATAGAGTGTCAGCTTACTTCCGGAATCCTGCCATGATGTTCCGATCATCGTCTCCGCATCTATTGGCAAAATGAAGTAACTAGCATCAGAAGTAACATTTGATGCTACAAAGTCCATCAGTTTAGTTCCCTTTTTAGAGGCAAGCTGATAACCATAGATACCGGAATCATCTTTGTAATAAAAATCATAATCGCCGGAACCGTTCATCAGTGCATCTCCAGTGTTAAAATAGCTGAAATCCATCTTATAGGTATCTCCCCACTTCTGTTGTTCAACATCCAACACCTGAACCTTTGCTCCATCATCACCATTTGAATCGCCAACAACGATATCTCCGTCTTTGGTAAGGGCGATCGACTCCACATAACCGCTCTCCGGTTTCATCTCACATATTTTCTTAAAGGACTGATCTACCACGATAATGTTTTGATCGGTTGTAAATACATATCTGTCCTTACTGTCCATCATTGCTTTTGAAAGATAATTCTGGTCTGTGATTCCCAACAGATCTGTAATATCCTGTTTATCTGTAATCTTACCGCTCTCATCTACAGATGCAATCTCGTATGATGACTTCTGTGATTTTTCATCATAGGTACCGAGCAGTAAATGTATGCCACCATCCTTTGATACCAGCAGATAGTTGATATAAGAGTCCGTATCAATATCTATTTGTCCTAATTCCTGAAGATCTGTTCCATCTGTTTTTATGGAATACAGATAGTATTTGGCTGCGTCTGAAGGTTCTCCCGTCACTTCTTCTGATGCCCCTTCCTCTGAGGTCTCTTCACCGGAAGGTGCCTCGGTTGTCTCTTCCTCCGAAGCTGCTTCTTCACTGGTTGCTTCTTCGCTTGTTACTTCCTCAGTCGAACCTGCTTCCGTTAAGTCCTCTTCACCGGATGCTTCCTCAGAAGTAACCTCTTCCGAAGTCTCTCCTTCTGTCTCACTTTCATCCCATTCCATTGTATAAAAGTATATACGGTCACCGGAAACTACGCAGGTGTTGATATCTCCTTTCACACCATCAATCTGCAAATCTTCTGATTGGAAAGTCATCTCTTTCTTGTTCTCTTTTTCTTTCTTAGAAGATGAATCCTTTGTCTTCTTTCCGCAGGCTGCCATGGACAACATCATAATGGATGCCATCGCGAATGCCGCTGCTTTTTTCCATCTGGCTTTATTCATATATATCCTCCTGTCATTCTTTCCTTTCATGGAACTGTTTGTTCCACACCCTTTGGACTATATGGAGTATAGCATAAATATATTTTAAGAATCTAGCCTTTACCGGCATTCTTAAGAAAAACGTCAGAAAGTTGTCAATTATGATACAACTTTATTACAACCCGGATAAACTTCACTCTGTAAGATTCCATTCTCCCGGCTGATAGAACCTTGTACGATACTGTTTGGGCGTATAGCCCGTCTCTTCCTTAAAACATTTCGTAAAATGGCTCTGCGAAGCAAATGCAAAATATTCTGCAATATCCGAATATTCATAATCCGAATATTTTAACATATTCGATGCCGCCGTTAATTTTGCTCCCCGTATAAATGAAGAAATCGTCTTTCCGGTCTCTCTATGAAATAATTCCGACAGGTAACTTCTATTTAATCTTAACGCATCTGCTATCTGCTCTACCGATATTTTCTCATTCAAATGTGCATACACATAATCGATTGCTTTCATCACCTGAATGGAATATACATCTTCTTTTCTCAAATGTGCCATCTGCTTCGTGTACTCGATGACCATTTCCCTCTGTATATCAAGTATTCCTGCAATATCCATACATACATCCATTTTATTGATATACAGATCACTTAACGTATATGCCTTCTCCCGGTCAAGACCATTTTCCACACAGAGTCTTGTGATCAGTGCTGTCAACACAACAAAATGATACCTCTCATTCCGGACCGGATCCTTGGACAAGACACCATTCTCCATATTCTTCGATGCCGTCTCTAATAATTCCGACGAATACAGTCTCTTAATCTCCTTAAGATTGCCGGAAACGATCATCCGGTAGAATCCGAACTCCTTCTGATATTCCATATGCCGCCTCTGCTCCTCCCTCTGATGAAACAAAGAAAGCTCTAATTCCTTATCAATTCCCATACTTCATTCCTTTCATAAAACATATGACATATATTATATAAAAACAATATCTGTTATATATTTATACCTCCGTATTTTATATTATCAATTCATATAAAGCAAGAAAAATATGCGAATACACAACACTATATGTTTCGCGATCATTATAACCATAAGGAGGTACACACTATGAGTTTTCCAAAAGATTTTATGTGGGGCGTTGCGTCTGCTGCCCATCAGATCGAAGGTGCATACAACGAAGACGGAAAGGGCTTGAACATCTGGGATGTATATGCCGGAATAAAAGGAAACACCAAATATAACGAAACGGCAAAAGTTGCCTGTGACCACTATCACAGAGTGGATGAAGACATTGCCAACATGGTAACACTTGGTATTCCATACTATCGTTTTTCGATCAGCTGGACAAGAATCCTCCCGGACGGCACCGGACGGATCAACGAAAAGGGATTACAGTTTTATTCCGATCTGGTCGATAAACTGCTTGCAAACGGAATTGAGCCGATCGTAACGATCTATCACTGGGATCTTCCATACGAACTTCACAGGAAAGGCGGCTGGCTAAATGACGACATTTCCGATTGGTTTTTGGAATACACCAGACTGGTCGTTGATACCCTTTCTGACCGTGTTACCTACTGGGTAACGATCAACGAACCACAGTGTATTTTAGGTTGCGGTTATTATGGTGGTTTCCATGCACCATTTCAACATGCTCCAACATGTGATTTATTAAAGATGGGACACAATATTTTATTATCCCATGGCAAGGCAACCCGTTATATCCGTCAGCATGCAAAGAAAAAACCGATGATCAGTTTTTCTCCGATCGGTCCTTCTTACACACCAAAGAGCAATTCACCGGAAGATGTGGAAGAAGCAAGAAAGAAAACCTTTGACATCGATGGCGAGGGCTTTGCCTTTTCTATCAGTTACTGGTCCGACCCGGTATATCTCGGTCATTATCCGGAACAGTTATACGAAACATTTGGCGATCTTGTCCCTGCATATAACAAAGAAGAGATGGAGCTGATCAGTGAACCTTTAGACTACTATGCAACCAACATCTACTATTCCAATGCGAACCACAATGTAGAAAGTTATCCGGAAAACTGGTATCAGGGACGTCCGGAAACCGCTTTGGAGTGGCCGTTAACTCCGGAAGTTATGTTCTGGTCTTCCAAGTTCTTATATGAGCGATACGGAAAACCGATTCTGATCTCCGAAAACGGTATGGCAGAACATGACTGGGTATGTCTGGATGGCAAAGTACACGATTCTTATCGTATCGACTACACCTGGCGTTACCTTAAGGAATTTGAGCGTGCCTGGAGCGAATCCGGTGTTCCGATCATGGGATATCTGCACTGGTCCATTACTGACAATTACGAATGGTCAGAAGGTTATGGCAAACGATTCGGACTCATTTACGTGGACTATCAGACACAGCAGCGTATCATCAAAGATTCCGGCTACTGGTATCGTGACGTAATTGCTTCTAACGGACAGAACCTTCTATCCGGCAACTAATATAAAAACGTTCCGGACAGAAACCTTGCATCTTCTCTTAAAAAGACCGTTACAGAATCTGTAACGGTCTTTTATCATGATTTACAATATGTTATCTGACTGCTGCATTGCAGTTTCTTTTCGATCCGAACAACAAAATGCATATCTTATAAACAGGATTCCCGCAAGCAGACCAAACAGTGACAGCAGTAATCCCGGCACAAACATCGGATATTGCAACGCAATCGTTGTATCGGTCTCATGTACTTCTAACAGATTATTCCGCTGTGTAATCTTCTGTTTTGACGAGAATATATCCTGATCTGCAATCGTCGTACTCACCGCCTTACCCTCTTTTATCACGTTCTCATCCTCTACATGGATCGTTATCGTATTTCCGGTCCGGTTCACTTTGATCGGAACCAGTTCCCGCACCGGAAGCTGCCCATTTGACACATCCAGTATCTCATTTAGCAGTGTAAATGTCATCTGATCGTTCGTAGATGTTGCGTGATACATGAGATTCAAGCCCAAAAAGTACACGTTTGGCTCCTCATCATTGTATCCGTAAAATGCCAATTCCTCTGTACCAACCTGTACACTTCCCAACACATGATCTAGTCGGGAAATATATCCTGTCGCAAAATCCGTATCTTCTACACTGAAGTTTCCTGTATGATAATCTTCTCCGTTCATCTGTAATGCCGGGTACCGGTTTTGAAAATGAATCTGTTGATTCGTCACACCAAGGAATGTCTCCAATTTTGTTTTGGAATCCGCAGGCATATGCGTACTGTCAATCACAACACGCACTCCGTTCTCTGCCAGTTTCCGGATCAATTGTTCTGCCTTTGTTTTATCCCGATAAGTAAATCCGGTTAAAAATATGGTCTTGTATCCCTTCAATTCCTCATAGGAATAAGAATCCAGTTCTTCCATGCTTCCGGCTTCAAAACCCGGATATGCCGTTGTCATGGCATTCGCATATTTTCCGATAACAATACCCTGATACTGTGATACAACACCGAATGTATCCGGTGTTTCATGTTTGAACATATACGCACCGTCCGTCTCTTTGGCAAGTACATAGCCACTGGTCTGGGCTGCTTCTAACATCTGCTCTTTTGTCCCGCCGTTTTTGCCGACATAATTCTTCCGGATCAGTACCGTATCATTTCCCAATTCCAGACAGCGGTCAAACAAATACAGATAGCGTTCATTTTCCAATGCCTCATTTAGCAAAACGATATTGTCACCGGTTACGGCTCCCTGCCATGCCCAGCCAAATGTATAATTCACGCCTTCATCTCCGCAGATACCGTAGGACGGGTATGGACCATACGAACTGATGTCCACAACAGATGCCCGCTGTGAGGTCATTTCTCTTAATGATTGAATATCCGCCATCGTCTCCTTCATTGGAAATACACAATAATTCTGTATCAGAAATGATGGCACAAGATCTAATACCAGCACCGCCATCAGGATCACACTGTATTTCTTCTTCAGTCTTGTCCACTCTAAGAGCGAACAGAAGAAAAATCCATACACCATCGGCATGAATCTGGTCATCCAGAATAACTGGCTAAACGGTAATTTGCTTAAAAACCCATAAGTTGCCGGAGTTGTAAAGACTAAAATGATCAGGGGCAGTACAAAACCCGCCTTTTTCTTTCCTCTTGCAAGCAGCAGTCCGGCAATGGAAAGGATCAGAACCGACAATCCAAAATAAAACTGTGCATCCACATTTGCGCTGAGTCTCCGAACCACATTAAGAGAAACCGACAGTGGGAAGATCAGCGATGCCATAACACTTCCGCCACCCTGCTCCGATGTCATGATCCCACCTTTTAATGCAGGAAGAATCCAGATTCCGACAGACAGTATTCCCGTCACCATAATACAGAGTGCTAACAGTTTCCGTTTCCGGTCTTTGTTCCAGATCTGATCAAGCAGCAGATATAGAAATGTTGCAACACCCATGATTGCCGTAACCATCAAATGGGTAAATGTCATAACCGCCATGGCAAGGAACAACCCGATTGATGCCGCATTATTCTTCCGGCTCACAAACAGCCAGAGAAAGAAGATCACATATGGTACAATGACCGTTGTCACCATCTGCGGCAGGTTACCCGCATTAAAGTAGATTCTCGATATCTCCGGCATAAAGAACCATACAAATCCCAACAGTGTACCAAGTACCCTGCGGTCTCTCATATTGCCCCACAATACCCATGGCAGACCACCGACAAAGAACAAAAATGCAGACAGCAGATAATAGGCATAGACAAGATTGCCACCCGTTATCATCAGCATCCCCGCCATCACATAATAAGAAAATGGCGGCCAGTACCGGTATAACTGGATTCCGTTATACCATTTAAAATCAAAGATCGGATACCAGCAGCCTTGCCTGATATTTTCATACATCACCTCAGACTTGTATAAATGTCCCCAGACATCATCCCCGGATGGCTGCATTTTCACTATATACATATAACCGGCGAGGGCACATGCTCCCGCCGCCAATAGAACGATTCCGATTATATTTTCCCACGATCTGTTCTCTTTCATCTGCCACTCCTTATATCTGCATATATCCCCACACCGTTATTCCACCGGTGCATTGCGGATATCATCTAATATAAATTCGGTCAACGTGTTAAGGGACTGATCCCTTCCCATCTGCTGCTCGTCGATCATACTGATCACATACGACCTTGCGGGACTTTCACTCATTTCCATCATCAGAAAGATCCAGCCTTCCCGGTTCAATATCTCCTGTAAACGGTCCTTAAAATAATGCGCACAATTCTCTAATGTCGGATTGATCATATCAAACGGAGGAATCTCGTTTAGCAGGCGGTTCTGATATGGCTCCATAAACTGCTCTACCGTTTTCTCCAGACTGTCAAACTGCACAAACTGATCCTTTCCTTTGACCACATGCAAAATGATCTCCCATGTATGCGGGTGCGCCTGTCCTAATTTTCCATTGATATAGATTCCATGTCGTGCATTCAGATAAAACTTGAATTTGTACTGCTGATATCTCATGCCATATCCTCCGTCTGTGCCTGTTCAAAACGCTCGATTGCCTTCCGTTCATCCTCCTCTACCAGCTGACAACGAATTGCAAATCCTTTTTCTTTCTCAATCTGTTTACAGAGAGCCGTGATCTCTTGTTCCCGTTTCTTTGCCGTCTCATACGGAGTGCGGTATGCAAGGATCACAAACCGTCCGCGCCTTATCTCTCCCATCACCTCAACCGGACGCAACTGATCCTGAATCCGCTCCATCGCATTGAAGATCTGATCTTTGGTAAAATACCGGTTCCCCATAACAACATTTACAAACAGTATCTGCAATGGTTTCAGATCTGCATCCTCTGATTTTTGTAACAACATCTTGATCGTGTAGATATTATAAAACTCTGCCTTTTTCGATTTGATGATTCCGGTCACTTCCTCTTTTGTTAAAAGGTCTGTTTTATCTCCGGTTAAAGTTCCGGTCTCCTGTGAGATCTGCTCCATCTTTTCATTTCGGAGATCCAGTTCCTTTTCCGTACCCTCTAACTGTTTTTCGGTACGGTTCCAATAACCTAACATGGTAACAAGCAGACTGACCAACACCAGACTCATGATCGCAACCACCAGCAGAATATAATACTGATGTTTGTTCAGATTCCCCTCTGCTTTCACAGAATACACATCCGACACCACACAAAGCTCATAGTTTTGGAACTCTCTCAATAATGCCGCACGCTGAATGGTCACATCCTGCTGTTCCATACTCTTGTAAAATGTCTTTTTGTCCTTCAGACTTCCTAAGCACTTCGTCGTAATATCATTTTTGGCAAACAGAACGGTGTCATCCTTTGTGAGAACAAAGAACCGGCTTCCGGAAGCCTCTATCTCATCTCCCATGTAAGTAATGACATCCTGTTCTGTCTTTCCATTTTCCATCATATATGTGAGTGTATTCGCCAGCTGATCTATGAACTGCTGCTGATCCTTCTGATACATCGACATATATTGTTCCTGATTATTATGCAACTCCACCAGCATTGCCGCTAACATCACCGCAATAAATACCATCACAGTTACACTGATTGAGATCATACGATACCGAAGAGACGTATAGATTCGTTTAATTCGTCCCTTTTTCTGCTTCTTCATTCTCATTCACCTCATCACGAATTCTAGAGATTACTCTGCCGATTCCTGCAAAATCTCTTCTTGCCACCTCACCAAAGGACTGCCATTCCTCCTTTGCATTCCGAACCTTCCATGTCTGCGTTCCCTTGATCGAATTAATGATTCCCGCAAAACGGAACCAGAATACAAGAAAATTAAATAGCGGCAATAAAAAGATAATGTACCATTTTCTGGCATAGTAGTGTTTCAGTTCTTTGAATTCCTTCAAAAACAGGATAATGCATATATATAACAATAAGTTTGCAAAACTGTATAATATATACATGAACACAATGGATTCCACGATCAGACTCATCGGATAATTGATAAATGCCAGACAGATCAATGCAAAGTACCAGATCATACGCGGAAATGCAAATGTATGGTCAAACATCAGCACTCTTACCACAAAATCCGAAAAGAACCCACGGGCTGCATTCAAACGCTTTCCCATGAACATATGCATGACTTCCAACTCACCGCTCTGCCATCTCTGCCGCTGCACATACAACTGATTTACACTGCCGATCGGATCCACAAAGAAGATTGCATTCGGACAAAGTGCCACTTTCTTTCCCATTCCGTCGCGGATCTGAAACGTAACATGCGTATCTTCGCATACCGTATCGGTATTATATAGCTGCGACTTTAGGATTGCAGATTTTCGAAATGCGGAAAATGCACCGGACAACGTAAAGATACTGTTTAGTTCGGATTGAAAATTCCGTCCTGCCAAAAATGCCTGACAATACTCCCCAAATTCCAGTTTCTGAAATAATCGCATAAACGGATTCTTCGTCCGGTCGATCGATTCCGGATTCGTTAAAATGGTTCCGGTAATGCAGTGAATCTCATCTTCATTTTCAAACATATGCACAATATTGGAAAGTGCGCTTGGCTCCAGCACTCCATCACTGTCAATATGAACGATATATTTTCCATCGCTGTTAAACAATGCCAGATTGAGTGCCTTTGATTTTCCCTGTTTTGCATTCATCCAGTTGATCTTCAGTGTCGGAAAATCTTCCTGACATTTGCAGAACACATGAAAGCTGTCATCCTTTGTCATATTATTCACAAGCATAATATAAATGCGGTCGTTCGGATAATCAGACGCATCCACTGAACGGATACAGTCATATAACGTATTCTCGGAATTATAGACCGGAATGATCAGCGATATTTCCGGAAGTTCATATTCGTCTGTATATTTTCTCCGGATAAATCTGCGTTTTAAAAGAATAAAAAAATCCCCTATCGTTGGAATGACCTCCATGATCAGCGGAATAATGATCCACGCGATCCAGAACACGATAGAGGACATAAAAAAGTCTTTAATTGCGGTCATAATGAAAAGCACCAACTTTCTGACGGACAATCTGCGGCTTCGTAAATACATAGAAATACAATATTACCGAACAGCCATAAAAGAATATTCTCGCAATGATCGTATGTGCAAAGAAATATATCTGGTTTCCAAATAAATAAATGAGGAGACAGATCAGGAAAATACGAAGTACATTTGCAATAAATATCGCCATGACACCGATGATACTCACCACGATCTTCTCATACAGTTCATATACCGGAAAAAACCATAACAACGATAAAAATGCCAGCATTTCAATTACACCCGAACATTCAAAATCAATATATAACGAAAGACTTTCCGTTCCTTTTTGTATAAATAAAATTCCCTGCTGGAAATAAGAATCATATACTCCGGTTGCCTCTCCTAATACACCTGCAACCGCCGAAACCGCCTTTTGCAGCGGTGCAACGATAACCGGTTCAAAAATGATCATTCCAAATACAAACAATCCCACACTTCCACAGAGAAAATACCAGACTCCCATTTCCGCCCGCTTCATTGTATATAATACATAGATCCATACGATCAATAAAACAACAATAAGCCAGTTTATCATTGTACACCCAAATCCTTTTTCCTCTTAAAATAAGCTGCCACTAAGAAAAATGCTGCAACAACACCCGCAACCGGACCGGTAGATGATCCTGCGATCGTAACGCCCTGTCCACCCAGATTCGGATTCGAGATCGTAATCGTTCCCATCTGATCCTGCGGGATTCCCGTAATCTCAGAAAGTCTCTTCATGCTGAGAGCAAATTCCACCTCGTCTCCCAGTGTATCTGTTGCATGTGTCTCATCATAGACTGTATATACAACCCTGCTGTCACATTCATTATAATAGCCAATATATACCTTCAGATTCGTATGACTTCCCTTGGACTGGTAATTCGTTCCCCATGCGATCGATCCGTCACTGTTTGCCGGAAGAATCTGTAACGCAAACGTTCTGCCGTTGATCGTCAGATTCCATATCTGAATCTGCATATAACTCTGATATAACTCATTTGCCTGAAAATGACCATATAAGGTATCGCCATCTGTAAATAACTGTCCATAATGGTTACATTTCTTATTATTACTGCTATATGTGATCTCCGTCTTTGGAATGTCTTTCCAATCATCATACATTCCATCAATCTGCACACCACCGGTTACAACAATATCCTCTTTGTCATCCTCTTTCTTGTCTTCTGTCGAATCCCCGGTACCTGCATCCTCGGTTGTCTGCTCCGTACCCGCTTCTTCCGTTGTTACTTCTGTTGTTATTTCTGTCGTTTCCTCCGTAGAAGCATCTTCGGTACTTGCCACTTCTGTCGTCTGTTCTGCAGTATTCTCTTCTGTAGCGGCCTCTGTCACCTTCTCGGTTGCCTCTTCTTCTGTCGTCTGCTCTTCTGTTGTTCCGCTCGATACCGAAAGGCTTACCGTCTTGCCTCCCCAGCTTAAATTCAATCCATTAAATGAATAATCGGCATATGCACTGACCGGAACCTGAATACTCCATTTCATTTTATCATACCCGTAATGTTCCTTCTTGCCGCTGTTGCTTACACTTCCGGAAGCTCCACTGATAGCACTGTTCCACGCATTCCGTACTGTAATACTGCCATCATCGCCATCATTACTCTGATTGATTGTAATTCCACTAAGAGATCCTAAATTGGTACCATTATCCGCAGATACCGAGATCTGCTCTCCGATATAATTGGACCATTTTCCCGAATAACTGATATAAATATAAGAAGAATCCGAACTGATATTCATCGTTCCGTTACTTCCTTCTATTCCCGCTGCAAATGCCGTCACATTGGCAAACTGAAATACCATGGCGAATACGCATACAAGCGCAAGTAATTTTCTTAATATTATATTCTGTCGTGATTGCTCTGCTATCGTTCTCATATGTGTCACCCTTTCGTCACCTTAGTTCATTGCTCTCTTTTGTTCTATGATCGCATCATAATTGTCCTTACTGTTATCCATATTCAATGTCGGTAGTAAAATCCGGTCTGCCACACGATACACTGACAGCGGATTATCCGATATGTCTAACTGGTACAAAGAAAAATTAGTCTTCCGGAATTGTACCTTCCATGTCTCGTATAAATAATTCCCGATATCCTCTATACTGGCATCGTTCTCACAAAACATCGGCAAATCATTCAGATATCTGCCCTCTAATGTCGTTAACAAATGTTCTGCGTAACTATCTATAATCTCCATCGGAGATTCTACGTTCTCTTTTCGTTTTCCAATATATAATACAACCGTAAATGTATGGGAATGTGCCGTCTCACTTGTTCCACGAAAACTGTGACTGGCATTTAAATAATATCGGCTGACATAATAACAACGCACATCCTCACCACCTGACACTTTTTCTTATACTTCTAAGTATACAGAATATCGAATTTTTTTCAACAAATAGTAACCATTCTTAATATAAAAACAAATAAATTTTTCACAAGTCTTTTTGTGCAAAATAGACAAAAAGAGCTGTTTCATAGAAAACATACCTGTAATCTATTCAAACAGCCCCTTTTTATCCGCTATCTTACAGTCTGTTACATTCCTGCAAGCTTTGCCAATTCCCGAATCGTATCCTTACTGATCATTTTTCCCTGATATTCAATCAAATCTTTGTTACTTCCTGTAAAAATATCTACCGGCTGGTACTTCTTCAAAACAATATTGTCACCATCCACAAAAATTTCAACTGGATCCTTGATATCAATATCCAAACTGCGTCTTAATTCTATCGGCAGAGTCACTCTTCCAAGGTTGTCCAGATTTCTCACGATTCCTGTTGATTTCATAGATCTCGCTCCTTTCTAAACAGTGGTCTCCCTCCACCTCTGCCCCTAAGAGTAGCACGAACAATCTGCAAAATCAATGGACTTTTAAAAAATTTACAAAAATTTCATGATTTTAACTTTTTCTCATATATATAGAAAAAGGGGGGGTACTATGCTCAATTCTATCTGGAGTGCCATACTTTTGATTGGCATCATCATTGCTGCCTTTACCGGCAATTTAGAAGCTGTAAGCAGCGGTATTCTGACTTCTACACAGGATGCCATTGATCTTCTTATTGTGATGTGCGGCATGATCGCCATGTGGAACGGTTTTCTGACGATTGCAGAGGGAAGTGGTCTGATCCGGCAATTGACACATTATATGCGCCCATTCCTCCGTATTCTGTTTCCGAAGCTTCCGCCTTCCCATCCGGCAAATGACTATATCTGTGCTAATTTTATTGCAAACATATTCGGTCTGGGATGGGCCTGTACTCCAACCGGTCTTGCCGCAATGAAAGAATTGCAGCATTTAGAACAACAGCGGGGACACTCCGGTTATCGTGCCAGCACAGAAATGTGCACGTTCCTGATATTAAATATCTCTTCTTTACAGTTAATTCCGGTCAACATGATCGCTTACCGCAGTAAATATGGCAGTGCCGTTCCCTTATCTGTCATCGGACCTTCCCTTATCGCTACTTCGCTCACCACTTTATTTGCGGTTTTGCTGTGTAAACTCTGTTCGATCAAAAAGGAGTCCTCATGAAAATACTCAATTTTATCTCGATATTCTTTATTCCACTGATTCTATTTGTTATTGTGTTGTATGCGGTTCTACAGAAGAAACCTGTCTTTGACCTGTTTACCAAAGGTGCAAAAGATGGATTGTCCACTGTATGGAATATCGCTCCTTCCATTATCGGTCTGTTCGTTGCAATTGGCATTTTCCGCAATTCCGGGGCATTAGATGTTCTCTGCCGCCTCCTGAATCCTCTCGCTAATGCACTTCATATTCCCACACCGCTTCTGCCGTTATCCTTGTTAAAACTGTTTTCCGCCTCCGGTGCAAATGGTCTTTTATTTGATCTTTTCAAATCCTACGGAACCGATTCTTATATTGGTTTTTCTGCCTCCATTCTCCTAAGCTGCACCGAAACACTGTTCTATACCATTTCGGTCTATTACATGAGCATCCGGATCAAAAAAACCCGCTGGACTATTCCGGCAGGTTTCATTCTTGCATTCTTTTCACTTCTTGTCAGTTGTATGCTTGCCGGATATTTTCTCCCCTCTTAATCCTCTAACAATGCCTGATAGATGTCTCTTTTCCCGACACCACGATCCTTTGCTGCCTGTTTCATGGCTGCTTTCTTATCCATGCCCTGATCCATATAATATTGGACATGTTCCGGTATCGTCATTTCCAGCAATGGCTTCTTTTCTTCCTCCTCTAACGTACCCCTGTCAGCTCCTTCGATCACTAATACATATTCGCCGCGTGGTTCATTTTCCCCGTAGTACGCCATTGCGCCGCCAAGCGTTGTCCGGAAATTGGTCTCATGTTTCTTTGTCAGTTCCTTCACGATGGAAACCGGACGATCTCCTAATGTTTCATACAGATCGGCCAGTGTCCTTTTCAACTTGTGCGGCGCCTCATATACTAATATGGTTCTTGTTTCATTTTTTAACTCATGAAGCACTGCTTCCCGTTCTTTTTTATCATATGGAAGAAATGCCTCAAAGCAGAAACGCCTTGTTTTCTTGCCGGATATCGTCAATGCTGTTACAAATGCCGAAGGTCCCGGTAACGAAGTCACCGGCACACCTGCCTCTAAGCACTGTCTCACCAGTTCTTCCCCCGGATCGGATATTGCCGGTGTCCCGGCATCCGTGATCAGGGCAATCGTTGTGCCTGACAGCATTTTTTCTACTAATATTTTTGCTTTGTCATACTTATTGAATTCATGATAACTTGTCATTGGTGTCTTGATCTCAAAATGATTCAACAGCTTAATGCTGTGCCGCGTATCTTCTGCCGCGATCAGATCCACCTCTTTCAATATCCGCAGCGTCCGAAGTGTAATATCTTCCAGATTACCGATCGGTGTTGCACATATATATAACATTCCCGCCATACTGTCTCCTCTGATCTATTTATTATTATACTGCTCACACATTCCCGTTCTTTCCGTATATTTCATAGATGTCCTCTGTATATACACCGGGACTTTCATACATGATCAATGTCGGTTCAATCGTGATCCGCTGTCTGCCACCTTTCAGCCCTTCTATCAAAACCATGGTTGGCTCTTTTCCTTTATATGGCTGCACCAGCCGCATCCTTTTTGGTTCAATGCGGTATTTTTTCATCATCTGGAAAATCTCCGCCAGACGGAACGGTTTGTGTATCATATAAAAATTACCGCTTTCCGGCAACACATAACCTGCTGCCGCAATGACATCTTCCAAAGATAACATCACTTCATGCCGGGCAATGTTTTTGGGCTCATACAGATTCTGCAATCCGTGGTGATCCGTCATATATGGCGGGTTCACGGTAACAACAGGAAAGGAAGCCGGTTGAAACAGCTCCCTTACATTCTTAACATCTCCGCAAATGATACGGACACGATCCTGTAACCCGTTCATCTGCACACTTCTACCGGCCATATCTGCATATTCTTCCTGTAATTCTAATCCGCAAAATGCCTTTCCATCGGTATTGGCTGCCATCAGAATCGGAATCACGCCACTTCCCGTACACAGATCCAGAACAGATTGATCTTTTTTAACTCTTGCAAAATGAGACAACAATACCGCATCTACGCCAAAACAAAATCCCTTTGGTTTCTGAAGAATCTGATACCCCTTACACTGAAGGTCATCAATCCTCTCATCTTCTTTTGCAAAATCAATCAATCTTTGAACCGCCATCTTTCTTTTCTAATGCCTCTAACGCTTTTAATTCTTTATCGTTTACTTTATCTGAATTCCGCCGTTTCTTTGGCTTAAATTTCAATTCATCTATCTTGTATTCCCGAATCTCTTTATCGCCTTCGTCTGTCTCCACAATAACTTTGACTTTCTGACGAAGAACACTGACACTGCTTACTTCACCCCGGAAACCATCAAATGTCTTTACACGATCCCCTACATTCGGCAATCTGTCATTCAGATATTCGTATGTCTCCTGCTCATTCTTCAGACAACACATCAACCGTCCACACACACCGGAGATCTTCGTCGGATTGAGTGAAAGATTCTGTTCTTTTGCCATCTTAATAGACACCGGAATAAAGTCAGACAGATAAGTATGACAACAAAGTTCCCGTCCGCAGATACCATATCCGCCAAGGATCTTCGTCTCGTCTCTCACACCGATCTGGCGAAGTTCAATTCTTGTACGGAATACCGCAGCCAGATCCTTAACCAGCTCTCTGAAATCGATTCGTCCATCTGCTGTAAAATAGAATAACACTTTGTTATTATCAAATGTGTACTCCACATCGATCAGTTTCATTTCCAAACCGTGTTTTGCAATCTTCTCCAGACAGATCTTATATGCCTCTTTGCATTTTTCCTTGTTTGCTTCATGTTTTGCATCATCTTCCGCAGTTGCTTTCCGGATAACCGGCTTTAATGTTCCGGTAATGTTGCCCTCTTCAATCATTCTCTTTCCTAAGACAACTTTACCGTATTCGATTCCGCGTACAGTCTCTACGATGACGGCATCGCCTGTCTCTAGTTCAATTCCTGCCGGGGAAAAGAAATATATCTTTCCATTCTGTCGAAATCTTACACCTATTACTTCTATCATTTCAAGTTCTCCTTCATTGTCAGCAGCATCAATTCCATTGCTATATCAAAATTCACATTGGCTTCCAAGCGAATCTTTAATTTGTCAAGTGCCTGTAAGATCTCCTCTAATCCCTCATAAGAAACGTGACTTGCCTGTTTCTTCATAACGGAAAATTCATCTTTGAATATCAGCTTATTGGGTGAATTGGATATCTTCACCATCAAAAGATCCCGGAACCACATTGTCATAATATCAATATAGTCGGTAATATCCAGTTTGTATTTGCCCATATTCCGAACCGCCTGAATGATCTCATCCATATCCATGTCCTGGATTCTCCGAAGCAGCCGCAGACTGTCTTCCTTAATCTCATTATAGTCCGGTGAAATTGCCAATCGAACCGCTTTTCCCAAATTACCCTGTGCAAAATCTGTACAAAATCTTGCTTTTTCACGATCGATCCCAATCTGGTTTACAAGATAATCCACCATATGTAATGGCTCCACCGGCCGGAAATTCAACACAATACATCTGCTGATGATCGTTGGAAGAAATTTGTCCACATTATTGGTAAGCAGCATAATGATCGCATACTCCGGTGGTTCCTCCAATGTTTTTAAAATTGCATTCTGTGCCTGTGTATTCATCAGTTGTGCATCCGGTACAATATAGATCTTATAACGGCTGCTATATGGTTTTAATTCAATGTCATTGAGAATCTGTGTACGGATCTCATCAACCGAGATCACGTTGGGCTTTTCGTGTGTTACCCAGATAATATCCGGCTGATTACCCGACTCTGCCTGTAAACACGATTTACATGTTCCGCATGGATCTGCTTCTCCGGATTCACACTGTAACGACTTTGCAACAACTGCTGCTAACGTTTTCTTACCGGAACCTTTCTCTCCATTCAGAATATATGCATGTGAGATCTTACCAAGCTCTATACTGCTCTTAAAATGTTTGACTATATCCTCATGACCAATGATATCACTATAATTTGCCATCATTCATCCCTTCTTTCTATCCGTATTCTGTCGATCAGGTTGAAATATCTAACAACATTCCCCTTATATCGTCTATCTTATTCAGGATCGCAAGATTATCCTTTTCATCCTTTAATAATTCCTGTGCCAGATCGTCTAATGATTTGTCTACTTCCTTCACAATTCCATACACACGGTGTCTTCCTCTTCGATCAAGAAAATTCTCTCTGGAAAATGTATGCGAATTCGCCGTTACTTCATTCATGAATTCCTTTACCAGATTCCGGTATCTTTTCATATCCCGGATATCCATATGCTTTGCAATCTTACTTCCCTGTTCTTCAATATCCTTCATTAATCCGGAGAGCTTTTCCTGTAATTCACTATTCTCGATATGACTAACCAGGGTGAATTTGAAACTGTCATCCGTCTTAGTCGGTTGTTTCTGTGCATCAATCGGTGCTGCCCCGGTTAATTGGTTGATCTTCATATCCATACTGTTCTCTCCTTCCTGTGTGATATTATTCAGATAATGATAAAACTATCTATCTTATACATATCACAACGCACATATTGTTTTGCTTGTAACTACCCGAAAAAACGCTGTTCCACTTCTTGTACTATCATACTATGAATCTCATCAATTGGCAATGTAGCATTGATCGGAACGATGCGCTCCGGATATAACTTTGCAAGCTGCCGGTATCCCTCTACGACACGTTTGTGAAAGCTCAGATCTTCCTGCTCCATCCGGTCAAGTTCTGCCTGTTTCTTCTTACGTTTGATTCCGTCTTCCGCATCAAGATCCATAAATATGGTAAGCTTTGGTTTGACATCACCTAATGCAAAATTATTGACTTCATACACCGTATCAACGCCAAGCCCTCTTCCGATTCCCTGATAAACCGCAGAAGATTCTACAAACCGGTCACATATTACTGCTTTTCCCTCCGCAAGTGCAGGCTTGATCACCTGATTGACAAGCTGTGCCCGTGCAGATGCATATAATAACAATTCCGTCATATGTCCCATCTCTTTGTAATCCGGATTCAATATGATCTCGCGGATTGCCTCTCCAATGGTTGTTCCACCCGGTTCCCTTGCAATCACAATATCATATCCTCTATGTTCTAAATACTTTTTCAACAGATCAATCTGTGTTGTCTTTCCGGATCCGTCCGGACCTTCCATTGTAATAAATATTCCTTCCACAAGCCTATCCTCTTATCTTCTTTGTATTCTTGATAACCACCGATTCTCACGAATTACATTCACATAGCTTCTGCCTTTCTCGTCCATTGTAATTCCCTTTATGTTCAGATCGCTATCCATTGCTGCTTTTATCTCCTGCATTACATCGAGTGACAATACCTCTCCCGGTGTTACGATCGGAATTCCCGGTGGATATACATATATGTATGATCCACTGATCTTACCGATCGCGTCCTCAAATGGTATATCTACCCTCTTATGTTCTCTTGCTTCTGCTATATTCATCTTGTGTTCCGGCAACGTTTTATATAATATTGTATCGGCAGATTGCTCCACATCTGTTAATTGCGCATCTATCGACTCCATTGCCAGATATAAAGATTCAAATGCTTCTTTGGAATCTGCAACCGATGTCATGGCAATGACATAATTGCCCGCCGCCATTTCCATCATCTGACCATATTCCTCCTGTAAGATCGTGCCGAGTTTTGTTCCGGTCATGGCAATAATCTCGCCATCGCTTTCATATCCACAATCTTTTACGGAAAATACTAATTTGCCATCATCATATCCACAAGCACTCTGTTTTTTGAAATCACTTTCCTCCACCAGATGAATATGTGAAAGCTGTGCAAACCGTTTCCGGTATTCAGAAAGCAGTTCTTTATATATGATAAATAATCCATCTCTTTCATAGTTCATCTTCTCAATACATGCCTCAGTCGTAGCCAAAAAGACATATGACGGTGATGTACTCTGATATATGGATAAATACTCTTCCAATCGTTCTGTATCTACGATATTGCTCTTTTCATGCAGTATGGCACATTGTGTCATTGCAGGTAACGTTTTGTGAAGGCTTTCGATCACAATATCCGCACCTAAGCGAATGGCAGGATTGGGAATATTCTTATAGTTCGTGGTAGAAATGGTCTCATTTACATTCGACATAAACTCAAAATGTGCACCATGTGCCTCATCTACGATCAACGGAACCCCGGCTTTGTGTACGATCTTCGCAATCTTCTCCACATCACTCACAACACCTTCATAGGTCGGAGATACTAATATCACGCACTTCGCATCCGTATACTGTTTGACCATTTTCCGGACTTGTTCCGGAGAAACTCCTCCAAACATGCCAAGTTCCTCATTCCATTCCGGCATAATGTAGATTGGTCTCAATTGTAAAAGACGTATCGCATTATAAACAGACTTGTGGCAATTCCTTGCCACGATCAGCTTGTCACCCGGTCTGCACACAGCCGACAACGCCGCCATAATGCCACAGGTTGAACCATTCACAAGATAATAACTCTTATGTGAACCATATACTTCTGCCGCTCGATTCATTGCCTCTGATATAATTCCATGTGGATCATGAAACTCATCCAGATCACCCACTTCTGTTACATCAATTGAAAAGGGATTCTCTACAATATCAGGGAAAATGGTATTCAGTCTCCTCTTGTGTCCCGGCATATGCCACGGATAACATCCCTCCGTATTGTAGGCAGTTAATCCACTTAATATGGGCTGTTCCATATTCTCGATCTCCTTTTTCTAATTCTGATTGTCCATATAGGAATATAGCAATAATTACTTACCGGTTATTCATTATAATAACCACTATCTATTCGTGAACATACACATATCAAGATATTATACCATACATTATCCTATATTTGCAACGCACGCTTCCCGTCCGCAAATGATTTTGCAAATGATTTCATGCCGGTCATAACGGATCAATTGCAATATTTTTATAGCCCTCACCATAGATCTCATTTGCGCTTGCTATGATCAGAAATGCATTCATATCCTCCTGTCTTACAATCTCCTGTATCACGGGTGTGATCCGCTTCTTTACAACGCACATAATAATCTGTTTTTTCCGATTACTATATGCTCCTCTTCCGGATAGAATCGTTGCGCCAATATCCATTTCTGACAGGATTCGCTGCAGCATTTTCTCCGGCTGCTCCGCTACAATATAGATCAGATTCGCTTCGTCTGCCCCATATAATATATATTCCATAACCTTTCCATCTAATACCACCGTAATAAATGCATACATTGCCAGATTAAAGTCCCGGAAAATAAAGCCCGATATTGCTACAATGATCAGGTCAATTGTTACAAAATAGGTGCTTGTCTTAATTGCCGGATACTTACGGCGCAAAATCTTGATCACAATATCCATGCCCCCTGTTGTAGCCCCGGTCTTTAATACTAATCCAAGACCGCTTCCAACCAGCAGACTTCCTGCTACTGCCGCTAAGAATGTATTATTCGTCACCGCCGGAAAGATACTGAATATATTCGTAAATATGGAATTCAATGCGATCGCATAGAAACTGTTGATAATGAATCTTCCCCCAAACTTCCACCAGCCAAGTAAAATTATCGGGATATTTAACAGAAAATACCAGGTACCCGTCTCCCCTCCAAGGGAATGACTCAGTATCACAGAGATACCCACAACACCGCCGGGTGCCAACTTATTAGGATCTAGAAATAATCCGATGCCGGCTGCATATAGAAAACAGCCGATTAATATAAATAACATTTTACGGAAGGATGAACACAAAGTTCTTCTTGTCTGTTCTGTCATATTGTATAACCTCCATTTTCGTCAGACATTATTACCTATTCTAAGTTTTGACAGAACTTTAAGAAATTACACAACCATTATTCCACGACAGATAACAACTCCTCCTGCACATCTTCTATGGTATAAGATCTCTGGAATATGTATAACTTACCATCCATAAACTCATAACAAAATCCTTCATATTCCTTATCACTTGTGTAGATACATTCCTTCTCTTGTGTATCAAGATGATACTCATATACACTTTGTCCCTCTTGAATATAAAGACAATCTTTCGTATAGGAATATCCGGCAATCTGTTCCTTTTTTTCCACCTTATACAACATCTGACATTTTCCGGTATCCAGCACATATTCGTAAAAAGCATCATAATTCTTATAATGTGTATCCGGATTTTCTTCATATCCAAATGCCCCTCTTGCATACTGCTCAATTATTCCAATTGTACCTCCACGAAAACTGATTATTGACGTTGACAACCCTGTATAGTCCTCACCCACATCTTCCTGTATAATCCCCTCAAGTTTTTCCTCTGTCCCATGATATCTGCATTTCCCATCTGCGGTTAATCGGATAATATCCCCTTCCATCCAGTTATAAGTATCACTTGCCCTATCATTCAAAGCCCTCCCGCAACAGGAATAATGAAATTCTTCATCCTTTTCTATATATACGATCCGCGGATTATATTCCTGCAAAGAATCATCCACCCAAATCTGATACCCCTCATATATGTAGCTCTTATAATCTGTCATTATATTGTGTGGTTCGTTTTCACTTACCCATTGTGTTAATGATACCGGCTCCTCATCTTTATGAAAATACCAGACCTCATTCTTCTCCTTGTAATCCTCACTGTAATCCGACTGTGTATCTAACTCCTTCAATACAACAAACACATCGTCCTCATATGCCTGCATCCCGGTAACTTCATATCCATCTTGAACAAGTTGTTTCTCACCCGTTTGAAAATTATAACAGTAAAAACTCTCATCATACCTATCTGTAGCATAATACAAAACATCATCATTACATGCCATATATAACAAATCATGATCTAACTCCACTAACATCTCTCCGGTATTATAATTGCAGATATTCTCCTTGTCATATACATATGTATCTGTACTGTTCTCACATATGTAATGGCTGGACCCGATCGAACCTTCAACCGACAACACTGTACAATCTGCCTTTGCAAACATTTCTCCATTAGCTACTTTCTCTGCCGCCTTATAAGCCAATATATTTACCATCTCGCATCCGGTTAATAACATGCCACACAATAGTACAAAGAATGCTAATACTATTTTCTTATGAACACGTAAGATACACTTCCCATTATCCATAAACGTTCTCTCCTTCACAATTATTTTATCCCTATCAAACTAATTGCCTCTCCATTTCCCTTATTATATCTTGCTATTACTTCTTCTAGAGAATTCTCTCCTTCTTTCTTTCCCGTAGCGTTATGTATATAATACTTCCCTTCTTCTTTTGTAATGCTTACTGTATGAATTTGTTCATTTAAATTTGACTTGTTATTATATGCCGTCATAATATATGTCTTATATTCATCCGACACATTCTTAACATTATTTGCGTTAATTTGCGTTCCAACTAACATTTTTGTATCATATCCATTCTCATTAAAGTATGACCGAATCGCCTTTGGTGATGTTCCAAATCCACCCATTGCAGTTACACCATTTTTCTCAAAATAATACAACAAATCAGGAAAATCCTGTTGTGCTTTACCTCCTGTTAAATACTGTGTTGCATTATATACTGCGATCACCTCACATGCATTATCATTTGCAGTACATAACCCATATTTCATTTTATTCATCGCATGTTGATTTTCTATATAATATCCTTTTTTATACTGATGCTTTTCCTCCTGCCATATTTTTTGATTTTTTTCTCTATTTTTTATAGAAACACTTTCCGGAATACTTACAATAGATAATCCTGCCAATATTTTAAGTAATACTTCATCCGGTACATTTTCAGGAACATACTTCATAAACCACGATATCCAATCAATATCATCTGTTGTCTTTTTCTCCCTGTCAGCAGCCACAACCATATCTTTTAATGCGTCAAATATTGAACCACTTTCATCCTCTTTCCCCATATTGGTTGTATTTATTTTCCCTGTTATACTATTTATCCTGCTAATCTTAAATTCTGACCTTTTATATTCATTTACTATTAAACATATTATTTCATATATCCTTAAACAACTTCTACTTTCCTCGCTCATTTTTTCTATAATTTTATCCATACTATTTTGTATCTCTTTTGTTCCAACTCCGCATGATAAAGATTTTTCTATTTTACTAATCTTTACACAATTGCGTTGTAATGTCTGTGATATTTTTTGAAACTCTTCCATTTCCTTTACAATGTCTTGCAATGTTATATTTAAATCAGCCATAATATTCCTCCTAGTATATATGGATTATAACATTCTATTTGTTCTTAAAATTTTTTTTGCGTTGAATAACCACTTTTGGGGATGAATAACCACCTATTGTTTAATGACGATGCGTATGTTAGCACAAAATAATGAAGCAATGAATGCATCAACACCACGGCACAACTAATCGGAATAACATGCGAATTATTGAATTGATATTCTGATTCACGTATATATAATGATAACAATTCACTTACTTACAAGGGTGAATTGTTGAAGAAAAATGATTTAACATATTCAAAAAGGAGGTTGCCTCAAATTCATTAATACGGCTACCTCCTTTTATAATATTCCTTATTCCTCGACAGACAACAACTCCTCTTTCACACCTCTAATTAGCCGTTACATATCACAAAAAGAAAGCAATATATATTATAATTGGAAAAATCGAAGATACTTCAAAACCAATACTCAAAATATTCAATATTGCTACCATATATTCTTGTCGTTCCTCTGGAACATATATCTCTTCCGGCTGATCTGGATTATAGTATAAAACTACCCCTTGCCCTTCATCAAAAATCTTCTTTCCGTCGCCAATATATCCTTCGGCTTCAAATGATTCGGTTTGCTTTTCATCAACATAATATCTATATGCAGGCACCCATGTATAGGAAGATGGATCGCTTCGTAACAGAATATGTCTTTCTATTTTCGCAACGATAGCATCAGCCTTTTTAGAACATCGTTCGCGTAGTTCTTCAATTTTTTCTTTTGCCTTTTTTTAATATAAAAAAGTATGACTGCTATAGCAAACCTCCTACGATCAATCCTACCCGTCTTGATTGCGAGATTGACGAAACATATTGAGCAATGAACCCCACAAAACCAGTCCTATACTAACATCCCATACACTGAACTAAAACAAGAACCTTTCTTTTTTTATCTTCTCTCTATCAAAAAACATTCTTTTTCACACCTCTAACTTTCAGAATCCTTATTCTTCGCTTTCTTATCTGGTCGCGGTTGCATTTCACAAACTGAAAAAAAAGCGATTTCAGCTATAAGTGCAATCACGCCCCCTACAATCGCCGCCATCAAATTTGACTCTACGACAGGTAGTACCATAAAGAAAAACCCTTGAAATAAAAAAAACCAAAAAAGCAAAAATAACAGAACTCTACCTACCGGTCCTGCCCTCTTGATAGGCTTGGGCTCTATATCCTTTCCTTTCCGAAAACTCAGCAATGGATACGAATAAAGTCCAACAAATACCGCACCAGCTATAAATAAGAAAAGTTTTCCCGGTCCATCCAAAATTCTCTCTGACTGTGTAGCTGCATCGACCTGGATCTGTAATGTATCCCCTACTGTCAGCCCCTTTGGATTTGACAGATTTCCCTCGGAATGTATATCTCCATCCTCATCCATCCATTCTATATCAATTTTCGAACCATATGGATGCTTATTCACCGAACTGCCCGATACATACTCATCAACCACCTCCGCTGTCACGGTTGTAGATTGACGAAACATATTAAGTAATACGCCCCACAAAACCAATCCCATACTAACGCCCCATACACTGAACCAAAACAAGAACCTTTCTTTTTTTATCTTCTCTCTATCAAAAAACATGATCTTTCTCCTCTCTGTTTCTTATGAGACATTCCAGCAACATATCTTACCGATTATTCTCTTCCTCTTTCTGATTCTTTTTAGACATTCTCTTTCGCATAATAACAACAAAAATAGGTGTTACGATTATTGCCGATACCTGACCCAATATCAAACCCTTTAATGGCTCATTATAACCCTCTGTAATTATAAGATCCACAATGACAGCCACCGTCATATAAAACATCATACTAAACATAATTAACTTTTGCTTATTCATTTCACTTAACCTCCCGTATCTTATTATGTATAAATCTAGTTATTACTTATCTAATCCTCTTCTGTCTCTCCCTTCTCTAGCAAATCATAATACTGCTGTAATTTGTCAAGGAACTCCGCTCTTGTCTCATCTTCATATCCACGAAATACCACTTTATCTATATCATCATGATTAAACATAAATTGAGAATTAACTCCCATATTTCCTTCCGGATACAAAACTCCTATGTAATCATATTCTATATCATCATCCAGATTTTTCTGACGAACGCCAAATATCATTAATGGTTTCTTTGCATTCTCAAGCCAAACAATAGATCCAATTGGTAATAATTCTTTCATCTTCATAATAATATCTCCTTTTTCATTTATACGGTTGCCCATATGCTTACTGCATTTTTATTACTTGCCTTTGCATTGCCTACTTTGTCAGCTAACCATTCAAAACTATCACATATACCATCCGATATCAATTCACCCACATTTTTTCCTGTAAGGTGTTCAGCTACCTTGTTAGCTCCCATAACGGCAACACCCGCTGCTGCCGCCACCACCACTGCAGGTGCAGCTGTTACTCCTAAAGCAGCAGCCGCCGCACCCACGCCGACTGTAGCACCGATTGACATTCCCACATCAACACCTGTCTCAATTGCTGTTTCTCCCCAGAATCTTGGGTTATCTATTGTACCAAATTCCTCAAAATTCTCTGCAGTATTACCAATAATAGCGGATGCCCACTGTGCCGCTACATTCAGATTCTTACCAACCGTATTTCCCTTTGCAAATTTGTATCCATTTATCGCCTCTGCCCATCCTGCTTTCACTCCATTTTCACTAATTGCTGCAACAACCGGATCTGCACCAGTATTGAATAATGCCTCTTTAAATGCATTCGGATCACCATCGTATGCGCCCTCTGCCATGCCGCCAATCACCTGTAAAAAGTTTCCTATTCCATCCGCACCATGTCCTGTAAATATATTACCAAGCGTTGCTGCAGAACCGCCAACGGCTCCTGCACTCGACACAAGTCCCCATACATCTGACCATTCAAATATTTGCCGTATAATATGTTGCTCTGTATTTTTATATTGTACAGCAATCTTCCTTGCACTTCTACCTAATTGTTTAATATCTTTTACGTATTGCTCCATATCGCTGTCTACTTTTCGCAGGACTTTATTCAATTTGGCAAAACCCTCTGTTCCCGCCATATTATCCTTGACCTGTTGTAGTCTACTTTCATAGATCCCCAACTTCCTGCCGACCTTCAAAAGAGAATCTCCTTCATTCAGGAGATCCTGCCATAACACCGTCACATTGCTCATATGTATATCCCTCCTTTATAGTTCAAACTCAAATTCCACATCTGCCAACCGAATCCGATCCCCTGCATGAAGCAACTTATATTGTCCTGAAATGATCTGCTCTCCATTTACATATGTATGATTAGTTGAATTATTATCCATAATATAAATTTCTTTTCCCTTTCTCATTATATCCGCATGGTGCCGGCTGACCGATACATCATCTATTACATAGTCAACATCTTCCACATGTTTCCCAATCCGAAAGATAACATTCGATATAGGAACTTCCTGTCCGTTATCTACACGAAGTAATTTTGCATAGACAATCTCATTGTTGGTCATCGCACCACCAACATTATATTTATTCTCCTCTTCCAAATGCTTAATAACGTATCTGGCACGTATTCCCAATCCACAAAATAATATAATTGCTATCATTAATACGATCTGTAATACTCGAATCGGATAATCTGCTTTCTTTAACGCTGATTGATTCTTCTGTAATCCCTCAATAGCACCTTGATATTGGTCATATGTTGAATCACTATTGCCCATTACTTCCATTGCAGTATTAATGGCATCTTTTAACTTATCTACACTTTTTTTCGTGTACACGCCATCTTTCATAACCTCTTCCTGACAGTCATACAATAACGTATTAAGTTGTTGCCGTATATCTTCTGTCACTTCATTATAATGATTATTCGTATCAATACCCAGATAAGAGATTCCTAATACATCTAACTCTTTTTTAATGCTGTCAATTGGTTGAATAATAAGCCCGGCATCACTGTTTACAAACATACCTACCATATATCCATCTGCATTTAACACCGGCATACCTACATTGCTCTCCTGCGGCTGATAATCCGTTACAATACTATCCTCTGCTACAGAAGACACAATTCCTGTTCCACACTGCATTACCGGATTGTCAACCTGTTCCTGTCCTAAAAGACTGCTGCCCTCTGTATATCCCAGCATATATAATCGTTCATTCAAAATTACATCTGCACTATTTCCCAAATTAATACATTCCACGCTCTGCACATCTGTTGTAAACTCCAATACAACAAATCCATTCCCTGAATACTTCTCCTCTAGCTGTACCCTGGTTCCTGTATGCAGCATAACATCTACCTGAATGTTAAATTCCGTCTCTACTGGCAATCCATTCATCAGCCGTATATTATTCAATTCCGAATCTTCCACCCGAATCAATTTGTCATTTGTCAATACAATCTCCGAAGTCTCTCCCGAGTCATCTTTCATTCCAACTAATGTTCCCGTTCCCTGCCTGATATTGTAGCTTTTCTGATCTGACGTTACCGCAGACACAATTAACTTAACTGCTGCATTCTGTTTTTCTGCGATATTCTGTGGCAATTCTTTTATATCTGTCTGTGCTGCTTTCACCGTATATTGAGGCAGTCTCATTCCTAACAGACATATTGCCATAACTATAATTTCTATTCTTTTCCACATATTCTTTCTGTATCTCATATCAACTTCTACTCCCTTATATATAATCGGGCAAGTTGACTTCCCCCGATTATGTATACACAAAAAGTACAAGAGCAAAAAACCCTTGTACCATTTGCGCTATGCAGATTATCTATTTGATAACATCTGTTGCCAAAGCCTGAGCAATCTGACCGTTTGTCTGCTCTGTCTTCTGGTATTCATTTGCGATATTCTCTAAATCTGTTGAATACTCTGTAATCATCTTGAACATATCGTTCATATCATTCTCTAACTTTGAGAACTGTTTCTTATACGCCTCTGCAGCTTCACCTGACCAGGTTGCACCATTAATAGACTTAATCTCTGTCAACATCTTATTGGTCGTTGCACGAACCTTGTTTGCCTTTCCCTTAAACTCACTTGCCTTACTCTTTAACTGTGAAGGAGTCACCTTTAATTCTGACATTGCCATAATATATACTTCCTTTCTATTCTATTCTCTTTATGTATTGATATTCTTTATTTGACTTATTTGTAAGAACGTTTCTTAGCTGTCTCAATATTCTTCTTCTCTGCATTCTGATACATCTTAATGATTGTCTCTAATGCTCCTGCATATTTTGTAACGAGATTTGTAAACTTCTCAAACGACTGACCATCCTTTGAATATGCCTGGTCAAATGCCTTAGCTGCATCACCGGTCCACATACCCATCAAGGACTTCTCCGCAGAATCCAAATCTTTAATCTGACTCTTTAACTTAGAATTTAACTCCTCTAATTCACTTTTCTTCTTAGTAAGTGCACTTTGTGATAACTTAATTGTTGAACTTGCCATTACTTTTTCCTCCTTAATAATTAAAAAATTTATCATATATACCTGCCCTGCAGATATTATATTCTTATCATATATTATTGGGAAAGCTTTGCAGATCGCTCTTTTGCAATCGCAACAGCTCTCATCTCTGCATCGTATATCTCTTTTGCCATTTCCTTAATTGCCTGCGAAATGGAATCAATATCTTTAGCAGAATTTTTCACCTTTTCTTGTAGCTTTTTGCTTTTATCAATAAACTTCTTGGAATTATCCCCATCCCAATTCTTATCTATAGTTTGAATACTTGTCTCCATCTTATCATTTGCCACATTGCGAATCTCTTTTGCAACCTCGGCTAATTCCTTTGCCTGTGCTATTGCTCTTTTATAGTTGAATAAAATCGTTTCTTCACTTGCCATGATTAACCTCCCTCGAATTAAAGCAAATCTGTCGGCAACGCTGCAGCCATCTGCTTTACTGTTGTTTCTGTGCCTGTATAAATTCCTGCCATCTGCTCTAAGTCATCCGGGTGTTCTTTCAGACGTTTTATAATCGTTTTAAAGTCCTCTTTCATCTTATTGTATTTCTTAATATGTGTATCGCTGGCCTCACCTTCCCAATATTTCTTTGTACCTGTTACATATCCATCTATTTTCTGGAAATCTGCCTCAATATCAGCAATCTCTTTTCGTATCTCTCTCGCCTTACCCTTCAATTGATCCGGCGTAACTTTCAATTTCATAGAGCCCATATCTTACCTCCTATACCGTAATCTTATCCACCAACTCCGCAACCTTCTGTTCACAGCTATTATATTCTTTCTTTGCCGTATTCTCGTAATTAATTACTTTCTGAATATTGTCACAAACCTGCTGTAATGCAGTGATATCATCCTGAAATGCCTGATTAAATGCCTGATTTGCATCACCTTCCCACATACCATTCAGTGCTTTGACATCTGACTGCATCTGATTACTTTTTTTCTTAATATGTTTCAATGCATTTTCCATGTCGGTTGCTGTCTTCTGCAACTTATTTGTATTAACTTTAATTTTCGTAATTGCCATCTTAAGCCTCCCTCTATTACATAAATGTAATATTGTATCTTTGCAATATTTGCTGTACATCACCAATGTCTAATTTCTTCAACTCAGAAGACGATCTTAACGTCTTCGTTGAGTATTCTATTATGTTCTTCTCCGTTGCTTCATAACACCGAATGATCTCTCTTAATGTATTCCGCAAATCATGAATCTGACGACATTCTTCCTGTAATTCTTCCTCAATTCTTCTCATTGTCCGCTTGTCCTTTCCATCTTTGTCAAGCGGTTGATATCCATGAAGTATCTTATCGAACGCATAGATCTGCTTCTTATATGCAACTTCTGCATTCCCTAATTCATCGATGACGTTTCTTAATTTACAAATCGAAACCTTCATATCCTTCACCTTATTTCTCTGCGTTCCTTTCACGATATGTACTATATCACATCTGATAATTATTTATCAGTTTTTGGTTGGATAACCAGTTTTTTGGATGAACGACCAGTTTTCACCTATTATTCTTGTTCTTCGATCAATTCTTTGATGTTTTTTACAAATTCTTCCTGCTCCATTTTTTCTATTGTTTTTAATTCCTGTCTGTATTGAAGCCATTGATCATCACGCCTGGCAAGCATACGGCATTTTATTCTGTTATCATGTGGCGTTACCAATTCAATTAGCATATGAACATTTCCCATACCCTCCACATCAGAATCCGATAATACTTCCTTTTTCTTCATTCCATCTGATACTAATCTCTCCTCATCTAAAATGTCACGATATGAAGTATCATCCATCTCATAATCCTCCTCCAGAAAGTCTTTGAGTTCCTGTTTCGGGATCTCATACAATCGAACCCCAGAGGGCTCTCTTCTTCTCTGTTCAACAACTATCAAATGGCTGCTGATATATATAGTCTTCAGATACCCCAGATCGCCAAACCGCCGAATTATCATAATGGATCTTGCCTGTTCCATTCCCTGAATCAGATCCTCCAGATCATCTTGTAATACTAACGCTTCCCCTTCTTTGTTTTCGATGAAGCCCTTCTTATATAGATGGTTTAACGCCTGACACACTGCATCCTCATCTACCGACAGATCCGAATTCTGAATAATAAAGATATTATCCATATTCTTAGCAGCCGCAATAACCGTAAGTTCTTCTGGCGTTACAATATACACGGAATTAATCTTCATTTTTATTGTTTGCAGCCTCCTTTACTTCACTCTTCTGCGTCAATTTCTCATACTGTTCCGGTGTTGCTATAACTTCATAATTTCCATCATAGTTTAAATTGATTGCCTCATATTCTCCGCTTTCCTCAATATCCTTCAGTGATAAAGACTGCTCCGGCAATATCTCATAACATTCCACATCACTTGGAAATTTAGTAAAATGTTTTTCAGCATACTTATTACCATCTTCATCTTCAATTATTGCCGTTACCATATTATCCTCATGACCTGTAACAACCTGATATGCATAACATCTAAACATATATAAATAAATTTCCTTATCCTCAGGGATGTCTTCTATATCTTGTGTATCAGATTTTATATAAACCTGTGTATAATTCTCATTATATTCAATATGATAATTATAAAAGAGAGTTATTTGTTGCCATATTTCCATTAATTTTCTTTGATTTTGTATGTACCGTATCTTTTGTACCGGCGTTATGGAAAGAACAATATTCTTATCCTTATCTCTCTGACAATCTTGCCATATAAGTTTTCCACCACTTTTTTCCTTTCCTAACGGAAATGGCACCTCCAAATTGAGTCCATATAATTCGGTAAGCGTATATGGTATGACGTATCTATGCGGAATTATATATATATACATAAATGTAATTCCACTTAATATCAATAATATAATTGCTCCTATCACTATCTTTCGTTTCATTTTCTTCACTATGTATCCTCATTTTATTGCATCAATTTCTCATACTGCTCCGGTGTTGCTATAACTGCATAATTCCCATCATAATTTAAATTGATTGCCTCATATTCTCCGCTTTCCTCAATATCCTCCAGTGATAAAGACTGCTCCGGCAATATCTCATAACATTCCACATCACTTGGAAATTTAGTAAAATGTTTTTCAGCATACTTATTTCCGTCTTCATCTTCAATTATTACCGTTACCATATTATCCTCATGACCTGTAAATACCTGATAAGCATAATATCCAATCAACTTAAAATGGATACTGTCCTCTGCAAGAAAATCATCTATATTTTCCGTATCACATTTCACATATATTTCTGTATAGTCCTCATTATATTCAACCTCACAACCCTCATACAACAGATCGTATTTCCACCAGTCATTAAACATATCATCAAGTTGTTGTATGTTACGCATATTTTGTAACCATGTTACCGTAATAACCAGGTTGTTATCCTCATCCCGTTGACAATCCTCCCACAAAACTCTTCCATCCACCACCGCCTTTCCTAAACGAAACATGCTTTCTATATCTTCTCCATATAATTCCGTTAATTTATACGGTATAACATATGTATGCGGAACTATACACAATAATATGAATATTCCTCCACACAACAACAATAATAATATAATTGCTCCTATTACTATCTTTCGTTTCATAATTTACCTCTTCTTATTTTATATTAAATTTCTTTTGTATCTTTTCTACCACTTTAGAATCTACTCCCTTTGTAATATTATCTTTTGTAGAAACATCATACTTTTCCTCTGTTTCTATCCCCCATGAATCACATACAACAACGGTTCTTTTATCTCCCGGATACTGCACAATAGTTTGCACAAACTTCCCCTTATCATTTATGGAAATATATGATTGATATTTACTATCCTTATGCCTCTTATCCAAATTAACCTGAATATCATACATGCATTTATCTGCTTTCTTTCCTGTATACTGTTCATATAAGCTCGCACCTGCACCTTTAACATTTTTCTCTCCCGCCCCATCACCATGTGCCTTTGTATCTGATAACATGCTGTATGTACTGCTATAGTCATAGTCTCTAAACCCTTGTGCCGCTTTTGAATTAGACACCCCAATTATAGCCCGCTTTTTTTTCGTCGTTTTATCTTTTTGTAATTCTAACGTAATTTCTGTAGATGATGCTCCTGCCGCAACACTACTTAGAATTAACTCAACCGCTGAAGCTGCCACTATCTTGTTTGCATTACTTTGCGTTCCTGGATACACTTTTCCATCCGGACCATCCACTGTCGCCCCTTGAATTGCCGCCACCCAATCAAATTTCTTTTCTGTATAAGAATCTTTATAAACGGTTTTCCATTTTGGTTGAGGACCAATTGTCACCTCATTATTGTTAGTATTTTCCGGTTTATATAAAGGATACTTTTCTCCTTTATATAATATTTCATTTTTGTCTTTATCAAAAAATAATTGATCAACAGGTAAAATATTAGGATCATTCGGATCTGCACTGCGAATTGTTTGATCTTTTCCCTCAACCGCTATTGTTTTCTCTGTATTATCATACATACGAATTATCTCAAGCAAAGATTTTCGTATCGCATTCATTGTCGATTTTTCTGTTTTCATTTTGTTTATTTCTCTTTTCAATGAATTCAGGGTCAATGATAACCCGGATTTTTTTAATGCATCCGATGCTGCTATTCGTTCTAGTCTGGCTATTTTGTTTTGCAAATTGTTTGTTATAATCTGCAAATTATCGGATTCAGCCTTTAACTTCTTTAAGTCTATCCTTATATCTTCCATTGATTCACCTTTCCACGTCTATTCTCTTTCTCTCTCCTACACCATAAACAACCGACAACCGTTTGTTATCCCATTATCCTGAAGCGTAGAATTACCTTTCAATATAATGTTCTGTTCCGTTGAACACAAAAAGAATTCCTGTGCATCCTGATTTAATTCTGTCTTATATTTCTTACACATCATTTCACTAATTTCCTGTACAACGTTTACCACTTTCGCTGTCTCATCAATACGAAAATCAAACGTTTCATCCAGAGATGAAATATATACATCAACTAATATCATCTTGTTCCTCCTCCATTGATCATATAATACAGACCGAAGCCGCTTTAATTTTCACTGTTCACAACTTCCTTTATTATCGTTTTGTAGCTTCTTGACAATGGCATTTCTTCATCATTTTTCAACAAAATGCTGTTCTTTGAATACCATACCTTACTAATATAGGACGTATTGATAATATAACTTCTATGGCATCTTCTGAATTGCTTGGGTAATTCCTCCTCTAAGGTATCTAATGCTCCATAAATACCATATTCCTTGCTTTGAACCCGGATATACACCCGTCGATTCTTCGCTTCAAAATACAATATTTGTGAATACGGAATCCTTCTTTTTTCCTTTTCATCTTCAAAAGAGAAGTATTCCCGGCAATCCAGCTCCCGTGAACTCCAGGATTCTAACAACTCCCGTATTCCCTTCTCTGCCATATGATACGTCAATGGCTTTAACAGCAAAGAAGCGGCTTTCACATCCGGTGTCAGATACATCATCGGCGAGATCGTATTATCCGATATGATCATAATCTCTGCCTTTGGGAATCCGGACCGAATCTCCTTTGCTGCCTGAAGTCCATGTTCTATCGTAATATCCACATATGCTACATCTATGTTTTCATATGCGTTGATTTGCAATTCCTCCAATACGTCCACTTTCATTATGTTCAAACTTTCATCGCTCTGATATGCAATTACATCTTTGGTTATTTTCTGCAATAATTCCATTTCGTCCTGCTTACAACTATAAATAAGCATCGAAATCATTATAATTACCTCCTGGCAAGTGGAACAATAATCTGCGTAACATTACCGTTCAACCGATTCGCGATCATACCGACACCTGCTTTATATAATACTGTTTGTTCTTTGTACGGAACTGCATCAAAGTTAAAGATACGGTTCTCGCCAACATTACCACCAAAATGAACACCTGTCTTATATCCTGCAAACAACTCATATACCTTCTGGTAATCAATCATTCCGATATTCTCAAGACTGATTGCACCTATGAAATAGATATTCAGAAGATTGCCTTTTTCTATAATGTTTTCAAGGAATCCACTCATACCTACTTCTGCATTGTAAATGAGGTTAATAAACCATTCCATATCCGAGATGAAGAAGTAGATCGCTTCTTCTTCGCACATGCGGTTAAAGATATCGATATCCTCTGCGTCTTTCTCTCTCATCATAGAACGAATCTCACTTCGCTTCTTGAACTCAGGAATTACTCCGGTAAAGCTGTTGTATACTTCCATCTCCTCGGTCGCATATGTAATGCCTTCCATGTCTTCAAACATCTTAAGTGGCTTTGTATCACTGTCAAATACATGCACCTGACTATTACGACGTAATGCCGACTGAATCATAACCTTCATATAGTTTTTCTTACCGGAACGTGGAAGTCCTGTTATCAGATAACAATAAGTCTCACTCAGATCAACGCTGTATACCGAAGCATTTTCCGCATTATATGCAACCGGCAGATATCGCTTATCCTGCAATGCTTTTTCATAATCCTCTAATTCACAAAATTCAGACCAGATTGGCTTCTCTGGAATCTCCGGAATTGGACGTGCACGTTTCATCGTCCATTTCTCTCTCATGTCCTCGCAAAGCATATCAATCTTCTTAATTCTCTGGTAATCATCCTCTGCTTCACAGGCAAGTGCTGTCTGGTATTCAAGAATTCGATTTCCATAGTACGCAAGTCCTCGACCCTTGATATTTGCCTCCGGTATTACATCAAATGATACCGTATGCAGAACATCACCATATGCATACTTATCTGCCATCTCTGTTGTAAGGAAGGTCTTAATATTCTCGGCTGCTCTCGACGGAATGTCTGCCGTTCCAATCGTTGCACCTGTAACAAGCAGATAGATACCATGACTGACACCCTCCTTTGAAAGCATAACCAGATCATCAACATATGCCTCTTCCGTCTTCTCATTAAATGCAGACACATTATCAATAATGATCAGAATCATTGGGAGCGTAACTCCATTTACCTGCACATACTGACTATAATTTCCTCCACGGAACAGCTTCTTACGTTCCTCAAGAATGGTATGAATCATATTAAAGAATTTGGATATTCTCTCATAATCACCCTCATACATTACGCCCCCTACATGCGGTGCTTTTTCAAAGGCTGTCATCATCTTACTACTGAAATCAATCGCATATATATTGATATAGTTCGGTGTATATTTATTGATCAGAGCATATGTGATCGTCTGCAGGGATGTACTTCTTCCACTGACAACCATACCGCAGATCGCATGATGACCACCCTCGGTAAAGTTGAGTTTTACCGGCATTTGTGCCTGATTCTGCGGATCATCATACAAACCAAGAATAATCTCAATATTCCATTCTGCTTCCGGCTCTGGCCATACACCATCTTTGTAACAATTCTGGTTATATTCATCAAATGTATTCAAATACAGATGCGTTGGTAATACCGGCATCCACAACTGTAATTCGTGTGTATATCCATTTTCCTTTGCGATCTTTCCAAGATATTCCTTCACCGCATCTAACTGCGTCTTATCCTTCGCCTGCGGAAGCTTGATATTATTCTGTTCTGCCCGTTCAAGCATAGAAGCTGCAACATTCTCCTCGTTCTCACATGCATGATACAGATTCATGTAATCCTCTAAACGCGCGGTATTAAATGCACTGATCGGATATTCGATCATATCCTTTTCCAGATAGTTGTAAATGTCGTCAATAACTGCCTGTTGTTTTGATTTGACACGCGCACATTCTTCTAACGTCGTCTGTTCTGTCTCCAATGCCCGTTTCATCTTTGTCTCGATTACGGTCAACCATTCTATCTGTGCCTTTTCTTTTTGTGAGATCTTTGCAAAATTACCGGTCATGTCAACCTTACCATTCAATGTCACCAGTTTTACGATATCCGTCTTACTATCACTGTCATCTTCCGTATACGTTGCTCCACTGAATCCTGACTGAAATAATTCAAACACTTCATCATTACCAACCTGCAGATATGCACGACCTGCCTGTGTAATATACGCAGCATCCGGCTTATGTAGCATATCATTACTATCCTGCTTATCCTGTACACGCAAACACAGACGGAACTTAGAGTTACTCCAAATATTATCATCCACTGTACCACTTGGTTTCTGTGTTGCAAGGATCAGATGTACACCCAGGCTTCGTCCTACCTGTGCCACACTGACTAATTCTTTCATGAAATCCGGTTCTTCTCTCTTTAATTCCGCAAACTCATCAATAATGATAAACAGATGAGGTACCGGCTCCGTCACTTCATTGTTCTTATATAATTTGGTATACAGATTGATGTTATTAACACCATTTTCCGTAAATATCCGCTGTCGTCTACGATTCTCACTCTTAATAGACACCATCGCACGATGTACCTGATTTCCGGACAGGTTCGAGATCTGTCCGATCAAATGTGGTAATCCATTAAACAGATTTGCCATACCACCGCCCTTATAGTCGATAATAAAGAATCCAATATCATCCGGGCTATAATTAACTGCTAATGACAGCATGTACGTCTGAAGAGTCTCACTCTTACCGGAACCTGTTGTTCCAGCTACCAATCCATGCGGTCCATGATATTTCTCATGAACATCCAGATAACTTGGTGCTCCTCCGGCTTTTGCACCGGTCATACCCTTAATATTTTCGTAAGTACGATTCTTTCTCCAACGATCTAATACATTCAGATCGGACAATTTGGTTGCACCGTACATCTCAAAGAATGTAATTGCAGATGGAATATCTCCACCGGATTCTGTCTCTCTCACATATATGTTAGACAATCTCTTAGAAAACTGACTTACCTTTACATCCGATATTACATCGAATTCTACCTTCTGCCGTTCCTCCTGGCTGTCCTTCACATCATAAATACCCTGAAAATTCTTGTCATTCTGAATAATATATTCACACTCATTTGGCAGTCCGGTATAGGAATCTGCTACAATAACCGTTGATAATCCATAATTCAGATTTGTGTCAAAGACATACTTGGAGATCAATTCGCCCTCCATCATTTCCGGATTCATTAAAAAGAGAATAAAATATGGCTTTTGTATTATATCTGGCTTCTTAGCCAGTCCCATCTCTTCCCGCTGCCGGAATATCTTTGCCATACTGTAGAACACATCTCCTGCCTGTTGTTTATCCGCTGCGATAAACCGTATCTTCTTATCTTCAGACCAGACATGCGGAAACCACTTCACATAATCCCACTTTCCAATATTGGCAGGATTCTTCTCGTCATAAATGAACACCATTTTCACATCTGTATAGCAATTGTTAGCTGCAATCTGTGTAGCTAACACCTTAATCATCTCGATTGCACCACCCAAATTCTCTCCACCAATCAGACCCACAAGCTTATGCTTTAACAGATTCACACCTACCGGCACTCCAAACAGGGTACTGTAATTCTCTTTAATGAATTTTGGTTTCTCTGCCAGACTATCCTCATTTAATTTGAACTTATCTTTGGGAATTGCTATTCCCGCCTGAAATGGAATATCTCCCAGACCCAATCGATAATACAGAAAATCCGGATGTCGGAAATTACGATTCCACAATACCAGATTCTTCTCATCATATCCGGCACATGTCTCTGCACTCTGGTACATAATATTCATAGACCGGATGTTATTCTCGTATTTCTCTTTGATTGTCTCTGCCTTCTTCATGAGGTAATTACTATATGCTTCAAATCGATGCAACTTTGTCTCTTTCTCTTCCTTCTTCTGAAAATATATACTGAACAAAGCCCACACAACACCTAACACACCGGAGGATACTGACATGATCATACCGGAATACATATATAAGCCTGTACTTCCTCCACTCGCTTTGGATGCATACACCATCAGCATACTACCCATCAACATTGGCAGCATCATCGTGAAGGATGGTCCGATCGTCATGATCAATGGCTGTTTCTTTGTTACACCCAGATCCGGTGGTGCCTCGATCTCAACCTGCTCCACATCAATCTTTTCGATATTTCTAGGTGCCCGACGCAACAAATGCAATCCAGAATCGTTATGCTCCTGCGTTCTCACCTCTTCTATGGCAATATCTTTTGCATGAATCGGGAGCAGTTTGGCAGTATTCACCCACATCTCATAATTTGCCTGATCAATTGCAATACAATCACCCAACGCCATAATATGAAGACCCATAAAACTGATCATATCTCCAAAAGTGATTGATGATCTTTCCTGAACCAGTATCGAATTGACATAGATACCATTCATTCCCTTATTCTCGATATTCCAGTTGCCCGATGAATCTCTGAATAACCGGGCATGAAACTTAGACACCATGCCCTGATAATCATAACAAATATCCATCTCTTCACTTTTACCGATCGTAATCTCTGATACACCATTCACATTGTATTTATTAAACACAGAAATAGAATACGAAACTTCTCTTACAATGATCGTTACATTCTCTGTATCTTTAATAAATACATGAATAATATCCTGATCTTTAATCGCTTTTCCCTCGTACCGCTCGCTTCCCTTTAATACAGAATACCGTTCATTTTCAACGAATTCCCATACATTGTTAATATTTTCAAGATGTACCTCCACATCCTCTGATATATCAAATACATCCTTGTATAAAATAAACGAATAATCTGTGTTCACTAAGTTTGGTAATCTAATTTCCTTAAATGACGTACTTGTAAAAACCGACAGAATCGTTACCATACATTATCTCCTTCTCACATAAAGTGTATATTTAACGTAGTTTCTCCCAAGTAAATATAATCGTTATCCATCAACTGTACGACATCTTTCGTCAACCGCATTTCATGCCGTTTCCGTCGGATTTTCACCGGATGTGTCTCTTCCAATGTCTGGATATATAACTCATTATCTTTGCGAATAATACGGCATTGCTGTTTTGCCACTTTCAGGTCATTGAGGACAAGACCATTCTCGCCCCCCTGACCGATCGTTACCACATTAATTACAAAAATTATATATTTTTTGACTGCAAGCTTTCCATTTTCAATGATCTGTATTGCAATGCCATCTGATTCTTTATCATTTACCTTTGCCTCTTCGTGAAATGCTACATCATAGGCATTATTCGGCTGCATTGTCTTACTGCTATCCCCCTGATAATGCGGATTCCACAGTAATTGATCCAATTGACTCTCTCTCGCCTTATCCTTCTGTTGTACATTCATCTCCAGTGCATGCTTCTTCTTTTTGCGAAGTCTGAAAAAGTCATAGACAACGATTATCAGTACGATTCCCTCATAACAACAGATTGCTATATTGGAAAATAGAATATCGACTATTTTATCCATCTCTGTCTCTCCTCGTTCCCTACTTATTCTTCTTACGTTTTTTTATAAGAATCACTATAATACCACCTGCGATTGCCACAACACCAATGATTAAGACGAACCAGTATCTATACAATATCTGTACCAATACATTCCGTGTTACTAACAGATTGAAATCCTCAAATGTCTTATCAAACTCACCCTCTGGGCTTTCACCAAGAATATTGCCTGCCATATCCGTTGCTACTAATTGTATCTTCTGGGTGGCAATTGCCTCGCTTACATTAACCGGAATCATACCATCCTCTAACTTGGCAATCTGTCCAGCATCATAAGTTACATACTCGTTACCATTCAGGTATATCGTTACATCCTTCAATGCAATATTATCCTGCACATCTACTAATACCGTATGTTCTGCCTCCTTATAGATACCACCATTCTCCGTTCCACTTATAACAGCACTTGGCGCTGTCTGATCTACTGCAAATAGAATCTCAAGATTACTGTTCTTATGTTTATTACTAACATTGCTTGCGTGATTGCCTGCTTTATCCGTAGAATCAATCTGAATACTGTAATTACCTTCTTTGCTAAAGTTCTCCGGTTCAATCGTATATTCATACTGATACCATTTATTTCCAGCACTCACGTCCTTTGTTACATAATAAGTTCCGTTCTCTTTCTCCTCATTCGTACATTGGGTCTGATCCTTTACAGCGACTGTCTCTGCACTGATTGCTCCCGTTGTATAGCTGATATTATGTGTAACTACTTCATCTACATTCGTCTCAACAATAACGATTGGATGTGCTCTCTTTACATAGGAACATACTCCACCAACTAACCAATCTGCCTGCTTGGTTTCTAATGTATAGACCGAACCATATCGATTTACAGAAAACTGTACACTCTGCTCTGTATCGTTTCCTGCCTTATCTTCCATTCTGGCAGTTAACGTATATACATCGTCCATATTTTCCCGCTCTGGGAAGTTTAGGCTGAATTCCTCACCATCTCCTGTTGCTTTCCGGCTCATCTCCAACTGGCTAAGATCTACATCCCCATTGTTGGAACCGGTTACTGTAATCGTTACATTATTACTATCATAATTATTATCCTTGCAGATAATAACCGGCTGCAC
>OLPV01000301.1_pt1 | contig 45820 bp, 52 predicted proteins | sample 1671961 | NCBI WGS metagenome assembly OLPV01 (sample SAMEA3136630, study PRJEB25190) | human gut metagenome | biome: human gut; feature: human-associated habitat; material: faeces | place: Austria | collected 2013 | reverse complement strand
TTGATCATGGCAATCACCTCCATACCTTTTGCATGGATGGCAGTGACCTGTGCTGGATTGGAAAACCAGGAATCAAACAGGACATAGTTTGCATTCAGTCCGGCACTGAGGGCAGTATCCAGCAAAGTCATCATAGCTTCTGGTGCCTTTGTCTGAGCAAGCTTACGTCTTTTACCAGCGAGGGTTCTGCTATCAAAGCCCCTTACCGGGCCAATGATGTTTGCATCCTTTGCAGATGCTAAAAGACAGCTGTTTACAGGAATCAATGTATTTCCATCACTCCAGCTTAACGTAAGCATTCGGAAACCTTTTTTAAAATGCATATCTGTGTGGTCAAAAACTTTTGATCCCAGTTCTGTTTTCTTACAGCTTGTACGGTTGAAAAGACTGTCATCAATGATGAAGACATTTTTTCTTTCCTGGTCTGTCAGATCACGAATGTCATGATTCACGATATCTGCTGCAAGAAGAGAAGTAAAACGGAGCCAGTTTGTTTTTACAGAATTAAGGAAACGGTAAAAAGTGTTTTTAGAAAACTGCTCCGTAAAAGAACCGGTCCGTTGCTGCATATACATACTTCTTCCGACGAAAATGTTGCTGAGCTTGTACCGAAGCAGAGAAACAGGTGAAACACCTTTTTCTTTCATTCCATTACATCTGGCAAGGAGCCTGCCGACATGATGTTTGGAAAAAAATCTCTGGACACAGTCAATTAAGTCGTTCTCATTAAAATGGTTTTGTGGTATGCTAGACATGGCATAAATCTCCTTTGTAAAAATGGTTTCTGGACAATTCCATTATACCAAACGGAACAGGTTTATGCCTTTTTTATTAGTTGAAATATTGAATTTTCAAGGTTCAATACACCATATCGGTGTGGGAAGTTTTAGTTCTTAATAATATCCTTTATAGATGTATATTTCATTTTTCCCCAAAAGCGTCCTATTAACAATAAAATGAGAATTACACTGCACACTATAACATCCGGTCTTTGCCAGAAGTTTATAAACTCTTTCATATTTTCACCTCTACAAATGTGCCATTCCTATTCCCTGTAAATACCCTCTACCAATTTCAATCATAACTGGTTTTAATGTGTCAAATGTTGGAAGGCCATCTATTATAGCAACTCTATCCGATATATCTTCTGTTATAACTATCTTCTCTACATTATCCAAATTTATTGTTTTTTCTATATTTCCCAACTTAAAAACAAATTTAAGATTATCATAGTCGTATCCATCAATCTGAACAATATCTGTCGCCGCTCTTTGCCCATTCATCCATTCTGTAATAACATTTGCTTTTCTTTCCAAGAAACCAATGGGTTTATGAATTATTCTTTCTTCATACGTTTTTTCTACACCATAATTTACCCCTAATCTCTCTGTTTCATCTCTTGGAATTTCATAACGAATCATAGATATTTTTTGTAAAATACCCTCTCGCAAATATTTTTGAATATATTGTCGAGGCATAACCGGTCCTAAAGAAACAAATAAATCATTATTTACTACACGTATGATTGATTGTATTTTTTTCTGCAGAGATAATTTTATACTATATTGCCCCAAATTCTGCATTACAACTATACATGTATCCACATATCCAGCTGGAACAATAATGCAAAAACCAAACGGCATAATATCAGCCTGATCAATCGATTTATTATAAACATCTCCCGTATTTATATCAATCAATTCAGAACTAATTCCATATTCTCCTGTTTTCACTACTCCTGAAAGAACAGTTGCCTGAATTCTACCTTGATCATCTAATATCTGTTCTGTTTCGCACTGTGAAAAAGCAAACAAATTTTCTTTATTATGATCATTATCATATCTATTTAGATTATTCTGTATATATTCATCAAAAATTTGAATAAGACTTCTTTCTTGATAAATATTATTCAAGTTCACTCTTTCAACACCGTTTTCTGAAATATTCATACCATAAACAGATACTTTTACTTTCTTTGCCATACGTTTTTACCCCCATAAAAATATAATTTGCTTAAATCATACTCCACAATCTGACATTTTTCAACAAATAGTGTTTCTGATATATATCTTACAGGGTATTTGTATTGTAGAACATTCGTTCGTAAATGTCCATATCAGAAAACTACACAAAAAAGAACCCCGTAATTTCTACGAGGTCCATTTTGAAAATTATATTCTTGGGGTAGAATATTTTCACATTTCTATTTACGAAATGAGGAGAAAAGAGCCGCCGGCCTTTAAGCCTTTGGCTACATTCTTATCATACAACGAAATTACCGAAAAATCCGAAAAAACGTCATGTGATTTTCATTTTCTTTAAATAAGCATCGCGAATACACACCCTCGGATAATCTTCATTGTGCGGCATGCCAATCTGCTTCGCAATTATCTTCCAGGTCATTCCCTGCCTATAAAACATTCGGAACACACACCTCGTCTGCCCGTCCTTGATATCATCGATCCACTGATCTATAACTCTGACCTTCTCTTTCTTGCGTTCCAGGGTCTTCCTCCGGCGGTCGTACTTCTGCTGATCAAACCCGACAATACTCTGTGGTCTGGGATAACCAGTTTTATAATCAAATATGGTATCATTTCCAAGACCTGCTTCTGTGTTCTTCATCATCTGAAGTTCCAGTTCCAATACCGGTATTTCCTGCTTTAATTTCCGGTAATGATCCAGCAGATCTCTTGTGACCTTAATTTCCATCAGTCCCCACCTCTCATTAATGACTGCAACTGTATGTAAGATGGAGCTGTACAAAATCCTTTCTCATCCTTCAAAAGCACACAGTGTCTGTATAATTCTACTATCCAATATGACTTCCTGACTTTTTCTGACTTTTTTATACGCCCACGATCACTCGACTCTTCCGATTGACTTTTTACATACAATATAACCTGCTGCCCACGCTTCAGGTTATGACCTTTTTCTCTCAACTGCTGCAATTCTTCCCATCGCACTCCATTTATAGCCCGTCCGGAAGTCGGATCCGGATAACCCTCATGATTCCTATATGTCATCTTTTCATCATCTCCTTAAATGCCTCTTCTGCTTCCTGTCCGGTTCCATATGTGATCTGTTTAACTTTCCCGTCCTTCAGGTAAAACACACAACCCCGGCAGCTCCGGTTATGACACCGATCAAAAAGCCTAATGTGAAATTAATCATTTCTTCTTTCCCCGTTTCTTTCTCTTATCTATTGGTTCTCCTTTTTCATAAACGCTACACCCCAGTACCGGACATCCTCTGCTATGCCCCACCTGTGAAAGATAATCACATCCCCCGACACTCTTGCGGAGATCTCGGTATTTACAAGTCCCACAGTGCTTTTTCGGTGCTGTTTTCTTTATGTTTCTCAGATCATACTTCCGGATCCAGTTCCCTACAGTTGAAGTACTCACACCGAATCTTCTTGCTATATCTTCGTCGATCATTCCTGTAAGTATGTATTTCTTTAGCAGTTCTATATTGCAGGCACTCCTTTTTCCGGGTCTGACTTGTATTCCATACAGTTTCAAGTGTCTGCTTACGGTCTGCTGGCTTACATATAATCGGTTTGCAATTTCCGTCTGCGTCAGTCCATCAGATACATACTTTTCAAGGAGTTCCCTGTCTAATTGCATTTTATCCATGACTATTTCTCCTCTGGCAGCAGTTCCGGATAGTCGAAGATTGTCATCTGCACCGGCGGAATATCTTCCCACTCAACGCCAATATAATCCAGGACTCTGCCCCATCCATATTTCTCTCCAGTCTTAGGATCTGTGCAACAGCGGTACATCCAAAACTCCCAGGCTTTTGGATTTCTTTCCCTCAACCTGTCAAACCGATGCGGACGTTTCTCCAAGTGGATTCCGAAACCACACATCTCGCAGCCTGTTCGCTGTGCTCCTGTTGTCCTCAGGATTCCCAGATCATTCTCCTGAATTTTTCCATAAATTACCGGAATGATTGAATCTACTGGTACATATTCCTTAAGGCTGCCATCTTTATTTCTTCCATAAGGCTGTTCATGGAATTTCTTTTCAAAAAAATCCAAATGTTCGTGATACCATTGATCCATCTCCAACGCCAATGTCAATATATCCTGCCGCATGAAGATTGCGAACGGTGCTGATCGGATCACGGTCTTGCCATAGTAATTGCAGCCATGCTCAATCAATGCTTCTTCTCTCTGACCACCCTCACTTGCCATCATCCCCAAATACGGTGCACTGTTGTGTTGCTTCGCCCAGTCATCACAAGGTTTTTCCTTGAGCCAATAGCAACATTCCTTTGATACTTTAATCTCCTGTTCAGGCTTTCCATAATGCGTACCCTCGTTCTCATTCTCATAACCGCCAAATTTATTAAGCCATTTCTTAGGAAGCTGCATTCTGCTGTTCTTAGCAAAATGCCCCTGTGCTCCGCACTCTCCTGTAATGATTGCATGTCGAACTGTTTTATTATCCGGTGTAGGGTTCTGAAGAAGGTTGATTCTGCCGGCTATTTTCTTGCTTATAACCGGAAATCCTACTTCATTCAAAACTTGAACTTTGCTTTTGTATGATCGAACAATCTCAATTCCCAGAGCTTTATGTACTCTTTGAATACTGACATCTTCTACATGCGTTACCGATATGGCTGGAGCCTCGATTCCTATGCTCAAAAGCCAAATATATAGGGTAATGCTGTCTAAACCGCCAACACTAACATGACAGTTCATATCTCGGCTCAGAAGTTCCTCGTAAAATTGCTGTGCTCTTTGCCGTTGTCGTTTTATCTTTATCTCATACGGCAGATTCTGCAATACTGTAAATCTCGCCCTCTGTTCTTTCTTTTTCTGTTTCCACTCTTCTGTGGTTAATTCTTTCTTCATCTCTCCAAGAAGCCCGGTATACCCTTGCCCCGGCCGGAGGCTGGCTCCTTTCTCTTAATTATTCCATCTAATCTCCAGATCAATTCCGATTTGCTCCTTGATACTGTTGATATAATCCGGCCATGTTGCCAGATCTTCTGCAAGGTACTCAGCTCCCTTGTCCATGCCATCCATAAATCTCTGACAGCGTATCTGACCGAAGCCAAAGCAATCATGCAGCACTGCAATTCCAAGGATCGTAAATGTGTCCAAGGTCATCTCTTTGATCTGTTTTGATGCTTTGTCCAGATCTTTTACAGCCAAGGAAGTGTGTACCCCTGTAACGTTCCGGAACTTACATTCCTTTTCCAGGGCTTCAATCCCCCCCTGCTTTACTATCCTCAAAGCAAGATCGAGTCCATCTTCTCGACCTCGCTCGTATTCACGCATTTTGTTCATGATGTTCTCCCTATCGGTACATATTCACAAATTCTTTCAGATCGTGCATGTCCTTATCGGTAAGTTCTGCGGTAAGTGTGCAGCAATCTGTATCTATACCTTTTACGAGGTAATAGACCTCGAACTGTGTTGCTTCGCATGCAGAATCCAGGTCATCATAGATAATGTTTCCGTCTGCATCCCTTATCTCGTCAGAATCACCTTTTCGGAAACACTCCACACTGAATGACCTCTTGTTATTCCATTTAATCTCAGTTTGGATGTATTCCTGATCTCTGGACTGCTGCATTGCCTTTAACTCATCTTTGATTCTTGTAAGTATCTGCTTAGCCATCTTCTCTCCTCTATCCCATTACGCTCGCAAGGAACTGTCTCTGTTCTCCTGCTGCTTTTTTCTTTCGAATACCTTCCTCCGGCATCTGTAACTCTACACAAGTCTTGACGATCCGGTCTCTGGTCCTGGTGTCCACATTCAGGTTGTCGGTGTTCATGTTAGAGGTGTAAATTGTAATGTTTCCATCCTCCATGCGCTTATTGATTAGCCGGAACATTTCCTGTCGCTGCCATTCCTTATCTGCCTGTGCTCCAATGTCATCCAGAACAAGAAGTTTGCAATCCCGATATACTTGACTGGGATCCTCTTCTCCGCGATCGCATTTGTAGCTGTCACCAACAGCACTTATGTAGTCCGGTGCCGTCACAAAGCGCATCTGCAGGTCGTATTTCATCATCACGGACTTTGCCAGGCAGCAGGCCAGGAAAGTCTTGCCGCTTCCAGGAGTCTTGCTCCAGAGGAATAGTCCTTTCCCCGCCATTTCCCATTTCTGGAAATGATTTAGGAAATTGGTACACAAATCCCTCAGTTTGCCCATATCTCTCTGGTATATGTCAAAATCAAACTTTCCCAAATCTGCCTCATGGTACTCTTTTGGTACTCCGGTACGGTCCTGTGCTCTATAACCACCTTTGCACTTTGGACATCTGCGAGCATATTGAATTTCTTGTGGAAGGCCGTAATCATAGACCGTGGCATAATATGTCTCCCATCCAGTCCCATGGCACACAGGACACTCACCATAATCTGACTGAGTTGGTTGGTTCTGATTCATCTTTTACCGCCTCTTTTCTCGCATCATAGTTTCCGTCAAGGACCTTAGCCATGTTGGTATCGCTGATCAGCCAGTCGAATGTTGCCCGCCAATTGCGCTTGTTTGCGCCTTTTAGGAAGTCAGAAGCCTCTGCTTTTTCAAACAAAATCCGGAAGTCCTCACGAGTGTAGCCTGCTCTTATTCTGGCATTAATAGCTTTCTTCCTTGCTTCAGACATCTTTACCAGGCGGGGATACGACCCACAAACGGAATTGTATAATTCACGAATCGTGGCATAGATGCTGTTTTCAGGAGTTCCACTCTCATAATCTCCTTTAGGAGATTTATTATATTCTTCCTTTCTTTCCTTCTTCCCTTCTTCTATTGTTGCCCCTCGACTGCCATCTAACTGCCCCTCGACTGCCGTTTGACTGCCACTTGACTGATACTGATTGTAGTTTTTTACTGTAATTACGCTGAATTTAGGGTGTCGGCTGACTGCCACCTCTCCGGTATTTTCCAGATGTTTTAGTGCAGTTCTCACATTCTTTATTGTGAGACCTGTTTCTGCCGCCATATTCTGCTGCGAAGTAACCAGAGATCCTCTCGGCACTTCTGTTCCCTGGAAGCGTCCTGGCTTCCAGTTTGCCTTTAACAGGATATGCAGAAACAGCACCTTCGTATTGATGTCCGTGTACCATTCCCAATCAAGGATTTTCCTGCTGATTTTCACGTAATCCATAACCAGCCTCCCATTCCCCGTATATCTTCATCCATTCATCAAGCGGCATCGTAACCAGCCACTCACAATGGTTCTTCCTGTGGAACACCGCCGGAAGTTCGTCCGGTTTCCGATCCCTCTTCGACTGATCTACAGCCTCATATATATTTAGTTTTTCTCTTCTCTTCACTTCAATGTGAATTCCAGGAAGACCAACTACATCCGCATCTCCGTTGGATCCACAATACTGCTGCCCTCTTCTTGCCTTGTAACCATACCCGCGAAGGATACCGGCTACTTCCCTTTCTCCGGCAGCCCCTTTACTTCTGCTATTCACGTGTCTCCTTTCCCTCTCAGGAAGTTATAACAGGCCACTCCCTGAGAGAAAGATTGTGTGATATAACTAATGCTTCTGATGGATTTTAAAGCATCATTACTGTTTTATGCTTCTGCTCCAGATGCCTCTGGATCCGAAGTAACTTCGTTATAGTCTGCGTCAATAACAGGTTCCTGTTCATTAACAACTTCAGACATATCTACACTGAGTTCTGATTTAACAGTCTCATCATTGGATACCTGCATAACAAAATCGGATTTGACCGGAGCATACTTGAGGCATTTCTTGATGACGGTCTTCTTTGCCATCTCCTCATAATTTGTTTTCCACGGGCTGTAGCTGCTGGAAAAACTCTGGCTGAATTTTCTGGCGTGATTGTCAATGTCTTCTTTACTCATCACCTCAAAGCCATATCCACCGTTCCTTGCTTTCCAGAGTGCATACACAAGAATAAGTTCGCCTCGGTCCTTTAATGCCGGTTTATGTACCAATTTCGGTTCTAAACCCAGTTCATACTCAAATACATCATTCTCGTACACACACTGCGCCTGCACTGTCTGGATATTGTCGTTTCGATAGACCATATCAATCAGACCTTTATAACCGATCTGGAACTGGCATTCCAGTTTTCCTTTGTTTCGATAAGGGATCAGATATGCCTGTCCCAGAGGGGTATTCGGCTCCAAACCAAGCTGCGCCGCATTCATCAATGCTCCGAGGAACGACATCTGACTACACTCAGCAAGTTTCGGTGTGGTATTCAGTGCTGACAATGCCATTCTGCTAAAACGTTCCGGTGTGATCACCTGCGGTAATGCCTTCTTAATCTCAGGCTCCATGGCCTTAATCATGTCTGCGATACTCATAGATTTTGTTAACTTTATAGAACCCTTGCTCTCTGCTTTCTCTGCTAATGCATCTTTTACTCCCATTTTATTCATCCTCCTATGCAATTTCTTTTACTGTAAATCTTCTGCTCTGAGAAGCTGTCAGACACTCTTTGTAAACTTCTGGATAGACTGACTGCAGTTTCTTTGTATTTACACGGCTCGAAGTCACCGACTTCCATGTAACCGAATAACTGTCAGAATCTGCTTTCTCAGCATCTTCCATATAAACCTTGACTTCCTGCTCAATCTGCTTCTTCTCTTTTTCCAGTTTCTCCTGAAGAGCAATAATTTCTACTCTTCTCTTTAATTTCTCGTCAAATCCAACCAATGGGATCATCTTGTCCGGATCAGAACCTTTGTAATATTTCGAAAGCAATTCTTCAGCAGCTTTACTCCCATCCGGTGCTGGCATCTTATTTGCAAGCACATTGTTGTTCCAGAAATCAGATTCTATACTGATCAGCATCCGAATGATCCCCTCATCACGCTCGATCTTGTGCCAGATAAATTCTTTTCCAAGAATCACACAAGCGATATACCAGGCATCTGCCCCGGTCACAGCCATATAATGATGGCACTGGATCTCGTAAGATTCTGGAATGTGTCCGTCTTTCCATTTATCTGCAGAATATGCAGAAGCCGTCTTGCATTCCAGTCCGGCATTCTCACCAACAATCAAACGGTCAACATTTGCAAGCATAAATGGCTGTTCTTCTTTGTAAAAGATTGCATTTGCCCTACGGACCTTTTTTCCTGTCTCTTCCATAAAACGGCGGGCTACATATTCTTCCAGATCGCGCCCCTGTCTCATGGATTCGTTATCCTCTTTCTCAGGCAACTGCTGCACTTTATCCTGGAATACTGCGATAGCTGTGGAATAAGGATTCAGCCCACAAATGCTTCCTGCATCGGAGCCACCGACTCCCTTACGTCGGTATTTCAACCATGTGCTATGTTCCATATTTAATGTAGACACCAGTTTGTTTAATTTCATTTATTCATTCCTCCTCAAGATTTAGTGGGCACTTGCCATTAGCAAGAAGTCTCAGCAAATGTGCTTTTGCAACTTCATAGTCTTTCTTAGAATCTTCTGGACATTTGCCATCAAAGTAAATGCAATAATTTCCATCATATTCTGCTTTACAATCCCATCCTGCATCCATGATATTGATATGACAAATGTGAACATGAGACAGTACATCGAACTCAACAAAAGCAGGGGTCTCATTTGCAACTCGCATGCTCAGCTTGAACAGTTCTTCGATTTCTTTCTCGAACATAATTTTCTCCTTATCTTTATTGACTTTTTCTTTCCACCCTCATACAATAAGAGGGTGATAAACTATTACTTTTGGGATCCTTATGAGTTGCTGCTCTGAGGATCCTTTTCTATTATTACTTTTCTGCCTGTTCCATCAGCCACAGCTTGCCGGCATAAACCATAATGGATAATCCTATTGCCAAAACGATTCTCTGAACGGTGCTGTCGATGATCCAGAACGGCAAGTATGTAGCTAAACTTCCGATCAGAGCGGAATCAATAAAGTTCTTCATGTCAATGCCTCCAAAATCTCATCCTCTGGAAACTTCAATCTGATGAATACCTTTCGGAGTTCCGGATATGTGAATTTCTCAGGATAATTTTTCTTTTCTTTGTATGTTCTGACTTTCATACCTGTTGCGGCCGCCATCTGCTCATCGGAAACGCGCTCGGCTTCCATCCGCTTTGCGATATTTCCTTTGAGCAGAATATATTTCTTGGCTTCCGTGGTGTAACGTATTGCCATTTCTCTCACTCCTTTCGTTTTGTTTATAAAGTTTTAATTAGATTGTCGAATGAGTTTTATTGACTCTCCTCTTCATTGCTTCTATCCTATAAATACAGGGTACTGGCATACCCAAGTACATATGAAAGGAGAATACGTATGTTAAGTCCAGATGCTATGGCTTTCATGAAACATCTTGCCGAATTGTATAAAACAACCGGCAACAATTCTTTCGATTTTATTGAATACATGAGCGTTCCTAATCACTCAGCTGCGCTCGAAGAATTGATGGCTAAAGGATATGTGTCCTGGAAAGATGATTTTCAGAATATCCTCGGCACTATAACCATTAACCTTGATGTCCTGAAAGAAGAAGATTAAACCTCTTCCCTTGGTTCCAGCAGTTCCTTCTTTTCCTGATCGGACTGCTGGAACATTTCCTGAAATTCTGTACTTTTTTTCATAAATTCTTCAATACTCATTCCTGATTCAAAAGAAAAATTTTTAACATCAATCTTCAGATCTAAGGTTGGACAAAGGTTTCCTTTTTCGTCCCTCGCTGAATATTTCAGATCTTCAACTCCTTCGCTAATACATTTCCCTTCCAGAAATACATAAGTTGAACGTCCAACTGCTGCAATCATTAACTTAGGTACCATTGTTTTTTCACTCATCATTTCATCTCACTCCTTTCTGGTCTTAAACCATTGACTTTTTCTTGCTTATCTCCTATCTTTTAATCACAGGCACTGGCATGCCTGAATATTTACTCTAGGAGGTATCTATGGGAAAATTAACAAATTTAAAATCATTCCCACAATTTTCTGTTGACTTCGGGGATAATTCTAGTTCCAAAACCATTACAGAATCTGCCCTCTTTGCATTAGATTCGCTTCTTTATGTCATGAATCTGTCTTTGCCTATACAAGCTTATCCAAATGCACTTATCGCTTTTTCACTTCACCATACTCATCCTGTTTGTTATAGAGAATCCAATTTAATTATTTTAAGTTGTGATAAAAACAAGTGGAATCAAGCCACTTACCAATTAGCTCATGAAATATGTCATCTTATGATTTCTGGTGAAGTAGTCTCCGAACTTTGCTGGCTTGAAGAATCTATTTGTGAACTTTCTTCATATTTCTTTTTGCCAAAAATCACCAAATACTGGCTTCGTCTTGGTCGCTCAAATAATATTGAAACTACCAAGCAAAATTACGCTCCCTACTTCGAAAGTTATGTCATTGCAGATCAGGAAAAAGTGGAACCTTTTGACTTATCACTATTAATTTCTGACCCAAACGCCAGTGAACTGAATTCATTAATGAATAATTATGATCTTCGAAAGAAAAATGCTTATATTGCCGTCAAACTCTTACCTATTTTTAAGAAATATCCTAAGACATGGCGTGCAATCCCATTTCTCTCTAAACTTCCTTCTGGTCTTTCATTTTCTGATTCTTTAGTAAAATGGATAGAACTCTCTCCCATAGAGGCACATACTGGCTTGCAGAAAATGGCTGAATTATTTGGTGCATCAATGCCGTTTCCGTCATAAATTCTTTTGATCCGTAGTACGGAATAAGAAACGGATATAGATTACACTTCTCAATGGCAAGATTCAGTTTTCCGCACAAACTAAGTCTTGCCATATTTGACAGACTCTCTTCCGCAGACATTGCATATGCAGGAGTTCCTGGTTTTCCTGTAGGACAGTTCATATCGTCTCACCCCCCTCTGGTCAAGAGCTTCCATGAAATTTGTGTAAAATAGCTTTTATCAAATTATTATTTTTTTCTGTCATTTCACACATTTCTTTCACGTAGCCATCTACTTTCTTGAAATAGTAGGTGGCTACTATTTTTGCTGTAATCGCTGATGCAATTACGGAGACTACAAGCATTGACATTTCACTCCTTTCTGTTATTAAATTGCTTTTGATGATTTTAAATCATCTTTCAACTTAAAAAAAAGAGCTTCTTTTTTCTTCAGATCCTTTATTCCAAGTAATTCGCAAAGAGCGGCTACTTCACTGGTTTTAAATTCCTGCTTATTATTTAGCTTCAAAGAAAAACCATAACTGGTAAGCCCCAGATAATTTGCTACATACTTCATTTTTAAGCCTTTAGATAAAATAAGCTCTTTTAATGCTTTTGTGTCTGTCACGTATTTCCCTCCTTTCTTGATGATTATTAATCATCTTGAGTACATATTATCATTGCGTAGATTAAAAGTCAACTATTTTTTTTATTTTTATCAAAAAATATTGATTTTAAATCATTTCTATGTTATATTAAAACCATACAAAACAAGGAGGTTTTGACTATGCCAGAAATAGGAAAACGAATAAAATCTAGGCGTGAAGAGCTTGGCATAACTCAGGAAGAGTTAGCATCCCGCCTCGGCTATAAGAGTAAAACTACTATTGCAAAAATTGAAAGCGGAGTTAATGACATTGTTCAGAGCAAAGTAGTTTCATTTGCTGATGCTTTAGATACTACAATTTCTTATTTAATGGGATGGACAGAAGATGCAAACAAGCCTTCTTTAAAAGATAACCCTTTCGCCATCAGCGATGAAACTTGTGAAATTGCACACGATATGGAATATAATGCTCCAATAATATTAGAAGTATATAATAGTAAAGATAGGCAAAAACTTATTGACTATGCCGTTACTTTAAAAGCCGCACGTCAATTCAAAGAACACACCGACGTTCTTGCTGCTCATGCTATGAACCCAACTGAAGAAGAAAAGAAACACGCTGATGATGTTATGAAAAATGATAGTGAATGGATATAGAAAGGAGTATGCTTTATGATGTACCCATTTATGACACTTAATGACCACACAGAAGTAGTTCATTCTGAGGCTTATGATGATAATGGTCAGGAAACCGTTAAGGTTTATTTCGAAAAGCCTGTTTATGGCGGCTTTCACTCTGCTGAATGTTATCTTCCTTCTTATGAATGGAAAAATATTGATGGCTTTTCAGAACAGGAGATTCAGTATTTCACAGAATATTTGAAGACTGTCGCACACATTATCATCCGGCTTGCAAGAGAGGGAGGATTTGACGATGCCGCAAATCTTTAAAATCGGAAGCTATCTCATATATTTCTGGTCGAATGAAAACGACCCACTTGAACCTATACATGTCCATGTCAGTAAAGGCGTTCCGAGAGAAAACTCCACAAAAATATGGATTACGCAATCAGGCAAATGCCTCTTGTGTAATAACAACTCTCACATTCCCTCTCGCACTTTACGCGACATTATGGAGATCATCGAAGCCCGAAGCGAAGAAATCAAACAACGCTGGGTAAGTTACTTTAAGAAAATACGCTTTTATTGTTAAGGACTGATATTAATGACTTATGAAGAGCTATTAATTTTAGCCGATTCAGAAAACTTAATTGTCAAAGAAAAAGATATTCCCGGCTACAGTGGGCGAATATATAAAAATCGGATTGCGATCAACCGAACACTTCCCACGCAAACTGAGAAATCTTGTATCCTTGCGGAAGAGATCGGACATCACTGCACCACCGCCGGGGATATTCTGGATCAGACGGATGTTATGAACCAGAAACAGGAATACCGCGCCAGATTATACGGTTATAACCTCAAGATCGGATTGGCCGGGCTGATCCGAGCTTATGAAGCTGGATGCAGGAATCTGTATGAAATGGCAGATTTTCTTGATGCTACGGAAGAATATCTGAAAGAAGCTATTCAATGCTATAGATCAAAATACGGCGTGTGCACTGCTGTTGACAATTATGTTATTTATTTTGAGCCGTTCGCGGTTATGCGAATGATTGCTACAGATTAATTCGCTTCGGCGTTTTAATAAAACACTATACTTAGGAGGGATTTTCAATGAAAAGAAAAAGTATTTGTCTTTCGTTACTATTGACTCTATGCATAATTTTATCATGCATCCCCGTTTACGCCGGGAATGCAGATTTCAGTGACGGAGGCGGCAATTCGCAAAACTATTCCTCAAGCGGCTCTCTTTCAGCCGGAGGCTACAGATCGGCTATCACATTAAAAAGAGGGAAAACCGTTACTGCCTATATATGTAGAACAGAAAGAGCAAAATTTAAAGTATCCGGATCAAAATACAAATGGAAAACTTCGAATAAAAAAATAGCTACAGTTACTTCCTCAGGCATCGTAACTGCCAAGAAAAATGGAAAAGTTACCATTACTGCACAAAAAGGACGCACCGTATATAAATGTAGATTAATTGTAGAAACTCCTAAATTATCTAGTAAAACTGGTTTCATTACTAAAGGAAAATCTTTTCAGTTTAAAATAACTGGAACCAAACAGAAAATAAGATGGAGTTCTTCTAATAAATCTGTAGTTTCCATTAGTTCTAGTGGTAAAGCTACTGCTAAAAAATCTGGTACTGTTTTTATCACAGCCAGGGTTTCTACTTATAAATTTACTCAATCAGTAACCGTCCCTAAACCATCTCCTACTCCTACACCACAACCTCAAAAACCGGTTGTCCAAACATATACCTTGGGTCAAACTTGGGCTGTACCTGGACAATGGCGTTTAACCATTAATTCTGTTTCTGAAATGGATGAAAGAAACCCTTATTCTGATTTATATCCTGCTGCTGTGTATCTTATTGATTACACTTATGAAAATATTGGATATACAAGTAATTTTATGGATGGCTTGTATATAGATTTAGGGTCTATTGATTCCAAGATAATTGATTCTCAAGGATATATTGGATATGAATATCCGAATTCTCCAACTTATTATCCTCAGGAGATTCCTGTTGGTGCTAAATGTCATGCTCAATCTTGTATCGGCGTAGATCACATAGGTAATCTGAAAATCTATATGGATATGTATGCTGGAAATGACTATAATAAAAAATATTCAGCAATATTTAATGCTCCAGTCAAATAAAAAGCAATGAAAAAACCGGCTCCCGCGCCAACAGGAACCGGCTCAGATCTCCGAAGAGATACTCTTTCGACAAAACATATTGTATCATCTTCGGAGCAGACATACAACCAGAACATTTGTGTGTCTGTTATTTTTGTACCCAATTTTAGGAAAGGAAGATGATATTATGGCAACTGCAAAGAAATTACCATCAGGATCATGGAGATGTCAGGTGCTCTCTCATACCGAAGAGTACACCAAACCAGACGGAACTATTGGAAAAAGAAAAATTCGAAAGTCTTTCACCTGCGACGATCCAACCAAGAGAGGAAAACGTATCTGTGAACAGATGGCTGCTGAATGGGCCGCAAGTAAGGAGCAAAGCTCAATTACTGCCGGAACTCTTAAATTCGGAGAAGCACTTGAAGATTATATTTCCTCGCGGGAAAATATTCTTTCTCCCTGCACAATCAGAGATTACAGGGGAATTCAGCGAAATTACATTCCATCCCTTATGAATATAAAGATTGACGACATCACTCAGGATGATATTCAAAAAGCAATTAACCTTGAAGCCGTCAAATTATCCCCTAAAACCGTTCGTAACATACATGGTCTAATATCTGCTGTACTACGGGTATACAGACCGTCTATGGCACTAAATACAGCCTTACCAAAGAAGAAACGCGTTGAGCTGTATATTCCTTCTGACGCAGAGGTAAAGATTCTTATGAAGGCAGTACAGGGAACTGAATTGGAAATTCCAGTGCTTCTTGCAGCCTTCGGACCAATGAGACGCGGTGAAATCTGTGCTCTGGAATATTCAGACATAAACGGCAATGTCATTCATGTCTGCAAGAACATGGTCCGCACAATTGACAACCGGTGGATCATAAAAACACCGAAATCTTTTGCTGGCGATCGATATATTGATTTTCCAGATGACGTGATCAGGAAATTACCAGGCCGACCAGGAAGGGTTGTCAGTCTGAATCCAGGACAGCTTACCGACAAATTCGAAAAGTGCCTAAAGAAATGTAACTTACCTCATTTCCGCTTTCATGATCTAAGACACTACTCAGCGTCTATTCTTCATGCGTTGGGAATTCCAGATGTTTATATCATGCAACGCGGCGGTTGGGGAAATGATGGAACACTTAAAGCAGTTTACAGACATGCTCTATCAGACAAAGCACAGGAAATGAACAAACTCGCAAATGAGCATTTCGAAGATTTGTTGTCAGATGGTTCTCACGAAAGTTCTCACAAAAGAAAAAAGCCTTGAAAACTCAAGGCTTTTAAAGTGCCGCTGGCCGGACTCGAACCGGCACGGTTTCCCGCTTGATTTTGAGTCAAGTGCGTCTGCCAATTCCGCCACAGCGGCACAAGAACCGAAAATTATATTATCATAATTTCCGGTTCCCTGCAAGTGTTTTTTGGAATTATCTGTAATAATAACAAAAATTATTTGTAAAGTTTATCTTCGTCCTCAAGAAGTTTCTCATAGATCGGGAAGCTGTCGAAAGTTGCAAAATAATCCTTCGGTGTCTCTGCTCTTCGGATCATTTCGAAGCTTCCATCCTCATGGAGAAGGATCTCTGCGGATTTGAGTTTACCATTGTAATTGTAACCCATTGCAAATCCGTGTGCTCCTGTATCGTGGATCACAAGCAGGTCGCCCATCTCGATTTCCGGAAGGTAACGGTCGATCGCAAATTTGTCGTTGTTCTCGCAGAGAGATCCTGTGATGTCGTAGAGATGATCGCATGGTTTGTCCTCTTTGCCCATAACGGTGATATGATGGTATGCACCATACATAGCCGGACGCATCAGGTTTACTGCGCAGGCATCTACACCGACATATTCTTTGTGGGTGTGTTTCTCATGGATGGCTTTTGTTACCAGGCAGCCATACGGTCCCATCATGAAACGTCCAAGTTCTGTGTAGATCGCAATGTCATCCATTCCAGCCGGAACAAGAACTTCCTCATATACCTTGCGGACACCTTCACCGATCACTCGGATATCATTCGGAGTCTGATCTGGTCTGTACGGGATTCCGATTCCACCGGAAAGATTGATAAACTTGATGTCTGCTCCTGTCTCTTCGTGAAGTTTTACTGCCAGTTCGAACATTACTTTTGCAAGCATCGGATAATACTCATTTGTTACGGTATTGCTGGCAAGGAATGCATGGATACCGAAATTCTTGGCTCCTTTGGATTTGAGGATACGGAAAGCGTCAAAGATCTGCTCTGTTGTCATTCCGTATTTTGCATCTCCAGGGTTGTCCATGATATCATTGCTGATCTTGAACACACCGCCCGGATTGTAACGGCAGCTGATCGTCTCCGGGATCTTGCCTACGGCACGCTCTACTGCTTCGATATGTGTGATATCATCCAGGTTGATGATTCCGCCGATCTCATCTGCATAACGGAATTCTGCCTCCGGAGTATCGTTGGAAGAGAACATGATATCACCTTTTTTGCATCCGATCGCCTTGGAAAGCATCAGCTCTGTCATGGAAGAGCAGTCGCATCCACAGCCGTACTCCTGAAGGATCTGGATCAGATACGGATTCGGAGTTGCCTTTACAGCAAAAAATTCTTTGAAGCCTTTGTTCCATGCGAATGCTTCTTTTAATGCTTTTGCATTCTCACGGATTCCTTTTTCATCGTAGAGATGAAATGGTGTCGGATACTGTGCTGTGATCTCTTTCAGCTTGTCTAATGTTACAAACGGCTCTTTTTTCATAATGTATATCTCCTCGTTTTTATTATTACCTGTTATTTCACATGCTGATGTGTAAACAGATGATCCTGACAATACTCATAATTTCCATTGCATTTGGAACAAAATCTGAATTCCAGGTTCGGATCGTCCTTCTCTGTTCTACCGCAGATCGCGCATTTGTGCTTGGTGATACCGCCTGTTGCCGGATTGACCCTGCTCTGTGCGACTGCTTTCTTGAACTCTCTTCTTCTGTGAACTTCTTTAGGATTATAGCGATGCATGTTTCTTGTGCTGAAGAAGAACAGCACGAAGTTCAGAAGAGAGGCAATGATCGGAACCACATATACCCAGAGTCCCATCCTCAGATAAGTAATCATATCATAAAGAACCATTACGCCATAGACGATCGCCATCCATTTCATCTTGATCGGGATCACAAACCACAGAAGGATCTGCATATCCGGGCATGACATCGCATAAGCAAGAAATACAGAAAGGCTGACGTAATATGTCGTAAACACTCCGCCGCCAATCATGTAGCTCACTCCACCGATCGTAACATAACCACCTGTTATAAAATAAGTCAGAAAAGCGGCGATCAGCACAAAGAACAGTCCGGAAAAAATATACAGGGTATATCGAAAAGCACCCCAGGTACGTTCCAGAGAAGTTCCAATCGGATAATAGAAAAACAGGATAGAGATCACAAACAGCAGGAAATTTCCTGTGCTTGGCGGGTAGATCACCCAGGTCACAAGTCTCCAAACCTGTCCGTGAAGGATCTTTGCCACATCAAGGCTCATCATATCCATCAGATTCGGATTCAGGTAAGTCAGAAAATACCCCACCACATAACAGATGATCACATACATCGTCAGGTTCTCAATCCCGAATCGTCCAAACTTACGTTCCAGTTTATCAATCCAATTCATAAAATCACTTTTTCTCCTTTTCAGTCATTATACTGTTTGGAAAGATGAATCCCCCTGCTAGAAATGTTAGAAATATTTCTTTTTTGACAGGAAGATCGCCGCCACAATACTTGCCACGATCGAAAGCAGTATGACGATCAGGAATCCCCACTGTGTGCTGGAAAACGGCATACCTGAGGGATTCAGGTTCATTCCATAAGCGCTGAACACGATCGTCGGGATACTCATAACGATCGTGATCACAGACAGGATCTTCATGACGTCATTCAGGTTGTTGGAAATAACTGACGCAAACGCATCCATCATGTTGGCAAGGATACCACTGTAGATATTCGCCATCTCGATTGCCTGCGTGTTCTCGATGATAACATCCTCAAGAAGTTCGGTGTCCTCCGGATACTTCTTGATGCTCTCGATCTTGATCAGTTTCTCCAGGACGGCCTCGTTGGAACGAAGAGATGTCGTAAAGTACACCAGTGATTTCTCCAGTTCCAGAAGCTCGATCAGCTCCTGATTTCGCGGTGAAAAGTGAAGTTTCTCCTCCACCTGTTCACTCTTCTTGTCAATAATACGCAGATAGCGCAGGTACATACTTGCATTTCTGTACAAGATCTGCAGGATAAAACGTGTCTTCATATAAGTAAAGAAATTGCGGACACGCCCTTCCATAAATCTCGTCAGTACCTGTGTGTCTTCCAGGCAGATCGTAAAGATCATTTTGTCTGTGACAATGATACCAAGCGGAATAGTACCATACCAGTCCTTATCATTACGCTCCTCGATCATTGGGACATCTACCAGGATCAGAGTATAGGTATCCTCAACCTCGATACGGGAACGCTCTTCCTCATCCAAAGGAGCTCGCAGGTCGTCGACCTCAATCTGGAACTGTTCTGAAATTTCAAAAATCTCGGTTGCCGTAGGATTCGTCAAAGCGATCCAGCAGCCATCCTGCGGTTCCTGAATCTCATGAATCGCCCCATCTGATGTCCGAAACATTCTAACCACAATTCCACTCCCCTTCCACTCTTATTTGTCTAAAACCCGTAGGTCTCAAATACAAACTTCATTATAAGTTGTACATTGTTCTTTGTCAATTCCAAGAGTTTTGGATTTACACAAAATTAACAGAAGCGCCGAAAACCTTGTCTATCCCGTTGTTTTTCATAGGTTAACGTGTTAAAATATAGATATCTGTATGGTTTTTACCATGTCGGACAGTATATTTCAGGAAGGAATCATATATTTATGAATAAATCAAGTTTTGGGAATCATTTTACCGTTACCACCTGGGGAGAATCCCATGGCAAGGCTCTCGGGGCTGTCGTAGACGGCTGCCCTGCCGGTCTTTCTCTCAATGAAGAAGATATCCAGAAATTCCTTGACCGCCGTAAGCCTGGTCAGAGCCGCTACACCACCACACGTAAGGAAGGCGATCTTGTAGAGATCCTCTCTGGTGTCTTTGAGGGAAAAACAACCGGAACTCCGATCTCACTCATAGTCAGAAACACCGACCAGCGTTCCAGGGATTACGGCAACATCGCTTACACCTATCGTCCGGGACATGCCGATTTTACGTTTGATGCCAAATATGGTTTCCGTGATTACCGCGGAGGCGGCCGTTCTTCAGGACGTGAGACGATCGGCCGTGTGGCAGCAGGGGCGATCGCAGCAAAGATTCTTGAAACTCTCGGGATCTCTTTCTACACCTACACCAAATCTATTGGACCTGTAAAGATCGAAAGTTTTGATGCAGAAGAGATCAGCAAAAACGCTTTCTATATGCCGGACGCCAAGGCAGCCGAGGCAGCAGGGGCTTATCTAGAAGAATGCATGAAGAATCAGGACAGCGCAGGCGGTATCATCGAATGCCGAATCAAAAACGTTCCTGCCGGTCTCGGAAATCCGGTCTTTGAAAAGCTGGACGCCGTTCTTGCCGAGGCAGTCATGTCGATCGGTGCGGTCAAAGCGGTGGAGATTGGCGATGGAATCCAGGTTTCTGCGATGAAAGGCTCCGAGGACAACGATGGTTTCCATATGGAAAACGGACAGATCACCAAGAATTCCAATCACGCCGGCGGCATTATGGGTGGAATGAGTGACGGAAGCGAAATCATCCTCCGCGCTGCGATCAAACCAACCCCGTCCATCAGCCAGCCACAGAATACCGTCACAGACAGCGGAGAAGAAACTTCTCTTGAGATCCACGGCCGTCATGACCCTGTTATTGTGCCAAGAGCCGTTGTCGTTGTAGAATCCATGTGCGCCCTTGCGATCGTTGATGCGCTTTTTTCCAATATGACCTCTCAGATGAACCGCATCAAGGAATTTTACCAGAAATAAAGAAGTTACAGATTTCATTTCTTAATCAGCGGACGTGCCACTGGCACCTCCTCGATATGCAATGCAACAAACAGAAGCCCCTGTGTTCCATGGCGGATCACAGGGGCTTCTGCTATAAGATTATTGTTCTTCGTCTTCGTCGGTATGTACATCCTCTGCTACCTCATCCGGCACCGGCCAGATATGGATGCAATTTGGAGTCTCGATATGATGGGGTTTATCGTTCATAACGATGATATTTTTGTCATAATCTACTGTGAATGTAGTGATGGAGTTGCTTGCATGGTTCGCAAGTGCAATGTGCTTGTTGTCCGGGAAGATTACCAGATCCTTCGGATAATCGCCGCTGATCGGAAGGTTAAACTTCTTCTCAAGGAGTCCTGTCTCTGCATCAATCTCATACATGGAAACCGAATTCTCTCCGGCAGTTGTACAGAACAGATGCCTGCCGTCCGGTGCAAGTGCAAGTCCGGATGCCGCATTGTGAATCGCATCCTCGTCATTCGGCTTTCTGAGTGTGCTGACACTCTGGAGCAGTTCAAACTCAGGAGTACTGCCGCTTCCGTCATAGCTGTAAACCTTGATCTCATTGCTCAGTTCAAACAGGATATATGCAAATCTGCCGTCTGCACTGAAACGGATGATCCTAGGACCGCTCTCTCTCGGGCAGCGGAGGATGTCGACCAGTTCCAGCTTATGCTGTCTCTTGTTGATGCGGTAGATCTTGACCTGATCGATGCCGTTGTCAACTGCACACAGGTATTTGTTGTCCGGTGTAGGACGTACACAGTTTACATGTGGACGGAAGTTACGCTCTGCAACGCTTCCAAGTCCCTTGTGATAAACACCATCCATGATACGTCCGAGACTTCCGTCGCGGCGTGTATGTACAACGGTCACCTTGCCGTCATGGTATCCTGCCACATACAGATATTTGCCGTCCACATCTGTTGCCAGGAAACATCCTCTCATTCCGTCGATGCTGACTCTGTTGATACGGATCAGGTCACCGTTCTCGTCACGTTTGAACACTGCCACACCTTCGTCCTCGATAGAATACAAAAACTTGCCATTCTTGGAAATCGCCGTATGAGATGCATTGCTGACCTGTACTTCGCTCCGTTCTTTCAGAGTACCTTTCTCAACATCTACATCGTAAACCTGAATACCTTTACTGTTGCCGTGGGTATATGTTCCCACATAGGCTACATATTTCTTATTCCCCATGATATTGCCTCCTAAAATCGCGCGTTGTCGTTGTCCACGCAGAGACAGTGCTCTGCATGAACTTAAGTGGTTACTGTTCACTCCAGCAACCTCAGGTGTCCTTATTATATCACAATCCAATTCCAAGAACAAGTTAGCATTCAGGAGGAAATGTATTTTATCTCATACTTAATGTACTTTATTTTCCACTCAGTGTTTTTTTCTGTAATACAGAATGCCGACGGTCCCGCCTGCTGCCAGGATCAAAAGCACCCAGAATACCCAGAGCGCCGTGTCATCTCCTGTTTTTACAGTTTTCACACTTGAAGAGCTGCTTTTTACGGAAGGATTCTTTCCGGAAGAAGCCGATGTTGTTGTGGATGTTGCAGATGGCGATGGTGTAACAGATATCGCCGGTGTGGGCGTGATCTTTTGGCTCTCCTCTCCTTTTGTCTTTGTGTGGATATCATAAAGGATCTCCCCATTTTCTTCCATTGGGACACAGACAAGGAACGGCGCGATCGCCCCGTACGTTTTTTGCCCGTTTTTCTGGCGGATGAGATAAATCCCTTCATCGAGATCTTCAAAAACAAGTTTTCCATCTGCGTCCGTCACCCTCTTTTCTGCCGAAAGTTTCTTCGCCGTCACCCAGGAAGAAAGTTTTTCTGCCGCTTTTTTGTAATCCGCGGATTTTGACAGATTCCAGGGAGTTACCTTACAGCCTTCAAACGCCTCTGTCAGATGCCAGCCATTCTCCTTCTGCTCTTCCACATAAAAACATTCCAGTGCAGTGCCTTCCCGATCTGTCCCGATCTCATTCAGCTGAACCGTGATGCTTCCCTTTCTCCCTGCCGCATCCACGAAAACAGCCACAAGAACTACAAATATCAGGATCACAGCAAGGAGAAAAACGCCTGCTGTCTTTTTATTTTTTCTTTTCACCCTTTTTCCTCCTTCCTTTTTGATGGCTTAAGGAGCCAGAATCCTGCTGCTCCCAGAAACAGTATGGAAAGTACAAAAACTCTTTTGCCCCAGATCAGAAATCCGGATTCTTTTGCCTGTTCTGCACGTTTCTGTGCTTCCCGGTATGGGATCCTCTTTCCTCTTACAAGAAGCCTGTGTGAGTTGATCCCATAGGGAGTACAGGTCACCAGTGTCACCTGATCCTTTCCCTCCTCGATCCGCAGAAGATCTGTACGGTCCGGTGTCACGGTAACGATCTGGTCCACCTGATACGCCAGCTTCTCCCCCGGAACATTCAGGAAAAAAAGATCTCCCGTCTTCATCTAATCCAGATCTGTAAAAAACATCCTGGTCGCGATCCCTGTATGCGCCGCGATCACAGCGTGTGTCCCCGCTCCCCCGACAGGAAGAGAAGAACCAAACAGATGTCCCGCCCCCTGTTCCAGAACATGCTCCGAAGTTCCATGAAAAACCGGCAGAAAGACCTCGATCGACGGAATTTCCAGATAACACAGGATCCCGTCTCCGGAAACATCCAGAAGTTTCTGATATTCTCTGTATGCAGAAGTTTCTTCTTCGCCGCCTCCAAAGCTGTCACCCGGAAGTACTCCGCCTGAGCGAAGTTTTGAATTATAGTTTCTGGCTTCACCCAAAAGTTTTTGTTTCCCGGTGTCCGACAATTTCTCTGCCTTTTTTTCATATTCATAGATGACTTTGCTCTGGTTTCTCTGATTTATCCACTGACTGACAAACGGATAGTTCAAAAATCCCATTCCCGCCAGAAGAAACAGGAAAAAAATCAGTTTCTGTCTTTTCACATCTTCCTCCTTCTGTACAGAAACAGCCCTGTCAGAAAGACCATCAGAAATGCCATGCCGATCAGGATCGAGATCACATACTGATGCATCCACGGACTTGCTGTCTGCTTTTTCCTGGCTGCTTTCTGCGGGTTCTTCTGTTCTGTGACACGATGTCCTCTTACCAGGAGCCGGTGGCTGTTGACGCCATAGGGGGTACAGGTTACCAACGTTACCAGATCTTTTTCCGGAATGATCCGAAGAAGTGACGTATCCTCAGGCCTGACTCCCCGGATCTGATCCACCTCATAGGCAAGACGCCGGTCCAGAACCTGTATATAAAAAAGATCTCCTTTTTTCAGAAGGACCAGATCTGTAAACAGTTTCTTGTCAGAAAGCCCTGTATGGGCAGAAAGAACACAGTGTGTATCCTTCCCCCCTACAGGCAGAGAAGTGTTCTCAAGATGCCCAACACCCTTTTGCAGCACCTCCTGTGAAGTGCCGTGGTACACGGGCAGAAATACATTGATCTCCGGAATCTCTATATAGCCCATGATCCCGTCATTTTCCGGATCCATAAGATGTTCATACTGCTTTTCTTCTGTTCCATCCACAGCAAGTTCCGGGTCAAAAGGATCTGTCAGAACGGCTTCTCTGTTTTTCAGTTTTACATTATATTCTTCTGCTTCTTTCAGCATTTGATGGATCTGTGTTGTATCCATTTTGTCGGTTTCTTTCTGATATTCGTAGATGACTTCCTCCTGCCTGTGCTCATAAAGAGAATTGCTGACAAAAGGATATGCCATCAGAAGTATCCCTGTTCCGATCAGAAATCCTGTGATCAGAAGCGGGCGTTTTTTCCTGGTCTTCATTTATTTTGCACGGTTTTTGCGGATGCTCATAGAATAATAACCGCATCCTGCTGCCACGGCAAATGCACCTGCCAGAACGAAGAACCAGATACCGCTGCCGCCGGTGGACGGAAGTTCAAAGCCCTTGGTGTTGTTGATCGTTACTTTGAAGATACCATCTGTGTTGCTATCCTGGCTGATCGTTCCAATATACTGGTTATTACTTCCTACATAGGTGTTCTCATCCCTGTTTGCTTCGATCTCGATCTTGACTGGTGCTTTGAGGATGTTATAACCGGAAACAGTGCTGAGCTCTTCGAGGAAGTAGGTTCCCTCTTCCAGCCCTTTGATATTCAGTGCACCGCCTGCTGCCGGATGCATTTTGGCGTTGTCTGTTACACTGTTCTTCGTTACAGAAGTCACATGATAAACACCATCCGTTGTTTTTTCCATTTCATAGTAAGTCTTGTCAGATGCATCTGCTGTTCCACTCTTTGTAGAATAAAGCACGAAAGTAATCTGTTCTTTATTCGCATCTGTTATTGTTGTTGCACTTCCTCCCAGTTGTTTATTTGCGTCAATTCCAAAGGTATACTCTGTGACTTTATCCCATTCTGTTTCCATGTCTGCACTGCTGCCGATTTTATAACGAAGCTGCACTTCGTTCGGGTTTCCTGCTGGGCTGCCAGCCTGATCATTCGGACCGATCTCGGCATATTCATTTACGACTGCAGTGTAATAGAAATAGATTTCCTTTGTCTTACTTTCCTTTTCGTCTGCTGCCCATTTACTGATCTTTGTAAGTCCGCTGTCTGTCAAAGTGACTGTGATCGTCTTGCCGCCTGCATATTCTGGTTCATTACCTTCATAGTCCGTTATCGTTGTTGTATAGTCTTCTGCAGCCAGTGTATAATCTGCATTGACATTTGTTGTGCGAACAACCATGTCTTTTAACTGAACGGTTCCATTTACTGTTGCCGTTTCAGGTGTCAGACCTTTGCTCAGGTTATCCACAAGAACATATTTGTTAAACTTCTGCTGATTTCCGTTGTCTACCTCTGGAATCGTCGGAACAGTTCCTTTCAGACGGAAATGAACAATGTCCCCGATGGAAGTGGTGTCTGTGTCATCGACAGTTTCATCTCCGGTCGTGAGAATTTCCTTGTCTGTTACGATCTTCTTCTCTACCTCAGCCTCATCAGAACTGTTTTTGATCCGGGCGTTTACATTTTCGTTCCAGTAGGTAACACCGTTTTCTGTTACCGATGTCGGCAGCGCTACGAGGAATGGGCTCTGGGTGTTAGTCAGTGATGCCGGCTTACCGCCTATCGTTGCATGCGATACGTCCCATTCTATCAGGACATACAAACCATATTCTACATTCTGGATTTCGGCTATGCCTCCGTTTGTTGTTGTTACATCTTTAAAACTACTGATATAATTTGCCAAAGAATCCTCTGCATCCTGTACATTCATCTTCTGATCTCCGTACCGTCAATACGATACTGCGGCAGTCCGGAAACTGTGATGTCTATGGAAGTGACTTCACTGTCAGTATTCCCCTTCACCTGCGCATTCTGTGTCTGCTCCAGCGAACTGGAAATGTTATTCGTATCCTGGTTCTTTTTCTGATACTGAAGATACAGTTCTTTTCCCACTGCATCTGTCAGATCACTTTTACAGCTTATACCTCCGTTGCGGATCACCACATGTGCGGTAAAATCCATCTTTTTGATATAATACCATCCAAGCCCGATGTTTTTGTTGGAGGTATATTCCTCTCTCACTTTCTCGTCCGGAACATTCAGAAACTGATAATTCTGCGCCAGACTGTCTGACTTCGGATAATCCTGATCTGTCTCTGGATCTGGTGGAAGAAGCGTGATCGTCTGGATTGTCGCATTGAATGGTTTACCATCACTTCCTGTGATGGAAAGACTTCCTTTCAGTGAACCTTGTGCAAAATGCATCACATAATGTCCGGTTCCCTCAAGATCTTCCATCGTGATCCCGCCCTGACCATTCACCAGAAGATCACTGACCTTCATGATACGTGTTTTCTGTGTCTTGTCAGCAGAATCCTGATATGTCACCTCCACCTTGCCGTACTGGTAAAACCACGCTGCATACTCGTCTGCACTCAGACGTCCCGCCTGTACGCCTTCATTGTTGTCCTGCCAGTAAATGTCCTGGCTGATCTCGTTTGGATAAACCGGATTGTCTGCAGCTTCTGCCGCAAAAATATCCTGCGTTTCTTCCGAGAGGAACAATTCCTCCGATACCGCATCTGAAGATTCTTCCTGAACAGTTTCTGCACTGTCCTGCAGATCATCTTCGACTGCGACTTCTGTATCCTGCGAATTTTCCTCTGTGCTGCTATCCGAAAAATCTTCCTCCGAAATCTCCGTTCCTTCTGGATCACCCGGACTGTTATCGGATGATACCTCCTCTTCTGTCTTCAAAGAATCTGTTTCTTCTATGCCTGCAGATGATATCTCTCCCTGATCTTCCACCCCATCAGAAAACGAAACAAGTTCCGCCCCATAAACCGCAATCTGGTTGATGCAGAAGATCAGGCAGATTATCATGGCAAGTATCTTTGTGATCCTTTTTTTACCGTTCAACGCCACCTCTCCTTCCTTTGCTGTTTGCTTTTCAAAGAACTGCCGAAAAACTCATCAGGCATTTTCAAAAAATGTTCAAGTACTCTGAAGAAGCGGTCACGCATCTCTTTTTCTTCTGTAGTGTTATCATAGCAGATTTTATTCACTTCTTGTTTTTTGATTCTGCGCACTGTGCCTTGTTTCTGCGCAGACCACGATATGCATATAAAAAAACTCCGCAGACCATTTTCATTAAACAGTCTGTGGAGTTTTTCTTTATGCTTTCGTTCTTTGTGTGAGATAATGCAGATACCTGCTCTGTACCGTGATCAGGCGGCTCTGTGCTACCGGGATCTTCTTTCCGTCTGCCATCAGGATATGGTCTGTCCCCAGTTCGGAAATGTACCGGAGCTGGACAAAAAAAGACTTGTGCGGCTGCATAAAGGCCTGTGCTTTTGCAATTTCCCCGACTGCACTCTCGAAACTTCCCGCCCGCCGGACACTGATGATCTTCTGCCGGTTGTACAGCGTGTAAGTGATACGCCGCAGGGAATTCTCTGCATACATGATATCTTCCACAAAAATACGTCGGACCGAATCTGTCCCATAGATCAGTAATGGATGCTTCTTCTGCTCTGTCTGTGCCTCAAAAGCACTCTTAAGGGCAGGCATATCCATAATGCAAAAGTTATACTTATCCGGCTGTGTTTCCATGATATTCTGAAGTTCTTCTACACTTTCCACCTGGCAGATCTCTGCATCTGCTGTGGTATTTCGTTTTATCCATTTCTGTATGGTCCTGCTGGTTTCGTTCTTATCGTTCATCTGACTGCTGCATACTGCGATCCGAAACATAAGTGCCCTCCCAAAAATAAATAAAATGAATTCCTGCGGACAGATCCTATTCCTTATTCAGTTTTTATTTTGCAAAAAAGGCTCTGACTTTGTCCAGAGTTTCCTCGATCACTGCATCACTGTGTGCTGTAGAAAGGAACATTGCCTCGAACTGTGACGGTGCAAGGTGGATTCCATTCTTCAGCATGTGCAGGAAATACTCTGCGAATTTCTTAGTGTCGGAAGCTTTTGCAGAAGTGTAATCCTTTACTTCCTCTGTCGCAAAGAAGATGCTTCCCAGAGAAGAAACATGATTTACCTGATACGGACTTCCTGTTTCCTTGAGGATTTCTTCCATGGTTCCATATAATTTCGCACCTTTGGCTTCCAGATCCTTGTAAACTTCCTGATGTTCATAGAGGTATTTGAGCTGTGTCAGGCCTGCTGCCATGGCGATCGGGTTTCCACTTAAAGTACCTGCCTGGTAAACCGGACCTGCCGGGGAAACCATCTGCATGATCTCTTTTCTTCCACCGTAAGCACCGACCGGCATTCCTGCGCCGATGATCTTACCGTAAGTAACCATATCTGGTTTTACGCCAAAATATTCTGCTGCACCGCCAAATGCAAGACGGAATCCTGTGATGACCTCATCAAAGATAAGAAGCGTTCCATACTGGTCGCACAGAGTACGAAGTCCCTCAAGGAATCCTTTCTTCGGCGGGACAACACCCATGTTTGCTCCAACCGCCTCTACGATCACAGCTGCAACCTGATCCGGAGCCTCCTCGAGAAGTGCTCTGACGCTGTCCAGATCATTGTAGACTGCTGTCATGGTATCCTGGGTGCATCCCTTCGGAACACCAGCGCTGTCCGGAACTCCACTGGTCATCACGCCGGAACCTGCACTTACAAGAAGTGCATCACTGTGTCCGTGATAGCATCCTGCAAATTTGATGATCTTGTCTCTTCCAGTAAAACCTCTTGCGGCACGGATCGCACTCATAACAGCTTCTGTACCGGAATTGACCATACGAACCATCTCCACATGCGGGATATGCTCGCAGATAAATTCTGCCATCTCGACTTCGATCTCTGTCGCACAGCCGAAACTTAATCCGTTTTCGCAAGCTTTGAGCACACTCTCACGGACTGCCGGGAAATTGTGTCCGAGGATCATCGGTCCCCAGGAATCTATGTAGTCGATGTATTTGTTTCCATCCACGTCATAAATATAGCAGCCATCTGCACGCTCGATAAAACGCGGAGCCATGCCGATCGCACCGTATGCTCTTACCGGGCTGTTGACGCCGCCCGGAATTCTCTCGACTGCACGTTCAAATAATTCTTCTGATCTTCCCATTATCCAATTCTCCCTTCATCGATAAAGCGGGCAAGTTCTTTTGCATAGTAGGTCAGATAAATGGAAACACCTGCACGGTAAGCACTTGCTGCCATCTCGCATACGATCTTGTCCTCATCGATCCAGCCCATCTTGGCTGCTGCTTTGACCATTGCATATTCACCGCTGACGCTGTAAGCTGCGATCGGAACGTTGGTTGCCTTGTAGACTTCTGATACCATGTCAAGATAGGACATTGCAGGTTTGATCATGATGATGTCTGCGCCTTCCTCGATATCTGTCAGGGCTTCTTTCATTCCTTCGCGGCGGTTGTGATAGTCCATCTGGTAGCTCTTGCGGTCTCCGAATGACGGCGCAGAACCAGCTGCATCACGGAATGGTCCGTAGAAAGCAGATGCATATTTTACTGCATAGGACATAATCGGTGCTTCCTTGTGTCCTGCTTTGTCCAGGCATTCACGGATCGCACGCACACGTCCGTCCATCATATCAGAAGGTGCTACCATGTCCGCACCTGCCTCGATGTGAGAAAGAGCTGTCTTTGCAAGCAGTTCCAGAGTTGCGTCGTTTTCTACATCGTGTCCGCAGAGAACACCGCAGTGTCCGTGGGAAGTGTACTCACACATGCATACGTCTGTAATATAGTAGAGATCCGGAAACTGTTTTTTTGCCTCACGGAGTGCTCTCTGTACGATTCCGTTTTCGTCGTAGGCACCGCTTCCGACTTCATCCTTGTGATCCGGAATGCCGAACAGCATGATATTGCTGACTCCGGCTTTCGTCAGACGCTCCAGTTCATATGGAAGACGGTCCACACTGTAGCGGAACTGTCCTTCCATAGACGGGATCTCCTCCTCGATCCCCTGTCCTTCTTTTACAAACAGAGGGTAGATGAGAGAAGATTTGTCAATCCTCGTTTCCCTTACCATTTTACGCAGAGTTTCACTGCCGCGCAGTCTTCTTGGTCTTTGAATCAGATCCATTGTTGTCACTCCTTATTTGTTTTTTATCTGTTCAACAAGTGTCGTCAAATCGTCGATCGTAGCTTTGGATGCCATATATGTTTTCATTCCATAGCTGTCTGCCGCTGCTTTTGTCTGCTTGCCGATACATGCTGCTGTCACATTTGAATAATCAGAAAGCCCTGTACTTTCTGCAAAACCTTTGACGGTAGATGCGCTGGTAAATACCACGCAGTCGATGCCGCCCTTCGTGATCTCTGCTGCCACATCGATCAGAGGATTTTTGTCATAGATGGTATCATAAGTCGGTACATCGTCCACCTTTGCGCCGTGTTCTTCAAGGATCCTGACCAGATTTGCATTTCCCTTTGAGGCACGCGGGATCAGGATCTTTTCGCCGCCGTGCAGGGTCTGTGCCAGTGCTTCTCCCAGGGAGTCTCCATCGTAAACTTCCGGGATCAGATCTGCCAGGATGCCTCTCTGCTCCAGAACTTTGGCTGTTCCCTGTCCGATCGCTGCCACCTTCAATGAAGAAAGACAACGGATGTCTTTTTTCCTGGAGAACATTTCTTCAAAGAAAATCTCTGCCCCTGTCGGACTTGTAAATACCAGCCACTGATACTCACTGATCTCATCAAGTGCCTGATAAAGTGCACTCTGGTCTTCCAGTGCCACGGTGCGGATAGACGGAAGTTCCAGAACTTCTGCACCTTTTCTTCGAAGTTCATCGGCTGTGTGGGAGCTTCTGCCCTTCGGACGCGTCACAAGGACTTTCCAGCCTGCGAGCGGAAGTTTCTCATACCAGCCAAATTCTTCAGAAAGATGGCATACTCTGCCGACTACAATGATTGCCGGGGTCTCGATGCCCTGACGCTCTACTTCTTCTTTGAGTGTTGCAACTGTGGCAACGACTCTTTTCTGGTCGGAAGTTGTTCCCTTCTGCAGTACGGCCGCCGGCATCTCTGGATCCATTCCTGCATTCAGAAGTCCCTGACAGATATCATTCAGGGCAGCGATTCCCATCAGAAATACAAGTGTTCCCTTTGTGTTGACCAGTGCCTGAAAATCAATGTCATATTCCTTACCGGCTCTTCTGTGCCCTGTGATGATATGGACGGAAGAGCAGAAATCTCTATGTGTTACCGGAATGCCGTTATAAGCAGGCACCGCGATCGAAGAGGTCACGCCCGGGACCACCTCATACGGGATCCCATTGGCAGTCAGAAGTTCCAGTTCCTCTCCGCCTCTTCCGAACAGGAACGGATCTCCGCCTTTCAGTCTCACGACACGGTATCCCTTCTGTGCTTCCTCAAAGAGCACCTGATTGATCTGCTCCTGCGGCATGGTGTGCTTGTCTGCACGCTTTCCTACGTTGATGAGTCTTGCAGAAGAAGGTACTTTTGCAAGTACGCCCTGTCCCACCAGACTGTCATAGACGACAACCTCTGCCTGGGAGAGCACCTCCATTCCTTTGAGTGTAAAAAGACCGATATCTCCCGGTCCTGCCCCTACGAGCCATACCTTTCCCTGTTTCATTCTGCCTCACCTTTATCCGTCCTTGTTCTGTCGGATTCTTTCATTTGTTTTGCAAGCGCGATGCCAAGTGCCTCTGCGTCCTCGCGCTTTCCGCGGATGCTGTCCTTGAACCAGTTTCCGGTTTCTTCATTATAATACAGCCCGCGAAGGAAAAGTTCCTCTCCCTCAACCACACCAAATGCAGCCACCGGAGAAGAACAGCCGCCGTCCAGGAAACGTACAAAAGCACGCTCTGCACTTCCTGCGCTCCATGCATCTGCATCACAGTAGCCGTCCAGGAATGCATAATCAACATCCGTGCGTCCCTGTACTGCCAGGATTCCCTGACCTGCTGCCGGGAGCATTTCTTCCTCTGTAAAATACCGGCTGATCCTGGATTCCAGTCCCAGTCTCTTAAGTCCTGCCGCTGCAAGGATCAGGGCTGAATACTGTCCCTCATCCAGTTTGCGGAGTCTCGTCTGAAGGTTTCCCCTGACACTTGCAACTTCCATGTCCGGATATAATTCCCGAAGCTGCAGGGTCCTTCGAAGACTGGAACAGCCAAGCGGTTTGGATCTGTCAAGTTCTGTTACGCCTTCCGGCAGTACCAGCACATCCCTCGGATCTTCTCTTCTGGAAAAAGCCAGCAGCGGAAGTTCTGCCGGTACTTCCATCGGCATGTCCTTCAGGCTGTGCACAGAAAGTTCTGATCTTCCATCCAGAAGGGCATGATCCAGTTCCTTTACAAAAAGTCCCTTGCCGCCTACCTTATCCAGGGTGCGGTCCAGGATCTTGTCACCCGTTGTCTTCATGGTCAGGATCTCTACTGTCAGATCCGGATTATGTTCTGTTATGTAGTCCCTCACCATCTCACTCTGCAGCACTGCAAGCTTGCTTTCCCTGCTGCCGATCGTGATCTTATTCTTCATTGTCTGATGCCTCCATTGCCTCCTGGATCGCCACACGGACTCTGCGGGCTTTCTTGTGGTTCAGCCCACTCGCTGTGATCCCCACAACAACCTCGTCCTGCATGTAGATCCCCGGGAAATAAAAATCGCATTTGCTTTTGTCGTCTGCGACATTGACGTAGATTCCTTCTTCCTTACAGACGCGGTAGATCTCATCATTTAATTTCCAGTCATTTGTCGCCGCGATCACCATAAATGCCATGGCAAAATCAGAACGCTTTACCGGGCGGTTGATCAGATTTACAAATCCTGCCTTGCCAAGTTCATGGAGCTCCATTGTTGTCTTTGGAGCTACTGCGGTAATGTTTCTGGTAAACTGCAAAAGCGTCTTGATTCTCCTGGTCGCAATGTTCCCTCCGCCTACCACTACGATCTTCTTATCAGACAGATCTACGAACATTGGAAAAAAACGTTTATTCTTCATATAATTTCTCCAATCCTGCCACGCACTCCAGGAAAGTGTCCTGTTCCAGACTGTCCCGGAGTCCGAAAATAAGTTTATTGACCACTTTTCCTGCTGCAGTATCTACTGCCTTGAGAAGATTTGCACGGTCGGAGTCATCCATTGGTGTATTCTTGAGGATCTTGTGGATACGCAGGTTCAGATCCTGCACTGCATCCTCCCTGATCTCCTGGATCCTCGGAATCACATCCCTGCCATCCAGCCACTGGAAAAATTCATCCATCTGTGCCCTGACGATCTCGCCGGCTTTTGTGATGCTCTCCATGGATTCCGGAGAAATCCTCTCGGTGCGGAAACTGTCCATATCATATAAGGTAACGCCCTCTTCTCCTCCAAGTGCCGGTTCGATATCCCTCGGCACAGCAAGGTCAAGAAGAAGCAGTGGTTTCGTAAGCGTGATATCATCAAACAGTTCTCTGCGAAGTGTATAGTTCGGACTGGCTGTCGCACTGACTACTACATCACATTTCGGCAGAAAGTTCATTCGTTCACCATAATGGATCCTGCTGCATCCAATCGGAATGCTCACCATTCCGCTTCTGTACTGACGGACGGTTACGGTGACATTCGCTCCGGCATCACGGAGAGTCTGCGCTGCAACCTTACCCATCTCTCCGTTTCCGATAACCATGCAGATTTTGCCATGCATGTCATATCCCTGTTCCCGCAGGCTGCTGACTGCCTGATGGATCACAGACGGATTTCCATGTGCAAGCGGAGCTTCTGTCTTAATCTTTTTACCCGCGGTCACTGCCATGCGGAAAAGGACTTCCAGCACACTGTCCGTGGTAAAATGTTCTCTCGCAAGATTGAGTGCATCCTTGATCTGTGTAAGGATCTGATCTTCTCCAAGAATCTGGGATTTCAGACCTCCTGCCAGATAAAAAAGATGCTCAACCGCTTCTTTATCTTCTTTTGAAATAAAATATCCTTCATAAGAAGGATCCTGTATATTTCTGAGCTCGCAGAGACACTGGTATAAAGAAAGTTCCTGCTCATCCTCATGGCTTGACCAGATTTCCAGGCGGTTACAGGTAGATAGAATGATGCATCCGTGGATGCCTGCTTTTTCTTTCAGTTTCTCCATTGCCTCTCCGGCGTTTTTTTTCGTAAAAGCGAACAGGGCACGGACGTCTACCGGTGCTCTGTCGTGGTCTATTCCTATCATGGATATTGTCATGATATTATTACTCCTTTGTGTTACTGCCGTATCTTTTTCTGTAAGAATCTGTCGGTTATGCGAAAGACTCCTGCAAAAAAACATACTGTTTTAATGATAGTCGTTTGATCTGATAATGTCAATGGAATTCCCCGGATTTCAGTGGTAAAATTTGATGTGAAAAATTTCTTTTTCCCACTATGTATACCAAAAAACATACCGGATCTCTGTATATTTAGAAATCCGGTACGTGCTTTGTTTCTGTGATATTTATTTGATCTTTATTGTGATCGTTTTTGATGCTGCATTATATCTGGATGTTGCCGCCGCTTTGATCGTGATCTTGACAGTTCCCTTTCTGCGGAATACGATTTTACCCTGAGAAGATACCTGGGCAATATTTCTGTTGCTGGATACATAGGTGATCTTTCCTGCTGCTTTTGGCCTGATCGTCATTGTTTTTGAAGAATAATTCCTTGTGTAGGAACTTGCAACACCTGTGATCTTCTGTGTGGCTTTGCTTACACTCAACGTGATTTTCTTAGCTGAGGCATAGCAGTTTCCGGTTGCTGCTGCTTTGATAGTGATGATTGTCTTACCGCTTCCCTTGATCGTAACTACACCGGAACTGTTTATTGTTGCTACCTTTGAGTTACTGGATGAATAAGTAAGTCTGCCATCACCCCGGCTGCGTTTTACAGGCAGTTTAAAGGAATTTGTTGCACCAGTCTTCTTTATAGTATCAGAACCTGTCAGCGTCTGGGCAGATTTCGTAACGGTGTATTTTAGATAAACACTGCCCGTATAATCATTGATCCCGTAAACTTCGATCGTGTGTGTCCCTACGTTGCTGTTGTAATCATAATCAACTTTGTAGTCCACGTTTTGGATCAGACCGCTGGTATTGACGACCTCCGGATAGAAATATCCGCCTGTCCAGGTGTAGGAAGTTGTTTTGAGGGAAAATCCACTGGTGTTTAATTTAGTCGTGACGATCTTCTCGAAGCGGTTGTTGTTGGAAGCTGCGTATTTCTGAGTGGTAGAATTCTCGTAGCCACGAAGGGTGAGCTGAGTACCCTTATCAAAAGCATTGGAACTACCAATACTTACATTTCTTGCATGAATCGTTACTTTTGTAAGTGATAAACACTCCTTAAACGCGCCATCCCCAATTTCTGTAATCTGGCTGCCGATCCGGGCAGTCGCAATCCCGCTGCAGCCGTTAAATGCATAGCGCTCTATGGTAAGAAGATTATCATTAAATGAAAGTGTTTTCAAAGATACACAGTTTTTAAATGCTTCATATCCAATAAAATTCAGATGCTCTCCAAAGCTGATTTTCTCTAATGCAGTATCTCCTGAAAAAGCATACGATTCAATACTTGTGCAGGAATTTCCAATTTTAGCAGAAACAAGGGAATTACAATTTCTAAATGCACCTGAATCAATGCTGGTTACCGTGTTTGGTATATTTACCGAAGTAAGAGAAACACAATCTCCAAATGCATATTCTCCAATCTTTACAAGTCTTGATCCCAAAGATACTGTTTTAAGTTCAGAATCTCCGCTAAATGCATAATATCCTAATACTGTGACATTTTCTGGAATCGTCACTGCCTTAAGAGAAGTACAATTTCTAAATGCACTGTCACCAATTTTGGTAACTTTTTTTCCTATAACTATTTTTTCAAGAGAACCATCTCCTTTAAATGCCCCATCTCCAATAACCGTAACTGTATCCGGTATTGCAATTGATGAAAGCTCAATACAATTACAAAAAGCGTAACTCCCAATATCTGTTACTTTGCTTCCCAGTGAAAGGTTATTCAGCGAAACACAATTGGCAAATGCATAATCTTCAATCTTGCATTTACCAGGAATACTTACTTTTTGCAGGCTGCTACATCCATTAAATGAACTTTCTCGAATCGTTGTGACGGAAGATGGAAAAATCAAAGATGAACTCAGAGATTCACAATTTCTAAAAGCTGCATATCCAATTTTTTGCAGCTTATTCCCCATTGTTATGTCTTGTAAATTATTACAGCCCTGAAAAGCATAATCATCAATCTCTGTAAGAGAAGCTCCAAACTTAACAGTAGTCAAATTTAATGCATCCTCAAAAGCAGAGTTTCCAATTGTAATTGTTTTATCTGGTATTGTCAGTTTTCGTAAATTACTACAATACTGAAATGCATAGTCCTCAATAGTCGTAACAGATGAACCTAGTGTAAGTTGTGACAGATTACGGCATTTTTCAAATGCACTTCTTCCAATCACGGTGACTTTATTTCCAATTGTTACATTTTGAAGATTACTACATTCTGCAAATGCACATGTACCAATTACAGAAACATTGCCTCCTATTGTAATAGAACGAACATTATTAAATCCTCTAAATGCAAAACTCGCAATTGTTGTAATATTATTGCCTATTTCAATTTTGGATATATATTCTCTCTGATCCTCCCAAAGATCACCAGCATAATTGACCATTTCTCCTGAACCCGAAAGTATCAGCGTTGAGCCGCTAATTCTCCATTTGACATTTTTCCCACAGATTCCGGAAGTCGTCCCTACAGAATCTACCTCTTCTTCTGAATCTGTAAAATCCTCCTCTGTTGAGATTTCCTCTGTTTCCACATCTGAAATTTCTGCGTCAGTCTCTTCCTGCTCGATCTCCACTTCCGTAGTTTCTGATGAAAAATCCTCATTTTCATCAAAAATTATCGGTTCTTCGCTATCCGGTTCTGTTTCTTCGGCACTGGTATCATCTGCTTCCGTAACTTCTTCAGAATCGATCTGTTTCTGTTCGTTCTCTGACAGTGAATCTGTTTCTTCCTGTGTGACCGCCACAGAGTCTGTAAAATCTGCCGCCGAAGCAGACATCACGCTTCCCACACTGAGGGTCGCTGCCAGAGTGATCGTTATCAGTTTTTTCATGCGTTTCCTCCTCTTTTATCTTAGTTTCTTCTAATTGTACTACAAAAACATCAAAAAAGAAACGGATATCCGTCATTTTATGTTACTGAGAACGAAATGAACAGTAACTATTTTATACAATATTATCCCACGTTTTTTGTCGCTACAATATCCACGCCGGTTCCTGCTACATTGTGCAGGATAATGTCTCCGATCTGAACCGGAGCGGCAACTGTTACTTCTTTCAGTTCATGGATGCAGTCGAAGATCTTCGCCTTCGGGATGTCTTCTTTTGTTTTGACGGAAACTACATTTTCTGTGCCGCCCAAGACACGGACAGTTGTTGTCACGATCCTGGTTGGATTGGTCACTTCTTTTTTGCCGTAGATGGCTCCTCGTTTGCAGGTGTTGCCTTCTACGCTCTGTACTTCGCCGTCTTTTATTCTGACTACAAGCGGGCAGCCCATCGGACAGCCGATGCAGATGAGATTTCTTTTTTCCATGATTTAATCCTCCTCAATCTGAATGGTGATCTTATTCAGCGATGCCGCATTTAAAATCTGGTCTTTTGTCAGTTTGATCTGCTCCATCTCTCCCGGTGCCAGGATCGTACGTTTTTTGTGAAGGATACGCTCATTATTGAAATAACAGCTGATGTAGCAGTTTTTGTAGATAGCACCTACGCGGAAACGAGCGGTAAGTTCTTCCGGCATCTGATCTGGTCTTATTGTTGTCGGTACGGTATAACGGACACCGTTTTGTGGTTCCAGGATGATCGTTCTCTGTGTCTGATCCAATTCTTCGCCAGTCAGTTCCTGCTGGGTTTTTGTATATTGAGTTTTTATATAAGCAGCTGCGTTTTTTCCTGCCGTCGCAGCTTCTTCTGAGACAAAATCCACCAGGTCGTGCACGTGCAGGACATTTCCGCAGGCAAAAACACCTTCGATGTTTGTCTCCAGGCTTTCATTGACCTTCGGACCGGATGTCACCGGATTTAATTCCACGCCCATTCCTCTGGAAAGTTCGTTTTCCGGGATCAGGCCTACGGAAAGAAGCAGGGTATCACAGGTATATTCTTCTTCCGTACCCGGGATCGGTCTGCCGTCTGTACCAACTTCTGCAAGGGTGATGCCTTCCACGCGCTCTTTGCCTTTGATGTTGACAACGGTATGGCTTAGTTTCAGTGGGATTCCAAAATCATCAAGACACTGAACGATATTTCTCTTGAGTCCTCCGGAGTATGGCATCAACTCTGCGACCACTTTTACCTTTGCGCCTCCCAGCGTCATACGGCGCGCCATGATAAGGCCAATGTCACCGGAACCAAGAATCACAACTTCACGTCCCGGAAGATAACCTTCTATATTTACAAGTCTCTGGGCGGTTCCTGCAGAATAGATACCTGCCGGACGGTAGCCTGGAATGTTCAGAGCACCTCTTGGCCGCTCCCGGCATCCCATCGCCAGGATCACGGCTTTAGCCTCGATCAGAAACATTCCTTCTTCGCGGTTCATTGCTGTTATGATCTTCCCGCTGCTGATATCCATGACCATAGTGTTCAGTTTGTATTCAATCTTCAGCTCCCGGACCTGCCGGATAAAACGGTCTGCATATTCCGGACCTGTCAGTTCTTCTTTGAATGTATGAAGACCAAAACCATTATGGATACACTGATTTAAGATTCCTCCCAGTTCTTTGTCTCTTTCCAGGATCAGGATGCTTTCGGTTCCGTTTTTTCTTGCAGAAACGGCTGCTGCAAGTCCCGCCGGGCCGCCGCCGATGATTACAATATCATAGTTTTTCATAGTTAACTCCCTTCATTTGCTATATGCAGAAATTCACTGCTCTCAGGTGATAGATTTTCAATAAATTTATTTTTCTCAAAAGGAATCTTTATTAATTCCTTCAATGATTCTGGAATTACCACCTGACTTTGTAATTTCTTCAACAGAAACACCCAGTTCCCTTGCCAGGATCTCCATCACACGCGGGGAGCAGAATCCCGCCTGACAGCGTCCCATACCAGCTCTGGTGCGGCGTTTTACTCCATCAAGGGATTTTGCACCAATAGGTCTTCGGATTGCGTCTATGATTTCGCCTTCTGTCACCATTTCACAGCGGCAGATGATATTTCCGTAGGCTGGTTTTTGATGTATCAGGGCGTTGCGCTCTTCCAGAGACAGTTTTGCCAGATTCAGGATTCCTTTTCTTGTGGAAATAAAATGCTCTTTTTCTTTAATATTATATTTTTCTTTAATGAGTTCTGCGACCATTTCACCGATCGCAGGTGCACTGGATAATCCTGGAGATTCGATTCCGGTGCAGTCTATGAAATCTTTTTCTGTTTCGCCTATGATAAAGTCGCCTCCATCTTCATGTGCACGAAGCCCGGCGAAAGAAGTGATGCCCTGACGGGCTGGGATGTTTTTTACGCTCGCGGCTGATTTCTGAAGCACTTCATCCAGACCTTCTCTTGTCGTGTTGACTCCTTCTTTATCCTCTATGTCCGTTGCGGTTGGACCGATCAGAAGATTTCCATGAACTGTCGGAGTAACAAGGACACCTTTGCCAAACTTGCCTGGAAGGGTAAAAACTGTATGGCTGACGTGTGTTCCGGCAGTTTTGTCGAGAAGGCAGTATTCTCCTTTTCGCGGAGTGATGTGGATTTTTTTCTCGCTGACCATGTTGTGGAATTTGTCTGCATAGACACCTGCCGCATTTATGATGCAGTCCGCTTCGAAAGCGCCTTTTGTTGTCTCAATCTCCCAGATATTTTGTCTGCGGGTAATGTTTTTTACTTCTGTATTGAAATGGAAATCTGTTCCATTCGCACAGGCGTTTTCGGCGAAAGCGATCGTCATATGGAACGGGCAGACGATCCCGCCGGTTGGCGCGTATAAGGCTGCGATCACCTGGTCAGAAACATTTGGTTCCATCGCTCTGACTTCTTCTTTGTTTAAAATCTGAAGTCCTTTTACGCCATTTGCGATTCCTCTCTCATAGAGTCCCTGCAGATTTGGAAGGTCTTTTTCGTCCAGGCAGAGAACCAGCGAGCCATTTCTCCTGAATGGAAAATCCAGATCCTTTGCGAGCTGATCCATCATCTGATTCCCACGCAGGTTTAATTTCGCTTTCAGAGATCCCGGCTCTGCATCATAGCCTGCATGGATGATTGCGCTGTTTGCCTTTGATGTGCCACAGCAGACATCCTCTTCTCGCTCCAAGACGCATATTTTTGTCTGATAACGGGACAGTTCCCGTGCAATTGCGGTGCCGGAAACGCCCGCACCGATGATGGCGATGTTGTATTTTTTCATTGAAAATCCCTCCTGTAATATAAAAAAGCCTGACAAATAAACCCACTTTCATGGATCTACTGTCAGGCTCTCCTCTCTCATGCCAAAATATTTAATTGTCGTAACTGTTCAGTACCCTCGCGGGATACTACATACTGAATAGTTACTGGTTATCCTAATTCTCTTCGTCCCGTGCCCAGCCGTAAGCATATTTGACTGCTTTCTCCCAGCCGCGGATACGTTTGTTTCTTTCTTCTTCAGTGATCTCCGGCTTGAAGGTCTGGTCGATCGCCCAATTCTGGAGCACCTCTTCCTTACTGCTCCAGTAACCTACCGCAAGACCTGCCAGATAAGCTGCTCCCATTGCCGTCGTCTCAACACATTTCGGGCGGTTGACCGGCGCATCTATGATATCTGCCTGTGTCTGCATCAGGAAATCATTGGCACTTGCTCCGCCATCAACCTTGAGCGCGGCAAGCTGAATACCTGAATCCGCTCTCATAGCCTGCAGGACATCGTTTACCTGATATGCCAGAGATTCCAAAGTTGCACGAATGATATGATACTTATTCACCCCTCTGGTGATCCCCACGATCGTACCACGCGCATACTGATCCCAGTGCGGCGCACCAAGCCCGGTAAATGCCGGAACGACATAACAGCCGTTGGTGTCCTTGACCTTCTTCGCCATATACTCGGAATCCTCGGCAGAATCGATCAGACGCATCTCATCTCGGAGCCACTGGATCGCAGCTCCCGCCACAAAAATAGAACCTTCCAGTGCATAATTCACCTTGCCGTCCAGTCCCCAGGCAATCGTTGTGACCAGTCCATTCTCAGAAAATACCGGCTTCTCTCCCGTATTCATAAGAAGGAAACAGCCCGTACCATAAGTATTCTTGGCTTCTCCCGCCTGGAAACAAGTCTGTCCAAAAAGTGCCGACTGCTGATCCCCAGCCGCACCTGCGATCGGGATCGCACCACCCAGGAAAGACGGATCTGCCATTCCGTAAACACAGCTTGACGGTTTCGGCTCCGGAAGCATACTGCGCGGGATATCCAGTTCCTTAAGGATTTCTTCATCCCACTCAAGAGTGTTGATATTGAACAGCATCGTTCTGGAAGCATTCGAATAATCTGTGATATGTACAGCCCCCTTGGTCAGTTTCCATATCAGCCAGGTCTCGACTGTTCCGAAAAGAAGATCGCCACGCTCCGCCTTCTCCCTCGCTCCCGGTACGTTATCCAGGATCCATTTGACCTTCGTTCCGGAAAAATAAGCATCTATCACAAGACCGGTTTTCTGGCGAAAACTCTCAGTAAGACCTTTGGCTTTGAGGGAATCACAGTACTCGGAGGTTCTGCGACACTGCCAGACGATCGCATGATAGACCGGATCCCCGGTGTTCTTGTCCCAGACAATTGCGGTCTCACGCTGGTTGGTGATGCCGATTGCAGCAATGTCGGAGGCTTCCGCGCCGATCATATTCATGGCTTCTACTGCTACTCCAAGCATGCTTGCCCAGATCTCATCCGCGTCATGCTCCACCCAGCCCGGCTTTGGGAAGTACTGGTGAAATTCACGCTGTGCTACGCTGCACATTTCACCTTTTTTGTTGAATAAAATGCATCGGTTGCTGGTTGTGCCAGCGTCCAGTGCCATTACGTATTTTTGCATAGTAAAAATCCCCTTTTTGGTATTTTTATATGCGTTTATTTTAACTCAAAAGTGGGTAGGATTCAATGGATTTGTGAATCCTTTTAACACCTTTCCAAATTGTAGTTTTTCTTTGCGAGGGGAGAGCACTCTAAGTTGCGAAAGCCGTTCTCCCCTCGCACTCCCCTCCTGGCTACGCAGTAGGCTGTTTCGCTGACGCGAAAAGCGCGGGGCTACAATGGAGGTAACGTAAAATCCTGGAGCATGCCTCTGGCATGATGTCGCAGGCCAATAGTATGAAAATTGCGTATTCTGCAAACTATGACAACTTATAATTCCCGGAGCGTGCCTCTGACACGGCGTCTCGGGCTAATAATATGGCATACTGCGGAAAAGCCTATCACACAAGACTACATAGACTCAGGGAGCAATAGTGCAAATTGGCAGCCCATTCATACAACACTCTCACGGTCTGATACACCTGTAGAATTTTTCTAAGGGTATTACATGCGACAAAACTTGAGCCAAACACTCAGCCCAGGGTGTGCAGAGGGACTGGCGAAGTCCCTTTGCGGTTTCTTAACTTCCAAAGTTAAAATCCTAGGGGATCAAGGGGGACAAATCACAATTCCCATACTTTGTGATTTGTAGATGAAACTGCTATGGCCCCGGCATCCAAGGCTGACATTACAGATGTTCGATCTGTGAGTAATCCTCCCGCGATCACCGGGATCCTGACTTCATCGCAAAGTCTCCTAAGCACCTCCGGCATCGCTCCAGGCAGGACTTCGATAAAGTCTGGCTTTACACTCTTCTGCTGTGCAAGGATATTTTCATATGCCATAGAATCCAAAAGAAAATATCTGAGCACTGTATACATCCCCATTTCCCCGGCTTTTTTGATCAAAGCCGGCTTCGTTGTGATGATTCCGTCGGTCTCTGTATGTTTCGCAAGAAATTCAACCGCAACTTCCCTTGCACTCAGCCCGCCGATCAGATCTATATGTACCATCGCCACCTTCCCGGCAGATTTTACCCTGTGCACGATCTCCTCGATAGAACAGATATCCCCAAACAAAATAAACACCACCCGGATATCTTCCAGTGCACAGCACTGCTCAAGATCCTCCATATTCTTAATTGCCGCTATGATCGGATTCTCCTCCACCGCATCGTAAAATATCCTGTTCATTATATTTCCCTTTCCGCATGTCATAACTGCGCTGTTATTTCACAACCACAGTCTTTATAGAACTATAATCTCCATAATATTTTTTACCATTGATACTTCTGTAAGCTCTTACCCGGACAAAATATTTCTTTCCACTCTTAAGGTTACTTATCGTCTTCTTTGATACCTTATTATTCAGATTTATATATTTATAACCACTCTTCTGGTTTGTAGAATACGCAATCTGATAGCCGCTTGCCCCTGTTGTTTTTCGGTAAGTAACCGTCATACTTCTCTTTCCTGCTTTCACAGAAGAAAGTACTGGCTTCGCCGGAACAATGTATGCTGACTTTGTCGCCTTTCCAGTATAAAAACCTTTACCGGTGACAGTAATTTTCACTGCTGCCCCAACCCTGGATGCTTTGTTATAAGAAATCGTATAGTCTGTTCCCTGATGCAGTGTTTTATTTCCACTTTTGACTGTTACAGACGGCTTCACATAAGAACCCGTATAAGATAATCTGCCAATCGTTATGGCTGCTTTACTTATCTTCTGAGCCACTTTTTTGACCTGGACACCATCTTTTAATACCGCTTCTGCGCCGGACCTGTCCAGTTTAAAATGCACATCATATTTTCCTGCTTCTGGTGCACTCTGGTTTCCTGTATAATTAATATAAGCGTTTATAGACTCCCCATAACGGCTGTGCCCATACAGATCCATGCTCTCTGTATCGCCATTTGTATATGTGATCTTTAATTTTTGTGTACGCCATGGTGTTTTTTCGATCGTATACTGATTTTTATTTCCTTCGCCAAAATCCGCCGGCGTATGAAATACTGTCGGAACAAACTGACCTTCCAGTTCTACCGACTGCACAGGCCACACAAATTCAGCAATAACTGTACTTTCTTTATCAAATGGCTTCAGATAATAATTAAATCCCTTTATTAATCTCACGCTTTTCATACTGTCATCAGATGTACTTACTTCCCACATTTTCTTATCATAGATACTTTCTCTGACAGTCTTTTTTTCGCTATTTTCTGTATAGGAACGTGTTATCATGTATCTTCCTGTTTCTTCCGGCACAAATTTGATATAAGTATCCGGGGCTACAGTCGGCGATGAAAAAACACCATTTCCCTGAGCTGCCAGCCGCGGTGTATCTGCCGGGATCGCAATGGTAAGTTCTGTGTAAGCTTCCGCATCTGAACCATAATATATTATTATAACTTCATAAACACCTACAGCTCCATTCTCTCCTCCATCCTCTTCAGTAAAAACAATACTGGCCTTAAATTTATTTCCCCGGGAATCTTCTTCAATTTTCTCATTTCTGGTAAAGTAAAGAAGCTCTTCCGTCTGATCTGTATAGCGTATATTTATGGCCATACCAGTAAGGTCAAAATCATCTGCCGATCTCACAGTTCCATAATCGTATCTGCTTTTCGTTGGTTCAGATGCAATATAAAAACTATATACCCCATCTTCTTCCTCTCCCACACTGAAAACATCCGCTTCTGATTTCAGATCAGCTACAGTCTCATTCTCTGAAGGCTCACTCCCGTCAGATATTGAAGGCTCTCCTTCCTCTGCAATATCGCTAACATCTTCTCCACAAAGATCTTCCTGTTCTATATCTGGGATTTCTTCCTCAGACTGCTCTGTCATAATATCCTCTTCCACCAGCACATCCGCCGAAAAATCCTCCGCATACACTGTCCCACACATTTCCACTCCAAGCATCATCGTCAAAAAAATCGCTGCCAGTCTTTTACCCATAACTTTCGCTCCTTTCTTTTTTCATGTAATTACAGATTCATTCCATTAAAGCAACAAAAAAATATCTCAAAGATTAATGGGGTGTATTTACTAATATTTTAACATTTATCCCTTTAATCTCCAAGATATTTTTGTTTTTACAGCATAAAATCTGTAAATTTATCCTAAATTATTCACTGCAACGCCGTGAACGTGACTAAAAGCCGCATAGTTGCTGTATTTTAATTGCATATTGCTTTTCACTTGTTAAGTGAATGAAAAAAGAGCATCCTTTT
>OLPV01000295.1_pt1 | contig 46424 bp, 59 predicted proteins | sample 1671961 | NCBI WGS metagenome assembly OLPV01 (sample SAMEA3136630, study PRJEB25190) | human gut metagenome | biome: human gut; feature: human-associated habitat; material: faeces | place: Austria | collected 2013 | reverse complement strand
CTTGCTGTTTTCCGCAGAAGAAAAATCGGATTTGTTTTTCAGGCATTTAATCTGGTTTCATCTGTTAATGTCTGGGAAAATATTGTACTGCCACTGGGGCTGGATGGAAGAAAAGTGGATGAAGCGTATGTAAATGATATTATTGCAACTCTGGGGATTGAAAACCGGATTTATAATCTGCCAAATCAGTTATCCGGAGGACAGCAGCAGAGAGTAGCAATTGCAAGAGCACTGGTGAATCGTCCGGAAATTATATTTGCAGATGAGCCGACGGGCGGTGCGTAGTTAGTAGAAACAAGATCATAAAAAAACAATATCCATTTCTCCGTCCTCGTGAACAGTGATTGACTGCACGAAGGACTTCCAGAAAGCATTCTTCTCCTGCGGAGAAAATGTTCTGTATATCTCCTCATAATCCTGTTCAAGCAGCTTCTTCAGATCAGCAAGATCACGAGAAGGAGCAACAACAATGGAATCCAGTTCTTTCAGTTTCTCCTGAAAAGCGGAATAATCCCTTTTATATGTATCACGATCAATCAAGTCATCCATGTACAGTTCATACAGTTTCTGCATCTTAGTTCGTATCTTCGCAGCTTCAGCAGCAGGATTCTTCCGAGCAGGGTTCGTTCCGGTCACTTCGTATTCTGCCACATACTCGGACAGAGCAGGGCGGATATGTTGGAGAAGGTATTCTTCGACATAATCCTCACGATAACTGCGGTTCCGATCACAACTATGTGACTGATACCTCTGATTGCACCTATACGACGGATAGTGCTTTTCGGTTCCGTCAGAAAGAGTTCGGTGAGTTGTCTGGCCTACAAGATAATGATTGCAGGAAGAACAGATCAGAAGTCCAGTGAAGATATATGTTCGGTTAGAGTAACGCTGACGCACGTTCCGTTTTCCTAAAACCTGAATACGGTCGAATCGCTCTGGCTCGATTAGAGGCTCGCAAAAATCAGGGTCATCACGATACATCCCTTTATACAGAGAGTTGCGAAGATTCCGGGAAATAGTGTCATAACACAAATAGATTCCGTATTTTTCTTTCAGATAGAGCAACGTCCCCCTCTTGGAATTGGTCTGCTCAAAATGATCGAACATATCAAGAGCAAATTGCTTCCATTCCGGGTCAATGATAACGTGCTTCTCATCATCCAGTTTCAGACCACGAGGAAGGGAACCGGAAAGATAGGTTTTATTCTTCAGTTTGTACGCAAATACGTCTTTAATTCGATCACTGTCACGATCACACTCATCCTGTGCAACGGACAGACGGATGTTGATGTGCAGGCGGCCGTTCGTGGTGGTGGTGTCGTAGGACTCCGTGATCGCCTTCCACTGGACTCCGTTTGCTTCAAGTATCTCCTGAATTTTGTGATAGTCTCCGATGTTCCTGAACCAACGGTCAAGTTTTGTAAAGAGAATCATGTCGAAGCTGTGAGCACGGACACCATCAAGAAGCCGGACAAATTCCTTCCGGCGAGTGAATTTCTTCCGGGCAGTCAGGGCCTCGTCGATGAAAGTGTCAATCAGCACCATGCGATTCACTTTGATGAACTCATCGAGGAGAGCGTCCTGCGCTTCCAGAGTGTCACCATGAAGGACCTGACCGTCATGGGAACAACGTATATATTTAACAACACGCAGGCCGAAGAGTTCCGGTTGCGGTCTGAAGTATGTACTATTCATAAAAACCTTCTTTCTGCCGTAAAAAAAGCGTAAAAAAATAAAGCTATGCAGCAGCACAACTTCGTGGTAGAATAAAGGTTGTGAATCAGTATTCTATGAAGTTATGTGCTGCATAGGACACAGTGGAAACGGCTGTCTTGGGCGAGATGGCCGTTTTTATTTTACTTGAATTTATTAAGGGAAGACGGAATCCCTAATGCTTTTTCTTTATACCGCAATAGTTCAATCGCGTCTTTACGTTCCATGTACCGAGGGATAAGAACACCGAGGCTGACAGCATATTTCAAAACATCCAGCGGAATCACTTCAGGAAAGCAAGGCTTTTCATCGAAGTGATGCGTGATAATGTTGGTTGCTTCAAATTTGGTTATACCTTCAGGAACAGGGAGCTTTTCTTTTGCCATCAGTGCAAGCTGCGAATTTGTGACTGGTTCATCGCACGGATGACATTCTTCAAAGGGAGCAACAAGAGAACTTCGAGACAGAATCTCCTGTTCAGATTCCCATGAGCCACAGACTACCCGAACCGTCTTCTTTCTATTCGTTTTCGGATTGATACCGCGAACTTCATATGTAAGGCAACGGTGCGGAGGATTTTGCCTGCGTTCATCGTATAATTTCTCTTGTTTCTTCAAAAAATGATTAACGAGAAATCCCATATAAACTCCTCCACTATGTAAGCCGCCAAAATAAAGACATCGCATAATAGGAGGTATTACGCATGGAAGTCTTAACATGGCAGGCGCGTATCAAAAAGAATGTAACACTGAAGCAGTTGGAGCAAATGACCGGAATCAGCAAAACGACACTGAATACGATTGAGAACGGTCTGACATCTCCGACGCTCCGGCAACTGGAAGCCATAGCGATTGCGCTTGACACGAAGATCAGTGCTCTCTATGACTCTGAATATAAATAAGTATATCACATGAGCTGCGATGATACGCAGATCACAGAACGATTTCCGTAATTACGGAAACGAGAGCCGAACCCATTCACGAAGCCTGAAAAAAATGGTAATATTTTCAAAAGGAGGCGATGAAAATGGATATTCGGCAGAAAATAATCGGACTGCTGAACAAGATAGACTCTGAAACTCTCCTGAAGAGAATATATGAGTTTATCAAGTACATATACATATATCAGTAGCCGACACGAAGAGAAGGGAATCCAGATGGGTTCCCTTTTTATTTTTTCTCTTCTGAAGTATCCCTTTTCTGAATAAGGTCCTTCGCCCTTGCTTTTATGCCATCCCTCACATCCTTCGGAAGTCCGACATATAACTCGACGATGAATCGGTCGAGGTCATCCAGTTCGTACTGCGAGCAGAGTTCATCAAGAACTGTCTGCGGCAGATCGGAAAACATATCACCTTCTCCATCCATTAACCAGTCATAATTCACATTGTATTCTCGACAGATCAGTTTGACCATCTGGTCGGATAAGTTGACTTTATCTTTTTCTATTTTAGAAATCGCAGACTTCTGAACTCCCAACTTTTCCCCGAATTTATCCATTGTCAAACCTAATGCTTTTCGTATTTCAAGGACACGCTCGCCTTGCGTCATGTTGCTCACCTCTCTTTCTGTATTTCTTCTATAACAATACCACGCAAAAAATAAAAGGTCAATAACAAAAGTTGAATTAAGACACAAAAATATGTTGACAAAGTGGAGTTAAGACACTATAATATGTCTTGAAGACACAGAGAAACACACATCATCATAAAGGAGGCAACAACAGTGACAACGATTCAGGTATACAGAAATCGAAGGAACTCAAACAAATACATAGAAGTGCATAATGATGGACACTATCACAATTCATTAAAACAGTATCTGTACTGGGAAAGAAACGTCATTACAGGCGAACCGCTCCCGGAACCAGTGAAGAACATCACCGGAGACAGACGGCTCCATCGTTGGAGAAAAGCGAACCTGAAGGAACTGCTCGAAGATTACGAGCCAGTAACAGCATAGAAGAAAGGAGGAAGACACATGGCAGCAGCAACTCTTGAAATGGAAAACAAGGAACTGAAGAAACAGACCGAGGACATTGAGGAAATGATTTCACTGCTGAAGCAGCTGACCAGCGGCGAGAAGCGTGAAGTCAAAGGAATCATGATCGGATTGCAGATGGCAAAGCAGGCAGGACTGACTGCATAGAACAGGCCCCGGCGGAAATGCCGGGGAGTACATATAAGGAGAACAGACATGAAACTGAATAAAGAGAAATTCATGAAGACAGAAATGGGCGGCGAATTAGAAGAAACTATTCGCACATGGGACAAGGCCCTTGACGAAAGAAGAAAAGCAACACCGGGAATCGGAAATCCAGATCAGGGACTCGGCTTCAAATACTGGAACAACACTTGCAGAAGCTGTCAGGACAGATGGGAAGTGTTCAAACTGGCAATCAAGCAGTTTTATGGAATTGAATTTTTCTTCACAAGAACAGATGAATACTTCGGAGTGTGCAGCGAGGATGAGAGCATCTGGCTCATGAAAGAAGGGAGAGAAGAGAATGAATAAGATCAGAAGGAAACAGCTTCAGGAGGCATCTGAACTGATTGCGAAGGCACAGGGAATCATTGAGAGCGTGAAGGATGATGAGCAGGAGGCTCACGACAACCTCCCGGAAAGTATTCAGTACGGAGAAAAGGGACAGCAGATGGAGGAATACATTGATATGGTTAGAGCCGGACGGAACTTTTCATGGAGTGGAATGGGGAGCGCATCAGGAATGGGCGCAGAATTACATGAGCGAAAAATTCCCGGAGGAAGCAATGAACGGAGACATTGACTTGCAGACAAAATGCAATGTCGGCCTGATCGGAGCAGGAGACTGGCTCGTCGAAAGAGGGTGGGTTCTCTTACACAATCCGAGTCGAGGAATTGCTTTTCCGACAAAGAATCCGGTCAAAGAGTACACAAAGGCACAGAAAGAGTTCCTGTATGACTATTACATGGAAAGAGATTGCAAAAAGGAGGCGAACGCAATATGGCAAGAAGACGAGTGAGAAGCTTCATCACTCCGAAGTATGATTCCGATGCAGCACAGAGTCATCCGGTTCAGACACCGGGCAAGAGCACTTCGACAGTGGCTCATGAGGTCATCGCAGGTCAGTGGGGAAATGGAGATGCAAGAGAGAACGCTCTGAAGGCGGCAGGATATGACCCGGCAGTCATTCAGGCAGAGGTCAACAAGATTCTGAACGGCTCCGCAGCAACTACAGCCAAACCACAGCCAAAAGACCAGCCGATCACAAAGACCGTGAAGTCAACTTGCGAAGAGGAAAGAAGAATCAGAGCGGATGAAAGACTGCGAGAAGAACTGTCGAGAGGATGTGAGTATTCTGGAACGCAGGAGATCGTTCAGGAAACCTTCGAGGAAATGCGAGAGCAGATCGGAATGGAGGGAGACTGGGACGAGATAGGTGTGACAGACACAGACAACAGAGAATTTGTTCTTCAGGACGTGATTGAAGAGTTCTATGACCTGATGATCGAGAAAGTTCTGAACTACATCGGTGCAGAGTGATAAAACAATGAAGGAGGAATCAACATGGCAGTAAGAACACAACCGGATGCGCTGAAGGTATTCGCTGCGATCGCAATGATCGTCAACAGCCGGGAGGATTCAGCAAAGGTGAAATTGACAAGTGTAACCAGAAAGACAGATAGAGAAGAGAAAAGAAGTGCATGAAATGAAAAAGCCTTCGGAATTGCTTGCAGGCTTCCGAAGGCGATTCGTTGACGTTCAGGTCAACACACATCTCGGTATTATTGTACTGCGAACGGCCTGAAAAGTCAATCAAAACAAGCGTCCAGAAGCGGTTCGGCGGACTTGTAATGGATAGTAACACTTCAACGATAAAGAGAAGTGACAGAGGTGATTCAGGATGGAGCAGAGCAGGAGACGGAGAAAGAAGAATGTCTATGTAGAGTATGACTATGAAGAGGCATATCAGAAACAGATTGAGAATCTGGAAGAGGACATCATCAAGAGGATGATGGATGGAAAGAAGATCAAGTATGTGTATGCCACAAAGGAGATCAAAGCAGGGGAGCAGTTGGAAGTCGAGATATATCCAGAGTTCACCAGAAAGAGAGTCGAAGAGATTCCAGAGGAGGGCAGAAGGAAGAAGGATAGACAGGCACAGAGGAACCTGAATGAGAAGAACAGCAGGAAGCAGTGTGAGAGGGTCATCAATGAGAACTTTGGTGACAGAGACATATGGGCCACGTTCACCTATTCAGCAGAGTACAGACCTGCAAGCATGAAAGTGGCGAAGAGCCATATGCAGAACTACATCCGCCGCCTGAATTACCAGAGAAAGAAGAGAGGTCTTCCGAATGCTCGCTATGTGTATGTTACGGAGCAGGGAGACAAGGGCAGATGGCATCATCACATCGTACTCGACGGAGACATGGACATGGACACGGTGGAAAGCCTCTGGACATACGGAAAGAGGAATCAGGTTCGCCGCCTTCAGAAAGACGAAAACGGCCTCGTGGGGATGGCGAAATATGTGTCAAAGCCGAAGGGCAAGGGGAAGGACTCCGAAGAAGGAAAATATCAAAAAATCTGGACTCCATCGAAGAACCTGAAGAAACCGGATGAACACAAGAATCATTACAAGACAAAGCAGAGCCATGTGGACAAGATGGTCAACGGTATACTTCCAGTGCAGGAGCATCTGAACAAGTGGTACGCATCAGAGGGTTATGAGTACACGGAATCAGTGATCAAGTACAACAAGTGGAACGGCCAGTATTACATATATGCTCGAATGAGAAAACAGCAGGAGGAGAAAGGAGGGAAGAAGAGTGAGAAGACGAAGAAGAGCAAGGCGAAGAAAGGCGGTCAGAATCGCAAGAGCACTCGCAAGAGGGATTAACTGGAAGAGAGTGGCAGCAGTCGTGCTCCTGACCGGAGTTGCGGTGAGCATCGCAAGGTGCGGAAGAGAGAAAGAGATCAATGCACAGGTGATGGCGATGAAGGAAGAACAGACCAGACAGGAACTGCGGATGCAGCAGGAATATGGTTGCGACATCTATGGTCAGTATGAATACCCATACAACACGATGTCGCAGGATTGGAGCGGAGATCAGGTGGAAGGATTCTACTATCACGAAATAACTGAAGAGTGCAAGAAAGCAGGCGGTCAGTTCCCTGTCATCATGCAGGTGTACACATACATCATCTGCGAGCAGAACGATGTGGATTATGAGATGGTGTTCGCCCTGATCGAAAGGGAGAGCAAGTGCGTGTGGAACGCTGACGGAGGCGGCGGAGCATCTGTCGGACTCATGCAGATCGCAGAGAAATGGCAGCAGGAGCGCATGGAAGAACTGAACTGCACGGACCTGACGCAACCGTTCCAGAACGTGAGAGTCGGGGTGGACATCCTGTCAGAACTTCAGGAGAAGCTGAAGGGAACAGTTCCGGCGGAGCAGTTACCATATGACGTTCTGGCCGCGTATAACTACGGACTCCGGGGAGCACAGAAAAATCTATGGGCCTATGGGGTGCATGAGTACGAATACAACAGAGCTATTCTGAAAAGGGCGCAGGAACTGAAACAGGAGACGAAGGAAGCAAAGGAGGAAAAGCAGTGAAAGAGGGATATGTGCTGAAAGCAGATGCGGCGAAGTACCTGACACCGGAGCCGATCACATACGCAGCAATGAAGAGAAAAAGTGAAAAAGCCGCGCAGAACGCACTGGAAGATGCAAGGGCGAGCGTTATGAGAGCAGCAGGAATCGGAAGAGTTGAGACATACTGCATCAATACAGTGCTTGCAGAACTGAAGCGCAAGGGACTCTCACCGGAACAGGAAGAGTATAAACGCATCAGCAGAGAGACGGCCAGAATGGTCATCAGGGACCGGAAAGGAATCTGGACAAGATACTATACCGACAAGGAAGGTCTGAAAGACTGGCTTCTCTGGAAGCTGGGTCTGAAGAAAGAGACAGTTTTTGATCGGATGAAGCGAATGGGAGTGACCGGAGATGTTCTTCAGGACATGGAACTCCTGACAGGAGGGAAGAAGAGATGAAGACGAAAGAGTTGATTGAGTACCTTCAGGGGTTCGATGCAGAATCCGAAGTGGTGGTCATTGCGGCGAATCCGAAGGAACGGAAGAAGTATGACGGAGAGATGTTCGGAATCACGGACGGAGGGCAGCCGATCTTCTGCATTGAGATCAGCAACGAGTCCGATCTGAATGAGAAAGAGATAGCGGCAGCAGTACAGGATGAAAGAGAGGCAGAGCAGGAATGAATTTGAGATATGCAAAGCGAAGCGAGGACACGGAGCAGATCAACGTGGCATCGTGGGCGGCTTGGAACGAGAGACAGTACCCGGAATTGAAGTGGCTGCATCACATTCCGAACGGAGGCAGCAGAAACAAGACAGAGGCGGTCAAACTGAAGCAGATGGGAGTGAAGGCAGGTGTCTCTGATCTCTGCCTGCCGTACCCGAAAGGAATTTACTGCGGATTGTACATCGAGATGAAGTTCGGAGACGGAAAGCACCAGAAGTCGCAGAAAGAGTTCCTGACTGACATGGCAGCAGTCGGACACTACGTCGCAACCTGTTACACATCAGAGGATGCGGTGGAGGTGCTGCGAGAGTATTGCGAGTTATTGTCTCCACAGTGGATGAAAGAACCGAACAACAGTGTCTGGAAAGAAGGCACAATCTCGCCACTGAAGAAAAAGTGAGGACAGGAGCATGGATGAATATGCAGCAGTAGTCAGAAAGTTCTATGAGGTGTACAGACCTATCGGGAGAAGATACAACTTGCGTGTTCACAGCAGATTCTCCATGAACAGGCCCGGATTCATCAAGATTTATCAGGGAGACGGTCCCGATCGGAAGCAGATCATCAAAGTCGAAGAGGACGATGACGTTGCTTGCTACAAGAGAGCGATTGATGAACTGGAAAGCTGGGCGAGGAGCCGGGAAGACGAAAATGCGAGATACAGAACAGCATGAGTCGAAGTGATTGCGCTTTTCCGTGCGGAAGATGCCTCTGCAACCATTGTGCGAACAACGTGGAAACGATAGACAACTGTACCGGAGAAGCAAAAGAACCTTGCTTCGTCTGCGATGAGTGCAGATGGTACGACGGAGACACAAGACACAAAGATATGTGGAGGCAGGAGTGCGGAGAGTATATCGTGACGAATGAACACGCAGAACGCTTGCGAAGAAAATTGAAATTGATAACAGGAGGACACACATCATGAAAATTATTGCAGTTATGACACAGAAGGGCGGAGTCGGAAAGACGATGACAGCATCATCGCTGGCATACATCCTCGGAGTAGAACACGGAAAGAGAGTGCTCATTGCTGACGCAGATCAGCAGGGGAACATCTCAATGTTGTACGGCAGATTCGAGCCGCAGGGCATCGGAATGTCGGAGTTATTAGAAAAGCACCGGGCGATCGGTGGTACATATAGCACAGAGCAGTTGATTGATGAGACACCATACCAGAACATCAGCATCATTCCGGCGAACGGATTCCTGATGAGAACGAACATGACGCTGCTCCTCTTGGAACAGGACAACCAGATTCTCCGCTTCAAGATGGCGATGGAGGAGATTCAGGACAGATACGATTATTGCATCGTAGACTGCGGACTCCTGATGGACATGACAGTGACGAATGTTCTGGTGGCAGCAGACCTCGTGATTCTTCCGGTGAAGGTCGGAGGGTTCGAGATCGAGGCGATCGTGAACATGGAGGAGCAGTTGGAAGACCTGCGAGGATTCAATCCAGACATCAGGATGAAGCTGCTCATGACGATGCGTCAGAAGAACATGACAAGTCTTCAGGTTGAGGAGTGGTTGAAAGAGTCATCCGGTCAGGATTGCTTCCAGACGGCAATCAGACGCTCGATCGTGGCAGAGAAGGCAACAATGGAGCGCGTACCTCTGCCGAAGTTCTCAAAGAGCGGAATCGTCGCAAAGGATTACAGAGAAGTGGCAGAAGAGTTGCTGAAAGACATGGAGGGATAAAGGATGATGGTCGAATCAAGAAACAGCAGAAAAGGAGGTAGACGGCATGGAAGGAACGGCAACGATTAGTCTGGACACGCTGGATGAGTTAAGAGCGAAGGCAGAAGAAGCAGAGACGGAGAAGAAACGGAGCGATTGGTTTGTAAAGAAACTGATGAACTGCTACGGATTCGATACAGAAGCATATGACAAAGCACTGAAGGAGATTGACAACAAAAGGGACCTGACAGACAAGCAGTGCTCAAAGCTGGTCAGAGAAGCAATGGTGAAGCACCTGAAGATCGTGATTGACCCGGAGGAACTGAAAGAACTGATTCAGGAATACATCGACGAGGAAGCATCGGACGAGCATCTGGACATTGCGAAAGCAAGCCAGAAGGAACTGAAGCAGATTCGGGTGGTGCTGAAAGAGTAGTTATCCCGGCAGGAAATGTGGATATTGTGGATAAGTCATCAGATACAGAGATGAAGGAGGATAAGTGATGGCAGCAGGATGGAGCGTCATGGACGCAATCAACCGGAACAGCAAAGCGGCAGCAGAAGACAGACCGAAGGCGCGGTTCAGAACCAGAGACATCAGCGTGAAGAAGATGTACAGCAACGACATGAATTTCTATTCAAGGCAGGATATCGAGGAGTTGTCGAACCTCATTCTCGCCGTGGGACTGATTGAGAATATGGCAGTTACATATGACCCTTGCGAGAAAGGAGAGTACAGAATCATCTCTGGTGAAATGAGATGGAGAGCATTGAACCTTCTGCTCGAAAAAGGGTATTCAGAGTTCGAGGTGGCAACGTGTCAGATTCTGACACCTGCCGAAGAACACGAAGAGATGGTGCAGATCATCGTTGCGAACTCATACAGAACGAAGAGTATCAAAGATCAGCTTGAAGAAGCACAGAAATTGAAAGAGTCCTTGCAGTACATGAAAGAGCATGGACTGACACTTCAGGGAATGAAACTGGACGGAAAGAAGATCAGAGACGTTGTGGCAAACATCATGAAACTGTCAGGAACGAAGGTGGCGCAGATTGATGGAATCAACAGTAATTTGTTGCCGGAGTTCGTGGAGCAGTTGAAAGAAGGCAAGCTGACGTTCTCTGCTGCATACGAACTCTCTGGAATGTCAAAAGAAGATCAGGAGGAGATGCTGAAGGCACATGAAGAGGGCGAGGCCCCGACATGGAAAGAGGTCAGAGAAGCAAAGCGGCCAGAGCCGGAAGATGTGTCAGAGTCTGACACGTTACCGGGACAGATGGAATACCCGAAGGACTATGAGAAACCGGAGGACGAAGAAGAGTCCGATCAGGAAGAAGAACAGGAGCATGAGGAAGAGTGGGAGCAGGCGCATCCAGAGAGCATCACATCGTTGTGCTACTCCTGCCAGAGATACGCAGATTGCAACGTGAAGACAGGAACCTGCGAGAACTGCGATCAGTACGTCAATAAGGCAGAGGAGGAGAAAACAGACGAGCAGAGGTACGATGAGGAGCAGGCAGCAATCGACAGAGAGACGGCCAGAAAGCTGCGCGAGCAGGAACAGGAAGAGAAGATGAACAATCTCCCATCTGATAGCAGGGAGGAAAAGGAGTACATCAGACTCTCCACGGACACCTTCGAGGATGTGATCGCCGGAAGAAGACCATACCTGATTCTGAAAAATGACAAGATCAGAACCGGAATGATCGTGAGCGCGCTTGAATTTGTGCAGGGCAGAGCAACCGGAAGAGAACTGGCACTGGAAATCGTCTGCATGGACGATGCAGGAACATCATCAGCACTGGAAGACGGATATTGTGTCGTAGGCATCCGGCAGCAGGAGATTCTGAAAGAGACAGGAGCAGATGCAGCAGAGTATGCAGATCAGCCTGCTATGCAGTACGGAGCATAAGGAGGAAAACATGATTTTTATAAATTCACCATTCGCGATTCTGGATGAGGCTTTTCGGAGCCTCTATCCAGACAAGAAATACAAAGCCTGCATTGAACCGAGCATAAAAGACGATGAAGGAAACCGAGTGTTCGGGTTCACGCAGTTCAGCAAAGGAGAGACACCAGTCATTGCAATCAGCGCAGAACTGAACATCATGGACGCGACGGAGATATTCGCACATGAACTGGCTCATGTGGCAGCAGGCGAGGAAGCAGGCCACGGAGAAAGATGGGACGAGGAGTTCCAGAGGATATTCGATGAGTACAACCGGATAGGCAAGGAACGGTTCGGAGAAGACGGAAAAGAGATCGAGACAGCACCGGAATACAGAGGCGGATGGATTCGGTCAGAAGACCGGATGCCGGAGGAAGGCGAAGATGTGCTCGTGTGGTTTGAGTATTTCCGGTTCGGGAACTATCAGGAATTATTCCAGACGGTAGGCATCAGTTGCACATGGAGAGGCAAGTGGTCAGGGTTCGTGAATGGTTCGAGCGGTTGGAGAGATTTGAGAATTATCGCATGGCAGCCATTACCGGAGCCATACAGAGAGGAGCAGGAAAACAATGGCGAAGAAAATGAATGACGAGGAGATGCTGGAAACAATGGAACAGGCAGTAAAGATGCACTTCATGGCATTTCAGCAATTTATGAAGCAGACAGGCGGAGACATTGGCCTGTCACTGCAACTGACAACCAGTTACATGGTGGCGATGCTTAAAGGCTCACAAGAGCAGAACGAGAAGGAAGAGAAACTGTTAAAATTGTTGCTTACCTCAGGGGAAAGCAATCTGACGAACTAAAGGGAGGAATTGACATGGCACTATTAAACGGATTCAAAGAAACAGAGACAGAGCAGCAGTACAGAAGAGGTGAAATCTATTACATCAACAACGCAAGCAAGGAACACATCGGAAGTGAGATGAAAAAGGACAGACCTGCGGTGATCGTCTCCTGCGATGCGAACAACAAGCACAGCGATGTGCTCGAAGTGGTCTTCCTGACATCAGCACCGAAGAAAGACCTTCCGACGCACGTTACGATCAGGAGCACCGGAAGAAAGTCAGAGGCATTATGCGAACAGCCGACTCCGGTGTCTGTGGAGAGAATCAACAACTTCGTCGGTAAAGCATCAGAGAAGGAAATGGAGCAGATTGACATTGCACTCCTGATCGGACTCGGCATCAAACTGGCAGGAGCCGAAAATCAATCGGGGGGGGGCTCACGAAAATCTGAACAGCAGATTCAGAGCAGCGTGAAGGACAGAAGCAAGGAAGAATCGGAGAAAATGGCCGAAGAGAACCAGATGCTTCGAGAAGAACTGAAAAAGCAGCAGGAGAGCACAATCCGATCAGAGGCGGAGTGCTCTGCATATAAAGCAATGCACGAACAACTGCTGAAAAAGCTAATGGAGAGGAGGGAATGAGATGCACAAGCTGGCACTACTGATGGAGGACATCGCAAGAGCAAGCGTGCCGGCAGTGGTTGGCCTGTTCATGTTAGGAGTTGCAATCGTGATCGGAATCATCGTTCTGGTCACGATTATGACCGTGTTGAAAATGGCAATCAATGACATCAGCGAGTTTTTCAAGAAAATAGCAAGGAGAAGATGATGAACAAAGCAATTTTGATGGGCCGCCTGACAAGGGACCCAGAAATCCGGTATTCAAATGGACCGGAGCAGACAGCGGTGGGAAGATTTACGCTCGCCGTGGACAGAAGAGGACAGAGACAGGGGAATCAACAGAACGCAGACTTCATTCCGTGCGTTGCCTTCGGGAAGAAGGCGGAGTTTGTGGAGAAATACACGCACAAGGGAACAAAGGTGATCGTCGAGGGAGAAATCCGAACAGGAAGCTACACGAACCGGGAAGGAAGAAAGGTGTACACCACAGAAATCTATGTCAGTGACATTGAGTTCGCCGAGAGCAAAGCGGCAGCAGAGCAGAACCAGAACCGGAACGACGATCAGTACGGAATGACAGGTGATGACGGATTCATGAACATTCCAGACGGCGAAGAGTTACCGCCTTTCAACTAAAGGGCGAGAAAGAAGGTGAAGAGATGAGATTGAGAGACGCAGCAAAGTGGATTAAAGAGAAAATCACAGGAAAGAAGACAGAGGAGACTCCTGTTCTGACACCGATGATCGCAACAGAGGAAGACATCGAAAAAGCGAAGGAAATGGACAGAGAAATCGAGGAGATGGAAAAGAAATCGGCACCCATGGCCCCGATCGTCACCTCACAGGCAGAAATGGAGCGTCTGCAAAGATTTGAGGCAGATTCAAAGCAGATCGCAGAGATGGCAGGGAAGCCACATGAAGAAGTAGCCGAAGCAATCCTGAAGGTCACAACGGAGACACCTGCATCACTGGAAGAGGCAACACAACAGGTACACGAAAGAATGGAGTTGCAGGCAGAGGTTGCAGCAGAGACGAAAGAAGAGTCAGACACTCCGTTCGTTCAGAGATGGGCGGAAGCGAAAGGAATGACAGTTCAGGAACTGGAACAGGAAACCGGATGGACGGCGGAGCAGTTGGAGCAGAACATCATTGACAGAAGCAGGATTATCACAACTGAACTCGTCAAAGCACAGAGACTCATGAAAATACTCATGACCAACAACGGCCGGAGACGAAAAGGGATTCCGATGGTGAGACGGCAGCAGTTACTGCGAGCAGAACGGAACCAGAGGAGGAGAAGGAGTGAGAACAGGAAAGAATCATGAAGGATATTCAGACCCGACGGCGAGTTGTGCTGTCGGGCATCTGACACATGAGGAGAAACAGAGGGAGAAGAAACGGAAGGAGGAAAAGAAACATGATAAAAGCAGTGTGCTGGGGAGTGCTCGTTCTGATTCTTCTGGCAGCCGTAATACTGGCCCTGTACATCGCCGGAATGACTCTGTATTTCCATTACCAGCTAAAGGACGGCAGGATAAAAAGAGAGTACACAGAGGAGCAGAGAAGAGCAGACGAAGAGCAGATTCAGGCAATCAGGGAAATACAGGCAAGGAAAGAAGAAAAGCGTCAGAAAAGGCGGCAAAGAAAGAGTGAAGCAAACAGGAGGTAAAAGAGATGGATGCAACAAACAACGAGAAGGCGGATGTCCTGAAATGGATGCTCGGCCAGATTTACCGGGCAGAGAAGAGAAAGAAGCAGCTTGATGAGAGGCTAGTCAGGATTGCGGAAGAGAGGGACGCTCCGATCGGTGGTGTCGGATATAGACCACTGCCGCGATCGTCTTCAGGAGAAGGGAATGGAGCAGCAAGCATCATCCTGAAGATGTCAGACATCGAGGAGAGAATCTACACACAGAAGGAAGAAGTGGAGAAAGCAATCGTCCGCGTGATGGACATTCTGGATTATCTGCCGCAGGATAGTCTGGAAAGAGAAATCTGCGAATTGCGACACATCGACATGAAGCCGTGGAAGGATATTCAGGAGAGCATCCCGATGTCACGGAGCCAGTGCAACAAGAGATATAACAAAGCGATTGAGATGTTGCTGAATAAGGGACGCATTGAGCGAATGATCGAGGAGAACGAGGAAGCATACACTGACTGGAAGCTGGACAAGGAATGGAAGATGCTGAAGAAATCCCCTGAAAAACAAAGTGGGGGTATAGAGTCGGGAAACAAATCTGGAAAATATTTTCAGGAAAATCAGAAAGTAAAAGCGGTTAGCAATGCGGACAGAATTGATCGCAGAAAGAAGAAGGGAATGAAGACACAGAGGACATGATGAACGCACGGCAGCAGGAGCCGCCATCATCGCATCTGCATGGAGCAGGTCACAACACATCCATCTCACGGCAACGGAGAACCACGAAAAACAAGGTGGGGTATTCGTTGCCGTTTTCTTTTCTGGAAATATCGGGCGGTCAGATCGAGAGCAGACCAGAGAGCCGGAGCAGATGCAGGTGTCAGACTCTGACACGCAGGAGATCAGAGCAGGAGCATCGGCAGCAGTACATACATAGCAGGGCAGACAAGAGGAGTCAGAGGCAGAGGACAGGCAGTAGAGCGCACGGAGGCAGTGAGAGCCAGTACAGAAGGACAGGAGAGCAGAGACAGCAGAGGAGACTGAGGCGGCAGCAGGAGGCACGAGAGGACGGCAAGGACACACAGGAGGAGCAGAGTGGGCAGACACGACAGGGAGCAGGCAGGGCAGAGAGAAACACGAGACACAATGAGACATTCAAGTGTGCTATGATGGTAGCATGGACAAGCGGACGAGTGAGAGCGAAGCAACGTGACCGCGCCACATAGTACAAGAGCGAGAGCACAGGGAGACACTGACGAGGTGATCTCCCTGTTTTTGCGTCCTGCGACTGCTGCAACGATGGCGGCAGGGCGCAAGGTACTTCCGCAGGGGGGCCACGAATGCGGGGCGCGGAAGGTCCGGTATTTTTGCCTGTAAAGTCAAAAAAAATACGGCACTTCCTTCCTCTTTTGCCGCTGAAATGGAGGTGAAAATCAGAAAATGGATGTAAATCAGAAAGAACTCGCCGCCATTTTAGGCATCACAGACCGTCGTGTCCGGCAATTAAAGAACGAGTTCGGCTTGTTTTCAAAGGGTTTGTCGAGTGAAAAGAAACAAAAAAACTATGTTTTGGAAAAATGCGTCCCTGAATACATCAATTACAAGCTGGAAGCGGAAGTGCAGCAGGGTACAGGCTACAACAAAGAAAAGGAACAGGCCGAGCACGAGCAGATCAAGAAGAAAATCTCAATCCTGAAGCTGCGGAAGCTGAAAAGAGAGCTTCATGAGGCAGACGATGTGGAGGAGTTTCTGACAGATATGCTTGTGAATTTCAAGAACAGGCTTTTGTCCGTTCCGCAGAAGGTCGCACCTCTGATCGTGTCAGAGGATGATGTGAATGTCATTCTGGACATTCTGGAAAGAGAAATTTTTCAAACATTGGAGGAGTTGTCGGAATATGACCCATTGAAAATAGACAAAGATACCACATCACAGATACTGGAAGAGATGGACGAGGAAGAGGACGAGGACGAAAGCGAGTAAAGGGGTGAAAGAGTTTGTCATCGTCTGAACGACAGCGTTCCCGGCAACGGACGAGAAATTTATTTGTAAACACAATTAAAGCCACACTGAAGAAACCGGAAAAGCTGACCGTTTCACAGTGGGCGGAAAAATACAGAATACTGGATGAGTCCAGCAACTTCTCCGGCCAGTGGTCGAATGACATCACTCCGTATCTGGTCGGAATCATGGATGCGTTTAATGACCCATATATTCAGGAGATCAATTTCTGCAAGCCGACGCAGGTCGGCGGAACAGAAGCGATGCTCAATATGCTCGGATGGATAATCATGGATAGTCCATCACCGACGATGATTGTATATCCGAGCGATGATCTGGCAAAGGACACATCAAATGACAGAATCAAGCCGTCTCTGACAAAGACACCAGAGATCAAGGAGAGATTCTATGAACACTCATCGAAGGAACTGAACCTGAAGTTCCGGGGGATGAAGATATACCTTCGAGGTTCCGGTTCTCCCGGAAAACTGGCATCAAAGTCAATCAAGTACCTGTTTTTCGATGAGATTGACAAGATGGACGGTGCATCGAAAAAAGAGGCATCGCCTTACAATCTGGCGAAGGAGAGAACCAGAACATTCACATACAGCAAGAAGATATACACTTGCTCAACACCGACGCTGAAGACGAACTATGTCTGGCAGATTCACGAAGATGCAGACGAGCAGAGGCATTATTTCATGCCGTGTCCGCACTGCGGAGAGTATATCACGTTCGCGTTCAAACAGATTCATTTTCCGAGCGGAGAAGGGATGACAAACGCAGAGAGGGCAAAAGAGGCCGTCTATGTGTGTCAGGAGTGCGGATGCGAGATTACCGACAAGGACAAAATCAAGATGCTTCGGCAGGGCGAGTGGAGAGATGTGAAAGGAACCTGCATCGGAAAGCCGAGAAAGGTGTCATACTGGCTCAATGCTCTGTATTCACGATTCCTGTCATGGGCGGAGATTGTGAAAGAGTTCCTTGACTCAAAGGATGACCCGGAGAAACTGCAAAACTTCGTCAACTCGTGGCTGGCGGAGCCGTGGGAGGACACAAAACTGAAGACAACGGCAGACACAGTGGCTGAAAGGCAGACTGATCTGCCAGAACTTGCAGTGCCGGGATGGGCGAGGATGCTGACTGGTGGTGTCGATGTGCAGGAAACGTGCTTATATTGGACTATAAGAGCATGGGGAGATCATATCACCTCGCAAAATATCGCGCATGGACAGGCAATGTCTTTTGCGGATATTGAAAGAGTGATGAATCTGGCATATGAGCGAGAAGACGGTCAGAAACTGGTTGTGTGCTTGTGCCTGATTGACTCTGGATATGATTCAGACGGAACATATGACTTCTGCGCGAACAATTCAGACTGGGCCTTGCCGGTCAAAGGCTCGAACAATCCCATGATGTCGCATTTCAAGATGTCAAAAATCAATAAACCGACAAGCGCAGCGCACGGAATGAATCTGGTGCTCGTTGACGGTGACAAGTACAAGGACATGATCGCGGCCAGAATGAAAAAACCAAACGGTCGAGGCTCATGGATGGTATACGAGGGATGCGATACTGAATACGCAGAGCAGGTGACTGCGGAGCATAAGATAAACACGAAGTCGGGAAAGAAAACGATTCAGAAATGGGTTCCGAAGCGTTCTCACATCGACAACCATTACCTCGACGCAGAAGTGTACGCGCTGGCAGCGGCAGACATCAGAGGAGTTCGTTCGATGCACTTGGACAGTGAGGAAGAACCAGAACAGCCGCAGCAGGAGGAAAAGCAGTACGCTCCTGAAGAAGCGTGGATAAAAGCAAATGAAAACTGGGTATAGGAGGAAAGTCGATGGAAGAAATGGAACAAATGAACACCGAAGAGTTGCTAAAGCAAGTCAACACAGCAATCCGAACGGTCCTGATCGGAGGCCAGTCATACCAGATCGGAAGCCGAAAACTGACCAGAGCAGACCTGTCACTTCTGCGACAGATGCAGAAGGAACTTCAGGCAGAAGTGAACGCGCAGGAGGCATCTGGACTTCTGGATGATACATACGTTGCCTTCTTTGATGGGAGGTGAGAACGGTGAACTGGTTGGATGCAGCAATCGCATTCGTGTCTCCTGAATGGGGCGCACGAAGAGTTGCGTGGAGAAACGAACTGCGGAACTATGATGCAGGAAACGACGCAAGGTTGAATGCCGGGTGGAGAGTTGCAAACTATTCGGCAGAGGCAACCGACAGAGGAAACCGAGAGTATGTGCGAGCACGAGCAAGGGACCTTGAACGGAACTCTGATGTGATGAACTCCGTGCTTGGAGCATACAAGAGAAACGTTGTCGGAACCGGATTTCAGCTTCGATCAATGACGAAGAAGAACGCGGTCAACAAGGAACTGGAACGATTGTGGAAAATCTGGTGCAAGGCCAGAAACTGCGATGTGACAGGACAGCAGAGCCTGAACCAGATTCTGCGAATGGCCGTCGTGAGAAAGAAAGTGGACGGAGGAATCCTGTTCGTGAAGAGATACACACGAGACGGAATCCTGCCGTTTTCTCTTCAGATGCTCGAAGTGGATGAACTGGACTCAATGCACGTTATGCCGGAGAAAAACGGAAATCGTGTGGTCGGCGGCATCGAATACAACACCTACAATCGCCCGGTCGGGTATTGGATAAGACAGTACCAGATTGACGGATATACAATCGGGAACCCGGTGTATCTGAAGGCATCCGATGTCATTTTCTACTACACGAAGAAACGTCCGAGCCAGATCAGAGAGATGTCTGACATGAGTCCGACAGTGACAAGGATTCGAGATGTCAATGAGTTCATCACGGCAGTATCGGTCAAAGAGAGAATTGCCGCCTGTCTGTCGGTCTTCATCAAGAAGGCCCTTCCGGTGTCTGGTATCGGAAGAAACGTCGCAGCATCGCAGGACAAGGCGAATTATGACGGAAAGACCCTGACTCCGGGCATGATTAAAGAACTGAACGCAGGAGACGAAGTGCAGGTCGTAAACCCGACAGGACAGGCAGCAGACGCAACTTCATTCGTGAAGCTGCAACAGCGTCTCGTCGGAGCAGGACAGGGCATTTCCTACGAAGCAACGAGCCGCGATATGTCCGAGACAAATTATTCATCTGCGCGTCAGGGAGCCATTGAGGACGAATTGACGTTTGCGGAAGAAGAAGAACAGATTCTGGCCGTACTGGATGAGATATACGAAACCTTCGTGATCTCCTGCGTGTTGGCAGGAAAGGTGGATATTGCAGACTTCTGGGAAAGAAAAGAGGAATATCTGCAACACGAATGGATTAAACAGCCGAAGAAATGGATTGACCCGGTGAAAGAGTCAAATGCAACAAAGACGGCGATGCAGACCGGGCAGAAGACGTTCAAACAGATCGCGGCAGAGAACGGTCGAGACTGGCAGACACAGATCGACGATATGGCGGAAGTCCTGAAATATGGACAGAAGAAAGGAATTGATTTAGGAGGTGTGGTTTTCGGTGGCAAAGTGCAGAAAAAAGAAGAAAATAGCACAGGTCAGAATGACAATGGCACAGATGGCGGAAGCGAAGAGAAGACCCCTGTCAAGGGAGGAACCGGAGCAGAAGCAGGAAAGAAATAAAGGCATCAGAGCACTCGTGGACTGCCAGATCAGAGCAGTCGAGGGTGAAGGGAACGAAAGGACATTCGTGCTCTCGTTCTCTTCGGAAGCACCATATACAAGATGGTTCGGACAGGAGATTCTGGACCACACAGGGGAATGTGCGGACCTGACAAGACTCAATTCAATCGGCGTTGTTCTCTATAACCACAAGAGAGACAAGGTTATCGGGAAAATCAACAAAGCATGGATTGAAGATCAGAGAGGTTATGCAGAGATCACGTTTGACTCTGACGCAGAATCCGAAGTCATCTATCAGAAAGTGAAGTCCGGGACTCTGAAAGGAGTGTCCGTCGGCTACATGGTAGAGGACTGGGAAGAAGTAGCACCGAACAAGGTGTCAATGGATGGACGTTTCACTGGTCCGTGCTCGATCGCGAAGCGGTGGATTCCGTATGAAATCAGCATCGTGAGCGTTCCGGCAGACCCTACGGTCGGAGTAGGCCGTTCGATGACGGCAGATGAGGCGGCAGCATGGAATGAAACCTATGCTCGGCAGTTACAGTATAACAAAAACATCGCAAGAGGAGGAAAAAGCAGATGACAAGAGAACAGATGCTGGCTCGGCAGAACGAAATCTTGCAGGCAGCGAGAGCGGAAAGCAGAGCAATGACAGCAGAAGAGAGAGCGGAGTTTGACACCTTGCAGCGTTCAATCGAAGCACTCGACAGAGCAGGAGCCACAGCAGGCGGCGAGGGAAGTTCCAGAGGCGCGGCAGCAGGTGAGGGCGAAGGAAATGGAGACGAAGGCGGAGAAGGCAACGGAGACGGAGCAAGAAGCGCAGTCGAGAATGAAAGAGCCAGAATCAGACAGATCGAGGAGATGTGCCGCGATTTCGGAATGAATGAGCAGGTCAGAGGGTTCATCGACAACGGAACAACAGTGGAGCAGGTGAGAGCAGCAGTCATCGAGCACATGAGACAGGCATCCGCACCAGTTCACACCGGAGTAAGCGTCGGAGACAGCGCAGAGGACAAGTTCAGAAGAGCAGCAGTTGACTCTCTGCTCCTGAAGGCAGGTCTTCAGATCGAGAACCCGGCAGACGGAGCGAGACAGATGATCGGTATGCGTATGCGCGATCTTGCAATCGAGTGTCTTCAGATGGACGGAACAAGCGAGAGAGGACTGAACAGAAGAAACTCCGACGAACTGTATTCTCTCCTGTCCAGAGGGTTCTACAATCCAGAGGCAGCGTTCCCGGCAATCTTAGACCAGACGATCGAGAAAGCATACAGAGAGGGACACAAGAAGGTTGCAGTCACCTTCGACAGATTCACGAAGAAAGGAAGTCTCCCGGACTTCAAGACCCACGACAATTATTATGTTGCAGGCCCGGTCGGAGAGTTTCTGGAAGTGCCGGAGAATGGCGAGCTGAAGCATGATGTATTCACCGATGACAAGCTGCCGCAGAGAAAACTGAAGACATACGGAAGACAGTTCACCCTGTCCAGAAAAGCCTTCATCGACGATGACATTTCTCTGGTGACATCCCTTCCGGCTCGTTACGCAGTAGCAGAGAGAAAGACCATCAACAAGCAGGTATTCCAGATTCTTGTCAATAACCCGGCAATCTATGACGGAACTGCTCTGTTCGGCTCAAACCACAAGAACCTCCTGAAGACAGGAACAGGAGTGACACAGGCAGCAATGCAGACGATGATTATGGCACTGGCGAACCAGAAAGATCAGTTCGGAGAAGCAATCATCATCAATCCTGCACAGATCGTCGTTCCTTCCGGCATGAAGTTTGATATGTACACACTGTTCAACTCACCGACGATCAACACCACAGACAATACACAGGCAGTCAACCCACTGTACCAGTACAGAGATCAGATCGAGGTCGTGGAAGACCCGACAATCAATGCACTCTGCGGTGGCATGGGTAACGTGATGCCGTGGTGGTTATTCGGAGCAGCCGGAGACTGCGACGGAATCGAAGTTGATTACCTGAACGGTCAGGAAATCCCGAACATTCGTCGTATGGAAGCACCGGGTCAGCTTGGATTCGTGTGGGACATCTTCCTTGACTGGGGCATCTCTGTCATGGATTACAGAGGCATGGTGAAGAATCCGGGTGTCAAAGTAGAGACAAAACTGGAACTGGCATAAGAGAAGGGAGGCAAACGCAATGAGTAAAGCAGAATACTGGCAGCGCGGAGAGTCTATTGACTACAAGAACACAGGAAGCAGTGCCATCGAAGCAAATTCCGTGATCGTTCTCGGAAAGAGAGTCGGTGTGGCAGGCATGACAATCCAGCCGGGAGAGACTGGAAGCCTTCATGTGAAAGGTGTGTTCCGATTCGAGAAAGATGACAGCGAGATCACGGCAGGGGCAGAGGTATATGTCACTGCGGCAGGCAAGATGACAACAACTGCATCAGGAAATACTGCGGCCGGATTCGCAACAGAAGCGGCAAAGACAGCAGAAACATCAGTGCTCGTCAATATCAACGCATGAGAGAACTGATTGCGCTTCGCCCTGTACTGTACCACGCACATCAGTATAGTACAGGCGAAAGCCTTCCGGTGAACGATCAGGAAATGACAGAATTGTGGCTCAAAGCAGGAACTGCAATGTGGAAGGAAGACGAGCCAGAACCACAGGCAGCGCAGGCAATTCCGGTGACAGCCGTTGCAGGTATGCCGGGAATGAGCGATGCAGGCACTGATGGACTGATCGGACGTATTCCAGAGACACCGGAAAGAAAAACCGCTCCTGCGAAGAAACCGACAAGAACCACAACGAGAAAGAAGAAAGCATGACCTTCAAAGACATCATAAAGAGGGATGTGCAGCAGACTTTTTTGAACGTGGATGAGTTCTCGGAGATACACACAGTCAACGGAAAGCCGATGGCAGTGCAGATCGACAACAACGAGCAGATTGAACGAGAGAAGAGATACAGTCAGCACATGGACGGAATATACGTCAAACAGGTGCTCATGTATGTATCTGCGGAAGATTATGGACCGCTCCCGAAGCAGGGAACAGCCGTGAGTCTGGACAAGAGATCATACAGAGTGGCCGATGCGATTGCTGAAGATGGAATCTATTCGATCACGTTGGAGGCGAACAGAGGATGATTACCTATGAGGTAAACAGGGCAGAACTGGAACTGGTTGAGAAGAAACTGGGAGACATGAAGAGCAAGGCCCCACAGGTATTCAAGAATGCCGTGAACAAGACTGCAAGGCAGGCAAGGAAACGAATCGCGCAAAGCGCAAAAGGAGCCTATACAGTTAAGCAGGTCGGATTCAATAGTCACATGAAGATCAAAAATGCGTCAACAGGAAACCTCACGGCATCGGTGGATGCGGATGGAAAGCCTCTGACACTCGTGCGATTTAAGAACCGGGCAGGCAGACCGAAAAAAGGCGGAGCGGCCGCGGCAGCAGACATCGTGAACGGCGGTCTGAAGCAACTGGTCAGTTCGCAAGGCGGAAAAGCGTTCAAGCGCAATGGACTGGTGATGCAGAGGGAAGGCAAAGACAGACTCCCGGTCAAAGTGTTCCATTCAAACTCCGTTCCAAAAATGGTTGAAAAAGTATATCAGGGAGAGAGAGGAATGGCAGGAGCACTTAAAGAGCCGATACAGTCAGATCTTCGCAAGAACCTCGAAGCAGAGATCAAGAAGATTGTGGGGTAAGCAATGACAGCAGCAGAACTTCAGAGGGACCTTGTGGAAGAAATGAAGAAACTTTTTCAGGAAATCACAACAGAGAATACGTCAGGGGAAACTGTGACAGGGTTGAATGTGTACGAACAGAACCTTCCAGTTGTGACAGATGACGAAGAAGATGAATCGCAGTTCTTTCCATATGCTCTCGTGAAATTAGAAACAGGGAAAACTGCGGACGATGATAGTCCGTGGGTGGTCGCAACAGAGATTCACTTCGGGATATGCGATCACTCAAAGAAGAATATCGGTCACAGACACATCATGAACATGATTCAGGATGTGGTGGACAGATTTGCAGCAGAGCCTCTTCTGAACCAGAAGTTCAGAGCGGAGCAGGACATCGAATGGGCCGTTCAGGATGAAGACACATATCCGTTCTACTTCGGAGGAGTTGCGATCTCATTCAACGTGCCGAAGATAGGAAGGAGGGAACCGAAGCATTATGCCGAGGAAGACAGATACTGCTGAAGCAGTAAAAGAGACTGAAACACAGGCAGCAGCCGAAGAAGTGAAACAGGAAAATCTGATGTATGTGGGGCCTACGATTCCGGGCATCGGAATCCAGAACAGAGTATACACAGAGATTCCTGAAGCAGCAAAAGAAGCCTGCAAAGATGTACCGGAAATGAGAAACCTGTTCATTCCGGTCATCAAATATCCGCTTGCAGAGAAGATGCTGCGTGAAAGAAAAGGGTATATCTTCAGTGCGTTCAGAAAGGCACTGGAATATAAAACAGAAGGAGGAAAATAAACAATGAGCAAACATGGAGTTTTTGTGCAGGAAGAAGCAACTGCGCTGACCGCGCCGATCACTGGTTCCTGTTCAATTCCGGTCGTTGTGGGAACTGCTCCGGTCAATATGGTGCAGAACCCGGAAGAAGTAATCAACACACCGATTCTCGCAAACTCGGCAGCAGAGGCGATGGCCGCACTGGGATATGTGGATGACTTTGCAAACTATACCTTGTGTCAGATGATGTATGCGACAAATAACATCTATCAGGTGTCACCTGCGGTCTATATCAACGTACTTGACCCAACAAAACACAAGAAAGCACTGACGGAAACAACTGCAACAGTGAGCCAGATGCAGGCGAAGATCAGCACGAAGGGAATCATCCCGAAAGGACTGGTTGTGAAAGCTGCATCAGCAACATTGACAGCAGGAACTGACTATACAACAGAGTTCGACACTGACGGAAGCCTGATCGTCAATCTGATTGAAGGAGGAAAGGGAGCATCCGCAACCTCTATCACAGTATCAGGAAATGTGCTTGACCCGTCCATGATTACAAAGACGGACATCATTGGAGCGTATAACGCATCCACAGGAAAAGAAAGCGGTCTGGAAGTAGTAAGACAGGTATATCCAAAACTCGGAGTTGTTCCGGGATTGATTGTTGCTCCGGGATGGTCACAGATTCCAGAAGTCGGAATCGCAATGTCCGCAAAGGCAGCGAACATCAACGGAGTGTTCAAGGCGGTTGCACTGGTCGATCTGGACACAACGAAGGCAACAAAATACACGGACTGCAAGAAGACAAAAGAGGACAGCGGATTCACTTCTGCGTTCTGTTATCCGACATGGCCGTGCGTAAAGGTTGGAGATTATGTGTTCGCAATGTCTGCCGTAGTTGCAGCACTGATCGCATACACCGATGCAAGCAATGACGATGTGCCGTCCCTGTCTCCGTCGAATGAAATGCTCGGAGTGACAGGAACCTGTCTGGCAGACGGAACAGAAGTGACTCTCGATCAGGATCAGGGAAGCACAGTGAACACCTATGGAGTAGCAACAGCAATCAACATGAATGGATGGAAGCTGTGGGGCAACTACACAGGTGCATTTCCTTCCAGTGGAGACGCAAAAGACATCTGGCTCGCAGTCAGAAGAATGTTTAACTGGCACGGCAACAATTTCATTCAGACCTATTTCGAGAAGGTCGATGACCCGATGAACCATGTGCTGATCGAAAGCATCATTGATTCAGAGAACATCAGATGCGCGGCATATGCACCGGATAAATGGGCCGGAGCAGAGATGCAGTACCTCGCAAGTGATAACCCGATCACGGACACATTGGCAGGAAAGATCACATTCAGACAGCGCATCGCACCATATACACCTGCACAGGAGATTGACAACATCCTGTCCTATGACACGGATATGTTAAAGAACGCATTATCAGGAGGAGGTGAATAATCATGGGTATTGTTATTCCTGAAGTATTAAACCATTACAATGTATACAACGACAAAGCGAAGAAGCTGATCGGAATTTCCGGTGAGATCGAACTGGGAGAACTGGAAGCACTGACAGACACACTCGAAGGAGCAGGAGTGCTCGGAGAGATTGAGGATGCAGTCACAGGCCAGTTCGCATCAATCAAGATCAAGATTCCATTCTCTGTACTCTATGAGGATATGTTCAGCATCATCGACACAACGACTCCGCCGCAGTTGACTCTCCGGGCATCTATGCAGTGCATGGACCCGACAACCGGAGCAACTGGCTATTATCCGGTCAAGATCGTTGTGAGAGGAAAGGCAACGAACACAAACCTCGGAAAAGCAACAAAGGGAAAGAAAATGGAACCAGAGGTTGAACTGGAAATTCTGTACATCAAAATTCAAATCAACAACAAGACCACGCTGGAACTCGACAAGCTGAACTTCAAGTTCGTGCTGAATGGAAAGGATATGCTGGCAAAAATCAGAAGTCAGGTATAAAAGGAGGATAAAAGATCATGAGTGAAGTTAAAAACGAAGTAGTAGAGCAGGCAGCAGTACAGGCAGAGGAAAGCAAGATGAAGTTGTCAAAGGTGTATGATTTCGAGGGCGCGAAAGTGTCCGAGATTGATTTCTCCGGTCTGGAAAACCTGACCGCAAACGATATGATTAAGGCGAACAAGGTCCTGAACACTTCCGGCAACGTGACAGTGCTGCCGGAGACGAATCTGGAATACACACTCGTCATCGCAGCATCCGCAACGGATTACCCGATCGAGTTTTACAAGCAGCTTGCACCGAGAGATGCAATCAAAGTCAAAAACAGAGTCACAAGTTTTTTCTTCGGAGAGGAATAAGAATCGACGAACTGTCGGAACTCCGAAAGTTATGCCTTGTCTTGTCAATGAACCTGAAGACAGGTCTGGATTATTTTCTGGACCTGTCTTTTTTTGACCTTTTAGACTTGTGCGATGACATGAAGGAGGTGAGCCAGCGTAAGTCATGAGTGAATATAAGGTATCGGTGAAGATTGCAGGTCAGCTTGAAAAGTCATTCAACTCTGCACTTCAGGGAGCACAAAAAGGACTGGAAGGGTTAGGCTCACTCGGAGTTAAAAGTGTACAGCTTGCAGCAAAGTCTCTGACGGCAGCAGGAGCAGCCATTGGAGCAGTCGGAGTCGCAAGCGTAAACGTCGGAAGAGAGTTCGAGGCACAGATGTCCTCGACAGCAGCAACAGCAGGAGCAACAGAAGAGGAATACAAGAAACTGGAAGCGGCCGCAATGGAGTGTGGAAGGACCACATCGAAGACGGCCACGGAAAGTTCTGCCGCCCTCGAATACATGGCCCTCGCTGGATGGTCAGTAAATGATTCTATCTCGGAATTGCCGAGCGTTCTGCGACTATCGGAGGCAACAGGACTCGATCTGGCACGAACGTCTGACCTCGTAACGGACAGTATGTCAGCCTGCGGAGTAAGCGTGGACAATCTGGCCGGGTATCTGGATATTTGCGCGAAGGCGAACAACAAGTCAAACCAGACAGCGGAACAGTTGATGGAGGCATATTTGGGTGTCGGCGGTGTTATGACGAACCTGAACGTGCCACTAACTGAGTCAGCAACGGCCCTCGGTGTACTCGCGAACAGAGGTATCAAGGGAAGCGAAGCCGGAAACGCATTGAACGCGATCATGGCGAACCTGACAACCGGAACCGGACAGGCAGGAGAGATGATGAAGTCTCTCGGAATATCTGCCTTCGACTCGGAAGGAAAGTTCATCGGATTAAAGGCAACGCTTGAAACCCTGAACACGGCACTGTCTGGATGTACGGAGGAAGAGCGAAACGCAGCACTGGCCGCGATCGGTGGAAAGCAGCACGTTGACGCTCTGAATGACCTCATGTCAGGTCTGAACACGACGCTGGAAGACGGTTCGACAGAGTGGGAAAACCTCACGAAAGAACTGGAAAACTGCGACGGTGCGCTTGAGGCGATGGCACAGACGAAACTGGACAACCTGAACGGCGATCTGGCGATCTTCCAGTCAGCACTCGAAGACACTGGTATCAAGATTTACAAAAACCTTCAGGGACCGCTCCGGGAAGTCGTACAGTTTGGAACCGATCAGATTTACAGACTGTCCGATGCGCTCGCAGATGGCGGTTTTCAGGGCATGGCGGAAACGCTTGGAGATGTTCTGGCCGACTGCGTGACAGAGGTCGCAAACTACGCACCACAGCTTGTCACGATGGCATCAACACTCATGAGTTCTCTTCTTCGAGGACTGGTTGACAATGCCCCGACACTGACATCGGCAGCGGCTACACTGGCAACTTCAATCATCACGGCGATTGTGCAGTACATCGCTGAATTTTACACGACAGGAGCAACGCTTCTGGCGCAGTTCCTGCAAGGAATGGTCGGCAAGATGCCGGAGATCATTCAGGCAGGAATCACGGCAACGCAGAACTTGTCACAGGGAATTTTATCGCAGTTCCCGACGATTGTGAGTGCTGCATTGCAGATCGGAACGCAACTCATCAACGGACTGGCCGTCATGCTCCCGACACTGCTCAATATGGGAATCCAGATGGTCGTTCAGCTTGCTCTCGGAATAGCGCAGCAGGCTCCGCAGATCATTACCGCAGGAGTCAATCTCATATTCCAGTTAGCAAACACACTGCTCTCATCGCTGCCGCAGCTTGTATCAGCAGGATTGACGCTCGTGCAGGGCATTGCGATGGGAATTGTATCTGGTCTTCAGTACATCTTTACGGATGGAGTCCAGATCATCCTGAATCTGGTGAACGGAATCCTCTCGTCCCTGCCGCAGTTGCTCTCGCAGGCAACGCAGGTGGTGATGACATTCCTTCAGGGCCTCGTTTCGGCACTGCCGATGATCGTGCAGGGTGGAATCCAACTGGTGCTCGGTCTGATTCAGGGAATTGTACAGAATTTACCATCAATTTTGACGGCAGCCGTTTCGATGGTTCAGACATTGCTATCAGGATTGATTCAGATGCTGCCGCAGATCATCGCATCAGGGGTTCAGCTAGTAGTCGGATTGCTGTCAGGTATTGCACAGGCACTGCCGAGCATCATCACGGCCGGACTTTCCATGATTCAAACTCTGGTGCAGGGAATCGTCCAGTCGATTCCTTTAATTTTGCAGGCTGCGATTCAGGGAATCATCGCATTCGTGCAGGCGATCGCATCAAATGCAGGAACAATCGTATCATCTGGAATCCAGTTGATCGTCGCGCTCGTGTCTGGACTCATTCAGGCAATCCCGACAATCGGTCAGGCTTGTGTACAGATTCCAGCGGCAATCATAGAAGCAATATTCACAACCGACTGGATTCAGGTCGGAGCCGATCTCATAAAAGGAATCGGAGAAGGCATCATAAATGCCTTCGGTGGCCTCGTGGACTCCGTGAAAGGTTTGTGGAGTGATTTCGTCGGATGGTTTACCGGAGACGGAGAAGAGGCAGGAACAGCAGCCGGAGAAAGTGTGGCGGCAGGAATTGATGCAAGCACACCGAGCATCACAGCATCGGCACAGAACGCATCACTCGCAGCACAGAACGGCTATCAGATAGATACATCACTGTTGACGCAGTACGGAACGAACATGAATGCGTCACTGGCAGGAGGAATTGACGCATCATCGTACCTCGTACAGACGGCCGCAGGGCAGTCAGGAACGGATGCGATGACATCTCTGAATAACTCCCTCGTTAGTATGCAGGGAACGCTGAATACAACGGCGCAGGGAACCGGAACAGAGACGATGAACAGCCTTCTGACCGGGTTGCAGTCGCAGCAGGGCGCACTGGATGCCGGAGGACTGGCAGCAGGAACGAGCCTGACGAACGGAATGTCAACAGGTGTGGCCACTGGCTCGGCAGGATTGCAGGAACAGATTTCTGCATTAAGCCAGACAGCAACAAGCACATTGAGCAGTACGATCGACGGAAACCTTCCGGGTGTAACAGCATCAGCAACAGCATCAGGAGCCGCGATCACGAACGGAATCACATCAGGAATTGATTCTGGAATGTCAGGAGCAACAGCATCGGCAGCGAATGCCAGCGTTGACACAATCAACGCGATGGCAGACGGAATCAGCAATGGTGCTGCGACTATCACACAGACAATTTCAGAACTGACACAGACGGTCACAGAAGCATTGAATCAATGCTGGTCGGATGTGTCGAACAGCACGACAACTGCGTGGTCAGAAATCGGCACGAATATGTCAACATCTCTGACGCAGACCTCAACTCTGGTCGAGACTTCGTTGACCACAATGCAGACAAATGTGCAGTCAATCATGGAGTCGTTCACAACCGGAACGGCCGAAAAAATGACGCAGATGGGTTCGTCCATCCAGACTGCCCTGTCAGAAATTTCCGTGAACATAGATTCAACAATGACATCTATTCAGACTGGAATCGCGACGAGCACACAAGGATGGAGTACAGCCATGTCTGCGGCAATGCTGTCCCTGACGGTATCTATTCAGTCAGGAATGGCGCAGGCAACGATGACCGTGACCGTGGCGATGCTGTCACTTAGAACAGCAATTCAGACAGGCTCAACGGCAGCAAGTACGGCGATGCAGACCGGAATGACACAACTGTCACTGACGGTCAGAACGAACATGATGCAGTCAGCTATAACAACGCAGGCTCAAATGATGATGATGCAGACAGCAGTGCGATCAGGAATGACACAGATGCAGTCAATCACAACGATCACCCTGAACCAGATTCGTACAATCACGACAACGACGGTCAATACGGCCAGATCAGTCACGACGAGCGGAATGAGCAGCATCGTTTCGGTGGTGCGGTCAGGAATGAGTCAGCTTGTGGCAGCAGTACAGAGCGGATGCAATCAGGCAGTTGCAGCAGCCAGAAGCGCAGCAAACGGCATCAGGGCAGCATTCTTTTACACGACAGGAGCAACGCTTCTGGCGCAGTTCCTGCAAGGAATGGTCGGCAAGATGCCGGAGATCATTCAGGCAGGAATCACGGCAACGCAGAACTTGTCACAGGGAATTTTATCGCAGTTCCCGACGATTGTGAGTGCTGCATTGCAGATCGGAACGCAACTCATCAACGGACTGGCCGTCATGCTCCCGACACTGCTCAATATGGGAATCCAGATGGTCGTTCAGCTTGCTCTCGGAATAGCGCAGCAGGCTCCGCAGATCATTACCGCAGGAGTCAATCTCATATTCCAGTTAGCAAACACACTGCTCTCATCGCTGCCGCAGCTTGTATCAGCAGGATTGACGCTCGTGCAGGGCATTGCGATGGGAATTGTATCTGGTCTTCAGTACATCTTTACGGATGGAGTCCAGATCATCCTGAATCTGGTGAACGGAATCCTCTCGTCCCTGCCGCAGTTGCTCTCGCAGGCAACGCAGGTGGTGATGACATTCCTTCAGGGCCTCGTTTCGGCACTGCCGATGATCGTGCAGGGTGGAATCCAACTGGTGCTCGGTCTGATTCAGGGAATTGTACAGAATTTACCATCAATTTTGACGGCAGCCGTTTCGATGGTTCAGACATTGCTATCAGGATTGATTCAGATGCTGCCGCAGATCATCGCATCAGGGGTTCAGCTAGTAGTCGGATTGCTGTCAGGTATTGCACAGGCACTGCCGAGCATCATCACGGCCGGACTTTCCATGATTCAAACTCTGGTGCAGGGAATCGTCCAGTCGATTCCTTTAATTTTGCAGGCTGCGATTCAGGGAATCATCGCATTCGTGCAGGCGATCGCATCAAATGCAGGAACAATCGTATCATCTGGAATCCAGTTGATCGTCGCGCTCGTGTCTGGACTCATTCAGGCAATCCCGACAATCGGTCAGGCTTGTGTACAGATTCCAGCGGCAATCATAGAAGCAATATTCACAACCGACTGGATTCAGGTCGGAGCCGATCTCATAAAAGGAATCGGAGAAGGCATCATAAATGCCTTCGGTGGCCTCGTGGACTCCGTGAAAGGTTTGTGGAGTGATTTCGTCGGATGGTTTACCGGAGACGGAGAAGAGGCAGGAACAGCAGCCGGAGAAAGTGTGGCGGCAGGAATTGATGCAAGCACACCGAGCATCACAGCATCGGCACAGAACGCATCACTCGCAGCACAGAACGGCTATCAGATAGATACATCACTGTTGACGCAGTACGGAACGAACATGAATGCGTCACTGGCAGGAGGAATTGACGCATCATCGTACCTCGTACAGACGGCCGCAGGGCAGTCAGGAACGGATGCGATGACATCTCTGAATAACTCCCTCGTTAGTATGCAGGGAACGCTGAATACAACGGCGCAGGGAACCGGAACAGAGACGATGAACAGCCTTCTGACCGGGTTGCAGTCGCAGCAGGGCGCACTGGATGCCGGAGGACTGGCAGCAGGAACGAGCCTGACGAACGGAATGTCAACAGGTGTGGCCACTGGCTCGGCAGGATTGCAGGAACAGATTTCTGCATTAAGCCAGACAGCAACAAGCACATTGAGCAGTACGATCGACGGAAACCTTCCGGGTGTAACAGCATCAGCAACAGCATCAGGAGCCGCGATCACGAACGGAATCACATCAGGAATTGATTCTGGAATGTCAGGAGCAACAGCATCGGCAGCGAATGCCAGCGTTGACACAATCAACGCGATGGCAGACGGAATCAGCAATGGTGCTGCGACTATCACACAGACAATTTCAGAACTGACACAGACGGTCACAGAAGCATTGAATCAATGCTGGTCGGATGTGTCGAACAGCACGACAACTGCGTGGTCAGAAATCGGCACGAATATGTCAACATCTCTGACGCAGACCTCAACTCTGGTCGAGACTTCGTTGACCACAATGCAGACAAATGTGCAGTCAATCATGGAGTCGTTCACAACCGGAACGGCCGAAAAAATGACGCAGATGGGTTCGTCCATCCAGACTGCCCTGTCAGAAATTTCCGTGAACATAGATTCAACAATGACATCTATTCAGACTGGAATCGCGACGAGCACACAAGGATGGAGTACAGCCATGTCTGCGGCAATGCTGTCCCTGACGGTATCTATTCAGTCAGGAATGGCGCAGGCAACGATGACCGTGACCGTGGCGATGCTGTCACTTAGAACAGCAATTCAGACAGGCTCAACGGCAGCAAGTACGGCGATGCAGACCGGAATGACACAACTGTCACTGACGGTCAGAACGAACATGATGCAGTCAGCTATAACAACGCAGGCTCAAATGATGATGATGCAGACAGCAGTGCGATCAGGAATGACACAGATGCAGTCAATCACAACGATCACCCTGAACCAGATTCGTACAATCACGACAACGACGGTCAATACGGCCAGATCAGTCACGACGAGCGGAATGAGCAGCATCGTTTCGGTGGTGCGGTCAGGAATGAGTCAGCTTGTGGCAGCAGTACAGAGCGGATGCAATCAGGCAGTTGCAGCAGCCAGAAGCGCAGCAAACGGCATCAGGGCAGCATTCGCAAGTGTGAGCCTGTATTCGGCAGGTATCAACATGATGAGCGGACTCGTCTCTGGTATCAATGCCATGCGAGGAGCAGTCATGGCCGCAGCATCGAGCATCGCAGCATCGGCAGCGGCAGCAGTCAATTCAGCACTGAAAATTCACTCACCATCGCGAGTGATGATTGAGTCCGGTCAGTTCGTAGGCGAGGGCCTTGCAAGAGGTATGACAGCCACGGCCGGAATCGTGCAGAAAGCAGCATCACAGTCGATGACGCAGCCAGTTCTTGAAAGCAGCAATGAAGTCAGAAAAATTGAAGCACCAGCAACGGTGCAGAGCAGGAGTTCCGTCATCGGAGAGACGATCGGAACGCTGACAGGAGACAGACAGCAGGGCAAGAACAAGCAGGATGAACAGCCGATGACATTCGTGTTCAGTCCGACATACCACTTCGAGGGCGAAGCACCGAGCAAGGAGGACATCGTGGAAGCGAACCGGATGAGTCAGGCGGAGTTCGAGAAGCTGATGAAAGAGTGGATGAAGAAACACAAGAGAACATCGTTCGCATAGAAAGGAGGGCATCGCGGTGGCGAGCACATACACAACGATTCAGGGAGATACATGGGACCTGATCGCCTACAAATTGTACGGTGAAGAAAAGTACATGAAGGACCTGATTGAAGCGAACTGGCCGCTTCTGGATGTCCTCATCTTCCCTTCAGGTACGGTTCTGACCGTGCCTGATCTGCCGGAAGAGGTGGACGAGGACGCTCCGTTCTGGCGGTCAGATAATGACGAGAACGAAGAATATTATTCAGACACGGAGGACATGGAAGAAGATGAGTAATCCGAGAAAAGCGGTTCCGTCCTTGTCCTTCAATGGGAAAAATGTCACAACGAAGCTGAAGGAGTTTCTGGAAAGCGTCTCATATACGGACGTAGCATCAGGAGACAGCGATTCCATCGACATCTCACTGCATAACATCGGGATGAAGTGGATGGGCGCATGGTATCCGAAAAAAGGAGACAAGATCAGCGGAAACATCACGTTCCAGAACTGGAACGCAGAAGGAAAGCATCTGAAACTCGACTGCGGAAAATTCGTGCTGGACAGCATCAAGTTCAGCGGAGGACCGCTGAAGGCAACCTTCGGAGCACTGGCGATTCCGGCAAGCGAATCATTCAAGAGCAGGGAGCGGACGAAGACATGGAAGAAGGTCACGGTCAAGAAGATCGCGACAGAAATTGCTAAAAGGTACAAGTTGAATCTTTCGTACTCTGGACCGTCAATCACGATCAGCGCGATTGAGCAGTCAGAGAAATCGGATTCGGCTTTTCTGTACGAAGTCTGCAAAAGCTATGGACTGTCAATGAAAGTGTTCAACTCAAAGATAGTCATATACGATCAGACGGCGCAGGAGAAGAAGAAATCAGTGGCAACACTGAAAAGAGAGTCATTCGTGGATGACAACTGGGACTATGAGGACGCACTGGAAGGAACATACACCGGGGCGAGAATATCCTACAAGTCAGGAAAGAACAGCAAAGAGATCAGCGTGTTTCTCGGATTGAAAGCAGAGAAGGCATCCGGCAGCAGGGTCCTGAAGATCAATGAGACGGCATCCGACGCAGCAGACGCATATTACAAGGCGGCCGCAGCGGTGAACCAGTCAAACGAGCAGGCAACAACACTATCGGGAGAAATCTGGCCGAATCCGAAGATATGCGCCGGAGTGTGCGTGACGATCTCTGGCATGGGAAAAGCAAACGGAAAATACTTCGTAGATAAGTCAACGACAGAGGTGTCGGATGGAAACACGAAGCAGAGCGTTGAGATGCACAAGTGCCAGACAAGACTGTCATACACACCGAAGAAACAGACTCCGACAAAGAAGAAGCCGACAACCACGAAAAAGTCATACAAAGTCGGGGACATTGTGAACTTCCACGGAGGAACACACTATATTTCATCATGGCCCGGAAGTAAAGGGTACAGTGCCAGAGCAGGAAAGGCGAAGATCACACTCGGCCCGAACTGCGCCGGAAATGGAAAGGCACATCCGTATCACCTTATTCATACAGACAGCAAAAGCAATGTTTATGGATGGGTTGATTCAGGCACATTCGACTAAAGAAGGGAGGAGAAAGCATGGCAGAGAAAAACATCAGAATCGGAAGAGTATCATCCATCGACTACGGAAGCGGAATGATAAGTGTGACCTATCCTGATCTTGACGATTCCGTGACGGACGATCTCCCGGTCTTTTCAATGGGGGACGAGTACAAGATGCCTCCTGTCGGAGCAGAGGTGCTTGTATTGCACCTGTCAAATGGGTGCGCGGCCGGAGTGGTAATGGGAAGATACTGGAACGAAGCCAACAAACCGAGCGTGAGCGGAAAAGGAGTTTTTCGCAAGGAACTCGGAGAGAAAAAAGGGGAGGCATACATCCAGTACAAAGGCGGAAACATGACGCTGAAGGATGGAAGCGGAGCAACAACGCTCGGAAGCATCCTGAATCGGCTCTCAAACTTAGAAGCGAGACTGTAAGGAGGGAGCCACATGGGAAAGATTGGAAACTGGGGAAAGACGATCGCCTTCGAGGTGAGCAGCAATAAGACCCTGACATTCAACAATTTTAAGAGAACAGTGTCGGCCAGATGGCACACACACAACATCGTGAACGGAAAACCGAAAAGTGAATTTGCAGGTCCTGATTCATCCAGTGTGACACTGGAAGCAGTGCTCGCAGCAGAAAGAGGTGTGCGGCCGAGAGCCACACTGGAAAAACTGGAAAAAGCCTGCGAGGGCGGAACAGTGGACTATCTGTACATTGGCGGAAAGAAGGTCGGAACCGGGAAGATGAAGCTGGAATCCATATCAGAGACATGGGACGAGATATGGAACAGCGGACAACTGGTGAAGGCGAAAGTCTCGCTGACATTCTCCGAGTATTAAGGAGGGCGAGCAGATGGCAAAACGACTCATAAAATCCATCAATATCATGTCTGTATCAGGTGATACGCAGGGAATAGAGCGCATTGACAGCCAGATCAAAGCACTCATCCTGTCGATGGTTGGAACAATCCCCGGAAGCAGGGGATTCGGACTCGAAAGAGAGTTCATTTCAAGACCTCCGCAGGAGGCACTGAACCTTCTGGCAATCGAACTGGAAGAAAAACTCGAAGAGTATATTCCAGAGGTTACAGTGGCAAATGTGGAAGGCAAGGTCAATGGAGACGGCTCTATTGAACCGACAATATACATAGAGAGGAGGAACTGAAGTGATTGACGAAATCGAAAATCTGCCAGAGGTGAGTTTCATTGACTACATCACACTGGACGATGTGCAGAGGCAAATGGTGTCGGACTATCAGGAGAGATATGAGACACTGACCGGAACACCGACAACACTGGGAAGGGCAGACCCTCCTGCACTGGTTCTGTATGCCTGCTCGATTCAGATATATCAGGCACTGCTCTATGTCGATCGTGCAGGGAAGCAGGACCTGCTGAAATACAGTTACGGTGAGTTCATGGACAATCTGGCCGCACTGAAAGGAATCAAGCGAGAACCTGCAAAGGCGGCAGTCGTGAAAGTGAAGTTCACACTGTCTGGCCTGCGTCCACATCCGGTCGCAATTCCGGCCGGAACAAGAGTTACGAATGGCGAACTGTACTTCGAGACAAATGAATATGCAGAAATCGCAACAGGGGAAGAAAGCATCGAACTGATCTGCACATGCCAAACAGCAGGGACATCAGGAAACGGCCTGATGGCAGGAGACATCAACGTGCTTGTGGACCCGATCGCATACATCCAGAGCGCAGAGAGCGTGGAAGAATCAACAGGAGGAACTGACATCGAATCAGATGACAGCCTTGCAGAGCGAATCTACATCGCGCCGAGCAAGTATTCAGTTGCAGGACCGGAAGAGTCATACAGATACTGGGTGAAGACTTTCAACTCATCCATCACGGACGTATACATCGACAGCGAGAATCCGACGGAGGTTCTGATCGAGTTCATCATGAACGATGGAGAACTCCCGAACGAGAGCATCATCCGGTCATTGCAGGATTATCTGTACAACGAGAACATCCGTCCACTGACGGACAAAGTGATCGTAAAAGCACCGGACACAGTAGAATATGCGCTTGACCTGAAATACTACATCAACAAGAGTGATTCAGCACAGGCGAACACAATTCAGAGTGCGGTCAATGCTGCCGTCGAGAATTACATCGTATGGCAGCGGTCAAAGATCGGACGCGACATCAATCCGTCGAAGCTGATCTGTATGCTCGAAGATGCAGGAGCAAAGAGAGTGGAGATCAACGCACCAGTCTTCAGGAAGATTGAGAAGACAGCCGTGGCGAAGGTCACAACGAAGAAAGTGGCCTATGGAGGAATTGAGGATGATTAAACTGTCAGAGGGCGGAATTGCCGAAATGTGGAAAGATGAGAAATCACCAGAGATGCAGGCAATCAGTTACGCACTTCAAAAGGCAGTTGCAATGGTGATCGAGAAGGCAGAGAAGACAAAGTGCTTCTCCGACATCGACAAGCTGGATGAGAAAACACTGGATTATTTTGCGGTGGAGCAGAGGGCAATGTACTATTCGCAGACGTTGCCGATCGAGCAGAAGAAAGCGATCATCAAGAACACTCTGAACTGGTACACGAAGGCAGGAACCCCGGCAGCAGTATCAGAGATGGTCGATGTCGTTCTCGGAGGTGGAAAGGTCGTGGAGTGGTTCGACTTCGACGAACCTCCATACACACCGGGAACATTCGACATCGTAACATCAGCATTGATGACATCAGACATCATGGAAGAACTGACAGGACTCGTGCAGAAGGTCAAGAACGTGCGATCTCATGTGCGAAGAGTCATCGTCGAGAGAAATATTTCATCCGGCATGAATGCCTGCACATGGATGTTCTCAACACAGGACTCAATCGTCCCGAACGTATTGCTCGGAGACTACGATGTCCCGAACGGAGTGTATGCGGCCGGATATATTAGAGAGACAGTCGGAGAGACAACTGTCAGAAATGATATTCAGGTGCAGACCGAAACGGCAGCAGGCCAGAGTGCAGCAGGAGTGACAGATGTGGAGAACACAACGACAGTCCTGAATCATCTGACAACAGCCAGCGAAGCAAAAGAGAGCAGCGTGAACATTGCGCTGTATGGTGAAGTAAAAGAAACAAGTACAACAGTACGATAGGAGGAATTATAAATGCTTATTTGGAATCCCGGAAAACTGACGAAGGATGGAAAAGCACTGCTCGCAAAAGCGCAGGCAGGAAAATGTGCCATTCAGATCACAAAGGCACAGTCGGGAAGTGGCTCATATACTTCGAGCGAGGACATCTCACAGAGAACTGCGCTGAAGACCGTGAAGCAGACATTCCCGATCTCAAACAAAGTTATCAATACAGATTCAGCACTGGTGCTGAAGATCACAATGGAGAACAGCACACTGACAGCAGGATATGACATCACAGAGTTTGGTGTGTTTGCATCTGACCCGGACAAGGGCGAGATTCTGTACTCCATCGCAACAGCAAGCACATCCGACTATATGCCTGCATACAACGGAGTGGTTCCGAGTGTTATCAACATGAGTTACTATCTTGAAGTTGCGAACGCATCAACCGTGACCATCAAGTCTGCCGGAGCACTTGCCCTTCAGAGCGATCTCGAAGCACTGGAAGCAAGAGTGACCGCAGTGGAGAGCGATGCTCTGCGTGGCTATGGAGCAAGAAGAAAGGTCGGAGCATCTTCGACAACATGGGAGAGAGTCGGAGCAGCGGTCGGACTGGTTGCGAAGGCAGCAGTCGGAAACGGAACCGTGCAGAATGACTTCATGGCGAGCGTATATCCGTACAACTCCGTGAAGCCTTGCAACGTGGCAGAGGATATGAGCGTGAACGCATATCTCGGTGATGCGGACTTCCAGTGGGACGGAAGCAATGGAGATGTCATGCTTGAAGTGCCGCAGGTGTACACAGCAAGATATTTCGAGACAGACTCCGACGGAGTGAAGTGGGAATACAGATGGGTGGCAGCAGGTCCGGTCGGAAGATGTCATCTTGACCATGCGTTCACCGACGGAGATCGTCAGAGCGAGAAGATTTACATTCCGATCTTCCCCGGCTCCATCGAAACAGTACAGAGATCAGTGAAGAATAATGAGGGTACCTATGATATTAAACAGGTAGATATCCTGAAATCCAAAGCAGGAGTTTTCCCGGCACACAATAAAACCAGAGCGCAGTTCAGGACACTCTGCACCGCGAAGGGAGACAAGTGGTGTCTGGATGATGTCTGGACCATGCACCTGCTCGGCACTCTGTTCATTGTAATGTTCGCAAGCACGAACGCGCAGTCAATCCTCGGAGCAGGAAGAACAGAGTTCCCTGAAGACGGAACGAAGGGTCTGGCACTTCAGGAAAGAACAGGAAACTATATCACCGTAGAGAAGACATACGGAAACAGATTCGCAGTCGGTCAGGGAATCTCAATCGGAGCAGGACTCTGGTCACAGAGTCTGGCAGCAGACAGAAGAGTCACAAAGATTGAGGATTCTTCCGAAGTAGAAAATGCAGTGTGCGTATATTTCGATGGGGACCCGGTGGCAATCAAGACAACAAGCGTGTTATGGTCTTCACTTCAGCCAACAGGAGCAACGACCGACATGGCATCACCGAACGGAAGAATTGAAGGCAAAACGAACGGAATGAGCGCAATCAGATTCTTATGGATTGAGGATTGGTTCGGAAATATGTGGCAGTTCCGCGATGGTGACAACATTAAAAACTGGCAGCACTATTATTGCAACAAGCGCAGCAGCTATGCGGATAAAGTATACGAAGGAGACTATTTCAAAGTAGGCTATGAAGCAGCGAAGGCGAACGGATATGTCAAAGAGTTTGGCTATGACCCGGAGTGGCCGGAAATTGAAATCTGCACCGATGCAACTGGCTCATCAAACACATACTTCCCTGACTACTACTATCAGGCCGAAGGCGGTGAGCTGGTCATCGCTGGTGCTTACGTGTACAACGGGTCCGCTGCTGGCCCCTTCTTCCGGCACTGTAACAACGGCTCTGGGGACTCGGGCTGGGGCATCGGCGGCCGCCCTCTTGGTCGGAAATAACCATTTCGAGGGGGACATGGGGGATTCCCTCCCCCATGAAACCTTCCGGCAAAGGAAAAGTAAAGTGGAAAAATCATGCTGGAAGGACACCGCCTGAAATGAGAGCAGAAAATAAATAAAATTGTAGGGTGTAAAGACACGAGCGGCTGGTCATCTCTGGTGCTAACGTGAACAACGGGTCCAATGCTGGCCCCTTCTACCGGAACTGTAACAACGGCTCTGGGAACTCGAACTGGAACATCGGCGGCCGCCCACTTTGTCAATATCTCGTTAATTTAGATACATTTCTCAATATTTGGTATAAATGTATCGTGACTTTACACTCCGTACTCCGGTACGGAACAGGACGAAAGTTCTGTCCTTGCCCCTTGGCAAAAATGAAAGCCGTGAATGGCATCGGCCAGTACCTTGCGTGGAAAACCGATGAGGCTGACAAAGAGATAGGAGAAACCATTTCAAAATGCAATTACAGAAACTGAAGAACATCGTATGGACGAAGAGAATCGGGCATCTGTTCGAGAGAGTGACGGACATTGAGAACATCAAACTCGCGATCAGGAGGGCATCAAAGCGAAAGACGCAGCGGCCTTCCGTGCAGAGAATCCTGAATGACCTCGAAGGCTATGCCAGAAAGATTCAGGAAATGCTCCTGAATGAAACCTTCGTTCCGGCAAAATACACGATCAGAGAAATCTATGACGGTATCAAGAAGAAAAAGAGAGTCATCGCCGTGCCGAGATTCTATCCAGATCAGTGCATCCATCATGCGTTCGTTCAGGTCTTCAGAGAGATTGTTGAGCATGGAGCCGACAAGTTCTCCTGCGGATGCGTACCGGGCAAAGGTACGGACGGAGCACGAAAGATGATTAAACACTGGATAAAGAGTGACCCGATCGGGACGAGCAAAGTCCTGAAGCTGGATGTTCACCACTGTTATCCGACGATGAATCACGAGGCCCTGCGGCAGAAACTGGAAAAGAAAATCAAGGACAGGAAGTTCCTGAACCTCGCCTTCAAACTGATTGCCAGCTATCAACAGCCTATGGCAGATCACACGAGGATGCTTCCAGAGGTTGACGCAGTGGGGATTCCGGTCGGACTCTACACATCGCCGTGGTTCTGCAATTTCTTCTTTCAGGACATAGACCACCTGATTGCAGAGAAAACAGGTGCGAAGCACCATACAAGATATGTGGACGATATGGTCCTATTTGATTCTAGTAAACGGAGATTACACAAGGCACTCCGAATGATTTCGGATGAGTTGAAAAAGGTCAAGATGCGTGTGAAAGCGAACTGGCAGGTCTTTCCATTAAAGGACAGGCCGCTGGACTTCTTAGGGTATAAATTCCATGCAGGCGCATGGACAACACTGCGGAAGTCAATCATGTTCAGGATAAGCCACAAGGCGAAGAAGATTTCAAAAATATCATACATTTCACCGACGAACGCATCCGGCATGATCTCATACATGGGATTCATTTACAATTCGGATTCATGGAACTTCTGGAAGGAACGTGTGAAGCCGTTTATCAATTTGAAACTGCTGAAAGGAGTAGTGAGCAATGAGAACAGAAAGCAACATCAAGCCGCTTGTGCAGCATGAGATTGAGGCACTGCCGAAAGTGGTCGGCAGAACTTGCACAGTCATTTTCTATGAGAACATCGAAGGCCCGATCGAGAAAGAAGAGGGCGATCAGGTGTACACCTATGACAGATACACTCTGGAAACACAGTACAGAGAGAATCTGGAAGAGTCCATCGAGAAAAACCGTGAGGCATGGTTGCAGAAAGCAATCAAGGCAGAGCAGGAGGGCGAAGAGAAGACCGAGATGGAGATTCTTCAGGAACAGGTGGCATCACTTCAGGATGAGAATGCAGCACTGAAAGCCAGCAACGAAGAACTGAGCGGAATCGTGGATGACCTCATCGTTGCAAGTTTGGGAGGTGAAGAGAATGTATAATCGTCTGAAAAAACTGTACCTTGCAGGAAGGTTGAATGACACAGGTCTGGAAAATGCGGTGACAAGGGGATGGATTACCGAAGACCAGAAGGCGGAGATCATTGAGGCAAAGAAAGAACAGGACGCACCGAAAGAATAATTTCCAGTGCAGCCACGCAGGACATGACGGTCATTGCCGGAGAACTCTTGAAGAGTGCCGGGGACCGGAGTGTCCTGTTTTTGGTTCATGCGGTGAATGTCAGGACTACCACATCCCGGCCGGACAGGAGCCGTGCAAGAATTGCCAGTACATGAATGTACAGTAACCAAAACAAGGAGGTGAGAAAGGTGGACATGACAGCGATCGTCATTGCGGCGAGCATTCCTTCAGCAATAACAGGCTTTTGTTTCTGGCTGATCGAGCAGAACATTCAGAAGCGAGCAGAGAAGGAACGCAAAGAAAGAGAGGCAAGACAGGCAAAGGTTGACGAAAGAGAGCAAGCCAGAGAGCAGAGCGAACTCTGCATCATTAACTGCATCAACGCTTCTCTGGCACTGGGAGAGGCAACGGCCAGAGCCGTCCAGAGGATTCCCGATGCTCATTGCAACGGAGATATGCACGCAGCTCTCGAATACGCGCAGAAAGTAAAACATGAACAGAAAGATTTCCTGAATGAACAGGCAATCAAAGCAGTTGTATAATTTTAAGGAGGAAAAACATGAAAAACATTAACTGGATGAAGAAACTGACAAGTAGAAAATTATGGACAGCAGTTGCGTCCTTCGTCTCTATGATGATCGTAGCAACAGGCGGAGCAGAGAACACTGCAACACAGGTGACTGCTATCATCATGGCAGGCGCATCCGTGATCGCATACATCATCGGAGAAGGTCTGACTGATGCAGCAAACGTCGAAATCGGAGAAGGACAGCTTCTGGAAGTGAATGACATCAAAGACGAAGACAAGCAGTAAGAACAGCAAGGAACAGGAGGCGGAGCAATCCGCCTCTTTTTGTGGAGGTATCAGGATATGAAAAAAGAACATCTTGAAATACTGGCAAAGATCATCGGCGGAGTGGAATCAGGTGGTCAGATTTACGGCGGCCAGAACTATGCAGCATATGCAGGCAAGGAAGCGAACTCCGAAAACGAGAAGACCTGCACTCTCGGATGGGCGCAGAACTATGGAAACGAAGGCAGAAGACTCTGCAAGATGATTCTGGCCGCAGATGCAGCAGCATTCAGAAAGGCAGACACGGCAGGAATTGAGAAGAAACTGTCCGCTGACTGGGAAGCAACCGGATGGAATCCGTCAGCAGCAGAGAAGAAGGCACTGATCGCGATCATCACCACGGCGGCCGGGAAAAAGTGTCAGGACGAACTGTTCTCTGAACTGATGAACACATACATCAAGAGCGCAGAAGCGTATGGGGTGACTGACATCAAAGCGCAGATGATGTGGTGTGAGATCGAGCATCTTGGAGGACTGGGACCAGTGAAGAGAATCTTCGGCAGAGCATCGAAGCCGTACACACCGGACACGATCTTCGCATCCCTCCTGCTCGATCAGCAGGACACCAGCAACAACAATCAGGTCGGGGACAAGAAGTTCCAGAGCAGGCACGAGTGTTGCGTCCGCTGGATAAAGCAGTATGTCAAAGACGAAACAACAGATTCAGGAAAGGAAGAAAAGAAAATGTATTCAAGACAGGCAGTTGTCGATCTGGTGGAAAGCTGGGTCGGAAAGAAGGAAGCGGACGGCTCGTACAAGTACATCATTGACATTTACAACAGTTTCACCGGAGCACTTCCGAGAAATACGAAAATGGAATACTCGTGGCCGTGGTGTGCGTGTACATGGTCCGCGCTGGCAGTCGCTCTCAAATATACTCCGATCATGCCGATCGAGATTAGTTGCTATTATCTGATCGAGAGAGCGAAAGCGATGGGAGTGTGGGAAGAGAACGACGGACACGTTCCGAAACTGGGCGAAGGTGTACTGTACGACTGGGAAGACACCGGAATCGGAGACAACACCGGAAACCCTGACCACGTTGGAACAGTAACCTATGTCAATCAGGCATCCGGTTACTTCGTAGTAACCGAAGGCAATTTTGGAAATGCAGTCAAGAAGAGAACAATTTCCATCAATGGACGCTATATCAGAGGATTCATCACTCCGAAGTATGACTCCGATGCAGCACAGAGTCATCCGGTTCAGACACCGGGCAAGAGCACTTCGACAGTGGCTCATGAGGTCATCGCAGGTCAGTGGGGAAATGGAGATGCAAGAGAGAACGCTCTGAAGGCGGCAGGATATGACCCGGCAGTCATTCAGGCAGAGGTCAACAAGATTCTGAACGGCTCCGCAGCAACTACAACCAAACCACAGTCAAAAGACCAGCCGATCACAAAGACCGTGAAGTCAACTTGCTATGCAAAGAGTTATGACAGAAGCCTTGCAGGAACTTACAAGACAACCGATGCGCTGTATTGCAGAAACGATGCAGGAAGCAACAAGAAAGCATTGTGCGTCATTCCGGCAGGAACTGAAGTGCATAACTATGGTTATTACACCACATACAACGGAGTGAAGTGGTTATACATCACAGTCACTCTCGACGGTGTTGAGTACATCGGATTCAGCTCAAAGAGTTATCTGAAGAAATAAGATGAGAAAGCAAAAGAGGACCGGGCAGGGAGTAGTTCCCTGTTCGGCCCTCTTTTTTGTGCAATTTGCCTTTTGCAAAGTCCAGATCGCGCCCCGATCGGAGCCAGAGAAAAGCAAAATTGCACAAAAGAATCGTTTCTACTAACTACGCAGTACCGACAGGAAATCTTGATTCTAAGACCAGTGATGAGGTGATCGCCCTACTTAAGATGACAGCAAAAAAATATGGACAGACAATTGTAATGATTACCCATGATGACGAAATTGCACAGGTCGCTGACCGTATTCTGGTGATTGAGGACGGACAGGTGGTGGATTTCAGATGAAGACAATAAGCAGGATTGCATATAGCAATGACAAAAGGAACAGGACAAGAAGTATACTGATCATGATGGCAATCTGTCTGACCACGATGCTGCTTGTTATCATCAGTACTGTGGGAAATGGGGTAATTCGTTTACAGAAAAATCAGGCGGCAGGCTCATACGGAAGCAACTACGGCCTGTTTATCGCCGCAGATGGTACGCAATTAAAAGAAGTGGAACGCAGAGCTGAGATATCTGATATCGGCATCATGTGTACGGAGGGCATCCTGAAAGGAAATGAAAATGGCGGCTTTGTCAGTGCGGATGAAACGGTCAGGAAAATGCTTCCCTATAATCAGGAATATGTGTTGAAGGAAGGTACCTATCCGGAAAAGGCGCAGGAAATTGCCGCAGGACGCGCTTTCTTTGATGCAGTGGGATACCATGATGTAAAGGTCGGAGACACCGTAACATTGGAGTACCGTTCCGGCATGCAGTCGGAATACGCACCGGTGGAATTTACTGTCAGCGGGATT